>Ga0224486_100015_pt1 | contig 104556 bp, 108 predicted proteins | sample TexhydDE_CT_test_FD_172013 | JGI IMG/M metagenome (GOLD analysis project Ga0224486, IMG submission 172013) | Fracking water microbial communities from deep shales in Oklahoma, United States - hydraulically fractured wells DE_CT_test ... | reverse complement strand
AGCAATTTGTTGCCCACAAACTTTATTTGCTCAATACCAAGTTCTGCGGCCAGTTTTTGGACGACCAGGGCGGTCCGGATGCTGACCAGGGTGGGCTCGGTAATAATCAGCATCAGATCTACCCCCCGGGCCGTACCCCGGGTCAGGTGCTCAATGCCAGCCCCCATATCCAAGACCACCATTTCCCGGTGTTTTAGGATTAGGGCATTAACCATGGCATTTAAGACGGTATTTTCCCGGCAATAGCAGGTCGATCCCCCGGGCTTGATGGCTCCCATTTTCAGAAAAAGGATATTTCCGTTCTTTATGGTATAATCTTGCAGCAGGCTATCTACTTCCGGGTTTAGAGAAAAGAAGGCGCCGCTGCCGCCGGTGCGTTCGGCAATCAATTCCCGCATCTCCACGATAGGTTTAATAGTACCGAGCCTTTCCTCGGGGAGCCCCAGGACCATCCCCAGGCTGGTATCGGGATCGGCATCGACGGCGTATACCTGGTAATCCAGCCGGGCAAAATATTTAATTAAGCCGGCAGCGATAGTGGTCTTGCCGACACCACCTTTCCCGGAAATGGCCAGCTTCACTTGAATACCTCCTCTGTTCAGCTTCGCTTCTGCCCCTTGCTAAGCAAGGCTAACGCAGACATTATCCATACCAAAGGCCTTTACTTCACTCTGGCAATGGCCTTAAGTAAATTAGGTAAAAGGTATAAAATCGGAGTTATAAAATCAAGTGTTTAACCAAGATGAAATAACGCAAAAGCTACCTTTGTGTTCTATAGCAAAAAGCGTGCCAAAAGAAAAAGGCCGCCATAGCTTGACGGCCTAAGAACCTCGATGTCAATTTAGTTTTACACGTTAAAAAGAGTTGACATTAATTTTTAAGCAAGCCATAGCTGGCCATTTTAGTATAGAGTGCCTGGCGGGAAAGGCCTAATGCCTTGGCGGCCCTTGTTTTTTCTCCGCCAAAAGCTTCCAGGGCCTGAATGATGGCCTCCTTTTCCGCTTCTATCCGGACTTTATAAAGGGGGGAGATCTCCCTCAACCTTTTCTTTTTACCATGATAGCCTATCGTGAGGTGATGGGGATGGATTTCCTGGGTTTCAGCCAGGATGGCAGCCCTCTCCAGGACATTTTCCAATTCCCGGACGTTGCCCGGCCAAGAATAGCTTAGAAGGCACTCCATTGCGGCGGGAGTAAGCCGTAATTTTTTCCCATATTCTTTGTTTAGCCTTTGTAAAATGGCCTCTGCCAGGAGAGGTATGTCTTCCGGCCGCTCTTTAAGGGGTGGGAGCACTAGCGTGACCACATTTAAGCGGTAAAAGAGATCTTCCCGAAAACGGCCTTCATGTACCATTTTTTCCAAATCCTTGTTGGTAGCTGCTATCACCCGCACATCTATTTTTCTGGTCCGGGTGCTCCCCAACCGCTCAATCTCTTTATCTTGCAAAACCCTTAAAAGCTTGGCTTGCATATTAAGGGGCATATCTCCGATTTCGTCCAAAAAGATGGTCCCGCCGTGAGCCAGTTCAAACTTTCCAGGTTTGCCGCCCTTTTTAGCTCCAGTAAAAGCGCCTTCCTCATAACCGAAGAGTTCGGATTCTAGAAGTTCCGGTGGGATGGCTGCGCAGTCTACTTTTATTAAAGGCGCGTTACGGCGGGGGCTTTCCTCATGGATAGCCTGGGCCAGGACCCCTTTTCCGGTACCGCTTTCTCCCAGGATGAGTACAGTAGCATTGCTCCCGGCTGCTTTCTGGGCCAGGCTTAAAACGTCCCTAAAATAGTGATTTAAAGTCCGGATGTGGCGGAAATTGAAGAGGCACCCAGCGGGTTTGAAGTTTGCAGGGTTATGGCCAACTCTGGCTTCTACTTTTTTAAGCTGTTCCAGGAGAAGACGTACAGGCTCGCTTTCATCGGAAAAAAACTGGTACAGCACACCCTCTATTTCGGATTGGATCCAAAGAGGCGTTCCTATGACGATGATAGTATTCCCCTTTGTTTTCTGGAATTCCCATACCCGTGGTCTGCCGGATTGGATTATTTCGGAGTATTGGGCTATAGGGATTACTTCTTCCAACATGCGGCCTTGCACCCTTTGACCTGTAATACCCAGTATTTGGAGGCCGGCCTTATTTATCCCTACCACTCTCCCCTGGTTATCGGTAATCACCAGTCCCAGGGGTATTATATGGAAGATGGCATCCCCGATGCTTAAAGGGAACCCTTTTACATCTTTTTCGGACCCGAGGGTAGCCTGGCGGTAGCTTCTAGTTGCCAGCACAGCCTGGAAGGTAAGATCTTTAAGCAATCTATTGTTTTTTTCGAGGGGGAAGAAGGAATAAGGCTCATCAAGACCAGAAACAGGGGATATGGTTGCTTCCATCTGGCAATAATGTTCCCCTGTCCCCCAGCATTTGGTTTCTTCGACCTCTATTCTTTTTTTAAAGAGTTTGTTGAGAGCCCCAGCGAGCAGGCCCCCTTCCAAATAGCATAATTGTTGGCCTACAGGCGGAAAATAAGAACAAGTGAAACATTCATTCCATTTAACGGTTATTTTACCGCCTTTTACACTTTTCAACTTAAGGTTTCCTATTCCCAGGGCGCTTATTTTATCCGGTATTTCTTCCAGGTCGTTTACAGGAAGCTGACTGCCAATAGAATAGCCCGCCCGGTAATAAACTGTATTCTCCGGGGTACTGGCTAGCATACCTTTTCTCCCCCCAGCGTCCATTTTTGCTTCCGCTCAATTCCATTCTATCCTGTAAGATATGAAAAGTAAAGAAGAAGGAACCCTCTGATTTCGAGCAGGCGGTTCTGTTCTTCAGGCCCGTCATTAGAGGCGCAGCCCATAAATGTAATAGCGACCTGGAACTAAACCAGGTCGCTTTTTATTTAACTTGTCATGGAAGGTATCACATTTAAAGAAGTAACTGCCGGGCCTTCCCTGGCCTCATCATTAATACGGTTCCCGGCCGCCAGGAAAGAGGCGTTCACCAGCCCCGAACCCTGTTCTTCCGGCGTTAAACCCGGCAGCCTGGTGGCCGTGCTGGTGATGGTCTTTACTACCTGCCTGCCGGATATGTGCCCATCCCGGGACAGCACCAGGGCTGCAACCCCGGCAACATGGGGACAGGCCATGGAGGTGCCGCTCATGGCCCGGTATTTACCGCCCCGGAAGGTGGAAAGGATATCAACGCCCGGAGCAGCTACCGTTACTTCCGGACCCCGGCTGCTGAAGCTGGCCAGGTTATTCTTCCGGTCAATAGCCGAAACGGCGATGACACCGGGGTAACGGGCCGGATACATGACGCTATTTTCTTTCCCCTCATTGCCGGCGGCCGCCACCAGGACCATGCCGGCCTGGACGCACCGGCGGACGGCCTCTTCCAGGGCTTGACTCGGCCGGGTGGTGCCGAAACTCATATTGACGACCTGCATTTTATTTTGCAGCGCCCAGTCCAGGCCGGCAATGATCTCGGATATATAACCATTACCCCGGCGGTTAAAAATCTTGACGGCATAAATCTCCGCCCGGGGGGCTACCCCTACCACCCCAAAATTATTATTAAGCGCTGCAATTATCCCGGCCACATGGGTACCGTGGCCATTGCCATCCCCGGCCTCCCAGCCGGGAAATTTGATATTCTTGGTACCACGGATGTTAGCTTTTAGGTCGGGGTGGCTGACATCAATCCCCGTATCCAGGATGGCCACCTTCACCTTCTCTCCGGCCGCCTCCTGCCAGGCCTTTGGTGCGCCAATACATTCCACTCCCCAGGGGATGGTCTGCTCCCTTTGCCGCAATTTAACTGCCGGCAGGGCTACTGTCTGGACCAGGAAATCGTCTTCAATTAAAAGGACATCCGGGTGTAAGCCCAGCTCTGCAAGGGCCTGCCCCTGTTCCGGTATCCTTACTGCCAGGGCATGCACCAGGGGTAATTCGCGTACTACCCGCCCGCCCTTTTTCAGGACTGTTTCATGACAACTGCTCAAGGGCCGGTGCTTGCGGAACATGATAATTTTCCGGCTGCCGTAATCGCTACCCAGCCGGGTAATGGAAACGCCGGCCATCGCTACTACACCGGCATAATAAGCCAGCAAAACAGGCCACATGGTTAACCCCTCCTATGCTCCATTCTATGTATTGCTGCTGGAGGGGGTTAAATAAATTAAACCCGGCCGGCAGAAAATATTTTTCCCTTTTCTGATTAACCATCAGACCTGGAACTGCATATGCTAGGTCTAGAAAAGGTCCCTGCAAAGGGAAAAGGAGGGTATTTTAATGACACAAGAATTATTGTGGTGGTTTATTATCATCATCCCGGTCATCATTATCATCCCCATCATCTTCCTGTTCTTCTTGTTCCCGTTAAATACTAAGTAGGAGGAATTTTTAATGGGCGGCCATGGTTTTAACTTCTGGTGGTTGTTTATTCCTATTATCGTGATTATCATCATCCCCATTTTCTTTATCTTCTTCATCCCTCTCAGTGCAGCCAATGCATGAGCGGGAAAACCCCGGCCCCGCCGGGGTTTTAATATAAAGGCCCCGGGCTTTCCAACCCGGGGCCCTTTTATACTGCTAGCGGTACCGTTACCGCTATGGTAATGTATTTAACTTTTTTGCCAGCTTTTGAGAAACTCCTGGATATCCGGCGGCAGGGGCTGGCCGTTATTAATCTCCCCCGCCATCCCTTCAATTAGCTGGGCAAGCTGTTTCTTCATCTCCGGGCTCAGATCTTTGGTCATGTTGTTAACAAAGCTGGCCATATCTACCTGGCCGTCCGGGAACATGGCAGCAGGATCTATACCCGCTTGAGCCATTATTTCTTGCACGACAGCAGGGTTATCGGGCGTTATGCCCATTTCTTTAAAAACCTGTCCCAGGGATTTCCCGCTGGTAGCTGCTTCAATGACGCGCTGGCGCAGGGCATCCAGATCAGCACTCACATACCTCACCTCGCATAAAATTTACCCTTGATCATTATATGCCCTGCGGTCTCCTTTAGTGCCCGCCAGCTGTTATTTTTCCGCCGGCGCTATATTGGCTGCCAGGACGCCAATGATGCGGCCGTCATCAGCGCGTACAGGAACAGAGATGGTGATGGCCACCCGGTTGGAGCTCTGGGTTACATAGGGCTCGCTGGCATAACGTTCCCCCCTTATGGCCGCCTGGAACCATGGCCGGAAGGACCAGTTGGTCACTCCCGCATCCGGCCGGTTATAAATAGTTGCTCCGTCCGGTAGGGTGGCAATCAAGGTCTGGATAATAGCTGACTCGCTGAAGGCGGCGTCAAGGAACGGCGCCAGGGTGGCGGCTTCCATTTTCTTAACAACAGGATCGGCGGCCAGCTTTTCCAGTAAGGCATAACCCTGGTTAACAAGTTCCCGGCGCAGTTCCTGGTCCCACCCGTCCCGGGTAAAACCGGCAGCTATGGTAAAGAAATTCTGCGCCATGGCCGCAAACTGGCGCGTATTCTCTTCCACCACCGCCATAGCAGCCTTTTGTTCCTGCGTTGCAGCCGATACCTCTTCAATGCTGGCCGCCGTTTCCTGGGCCACGGCTGCCATGCGGGTGGCAGCATCGTTTACCTCCCGCACCCTGGCCAGCTGGTTCTGGGCCTGGTGGCTGATGTTGGTCATGACTTCGGCGGCCTTATTGATCGCCTGGCTTACGGCCATAAAATTCTCTTTCACCTGGGTCCCGCGCTGGAGGTTGCTCCGGACCAGCTCGACATTTTTATCCACCTGGGCCGCTGTCTGGCGCGCCTCTTCGCTGATAGCTGCCGCCAGGGAGGTTATATTCTGGGCGGCCGCCGCCGACTGTTCGGCCAGTTTCCGCACCTCTTCGGCCACCACAGCAAAACCACGGCCCTGCTCCCCGGCGCGGGCGGCTTCAATGGCGGCATTCAAAGCGAGCAGGTTGGTCTGATCGGCAATGGCCGTGACCGCCTGGACCAGGGTATTAATCTGCTCCATTTTATTTTCCAGCTGCCGCATGCGGCCGGCCGCCTCCTGGATGGAAGCGGCCCCGGCCTTGATTTCCTGAAGTAATTGCTCAAAAAGTCGGCGACCTTCCTCTTCCTTGCTCCTAACTTCCATCCCTAACTCCGTACCCAGCCCGGCCCGGTCGCTGATATCTTCCGCCAGGTTGTGTAACGTTTTGATATTTTCCGCCACCTTCTGGGTGGCTCCCGCCTGCTCGTCGGCACCGCCGGCAATCTCCTGGATGGCTGCCGTTACCTCTTCCAGGTTGCGATGGCTGGTACCGGCGCTTTCCTGGAGATTTCGGGAAAAATAAGACAGCTCATCGGCGGTACGCTGCATGCGACCCACCAGGCGGTAAAAACTGTCCAGGACGGCAGTTACCGGCCCCTGGAAACTCTCCCCTAACTGCGCCCCGGTCAGAGATTGTTCTGCTCGTACCGGATCGCCTTCGCCAAGCAAATTAAGAAATTGCATCACCCGTTGCAAGGGGCGCATCCATTTTATGTATAGATTGAGAAGGATAACCAGGCTTAAAATCAAACCCAGGGCCCCCGCCACAATGGCCGGTAAAAGGAGCAATTGCCAGCTAACGCCCTGGACGGCTACCAGCGCTGTTCCTACCGTCCCCGGGCCCAGAGCCAAAAAAAGCAAGAGAATAAAATAGAAAAGTTTAGTGCGAAGATTAATTACCAATTTCCTCCACCTCCCGGCATTATTCTTTATATTAACATATTTTTCCGCATTTGACTAGATAAAAGCGCGGCGAGATAGAGGTTGGTCAGGTTGTCAGGCAGGCAGGTGCTCCTTCAGGTAGATCCTTATCCTATTGCCGGGTAGCCAGTTACTGAAACGTCCCGAACCATGCAGGAAGCCCGCCGGGGTATCTAGTGGTAATCACTGGCGTTTTTTGGCCAAAGGATCTTTTACCGGCAGGCGAGCGGCCAGTTCGGCAGCCAACTGTCCCGGTTCCAGATCATGGTAGGCCAGCAAAACCAGGGTGTGGTAATAGAGGTCGGCGAGCTCGTATAAAATTTCCCGCCGGCTGTCGTTTTTAGAGGCAATGATGGTTTCACCGGCCTCTTCGCCGATTTTTTTCAGGATTTTATCCTGGCCGTTATTAAAGAGATAGGTCGTGTAGGAGCCTTCCGGCCGGGTGGCCTGGCGTTCTTTAATCACCCGGAAGACTTCTGCCAGGATAGTTCCCAGGTCGGCAGTAGCCGGGCCGGATGTTTCTACCTGGCTGCCCGGGGTCGCCGGGTACAGGACAACCTGCCGGGCGCCGTGCAGGTCTGTCCAGCCCCGTTCATCCGGCCCGCTATCGGCTTGCTTCCTCTCTGTCCGCCCCTTTTCGCCCTGCCTGTTGCTGCCGGGTCTGCTAACCTGCATGGGGAGGGAGTTATGAAAGCAGGAAAATTCCCCTTCGTGGCAGGCCACTCCTATCTGGCGGACCTGGAAGAGCAAGGCATCGGCGTCACAATCGTAGCTGGCATTGACAATATACTGGCGATGGCCCGAGGTGGCCCCTTTATGCCAGAGTTCCCGGCGGCTGCGGCTGTAAAACCACGTCTCGCCGGTAGCCAGGGTGCGGGCCAGGGCTTCCCGGTTCATATAGGCCAGCATCAACACCCGGCCGCTTTCTACATCCTGGATAATGGCCGGGATTAAGCCGTCGGCATTAAAGCGAATTTCCTCAGGTATGGTAACACCCATAAGCAAATATCCTCCGCATATAGCATATTTCGTAAAGGAGCATGTGCCTGCACACTCAAGAGCCATGCGTCTTCCTGCTCTTATAAACGTATGGGCACGCCGCGCCCGGCCAGGTAACGCTTGGCTTCCCCTATAGTATAGGTGCCAAAGTGAAAGATAGAGGCCGCCAGGACGGCGTCGGCACGGCCTGCCGTCAGGCCTTCATACAGGTGCTCTAGCTTCCCCACGCCGCCGGAGGCGATTACAGGGATGCTGACAGCTGTGCTTATGGCTGCCGTCAGTTCCACGTCGTAGCCTTCTAAAGTACCGTCGCAGTCCATACTGGTGAGCAGGATCTCCCCGGCCCCCAGCTCCTCCACCTGCCGGGCCCACTCCAGGGCGTCTTTTCCCGTTGGCTGGCGGCCGCCGTGGGTATAAACCTCCCAGGAACCGGGGCCGGTACGGCGGGCATCAATGGCCACCACCACGCACTGGCTGCCGAAACGTCGGGCTGCCATGGCCACGAGACTGGGATCCAGCACGGCGGCCGTATTCAGGGAAACCTTGTCGGCCCCGGCGGCCAGCATGCGGCGAATATCTTCCACCGTGCGCAGGCCACCCCCTACGGTAAAGGGGATAAAGACCTCCTCAGCCACACGCCGGGCCACGTCGACCATAATCTCCCGTCCTTCGGCCGAGGCCGAGATATCCAGGAAGACCAATTCATCGGCGCCGGCGCGGTCATAGGCAGCTGCCAGCTCTACCGGGTCCCCGGCATCCCTTAAGTTTAAAAAATTGGTCCCCTTAACTACCCGCCCGTGGTCCACGTCCAGGCAGGGAATAATCCGCCGGGTAAGCATCTTAAATCAATCCTCCTCCCCGGCCACGGCCATGGCTTCTTCCAGGGTAAAGTTGCCGTTGTAAAGGGCCCGTCCCAGGATGGCACCTTCCACGCCTTCCTTTTCCAGGCCCCGCAGGGCGCGGACGTCCTCCAGGCTGGCAATACCACCGGAGGCAATGACTTTCAGGCCGCTCCTCCTGGCAACCTCCCTGGTGGCGGCAAGATTGGGTCCCTGGAGAGTACCGTCGCGGCTGATATCAGTAAAGATGGCCCGCTTTACCCCCAGGGCAGCCATGCGGCCGGCAAAGTCAAGGGCCCTTTCCTCCACTGTTGCCGCCCAGCCTTCCACGGCTACCATCCCTTCGCGGCTGTCAATACCGACGGCCACCTGGTCACCAAAGCGCACAACAGCCTCAGCAACTATCTCCGGGTTGGTGATGGCTACCGTCCCCAGGACGGCCCGGGCCGCCCCAGCAGCGAGCAGGTCTTTAAGGCTTTCCAGGTTGCGGATGCCACCTCCCACCTGGACCGGGATGTGCACCTCTTTGATTATGGCCGCAATAACCTCCATATTCCGCGGCCGGCCGGCGAAGGCCCCGTCCAGGTCCACCACATGGAGCCAGCGGGCGCCCCTGGCCACCCAGCCCCTGGCCACAGCCACCGGGTCGGTGGAGTAGATAGTTTCGGCTTCCGGCCGCCCCTGGTAAAGGCGCACGCAGCGCCCTTCCCGCAGGTCAATGGCAGGCAGAATCAACACGGTTTACCAGCTCCCCAAAGTTTTTTAAAACCTCCAGGCCCCAGCGGCTGCTTTTTTCCGGGTGGAACTGGACCCCGAAGAGGTTATCCCGCTGGATGCTTACGGCAAAGGTTAAACCATAATCCGTAGTACCGGTAACTATGGTTTTATCGGCGGGGTCAATATAATACGAATGGACAAAGTAAAAGTTCGTGCCCGTGGGTACACCCTGGAAAAGCTCTCCGGGCTTTAGCAATTGCACCTGGTTCCAGCCCATGTGGGGAACCTTAAACCCTGGCGGCAGGCGTTTAACTTCGCCCGGTAAAAGGTTTAGACCTTCCACCGGACCCCCTTCTTCACTGGTGCTGAAGAGGAGCTGCAACCCCAGGCAAATGCCCAGGAAGGGTACACCCCGCCGCACAACTTTCCGGATGGCTTCCACCAGGCCCCTCTCCTGCAAGTTGGCCATGGCGTCGGCAAAGGCTCCCACGCCGGGCAGGATAACACCGGGAGCAGCAAGCACTACCTCCGGGTCTGAGGTTATCTCCGCCGGGTAACCTAGTTTGGCCAGGGCTTTCTGAACACTCAAGAGATTGCCCATACCGTAATCGATAATAGCTAACGGCCGCATTTTAGTTCCTCCGCAAATAACTTTGTCACAGGCTGGCATTGTCTAACCCTTATCAGTCCAGGCTACCCTTGGTAGAAGGGGGACCTTCTACCCGGGGATCGCGGCTGGCGGCCTCCCTGATGGCCCGGCCCAGGGCTTTAAAGAGGGCCTCGGCGACATGATGGCCGTTGCGCCCGGCAAGCTTTTGCACGTGGAGGGTCAGGCCGCTGTGGTTAACAAAAGCCCGCAGGAATTCCTCCAGCAGTTCTGTCTCCAGGCTGCCGATCCGGCCCGGGGGCAGGTCCAGGTTACAAGCAAGGTAGGGCCGGCCGCTGAAGTCCAGGGCCACCTGGACCAGGGCCTCATCCATGGGTACCAGGGCGCTGCCGTAGCGATTAATCCCGGCTTTATCGCCCAGGGCCTTTTTGATGGCCTCTCCCAGGCAGATACCGATATCTTCCACAGTATGGTGATTGTCAACTTCCAGGTCGCCCTCAGCCCAGATTTTCAGGTCCAGGAGGCCATGGCGGGCCAGCTGGGCCAGCAGGTGATCAAAAAAGGGGATACCGCTGCTCCCCTGCCATTTGCCGCTGCCGTCCAGGTCGAGCTTAACGCGAATGCTGGTTTCTGTGGTCTGACGCTCAATCAAGGCCTCGCGACTCATTTTCTATCCCCTTCCTCCAGCCGCAGCTCAATGGCCCGGGCATGACCCTCCAGGCCTTCGGCCCGGGCCAGGGTCTGGATCAAACTCCCGGCCGCCTTCAGGTAGGCGGGACCAGCGGCAATGAGGCTGCTTTTCTTCATAAAAGTAGCGACACTTAAAGGTGAATAAAACCTGGCCGTGCCGCCGGTAGGTAAAACATGGCTGGGCCCGGCCCAGTAGTCCCCCAGGGGCTCGGAACTGTAAGGCCCCAGGAAAATCGCCCCGGCATTTTCCACCCGGCCCAGCCAGGACCAGGGTTCGGTCACGTACAGTTCCAGGTGCTCTGGCGCCAGGGCATTGGCCAGCTCCAGGGCGGCCTCCAGATGGGGCACTACCACGGCCGCACCATAATTTGCCAGGGAACGGGCGGCTATCTCCCGCCGGGGCAGGGTCTCCAGCTGGCGGGCTACTTCCTCTACCACCGCCCGGGCCAGGCCGGCTTCCGGCGTGATCAGGACCGCGCCGGCCAGGGTGTCGTGCTCGGCCTGGGAGAGAAGGTCGGCCGCCACCCAGTCCGGCCGGGCGTATGCATCAGCAATGACCACGATTTCACTGGGCCCCGCCAGCATATCTATATCAACTGCCCCATAGACTTCCTTCTTGGCCAGGGTAACATAAATATTTCCCGGGCCGGCAATCTTATCCACCGGGGCCACTGCTTCCGTACCGTAGGCCAGGGCGGCCACGGCCTGGGCCCCGCCCATTTTATAGATCTCCCTTACCCCGGCCTCGGCTGCCGCCACCAGGAGCAGGGGCGGCAGGGTGCCGTCCCGCCGCGGTGGCGTCGCCAGGGCTATTTCCTCAACCCCGGCCACCCGGGCCGGTACGGCGGTCATTAATACCGACGAAGGATAAGCAGCCGTACCGCCGGGTACGTAAAGGCCCACCCGCTTTAAAGGACGGCAGATCTGGCCCAGGATGGTGCCGCTGGCATCCGCCTCCATCCAGGAACCCCGCAGCTCACGGCGGTGGTAGGCGGCAATATTATCCCGGGCCTTTTGAATGGCCTCCCGCAGTTCAGGAGTAACGGCTTCATAAGCAGCCTTAATCTCCCCGGCCGTCACGCAAAAACCGACCTTTTTTAGATCAACTCCATCCAGCTCGCGGGTGTAACGTTCTACGGCTGCCTGGCCTTCCGCCCTGACAGCGGTAATAATATCCCGTACCCTCGCGGCTACATCGATCTGGGCCAGCAGCCGGCCGGCCCAGCGGCGCCGCACTTCTTCACCCTCAAGAACAGGTAGCAATCCCGGCACCCCCTTGAGCAGCCGCCCGCTTTAAGGCTTCTATTACAGGCCGCAGGCGCTGGTAATTGATCCGGTAACTAACCCGGTTGGCAATCAAACGAGCGGTGGAGGGAAAAATGGGGACCACTTCTACCAGGTCATTTTCCCTTAAGGTTCGCCCGGTAGATACAATATCCACAATCAGGTCGGCCAGTCCCACCAGTGGGGCCAGCTCGATATTGCCATGGAGCTTGATTATTTCTACCGGCAAGCCTCGCTCCTGGAAAAAGGTTGCTGCTACCCTGGGAAACTTGGTGGCCACCCGGCGGCTACCGGCCAGCAGGTTTTCCAGGGACCGGCCTGCTTCTTCCCAGCGCTGCCGAGGCGCGGCTACGACAAAACGGCAATAACCAAAACCCAGGTCCACCAGCTCAAAGACATCGGCCCCGGCCTCCGCCAGGGTATCCTTGCCGACAATCCCCAGATCGGCAGCCCCGTGTTCTACATAGGTCGGCACGTCCGTGGGACGGCAGATGACATAACGCACCCGGTCGGCAGGGAAAGCAAAGACCAGCTGCCGTGCTCCGGTGGCCACGCCATCTACCGGGAGCCCGGCCTTACGCAATAATTGCAAGGCGTCTTCGCCCAGCTTGCCCTTGGGCAAGGCCAGCGTCAGCAAGTCGGTGACCATTTAAAAGTTCCTCCGAAAATCTTAAGCTAATCCACCCAAACCAGGGCCAACCCCCGGGCGGCGGCCCGGGCTGCTGCTTCCTGGCGGTTTTGACTTTCCCCATCTATAATTACCATTACCCCCGGCCGGCGCAATTCTCGTGCCCGGCGCAAAACAGCCGCCAGGTCCCGGCCGGCCACCAGGTAACCACCCTGCCCGCCTCCCTGCCCTTCGCCCCGGGCCATGAGCACCCGCTCCAGTCCCAGGGCAAAGCCGGTGGCTGGGCAGGGGTAACCAAACTGGCCCACCAGGCCATCGTAGCGCCCGCCGCCGCAGACGGGTACTCCCAGGCCCGGTACATAACCTTCAAAAACGATACCGGTGTAATAATCAAAATCCCGTAAAATACCCAGGTCAATGAAGAGCCACTTTTCCAGCCCGTAAGCTGTCAGCGCCTGCCATACTTCTTCCAGGCCGGCCAGGGCAGCGGCTGCTCCGGTCTGGATAAAATTGGCCCGGGCTTCCTCCAGGGCCTCTTTACCGCCATGTAAAGTGGCGAGGAGTTCCAGCTGCCGCCTCTTCAACCCCGTAAGACTATACTCGTCGACAAGCCGCTCCAGCCCCACCAGGTCCTTGCCGGCCAGGGCTACTTTAATCCTCGCCACCGCCTCCCGGGGCAGGTCCAGGTCCTGGAGTACGCCCTTGGTGACGGCCACCTGGCCAATGCCTAAACGAAAGTCCTTCAAGCCGGCCTTTAACAAGGTTTCTACCGCCAGGGCAATAATCTCCCCATCGGCCGCCACACCCCCGGCACCGATGAGTTCCACCCCGGCCTGGTGAAATTCCCGCAGGCGCCCGGCCTGGGGTTCTTCATAGCGAAATACCCTGGCGCTGTAACACAGGCGTAACGGTAAGGCCTCACGCCGTAACGATGTAGCCACCAGGCGGGCAATAGGGGCCGTCATCTCCGGCCGTAAGGCGAGAACCCGTCCCTCGCGGTCGATAAATTTGTAGAGGCTCCCTTCATCCCCAGCGGGAGAGCCGGCCTGAAAAGTTTCCACAAATTCAAAAGTCGGGGTCAGCACTTCCTGGTAACCCCAACTTTGAAAGAAAGCCACCAGTTCCTGCTCCAGTTCCCTGAGGGCAGCTGCCTCTGCCGGCAGCAGGTCCCGCACCCCCGCCGGTACCTGGAGATTATTCCAGTTGCCGGCCACTACCTTCACTCCATTGCTTTATCATGTTAACGTATTAACGTAATAATAGCACAGGGAACGACCTCTTGACAAAAACCGCCAGCCACGTCCAGAGGCCGGCAAGTCTGATTAAACCTCTTTATCTCCAGCCGGTTATCAATGGCGTCAAATTACTCCCTTTTATCCAGGCGATCCAGGATGAGGTTGTAGCCGTCGGCGCCATAGTTTAAAAAACGCTTGACCCGGCTGATGGTGGCTGTACTGGCCCCTGTAGCGGCGGCAATGGCCGCATAGGTAACCCCCTGGCGTAAGTAGCGGGCTACGGCCAGGCGCTGGGCCATGGCCTTGATTTCAGCGGTAGTACACAGGTCTTCAAAGAAGCGGTAGCATTCATCCAGGTTCTCCAGGGCTAAAATAGCGCGGAACAGTTCATCAACCTGGGGGTCCTGCAACTTATCCCGGCCCATAGCATACCCTCCCCCTATATCATGTGAGAGGTGGGAAGTGAGAGGTGAGAAGTTAACAAGTTTAGCTTTCTATGCGATAATTAAAAACTTCGCCATGCACCTGGTTTTTCCTTCAACCAATCAACCTGGTCAGCCACTCTGTCACCGGGCCAAAAACCCGGGCTAAAAGTTTTGCCGGGTTGGGGACAGGTAAATTTAAAGCCAGGGCCAGGCTTAAGGCCAGACCCAGGGACCAGACGATACCCATGACGGTCAGTTCCCGCCAGTACTTTTTCTCCCAGAGCTTCGGAGCATCCAGGTAAGCGATGACCAGGAAAGCCAGGATAATTAAAATAAGCATTTCATCACTCCTACCTGGTACTGCCCTGAGTGGCGCCCTTGCCGCCAATATCCAGGGTTTTACCTGGTGTCCTGTTGGTCATTCCCAGCCGATTCAGGTACAAATCTACCTTAACCTGGATTTTAGCACGGGTAAACTCTTCGTTCCAGCGGTCCTGGACCTGGCGCCAGTAGCGAACGTTGCTGCGGTGCAGGGTTTCGCCAAGACCAAAGATGTCCGCCCGGATTTCCTGCTGGGCCTTGCGCACGGCAGCCAGGACCCGCTCTTCTACGGCCCTGTTGACAGCCTCCTGAATGGCCAGCAAATGTTCCGGCCGGTCGGGGTTCAGGCTAACTGTAGCTTCCGTTAAGTCACAGTTGCCACGGATTTCCACGTTAAAAGTTACCTGGCTGCCTTCAACCCGGGGTTTAACCTCCGTAGAAACGCGGTGAAAAATCACCGAGGCCTGTCCCTGGCTCCTGGCCCGGGCTTGATTCTGGGAAGGGTTTTGCCCCTGCCCCTCTACCGGCCCGGCAGGCTGTCCCTGCCCCTGGTCCGGTGTTATAGTTTGACCCCTTTTCTGCCCCTGCTCCTGCCCCGGGAAATTACCCCCGGTCGGTATTGACAAAGTTACGGTAATAACCCCCTCCCTTACTTCCCCCCGCAGCCACATAAGGCCGTTGGTCTCCCTTTCATCCAGCCAGCTGATCAAACGGTCATCGCGGAAAGCCCCGGCACCTTTAATGGCTACGGCCTCGGGTTGGTTCTTTTTCCCCTCCTCCTTGTTACCGCCCTTCTGGCCCTTATCATCATCACCGCCTCTCGCCTCGCGGCTTTCCTGCTCCGGCGTCGGCGTCATTACCACCAGGGGCAGGGCGGGGTTATCTCCCGGCGCCTCCCACATGGCAAGAAGATCCTTTAGTTCCACTTTAAAGGTGGTTCGGTTGCGCAAAATACCGGTTAAAATCGTCCCGGGCATTAATTCAATGCCCGGCGGCACTTCCAGTACTTTACGGGCTTCGCCCCGGGTAATCAATACCGGTGTCGTCAGCCGCATCTGGCGCTCGCGGGTAAAGAGGTCCAGGTAATGAAGCCCCTGCCGGGCCAGCTCCTCACCAAGAATCAACACCCGGTTCTGGGCCCATAAAAGACGCCGCGGCACCAAACTTTCCAGCCGCCGGGTTGCCTGGGCAAAGTCGCTGCCGGTGGCGCTGATAACTTCCCCTACTTTATCCGGTTCCCCACCGCCACCACCACCCATGGACGGCCCGCCAGCTATGGCCCGGGGGATAACTATATAAACGCTCAGGCGTACCAGGTCCCCTGGGGCGGCATCCAGAGCCACGGCCATGACAATGGCCAGCTCTTCAATCTCATGACGGCTCCAGCAGCCCGCAAGCACGGGTAACATAAGAGCCAGTAAAAGAAGGGCCAGGGTTAAACGCAGCCGGGCCTTCATATCCCCGTCCTCCTTTTACCTCGAAGCCAGGCCATTATGAGCAAAAATAAGGGTAAAATAAGCTGCCAGGTCAGGGTCCACCCTGGTTCTACCATGAGGAGATCGTGGCGGATCTCGCTGATGTTCCGGTAAAGGAGGGCCGCTACGGCAACATTTAACGCCCCCAGGGGGGCAACCAGGGGTCGGTACTCCTTGAGCCCGGTGACGGTGGCCAAGCCCAGGGCCACTACATAGAGGTTAAGGGTTATTTTGATAAATACCCCCCCTACCCAGATGGCCAGGAACAGGGCTTCGATGCGCTCAAAAAACTGACCCAAAGAGACCACCCGCGCCAGGGCGTAAGCGGCAAAGGTCAGGCGGGCAGCTTCGCAGCAGCCGAAGACAAGAATGGTGCCCATAGTCACCAGGCTGAGGAAAAAGGCTATCCCCAGCAGCCCGCTGACCAGGCTGGCTCTCAGGGCTCGAGGCGGGTTAACGAAGGCACCGAAAGTAGCCAGGATGAATATCTGGCCCAGAAATCTCCAGGTCACCAGGGCACCCCCCAGAACCGGCCGGAAGCCGTTTTCCAGGACGGGCAAGAGATTGCGGGGCGCCATTTCCGGAGTGGCAAAAAGGAGGACGATGGCAATAAAGGCCACCATCAGAGGCAGGATAAAGTCCGTGCACCTGGCGATGACCTCCAGACCGTTGCGGGCGGCATAGACGGCCACGGCGACGATACTGAGGCTGAAGAATAAAGCCGGCGTTTCCGGCATAACCGCCGTGACCAGGAACTCGCTGAACTCCCGGATGACTACCGCATCCAGCAGGAAAAAGGCCAGGACAAAGATAAAGGCTACTATTTTACCCGCCACAGGGCCTAAAATCAGCTCGCAGTACTGGAAAAGGGTATGGTGGGGGAAACGCTGGGCCAGCAGGTAGACAACCAGCGCCACTGCGGCGGCAGCCAGGGTGGCCACTATGACCGACAACCAGGCGTCCTGGTGCGCCCGCAAAGCCAGCAAAGCCGGCAAAAAAAGGATGGCTGTAGGCAGGACGGCAAACCACAGCATGACCGCCGCCTGGCGGGGACTGATATAGCCTTCTTCCCGCATCTTCAGGACCGGCCCTCCTCCGGCGGGGGATTGGAGCTGGCTGGCGGGGTGGGCTTTAGCCCGGCTCCCTGACGCACCGGATCGCGATAACCGATCTGGCTGGGCCGGGAGTTCATGGCCCAGCGTGGTGTTCGGATCAGGACGTCTTTAAAATCGCTAAAATTCCAGGGGGTGACGGGCGCCAGGTAGGGTACCCCGAAGGAACGTAAGGTATTAAGATGTACCAAGATGGCCAGCAACCCCAGCATAATACCGTAAAAGCCCAGGGTGCCGGCCAGGACGAGCATGATAAAACGCAGGAGGCGCAGGGTGATGGCCATGGCGAAGGACGGGAGGGCAAAAGAGCTGATCCCCGTCAGGGCTACGACAATTACCATGGCTGGGGACACCAGGCCGGCGCTCACAGCCGCTTCCCCAATAACCAAAGCCCCAACAATGCTTACCGCCTGGCCAACTTGCCTTGGCAGGCGCACGCCGGCTTCCCGCAGGAGTTCAAAACTAAGTTCCATGATCAACGCTTCTACTACAGCCGGGAAAGGTATGCCTTCCCGCTGTGAGGCCAGCCTTATCAGGAGGTTGGTAGGTAACATTTCCTGATGAAAAGTGCTGGCAGCTACATAGAAAGCCGGCAGGAGCAGGGCTACATTCAGGGCGATAAAACGACCCAGCCGCAGGAAACTGGAAAGGTAATAGCGTTCATAGTAGTCTTCACTGGACTGGATAAACTGGATAAAAAGGGTCGGTACGATGAGGGCAAAGGGAGTATTATCCACCAGGATGCCCACCCGGCCTTCCAGCAGGGCGGCCACCACCTTGTCCGGCCGTTCCGTATGGTCGATCTGGGGAAAGGGGGAAGTAGGGTTATCTTCTATAAGTTCCTCAATGTAGGCGCTTTCCAGGATACCATCAATTTGAATCCGCTCCAGCCGCTGGCGCACTTCCCGGACTACCGCCGGGTCGGCCAGGTCTTCTATATAGGTGATGACAATATTAGTCATGGTATAGCGGCCCAGGCAAACAAGTTCCATTTTGAGGGACGGAGTTTTCAACCTGCGCCGGAGGAGGGCGGTATTAGTGCGTAAGCTCTCAATGAAGCTTTCCCGTGGGCCCCGGACCACGCTCTCGGTAATGGGATCATCAATAGCACGGTGTTCCCAGGAACGGGTGCTTAAGGCCAGGCCTTTATTATACCCATCCAGGAGCAGGACCGTATCCCCGTCCAGGACGTGTTTAACCACGGCCCCCATGTTATCAACTACGGCCACATCCGTCATGGGCATGACGGTTTCCATAACCGCGGCCAGGTCCCGGGTTTTGTCTGCCAGGTCCCGGGCCAGCTGCGGAGGTGCCTGCTGCAGGGTGCGCATCAGGGTATCTTCAATGAGCTTTTTGTCGGCCAGGCCGTCGATATAAAAAAGGGCTGCTTTAATAGTCTGGCCGAGGTAAAAATCGCGGTTGACGACATCGCTGCATTTGGCAAAGATTCTCTGCAGCTGTTCCAGGTTGAGCTTCAGTTCGGCAGTGAGCTGGTATTCCTCCAGGGGCGGGTAAGGTGCCTTTTGAGCCTTACTACCCTTGGAATGACCCTTGTTATCCTGCTTTCCTGAAGGCTGCCGGCGGCGGAAAAGAGCCGCCCTTAAGGGCTTGCGGTAAGGACCGGGCAAAGTTCCTCCCTCCTTTAAGTGGAAGCCGGTTAATACCAGCACTGGATAGCTTTTACCGGGGGAGGAAACTTTATGCACTTTCAGGTGCCCGGGCCGGGTTGCCCCGGTTTTAACTTAGATACCGGAACTTTAAGAACTTACAGGGCCCGGTAACCAATATCGCGGCGGTAGTGCATGCCCGCAAAATTGATGGCCTTTATACCGGCATAAACGCGGTCCAGGGCGGCCTGTAAATTTTCACCTCGAGCAGTAACACATAATACCCGTCCCCCGGCAGTTACTACCTGACCGTCCACCAGAGCCGTACCGGCGTGGAAAACCTCCACTCCAGGCAGCACTGCCTCCAGCCCCGTAATGACTTCACCCCTGGCATAAGGTCCGGGATAACCGCCGGCCGCCAGGACCACCCCGGCTGCCGCCCCCGGGCACCAGTCAATCTTTGTTCCGGCCAGCTCACCGTTTATGGTAGCCAGCATCAGTTCCACCAGGTCGCTCTGTAAAAGCAGCATCAAGGGCTGGGTTTCCGGATCGCCAAAACGACAGTTAAATTCCAGGACTTTAGGCCCCTCGCGGGTGAGCATCAGCCCGGCGTAGAGGACGCCGCGGTAGGGACAGCCGGCCGCGGCCATAGCCCGGACTGTAGGCCGGAGTATCTTTTCTTCTACCTCCCCGGCTATTTCCGGAGTGTAAAAGGGGACAGGGGCGTAGGCGCCCATGCCGCCGGTATTGGGGCCGGTATCTCCTTCCCCCACCCGCTTGTGGTCCTGGGAAGGCAAGAAGGGGATCACCGTTTCCCCGTCGCAGAGGGCCAGGATGCTGACCTCTTCGCCTTCCAGGTGCTCTTCAATAATCACCCGCTGCCCGGCAGGGCCAAACCGGCCGCCGAACATGGCCGTTACCGCTTCCCTGGCCGTGGCCGTGTCCGGAGCCACCACCACTCCCTTGCCGGCGGCCAGGCCGTCGGCCTTGACGACCACCGGGCCGGGATGTTCCTCCAGGTAGGCCAGGGCTGCCCCGGCCTCCATAAAGGCGGTATGGCGGGCCGTAGGGATGCCCGCCGCCTGCATTAACTCTTTGGCAAAAATCTTGCTCCCTTCCAGCCGGGCCGCCGCCCGGGAGGGGCCAAAAACAGGTAACCCTGCGGCCTGGAAGGCATCGACAATGCCGGCCACCAGGGGTGCTTCGGGGCCCACGACGGTAAGATCGATGCCTGCCTGGCGGGCAAAGGCCAAGAGACCCTCAATATCATCGGCGGCAATGGGCACACAATTAGCCAATCCGGCAATGCCGGCATTACCCGGCGCGCAATAGATTTCTGTAACCCGGGGACACCGGGCAATCTTCCACACCAGGGCGTGTTCCCGCCCGCCGCCGCCGACTACCAGGATGCGCATTTAATAGTACCTCCTTTAATGCCGGAAATGGCGGATGCCGGTAAACACCATGGCTATACTAGCGGCATCGGCTGCTTTGATGGACTCTTCGTCGCGGACGGAGCCGCCGGGCTGGATGATGGCTGTAATCCCGGCCTTAGCTGCCAGTTCCACTGTGTCGCTGAAGGGGAAGAAGGCATCAGAAGCCAGGACAGCCCCTTTCGCCCGGGCCCCGGCCTGCTCCAGGGCGATGTGCGCCGCGCCGACCCGGTTCATCTGGCCGGCACCAATGCCCAAAGTAACGCCGTCCTTAGCCACCACAATGGCGTTGGACTTGACGTGCTTCACCACCTGCCAGGCAAAGAGTAAATCCTCCATCTCCCTTGCTTCGGGTTTACGGGCCGTTACCACCTTGAGGTGCTCGGGGTCGAGGACATGGTAATCCGGCTCCTGGACCAGGAAGCCGCCGCTGACGGGCCTTACCTGGTATTCCTGGACGCGGTAGGCAGCCCTCTCGTCTGCGGCAAGCAAGCGCAGGTTGGGTTTGCTTTTAAGAATCTCCAGGGCTTCCGGGGTAAAATCAGGGGCGATGACAGCTTCCAGGAATATCTCCGTCATTTCCCTGGCTGTAGCGGCATCCACCGTCCGGTTCAGGGCGACGATGCCGCCAAAGGCGGAAACAGGATCGGCCGCGTAGGCCAGGCGGTAGGCCTGGGATGGAGTTGTAGCCCGGGCCACGCCGCAGGGATTGGTGTGCTTGATGATAGCCGCTACCGGCTCTTTAAAGTCAGAGGCCAGGTTCCAGGCAGCGTCCAGGTCCATGAGGTTGTTGTAAGAAAGCTCCTTGCCCTGGAGCTGCCGCGCCCCGGCCAGGCTGCCGGGGGATACGGCGGGCAAACGATAAAAAGCGGCCTGCTGGTGAGGATTCTCACCATAACGAAGGTCCTGGACCTTCTCGCCGCTGAGGATAAAGTGAACAGGAAAAGGCTCTTCATTGCGGATAAGGCGCTGGAAATAGGCGGCAATGGCCGCATCGTAAGCAGCCGTGTGGGCGAAGGCCGCCGCCGCCAGGCGCCGCCGGGTGGCCGTGCTTAAATTCCCCTTCTCCCGCAGTTCGGCCAGCACCTCGCTGTAGCTGGCCGGGTCAACGACCACCGCCACTCTCTCGTGATTCTTGGCTGCTGCCCGGACCATCGTTGGGCCGCCGATGTCGATGTTTTCAATGGCCTCTTCCGGCGTTACCCCTGGCCGGGCAATGGTTTCCCGGAAGGGGTAGAGGTTGACCACCACCAGGTCAATGGGCTGAATGCCCTGCTCCTGGAGCTGATCCAGGTGTTCCGGCGTCGGCCGGGCCAGGATACCCCCATGGATTTTAGGGTGGAGGGTTTTGACACGGCCGTCAAGGATCTCAGGAAAACCGGTAACGGCTGCGACTTCGGTAACGGGCAAACCGGCTGCGGTCAAGGTGCGGGCGGTACCGCCGGTAGAGATAAGCTCCCATCCCAGCTCTACCAGCCCCCGGGCCAGATCCACCAGGCCGGTCTTGTCGGAAACACTAAGAAGCGCCCTTTTCGGCATATGTATAGCTCGCCTCCTATGAAAATAACTCGACTTGCCGCCATGAGCGGCTCCTTCAAATTTTCACTGCGACCCGCCGGCCGTGGAGTTCTACCCTGCCTTCGGCCAGCCATTTGATAACCTCGGGGTAAAGGCGGTGTTCTTCCACCAGGATGCGGGCCGCCAGGGTTTCCGGGGTGTCGTCGTCCTTTACCGGTACCACCGCCTGGGCGATGATGGGGCCCGTATCGGTGCCGGCGTCAACAAAGTGGACGGTGCAGCCGGAAAACTTGACACCGTATTCCCAGGCCTGGCGCTGGGCGTTGAGGCCGGGAAAGGCCGGCAGCAGGGCCGGGTGGATGTTGATTACCGCCCCCGGAAACTGATCGAGAAAATCCTGGCTGAGGAGCCGCATAAAGCCGGCCAGGACTACCAGCTTTACCCCCTCTTTTTTCAAGACCGCCGCCAGGGCCCGGTCATAGGCCTGGCGGGATGGGTATTCCCGGGGTACGAGGCAACAGGCCTTGAGCCCCCGCTGCCGGGCCAGTTCCAGGGCACGGGCTTCCGGGCGGTCGCTGATGACCACCTGGATGCGGGCGGGGATGCGGCCGGCAGCTATAGCGTCGGCAATGGCCTCCATGTTGCTGCCCCGGCCGGAAACCAGGATGCCTATCGGTAAAGGTGCTGCAACCATTCTCTCTCCCCCGAAACTAGACTTTCTCATAGCAAAAGCCAGCCGTTTACTTTTTTATTTTAGCTCCGGCACGAACTCTACTGCTCCCCGGCCGGGTATTATTTCACCAACCACAAAAACCTCTCCCCCGGCGGCCTCTAAGCGCGCTTTTACCCTGTCAACGTCACCGGCCGCAACCACCGCCAGCATACCCAGGCCCATATTGAAGGTGCGGTACATCTCCGGTTCCGGCACCTTGCCGTTCTCCTGGATAAGGCGGAAAACGGGTGGTACCGGCCAGCTGCGCCGGTCCAGGCGCATGTTTACGTCCTTCGGCAGGATGCGGGGCGGGTTTTCCACCAGGCCGCCGCCGGTGATGTGGGCCAGGCCCTTGATTAATCCCTCTTTTATTAATGGCAACAGAGAGGCTACATATATACGGGTCGGCTCCAGCAATTCTTCCCCCAGGGCCCGGCCCAGTTCCGGCAGCTGCCGGTCCAGGGTGTAACCGGCTTCCGCCAGCAAAACCCGGCGGGCCAGGGAAAAGCCGTTGGAGTGCAGGCCGCTTGAGGCCAGGCCCAGGACCACCTGGCCGGGCCGGATGCGGCTGCCGTCCAGGAGCTCCTCCCGTTCCACGACGCCGACGGCGAAACCGGCCAGGTCGTATTCATCCTCAGGGTAAAAGCCGGGCATCTCGGCCGTCTCGCCCCCGATCAGGGCGCAGCCGGCCCGGCGGCAGCCTTCGGCCACCCCGGCGACGATTTGGGCCACTTTTTCCGGCACCATTTTCCCTACCGCCAGGTAGTCCAGGAAGAAGAGGGGCTCGGCCCCATGAACCAGGATATCGTTGACGCACATGGCCACGGCGTCGATGCCGATGGTATCGTGGCGGTCCATGAGGAAGGCTATTTTCAGCTTCGTCCCTACCCCGTCGGTGCCCGCCACCAGCACCGGCTGCCGGTAACGGCCCGGTTCCAGGGCAAAAAGGCCGCCGAAACCGCCCAGGTCCCCCAGGACCCCCGGCCGGAAGGTCCGGCGGACATGCTCCTGCATCAACTCTACGGCGCGGTTGCCGGCGGTTATGTCCACCCCGGCGGCAGCATAGGTCAGGCCTTCGCCAGCCACTATTATGCACCTCCTTCCAGGCTATACTTGGACGCCTCCTCCGGGGAGGGGATGGGGATGGGATAGCGGCCGGAAAAGCAGGCGGCGCAGAAATTTTCGGCCCCGCGGGTTACGGAACGGAACAGCCCCTCCAGGCTCAGGTAATAGAGGCTGTCGGCCCCGACATGGCGGCGGATGTCCTCCAGGGAATACCGGGCGGCAATGAGCTCGCCCCGGGCGCTGGTATCAATGCCATAGTAACAGGGGTATAAGACCGGCGGCGAGGCCACCAGCAGGTGGACCTCCCGCACCCCGGCCTGGCGCAGCATCTCCACAATCCGCCGGCTGGTAGTTCCCCGGACAATGGAATCATCGATGATAATAACCCGTTTATCTTTCAGAATTGACTTGATGGGATTGAGTTTCAAGCGCACGCCCAGGTCGCGCATCTCCTGGGTGGGCTGGATGAAGGTCCGGCCCACATAGCGGTTTTTCATCAACCCTTCGATAAAGGGTAAACCCGCCGCCTCGGCGTAACCGGCAGCGGCGGCAATGCCGGAATCCGGCACCGGGATCACCACGTCGGCCGCCACCTGGTATTCCCGGGCCAGATTGCGGCCCAGCTCCCGCCGCACCAGGTTGACAGTTTCGCCGTCCAGGATACTGTCGGGCCGGGCAAAGTAGACGTATTCAAAGATGCAGTGGGCGCTGTGGGGCGCCCGCCGTCCCTGAATGGAGTGCACCCCCTGGCTGTCGATGACGACAATTTCCCCGGGCTCAATGTCACGGCAAAAAGCGGCGCCCACGGTATCCAGGGCGCAGGACTCGGAGGCCAGCACCCAGGCCTCCCCCATTTTCCCTAGGCACAAAGGCCGAACGCCGAAGGGATCGCGGACGCCGATGAGCTTTTCCTCGGTCATCACCACCAGGGAATAGGCGCCTTCGAGCTCGTCCTGGCAGCGGCGCAGGGCCACCTCAATGGGCTCCTGGCTGTAGCGGGCGATAAGATTGACAATAACTTCGCTGTCGGTGGAAGACTGGAAGATGGAGCCCCTGGCTCCCAGTTCCCGCCTAAGCCGGTTGGCATTGGTCAGGTTCCCGTTATGGGCAATGGCCACCATACCCCGGAGGTAGCGGAAAACCAGGGGCTGGGCATTGACCAGGGAACTCGCCCCGGTAGTAGAATAGCGCACATGGCCGATGGCTACGCTACCCTTTAAAGCCCGGAGGTTGTCCTGGTTAAAAACCTCCGCCACCAGCCCCATGCCCTTGTGGACGGCAATATGGCGGCCGTCGGCCACGGCAATCCCGGCGCTCTCCTGGCCCCGGTGCTGCAGGGCGAAGAGGCCGTAATAGGCCAGGCGGGCCACATCCTTGCCCGGGGCATAGATGCCGAAGATGCCGCACTCTTCATGCCAGGGCGACCGGTCCCAGGATAACTCCCTTTCCCTCACCGGGCCATCAAAGCAGGTATGCTCTCCCGCCATTGCTTCTCCATCTCCCCCAGGCTGAGATTAAACACCGTCCTGCCGTTTACCCTTACCGCCAGGGCCCGGCCGGTAGTACGGCCGATGACCGCCGCCGGCACGCCCTTCTCCCGGGCCATGGCCAGCACCCTGTCCTGGGCTGCCGGCGGGACCGCCAGCAACACCCGCGACTGGCTTTCGCTGAAGAGGAGGTAGTCCGGCCGGAGACTGCTTACCAGTTCCACTACCGCGCCCAACCCGCCGGCCAGGGCACTTTCAGCCAGGGCCACGGCCAGGCCCCCTTCGGCGCAATCGTGGGCCGCCGTCACCAGCCCGGCGGCGATGGCCTGCCGCACAACTTCCTGGACGGCGGCTTCCCGTTCCAAGTTAAGGCCCGGCGGCCGCCCGGCCACCAGGCCGTGGACAACGGCCAGGTATTCGCTGCCGCCTATCTCCGGGCAGGTTTCACCCAGGAGGATGAGGACATCATCCTCACGGTGCCAGGCTAAAGCGCAGCGTTTTTCAATATCAGCGATGAGACCCACCATACCCACCACCGGCGTGGGATAGATGGCCTCGCCTTCCGTTTCGTTGTAGAAACTGACGTTGCCGCCAGTAACCGGCGTCTGCAAAACCGCGCAGGCCCGGCTCATACCCACTACGGCCTGGTAGAACTGCCAGGCGACTTCCGGCTTTTCGGGATTGCCGAAGTTCAGGCAATCGGTAAGGCCCAGGGGACGGGCGCCTACACAGGAGAGATTGCGGGCTGCTTCAGCTACGGCAATGGCCCCGCCCGTTTCCGGGTCCAGGTAGCAGTAGCGGCTGTTGCCGTCCACCGTCAGGGCCAGGCCCTTGCCGGTTCCCTTAATCCTTAAGACAGCGGCATCGCCGCCGGGTCCGGCCACCGTGTCCGTGCGTACCATGTAGTCGTACTGGCGGTAAACCCATTCTTTACTGGCTATATTGGGCGCCGCCAGGAGCTGCAAAAGCGTTTCCCCGTAATCCTCCGGCTCCGGCAGGCGGCTCAGATCCATATTTTGCAATTTATCCAGGTAAGCCGGCCGGCGCCGTTCCACCTCGTAGACAGGGCACTGGTCCGTTAAGGCCCGGGCCGGCACCTCGGCCACCACCCGGCCGCCCTCTTTAATGCGCATGATACCGTCGTCCGTCACCCGGCCGATAACCACCGCCTCCAGGCCCCAGCGCCGGCAGATGGCCTGGACCCTTGCTTCCGCGCCTTTTTTGGGCACCAGGAGCATGCGTTCCTGGGACTCCGAAAGCATCACCTCATAGGGGGTCATGCCCTCTTCCCGCCGGGGCACCAGGGCGACGTCGATTTCCATTCCCGTTCCGGCCCGGGACGCCATTTCACAGGAAGAGCTGGTGATCCCGGCCGCGCCCATATCCTGCATGCCGATGATTAAATCTTCTTTAATTATTTCCAGGCAGGCTTCAATGAGAAGTTTCTCCCGAAAGGGGTCGCCTACCTGGACCGAAGGCCGGCGTTCTTCGGAGGCCTGGGTCAACTCCTCGGAAGCAAAGGTAGCGCCGTGGATGCCGTCGCGGCCGGTACGGGCGCCCACCAGCATGACGGCATTGCCCACCCCGGCGGCCCGGCCGCGGCGGATGTCTTTTTGCTCGATAAGGCCCACGGCCATGGCGTTGACCAGAGGATTGCCGGCATAAGATGGATCAAAATATACTTCCCCGGCCACCGTGGGCAGGCCCAGGCAGTTGCCGTAAAAGGCGATACCGGCCACCACGCCGTTCATAAGATAGCGGGTAACCGGGTCATTCGGGGGGCCGAAGCGCAGGGAGTCCAGGACGGCGATGGGCCGGGCCCCCATGGCAAAGATATCGCGGACAATGCCCCCCACGCCGGTGGCCGCTCCCTGGAAAGGCTCTATGGCCGAGGGGTGGTTGTGGCTTTCGATTTTAAAGACTACCGCCTGGCCGTCGCCGATGTCGATGATGCCGGCGTTTTCCCCCGGCCCCTGGAGGACCCAGGGGGCTTTGGTGGGAAAGAGCTTTAACACCGGCCGGGAGTGCTTGTAGCCGCAGTGCTCCGACCACATGACGGCAAACATGCCCACTTCCACATGATTGGGCTCCCGGCCCAGGATTTCTTTAATACGTTCAAATTCCTCGTCCTTAAGGCCCATCTGCCGGTAAACTTCAGGCTCCAAGGCGCTCCCCCCTCTGCCACCAGTCAACTATAGAAGCAAAAAGTTCCCGGCCGTCGGTACCGCCCAGGAGGCTTTCGGCGCAACGTTCCGGGTGGGGCATCATGCCCAGGATATTGCCCTCCCGGTTAACAATGCCGGCGATATTGCCCACCGAACCGTTGGGATTGGCCGCCGGCGTCACTTCTCCGTCCTGATTGCAGTAGCGGAAAATAATCTGCCGGTTGGCCTCAAGTTCGGCCAGGGTGGCGGCGTCGGCATAATAGTTGCCTTCACCGTGGGCAATGGGAATGCGGATGACCTGGCCCTCCTGGAAGCGGTTGGTAAAGGGGGTGGCGTTATTTTCCACCCTTAAATAGGTCCACTGGCAGCGGAACTGGAGGCAGTCATTGCGCCGCATGGCCCCCGGCAGGAGGCCGGCCTCCAACAGGATCTGGAAGCCGTTGCAAATGCCCAGCACCAGGCCGCCGGACCGGGCAAAGTCAATGACGGCCGGCATAATGGGGGCAAAGCGGGCGATGGCCCCGGCCCGGAGGTAATCACCGTAGGAAAAGCCGCCGGGCAGCACCAGACAGTCGTAACCGGCAATTTCGGTATCGCCGTGCCAGAGGTAGTCCACCGGCTGGCCCAGGACGGACCCCAGGGCGTGGTAAACATCCTGGTCGCAGTTGGAGCCGGGAAAGACGATAACGCCGAACTTCATGGTTGTTCCTCCAAAATAGGTTTCTACCATAAATGGTGCCTTCTGGTAGAACATATCCCCGCCCTAACGCCCAGGCAAATTGTAAGCGTTCCCCGGCGTGGGCGTCACCCCCTGGGCGACTCCTCCGTGGATAGGCCGGCAGGTTCTTCCAGGGTAAAGCGGTATTGTTCGATCACCGGGTTGGCCAGGAGCCGCCGGCACATCTCTTCCACCTGCCGCCCGGCTTCCTGCCGGTCGTCCAGGTCCAGCTGCACTTCCAGGTACTTGCCGACGCGTACCGCAGTTACCCCCTCATACCCCATGGCTTTGAGGCCGCCCATGACAGCCTCGCCCTGGGGGTCGAGGACGCCGGGTTTTAAGGTGACGTAAATTTTAGCCAGGAACATAACTATCGTCCTCCATATTTATTGCAACAGCCTCTCCACCCGGCTTAACACTTCTTCATAGGCGTCTTCAACGCCGCCCAGGTCGCGGCGGAAGCGGTCCTTGTCCAGTTTTTCCCCGCTGGTGCCGTCCCAGAAGCGGCAGGTGTCGGGGGAAATCTCATCGGCCAGGAGGACCTGGCCGTGGAAAAGGCCAAACTCCAGCTTGAAGTCCACCAGGACCAGGTCGGCCGGCTGCAAGAATTCCGTCAGCAGCTCATTAACCTTCCAGGCGCAGCTTTCCATTTCTTCAATCTGGCTTGCGGTGGCCAGCTCCAGGGCGGCAATGTGGTAGTTGTTAATCATGGGGTCATGGAGTTCATCGGATTTATAGTAAAACTCCAGCACCGGGCGCTTGAGGGGTGTCCCTTCCGCCAGGCCCAGGCGTTTGGCCAGGCTACCGGCGGCAATGTTCCGGGCCACCACTTCCACCGGGATGATATCTACCGCCCGCACCAGGAGCTCCCGGGGGCCTGTCTGTTCAATAAAATGAGTGGGGATGCCCCGGCGGGAAAGCATCTGGAAAAACAGAGCCGACAGCCGGGCATTGATCTCGCCCTTGCGGGCAATGGTGCCTTTTTTCAGGCCGTCAAAGGCCGTGGCGTCGTCCTTGAATTCTACCAGGTACTGGTCGGGGTCACCCGTGCGGTAGACCCGTTTGGCTTTACCTTCATAGAGCAGCTCTCCTTTAGCAGGCATGGATATTCCCCCTTATTCCAATCCCGCGCGGCGGAAAATGTAGTCCACGTGGCGCAGGTGGTAGTCGTAATCAAATAAAGCCTCGATTTCCTTCCGGTCCAGGTGAGCCATAATATCCTGATCCTTTAAGACCAGCTCTTTAAAGGGCTGGCGGGTCTGCCAGGCCTGCATGGCATTGCGCTGCACCCAGGCGTAGGCTGTCTCCCGCAAAACGCCTTTGTTCACCAGGGCCAGGAGAACCCGCTGGGAAAAGACCAGGCCGTGGGTGGCTTCAAGATTCCGGCGCATATTCTCCGGGTAGACATTGAGGCCGGCTATAATCTCGGTGAATTTGACCAGCATGTAGTCCAGCAGAATGGTGCTGTCGGGAATAATCACCCGCTCGACGGAAGAATGGGTGAGATCCCGCTCGTGCCAGAGAGCGATATTTTCCATGGCCGCCAGGGCATTGCCCCGCAACACCCTGGCCAGGCCCGCCACCCGCTCGCACATGATGGGGTTGCGTTTGTGGGGCATGGCCGAGGAACCCTTCTGCCCTTGAGCAAAGGGCTCTTCAACTTCTAAAATATCAGTCCGCTGCAGGTTGCGGATTTCTGTAGCCATTTTCTCCAGGGAACTGCCGATGACAGCCAGGGTGGCCAGGAACTGGGCGTGACGGTCGCGCTGGATGATCTGGGTGGAAACGCTGGCCGGTTTAAGACCCAGGCGACGGCAGACGTGCTCTTCCACCCGGGGATTGATATTGGCAAAAGTGCCGACGGCGCCGGATATTTTGCCGACACTGATCATTTCCCTGGCCTGTTCCAGCCTGGTTATATGCCGGTCTACTTCCATGACCCAGAGGGCCATTTTCAGGCCAAAGGTGGTGGGCTCGGCGTGGACACCGTGGGTGCGGCCGATCATCAGGGTGTATTTATGTTCCCGGGCCTTTTTGACGAGTTCGGCCCGCAGTTGCCGCAGGCGTCTGAGGAGCAGGTCGGCGGCGTCCCGCATCTGCACCGCCAGGGCCGTATCCAGGACGTCGGAGGAGGTCATGCCCAGGTGAATATACTTGGAGGCGTCACCCACCTTTTCCGCAACGGCAGTGAGAAAGGCCAGGACGTCATGGCGGGTGGTGGCTTCAATTTCATTGATCCGGTCAATGTCAAAATCGGCCTTGGCCTTGATCTCTTCCAGGGCGGCCGGCGGGATCTGGCCTAGCTCGGCCCAGGCTTCGCAGGCATAGATCTCAATAGCCAGCCAGGTGCGGAATTTGTGCTCTTGTTCCCAAATTTTCCCCATTTCCGGCAAGGTGTAGCGTGCAATCATTTTTTCCCCTCCCGTAAATAACCCTCGATGCCCAGCTGCGCCAGCTTAGCATCCCGGGCCGCCACTTCCCGGGCCAGCTCTTCTTTATAGGCCGCCAGGCGCGCCTGCAGGGGCTGGTCGTGGACGGCGAGGATCTGGGCCGCAAGTATTGCGGCATTGGCCGCCCCGTCTATGGCTACGGTGGCCACCGGGATGCCTTTAGGCATCTGTACCATGGCGTAGAGGGAGTCCACCCCGCCCAGGGCCGTCGTCTTGATAGGAACGCCAATGACGGGCAGGGTGGTCACGGCGGCCAGGACACCGGCCAGGTGGGCTGCCCCGCCGGCGCCGGCGATGAGGACTTTGAGCCCCCGGCCGGCTGCATTGCGGGCGTATTCCAGGGCAGCATCGGGCGAGCGGTGCGCGGATAGGATCCTTACTTCATAAGGAATCTGGAAGCGCTCCAAGAAGCCTGCGGCCTGGGCCATAACCGGCAAATCGGAGTCACTGCCCATGACAATACCAACATGTGCCATGTTCATCAAATTTCTTCTCCTTCCTTATATTTTAGCATTTGTTTTATCATCCCCCTTTATCCTTTTTGCTGCCGCCCAATATACCTCTTGCCGGCCGGCAAACTAAAGAACCCAGGCCGGGGTAGGTCACGCAACACTGAAACCTACCCGCCTGGGTTTTTATCCCTCCGGTGTAGCACAAAATGTGCCTGTACCACTCGGACCTGGCCGCGAAATAACCTTCGCGCGGAACCCTGAGGTACACTTTCAGGCTGTAGCCAGGGCAATTTACGGTTGCCCGGTAGAAACTTGGGAGCCCTATTCCCCCAATTATACAGTCCGTTACCATATTTACTTTTCGACCCCATAATAACAAATGGGGTAACAACTGTCAATAAGCTTTCATGTTTTCCCACCCGTCTTCTGTTAGAAGGGCGCCGGCAAAAGGCATCCACCGTCTATTCCCTGGTGACCAGCACCTGCTGCCTGGTTTCTGACCAGTGGACCTTGTACCCCAGGGCCTCGGCGACATAGCGGGCCAGGAGGAAAACCCGATCGTAACGGTTCAGGAGGGCTACATCCAGGGGTTCCCGGCGGCCGTCGCGTTCCATTTCCGCGCGGCCGGGATAAAACTTCAGGATATGGCCGGCACTACTCAAAGTCACCGTTTGGCTGGCGGGGTCCCAGCCAATCCCCGCCTCGGGAACACCCAGGGCCATGGCCAGGTAGCGCAGGGGAACGTAGGTACGGCCGTTTTCCAGCAGAGGTGCGACATCCATCTCTTGCACCTGGCCGTTGCTGCTGCAACTTTTTTGCCCCAGGGTAAAGATGGCCACCGGCACGGCGCTTCCATAAATAGTAAAGGCGCGGCTCACTGCTTCCCGGCCCTGGCTGTAACAGGATAGACCGATAAGGAACCCCTCCTGCAAACCTTTCCTCAAGCGGCAAAAATTACGCTGCCCAAACTTATACTTTCTTAATATTTCTCCACCACTTTTATGTTTTAATATAAGGAGGCAGGGACAAACCCTGCTACATTTCTCAGGAGGTGCTTTGATGTTTCGTCGTCACAAGTTAAGATACTTGCTCCTCATCTTCGTCCTGGCCGCACTGGTGGTTTTTCCCCTGGTGGCCCAGGCCATGAACTACCCGGTACAGCCCGGCGATACCCTGTGGCTGATTGCCCGGCGTTTTGGTACCAGCATAGAGGCTTTAAAAAGCAGCAATAATTTAAGCAGCGATATTATTTATCCGGGCCAGAACCTTTATATCCCCGATGGGGCTGCAGCAAATACCCCCGACTACACCCCCCTGAAAAAGCAAATTGAGGAGTATCTGGCCGGCCAGCCGGGAACTTACGGCGTCTTTTTTAAAGACCTTATTTCCGGCCAGTCCTTCGGCATCAATGCCGATACACGGCTGCCTGCTGCCAGCACGGTAAAGCTGCCGACCGTCCTGTTTATCAATCACCTGGTCGCCCAGGGCAACCTGGACTGGCAGCAAAAGCTGACCTATAACAGCGCCACCGACTACCAGGGCGGCAGCGGCATCCTGCAGTTCAGTGTCAAAGATGGGGACAAGCTTACCTTAAGAACCTTAACCACCATGGCCATTACTACCAGCGACAATATTGCTTACAATATGCTGCGCAACTTTGTCGGCAAAGGCAGTATTGCCAGTTTTATGCGGAGCCTAGGTGGCCAAACCGTCTTTCCTGACGGCCAAAACTTGAGTACGGCCCGGGATATGGCAACCTATGTCCAGGCCGCCCTGGACTTTGCTAAAGTCAACCCCGACGGCCGCCGGCTCCTGGACGATATGGCCAACGGCATTTATAACGAAGGTATCCCCTTGATGATACCCGCAGGTGTTACCGTGGCCCACAAGGAAGGGTTCATCTGGGGCAGCCCGGCTGATGTCGGAGTAGTATTCGGCTCCCGGCCCTTTATTATCACCGTCCTCTCCCAGGGAGTCGAAGATCCTGACAAGGGCTTTGCCAATATAGCCACCATCACGAAAATGATGTACGACTACCAGGAAAACCTGGCCTGGAATTAGTAAGAGAGAAGTTTATAAGGGCGACGAGAAATTTTTAGGTATGCGCTAGCGAGAAGGATACAAAAAATATACATCGAAAATATTAGTTAGTACACAATGAAAAAAATTTGTGCACTTAACGGTTAATTGTTCCCATTGTAAACTCACATTAAGGATTCTGCTGTAATCACCCGCCTCGCGTCGCCCGGCGATTCCCGGGCGGATTGAAGGAAAGAGGAAATGTAACTCTGTAAAGATTTGTACGGGCCTAAAAATGACGCCATCCGTAAATCATTGCCGGTCGGGAGGAGGGCGGTAACAATGCCGGTGCTGAGTTTGAGCGAAAGAGTGGAAGATCTCCAAATAAAAACGAAGATGGAAAAAGAGCTTCTCCAGAGACTGTTAAACTCTTTTTCTTATGCCACAAAGATGTTTTCCGCCATAACAGATTTAGAAGGCAATTACCTTCTCTCCTCCGAACAGGGTGATTGCGAGTTCTGCCAGCTGGTTAAATCGAGTCCATGTGGGATGGCGCGTTGCCGGAGCTCTTATGCCTGGGCCGGAGAACAGGCCCTCAAATGGAAAGAGCCCTATATTTTTAAGTGCCATGCCGGCCTTATCTCTTGGGTCTGCCCTTTTTTCTACAGAGACAAACATATCGGGAATTTTATCTGCGGCCAGGTGATGATGTGGCAGCCAGCCGAATTCTGTCATCACTGGATCAGGGAACTAGCGGGTGAGATAGGGCAGGACCCCGACATTTTATTGCATTCCTTAGACAGGGTTAAGTCGGTGACATCGGTAGAGATACAGGCCGCGGCCGATCTGGTGTTTATCATTGCCAGTTACGTAGCCAGGAGCGAGGGCGAGATCTTTGACTTCCAGCAAAAATTACGAAGGGTCGGTTCCTGGATATGGGCGGAAAACAAGAAACAAAAGGTTGCCGGGAGCCGGTCCATCGGTGGCAACACAGAGCAGGATCTGAACAAACTAGGGAACCATATTTTTATCGAAATCAGGCGAGCCAATATCGACAAGGCTAAAAAGCTGCTGGAGCAGCTAGTCCTGCAGATTTTTATTCAGAGCAAAGGGCAGCTGGAAGTTATCAAAGGACGCAGCCTGGAGCTTCTGAGTTTCTTCATCCGCACGTCCACCGAATACGGGGTAAAGTTCGGGGAAGTAATCCGCTTGAGCGATCTGAAACTGAAGGAGTTAGATGAAGCCGACACCGTGGAGAAGGTCGTCCTCTGGCTTCTGGCAGTGGGAAACGCCTTCATCGAGTTGATCGCGGCAAAGAACTCGAGCGAGGGAGAGGACATTATCAACAGAGTTGTCGATTATATCCAGAAAAACTATAGTTCCGAGAGCCTCTCTGTTAAAGAAATCGCTAGAGCCAGCTACATTAGCCCGGCATATCTGGGTCAGCTATTTAAAAAGAAGATGGGCTATTCCCTCAAAGAGCACATCAACAAAGTGAGGATTGAGGAGGCGAAGCTCCTGCTCAGGCAAACCGAGCAGACCATCGAGTCGGTAGCCATACAGACAGGATTTAAAGAGCGCAGTTATTTCTGCAAGGTTTTCAAGAAAATCACCGGCTTGAGCCCCAACGAGTACAGGAGGAAGAATTTCTTTCCATTGGCCTGAATCCCAAAACTGCCCGTGCGAACACCGCACGGGCAGCCAGTCCTTCCCTTTCAACAGGCACAATCCCTTTCCCGCTCATTGCTCCGGCTCACCAGAGATTGGGCGATACTAATGGCCTCACGGGCTGAGCTGGCGTAGGCATCCGCCCCGATGGACTCCGCAAATTCCCTCGTCACAGGCCCTCCCCCAACCAGCACCCTGACGCTCTTGCGCAGGTGGTGCTTCTCCAGGGCTTTGATTACCCTGGCCATTTCTCCCATGGTTGTGGTCAATAATGCCGACATAGCCAGGATTTCCGGGCGGTGCTGCTCCACCGACCTGACAAATTCCGCCGGCGAGACATTCACACCCAGGTCGACAACCTCAAACCCGGCGTAACTCAGGGACAGAGCCACCAGGTTTTTCCCGATGTCGTGGATATCCCCTTCCACAGTGCCGATGACTATTTTCCTCCGCTTATGCAGGCCTTTTTTAATGTAAGGTTTCAAGGCGAACAGACCGGCCTCTATGGCGTGGGAAGCGTTGATGACATCGGGGATATAAAAATCTGCCCCCTGGTATTTATCCAGGGTCTGGACGGTTGCCGGTATCATAGCCTCCTCCAGGATCTCGTCGGCGCTCATACCAATCTGCAGCCCCGAGCTAATGGATTTCAATACGCCATCGGCATCTCCCCTCAGGATGGCAGAAATGATATCCTGGAATATTTGGGCACGACCGCTCAAGGTATCACCGGCTTTCCTTTTTGTTCCTTTTATTAATAAATTATACACGACAATTCACTATAAATTAGCCACAACTTGTTGCCTTTTTTTCATGATCTTAAATATTATCATAAAGTATAATGCAAGCAAGAACCCAAGAAATGGTTCTGAGGGATCTAAAACTATCGAAAAGGGTGTGATAAGCGTAGTTGACTTATTATTTTAAGTTTAACACAATTTTATCGTTAAAGAAAGCTGGATTAATCCATACCGGGTTTGGAGGTGGCAGCCGATGCTCATTGTAGGAGAATTGATCAACACCAGTCGCAAACCGATTAAAGAGGCAATTGAAAAAAAGGATGCCGCTTACATTCGCGACATCGCGGTGCAGCAGGCGCAGGCCGGAGCGGATTACATCGATATTAACTGCGGAACGATGGTTCACAATGAACCGGAGATTATGGCCTGGCTGGTCAACACTGTGAAGGAAGCAGTGGACGTTCCCCTGTGTATCGACAGCCCCGATCCCCAGGTACTGGCGACGGGATTGAAGCTGGCGACAAAAGGTCGGCCTATGTTAAACTCCATCACCGCGGAACCGGATCGGTTTGAGGCAGTGTTGCCCATCATTAAAAGCTTCAATGCCAAAGTTGTGGCCCTCTGCATGGATAACGACGGGATACCCTCCACTGCGGAAAAGCGAATCGAGATCGTCAAGAAGCTGGTAGAAGACCTGACAGCAGCCGGGGTTGCGAGGGACGACATCTATATCGACCCGCTGGTAAAGCCCCTCAGCACCAACGACCAGGCGGGGTTGGAAGTGATCGAAGCCGTCGGCTTTATCAGGCAGGCTTACCCCGAGGTGCACATTATCTGCGGTCTCAGCAACGTCAGTTTCGGGCTGCCCAACAGGCGGGTCATCAACCAGGTCTTCATGGTGCAACTGATGACCGCCGGTATGGACTCTTACATCCTGGATCCGCTGGACAGGGAGATGATGGGCTTCTTCCACGCCTCCAGGGCGCTGCTGGGGAAAGACCCTTTCTGCACCGGCTACCTGAAGGCCCACCGCAGCGGGTTGTACAGGCGTGACTGATAGCGGCCGTGCCCGGTATCCCGGCAATAATACCGGCCGTATCCTCTTCCCATTACGTCTCAATTAACAATCATTAAAAAAGGAGGATTTGCCACGATGGCCAGCTTTGAAGAACTGTCACAGGCGGTATTCGAGGGTGATGAAGCACAAGTGGTGGAATTGACTAAGAGCTTGTTGAGCGGCGGAGCGGAACCCCTGGAAGTGATCAACAGGGGCCTGATCGCCGGCATGGACAGGGTCGGTGTCCTGTTCAAGAACAACGAGATGTTCGTACCGGAGGTCCTAATGTCGGCCAGGGCCATGAACGCCGGGGTGGAGGTGATCAAGCAGAGCCAGCGAGCCTTTGACATGCCGTCCATCGGGAAAATTGTGCTGGGAACCGTCAAGGGTGATCTGCACGACATCGGTAAAAACCTGGTGGGTATGATGTTGGAGAGCGCTGGTTTCACGGTTTACAACCTGGGGGTGGACATCGACCCGGATAAGTTCGTAGAGGCGGTAAAGAAATACCAGCCGGACATCGTGGCCATGTCCGCCCTGCTGACCACCACCATGATGAACATGAAGTCAACCATCGATGCTCTGGTCGCCGCTGGGTTGAGGGAACGGGTGAAGGTAATCGTCGGCGGGGCGCCTATCAGCCAGGATTTTGCGGACGAAATCGGAGCGGACGGATATGCCCCCGACGCCGCTTCGGCCACCGAACTCTGCAGGCGGCTGCTTGAGTAAGACAGCCGGCCGGGTTGACCTGTCGATGCAGGAAGCCCGGTCGGCAGCCCGTGGTAAAGCCAGATGACCCCCACGGAACCCTGGATTAATTATTATGGAGGGAGCCATAATGGATTACAAGCCTGTTAAAACCTTCAGTGAACTGGCGGTCAAATCCCTTGATGATTTCGTCTACGGGATTGCGCCCCATCCCGTGAAAGCAAAAAACGGTATGGTGATCGGCGGAGGGACTGTTTACCCCGAGATCAACATGACCCTCCCGCCGATGAATATTGAGGAAAGCACCATGCCCGAAGTCAGAAGGCAGTATGCGGAGATGATTGAGGGGATTTTAAAGCGGGCAAAGGACCTGTACGCGCCAGGCATCATCGTGGAACTGGAACTGCTCCCAGAGGCTACCATGAAGCCCGAGTGGGGCATCGAAATTAACAAGATCCTGCGGGACAAGATGCACGAGTATGAGGATAAGTACGGGTTAAAAAGCCTCCTGAGGTGTACTCCCAACGACACCAGGGAGATTCTGAGGCCGCCGCTGATGAAGCGGGGCGAACTCCTGGAAAACATGTTAATCACCTTTGAGAAATGCGCCGAGGACGGGGCTGATATCCTGTCCATCGAGTCCACGGGCGGTAAGGAGGTCCACGATGAAGCGCTTGTCACCTGCAATATCAGGAAGGCCATCTTTGCCCTGGGTGTCCTGGGGGTCAGGGACATGCGGTTCCTCTGGTCCAATATAGTCAGGATCGCCGAACGAACCGGCACTATAGCCGGTGGAGATACGGCATGCGGGTTTGCCAACACCGCCCTCGCCCTGGCGGAACAGGGAATGATCCCCAGGGTGTTTGCGGCAGTGGACAGGGTGGCCACCATCCCCAGGAGCCTGGTGGCATTCGAAATGGGTGCCATCGGGCCTGATAAGGACTGCGGCTATGAGGGGCCATATATGAAAGCCATCGCCGGGGTACCCATTTCCATGGAAGGCAAAACGGCGGCATGTGCCCATTTAAGTGCCATCGGCAACATCGCCGCCTGTGTCTGCGACATGTGGAGCAACGAATCCGTCCAGAACGTCAAGCTGCTGAGCGCTCCGGCACCCGTGGTATCCACGGAACAGCTCATCTACGACTGCCGGCTGATGAACGAAGCGGCGGCGGACGGGCGCAGCTTCGCCCTGAAGATGCGGGACTGGCTGGCCGCCTCCGATTCCAGGCTGGATCCCCAGGCCTACGTCCTGAGGCCGGACATCGTGCTGGAGATCAGCCAGGAGCTGGTTAAGGAAAAGGATGCTTTCGTTGCCACCAAAAAGGCGGCCACCCTGGCAGTAGAGGTCATCAAGCGTGGCCTGGCCCGGGGTGAAGTTCAGGTGCCCCCCAGAGAGAAGAAGTGGCTGGATATCATCAGCACCCAAATCGAAACAATACCCGACGACGGGGAAAAGTTCTGGTACGAAATACAAAAAGAACTCGATCTTAAAAAATGGCGGCCGGAAGAATACGATCTAGAAGTAACCACTGCCTAAGCAGCTTCCGCCTGGAACCAGGGGCGGGAATCTCAGGAAATTCATGGAAGGAGGGCGCTCCTGAACATGGAGAACCTTAAAGCGCGGCAACGCCCGCCTCCCGGCTTTGGCGCTTATCCCTATATGTTCCGCGCCACCTCGTAGGCGTCCCAGATGGCTCCCATAATGTTCCGGGGTTCCCGGGAGTCGCCGATGAGATAGAGGCCAGGCATCTTGCCCATCAGGGCGCGGTAAAGTCCCTGCTCGGGCGTAAACCCTGCCGCCACGACTACCGTATCGGCAGGGAGGGTTGTTCTATGGAAGGATCTGTCAATCAGAATAACGCCCGCGTCAGTTACCTCTAGCAGGCCGGTACCGGTTCGCCATTCCACCCCTTGATAGCGGAGCATCTCTATGAGCATGATCCGGTTCATATAGGGCACGGGGAGGCCGGCCCGCATCAGGTCGTCCAGGATCTCAATTATCGTCACCTGCTTGCCCTGCCGGGCCAGCCAGAGGGCGGTTTCGCACCCGGCCAGCCCGCCGCCGATGATCACCACCTTAGCGCCGGCCTGCTTTTTGCCCAGCAGAATATCAGTTGCCGTGCCTACCTTTTCTTTGTCAATGCCGGGGACGTCGGGCATGGCCGGTTTGGAGCCGGTGGCCACAACAACGGCGTCGGGGTTTTGCTCCAGGACCAGTTCCGGGGTAACTTCCCGGTTCAGGTTGATCTCGACCTGCAGTTCCCGCAGTTCGGTTTTATACCATTCCAACAGGCGCGCGTCGTCTTTTTTGAATTCCGGCACGGCGGCAGCGATGACATGGCCGCCCAGTTGATCACTCTTTTCGTAAAGGGTTACCTGGTGTCCCCTCAGGGCGGCCACCCGGGCCGCCTCCATGCCGGCCACGCCGCCGCCGATAATCATTACCTTCCGGGCCGAACTTGCCCGCTCGATGCCGTATTCTTTTTCCCGGCCGCAGGCAGGGTTCACGGCGCAGGACAGGGGCCGGCCCAGGAAGCCCCGCCCCAGGCAGCCGTCATGGCAGCCAATGCAGGGCCGGATCCTGTCAACCCGTCCCGCTATTACTTTGCTGGCCCATTCAGCATCGGTTAACAGCCCCCGGCCGATGGCTATCATGTCCGCCTTGCCTTCAACCAGGGCCTGCTCGGCCAGTTCCGGTACTTCCATCCGGCCGGCGACGATCACCGGGACCTTAACCGCTTCTTTTAGCTTTTGGGTTAAAGGCAGGTAACAGCCGTGCTCTTGATAGAGGGGCGGGTGGGCCCAGTACCAGGCGTCATAGGAACCGGCGTCGGCGTCAAAGCCGTCGTAACCTGCTGCTTCCAGGATCCTGGCGGCCGCCAGCGCTTCTTCCACGTCGCGGCCTTTTTCGGTAAACACTTCCCCGGGCAGTCCTCCCTGGCGCCAGTCCTTGATAAAATTCTTGATGCTGAACCTTAGGAGGACGGGGAACTCTTTCCCCACCCTCTTTTTAATCTCCTGCACTATTTCGATGGGGAAAGTGAGCCTGCCCCGCAAGTCGCCGCCGTATTTATCCGTGCGGCGGTTGAACAGGGCGATGGTGAACTGGTCGAGGAGATAGCCCTCATGCATGGCATGAATCTCTACCCCGTCAAACCCGGCCTCTACGGCTATCTCGGCCGCCTCACCGGCCCTTTTGACCAGTGTTTCGACTTCCCTGGTTGCCAGCTCCCGGCAAGTTATAGCCGGTTCCCAAAAATTAGGAATGGCTGAAGGGGCAACGGGTTCTCCCGCCAGCATAACCGGCGAGGCCACCCGGCCAAAACCCATACCCAGCTGCAGGAATATCCTGGTTCCATAGGCGTGTACCCTTTCCGTCAGCTCGCCTGCCGTGGCGATAAAGTGAAAGGGGTTTACGGATATGTTGGGTACCAGCCCGGGTTTGAAGGGTTCGATTTCGTTTTCAATCTTGGTGACACTGGTGATGATTAACCCGGTGCCCCCCCTGGCCCGTTCAATATAATAATCTATGGCTCGCTCTGAAAAGCAGCCGTCCGGGGTCACCAGGCCCAGGACACCCATGGGGGCCATGGCAATTTTATTCTTTACTTCTACCTTACCTATCTTAATGGGTTCAAAAAGTCTGGTATAGGCTGCCACAATAATTAACCTCCTGCTTTTATCCAGTTAGTTTTGGTACTCACGATAATTATTGTGCACCAATACCAGCCATTTATAAGCCCTTTCTTTTTTATTCGCCCGACTCCTTGTCCCACCGCAAGCCACGGTAACTGGGGTGACGCAGGCGGCCGTCCGGCGTCTGTTCCAGGTACTCCACGGTACAGACCAGGCGCGGTTCCACCCAGCGGGGCCGGGTCAGGCCCGGCACGGGTTCTCCAAAGGGCGGCGGCACCGGCTTGAGTTTTTTTAACTCCGCCAGCAACCTCTGTTCTTCTTCCCGGTCAAAGCCGGTGCCCACCTTGCCCCGGTAGGCCAGGCGCCCCTGCCGGTAGGTGCCCAGAATGAGGGCACCTAAACGTCGCCCGCCGGTCCCGGGCTCGTACCCCACAATGATAAATTCCTCCTGGCGGGTATGCCGGATTTTGCGCCAGTGGGAGGAACGCCGGCCGGGAAGGTAGGGGCTGTCTTTGGCCTTGGCCATGACTCCCTCCAGGCCCTGCCTGACGCAGGCCGCAAAGAAGGTGGTGCCGTGGGTCTCAATAAAGCTGGAGATAACCAGGTTGTCCCCCGGCCGCACGGCTTCCTGGAGCAAACCTTTACGCCAATACAGGGGCCGGGGCATGATGTTTTCGCCCCAGCAGTAAAGGAGATCGAAGGCGACAAAAACGGCCGGGTTTTGCCGAGTGGCCTGCCGGATTTTCAGGGGGTCGGCCAGTCTCCCCCTGGCCTGGAGGCGGCTGAAGGAGGGTCGGCCTTTCTCTCCCGGGATAATTATCTCCCCGTCCAGGACCGCCGGCTGCATCCTGACCCACCGGTGCAGGCCGGCCAGTTCGGGAAAAGCCGGGGTGATGTCCAGGAGGTTGCGGGACTGGAGGATAGTTTTCCGGTCCAGGTAAGCCAGGCAGCGGTAACCGTCCCATTTCACCTCATAAATAAAGTCGGGGGAATCAAAGGGACGGCCGGCCACGGCCAGCATGGGCTTGATATGAAATACCGGAAGCCGGCCGCCATTCTCCCCCGTCATGAGGTCTTGCGCCGCCGGCGGAGTTTCTTTGCTTCTTCATCCCCGGCACCGGCGGCCTTTTCCTGTTTGGCCAGTTCAATGCTGGCCTTCAGGGCTTCCATCAGATCGACCACTTTCCCTGTTGCGGGCCGCGCCGGTACCGCCACCTCTTCACCGGCGACTTTAGCTTCGATAATCTCCAGGAGGGCCTGCCGGTACGCGTCGGTATATTTCTCCGGCTCAAACCGGGCCGCCAGGTTGTTAATCAGGGTGACGGCCATTTTGACCTCATTTTCATGGAGCTTGACCTCAAAGTTTAATTCCGGCAGCTGCTCTGCCGCCCTGACCTCCCGGGGGTAAAACATGGTGTGCATTACCAGGGTCCTGCCGGAAACCCTTACCGCCGCCAGGGATTCCCTGGTCCTTAAACTTACCCTGGCTATGGCAATTTTCCCTGTAGCCTCCATGGCCTGCCGCAGCAGGGCATAGGCTTTCTGCCCCATCTCGCCTGGTACCAGGTAATAAGCCCTGTCAAAATAAATGGGGTCAATCTCCTCCAGGTCGACAAAGTCGAGGATGTTAATACTCCTGGTCGCCTCTTGAGGAATTCCTTCCAGGTCTTCCTCCTGCAAAATTACATACTTGCCCTTTTCGTATTCGTAGCCCCGGACGATCTCCTCCGGGGGAACCTCTACTTGGCAGTAGGGGCAGTATTTGCGGTACTGGATGGGCGTCCTGCACCTGGCGTGCAGGTAGTTGAACTTGAGATCGCTGCTTTCGGTAGCTTTATAGAGTTTTACCGGCACATTGACCAGGCCAAAGCTTATCGCGCCTTTCCAGAGGGGGCGCACGGCTCTCACCTCGAAGTTGTCCAGCGGTAACCCGGGCCGCTCCCGGCACCAGCATCCCTGGCGCCCCGGGCTTTGCCTGTAGTATCTCCGCCCGGTAGGCAGGCAATACGCCGGTGTGAGCCAGTTCCAAGAAGCTCTTTGATGCCGGTCGCCGGCTTCAAAGCCCGTTCCCTTAACGGCGGCATGAACAACGGTTGGCTGAAGGCAGGCTATCCGGTAGTTAAGTAGAAATCACTCACTTAATAAGGAGCCTATGGCCAAGGCTCCTTTTAACTATACCGGCCTGCGGGGTTTATTTGTTTCTTTCAAGGCAGGCCAGCCAAAAATGCGCGCCAGCTGGCTGTATATCCACTTGGATTCCTTTGTCAGCAAGGGCCCTAGAATGGCCAGAAACAACACATATAAGGCTGCGAAGGGTTGTAGCACCGGCAGTAACCCGCCGGTCTTTGCCAGATTGGCGAGAATGATGGAGAATTCCCCGCGGGGGGTAATGGTAAGCCCGATATTGGTACACCCCCGGTACGAATAACCGGCCATCCGCCCGGCAAGAATACCGGCAAGAAAATTACCTGTTAATGTTGCCGCGACGGCAGCCAGGACCGGCCCGACGGCGCCTCCCAGGGTTAAAGGGTCGATGCTCAAACCGAAGCTGAAAAAAAACAGGGCCCCGAAAAAATCACGGAACGGCACGACAATATGCTCGATGCGGTCGAGATGGTCTGTCTCGGCCAAAATTAAACCCACCAGCAGGGCGCCAATAGCTTCCGCCACATGGATAGTCTCGGAAAAACCGGCTACCAGGGTGAGGAAAGCGAAGACCATGAGCATAAAAACTTCATCGGAAGGAACGTTAAACAGCCTGTTAATTAACGGTGCCAGTTTGCGGCCGGCGAGGATTAAGCCCAGCATAAATCCCAGGGCAAGGGAGGTAGATTTCAACACGCTCGCCGGTGAGGCCGAACCTGTAAGGACCAGACCGGAAATGATGGATAGATACACTGCTACGAATACGTCCTGGAATAACATAAGCCCCAGGATCATCTCGGTTTCCGGCCGTGCCGTTCGTTTTAGGTCAACCAGAACCTTGGCAACGATGGCGCTTGAGGAAATAGAAATAAGCCCGGCTACCACCAGGGTTTCCCGCAACGGCCAACCCCAAATTATAGGTAGAACCATGCCCAGGGTAAAATTTATGGCAATATAGATGGACCCGCCCACCAGTATAGAACGGCCTGCCTTTAATAATCTCCCGACGGAAAACTCTAGACCGAGGCTGAAAAGGAGAAAGAGTATCCCTACCCGTCCCATAAAATCTATTAAAGGCGCGCTTTTAATAAAGCGAAAATCCAGGATGCCGATTACCGGCGCATGGGGGCCTACCACCATACCGGCAAGGATCAAGAGCGGTACAATAGAAACGCGGAACCTGGCGGCAAGGATTCCGGCAAAAGCTGCGATAGCTAATGCCAGCCCGATTTCAAGGAGCACCTGTTCGGGCATAACTATATGCCCCCGTGCAAAATCAGCTCTTTACACGCCTTTACCTGCTTCCTGTCCCCTAAAACTACAATGGTTGCTCCCGGGGTGATGATTTCTTCCGGTCCCGGGTTAAGGACTTTTTCGTCTTTTTTAATTATAGCTATAATAGCAGCGCCAGTTTTCTTGCGGATTTCTAAATCTCCGATAGTTTTCCCTATTGATCGGGCATCCTTCTCCACTTTATACCATTCAAAAACCATGTCATCCAGGGCCATTTCAACCGTTTCCAGTGCTTTTGGCATGTAGGCCATACCGCCGAGAATACCTGCCACACGGCGCGCTTCCGCGTCATCTAGAGTGACCATGGAGATGCTTTCCTCCGGGTCATTATTATCAAAATGATAAATCTCCCGCCGGCCATCATCATGTACGACAATAACTATCTTATCCCCGCTGCGAGTCTCTATTTGGAATTTTTTGCCGATACCGGGGAGCTCGGTTTCCTTTATCGACATGTAACTTCCCCCTTGCTTATAATTCACCGCGGCTTTATTTCATTTTAACATAAACCTTCCGGTTGCCAAAGCTAAGCATACCCTGCTGCTTTATATGGCCAGTTCTAACAGGGGTGTTAAATCATTGGGGTGCTCCAGGAGGCCCCGGTACAAGTCGCCCCATTCTTCCAGGCGGCGCCTGATGGTATGGATATTGAAATCTCCGGGATTAATCTTTTTCGCCGCCACTTCTTCCCAGGTCAAGGGAGCGGAAACCGGGGCCCCGGGCAGGGGCCGCAGGCTGTAAGGAAAAGCCATGGAGCGTCCCCGCACGTTCTGCAGGTAGTCCAGGTAGACTTTGCCCCGGCGCTTTTGGATAAGGTGTTCGGTGGTAGCCTTCCGGGGGTAAACCCGGACAATCAGCTGGGCCAGAAACCCCATGGCCGATGTTACTTCCCGGAAAGTCCAGCGGGGGTAGAGGGGGATGAAGATATGAAGCCCGCTGGCGCCTGAAGTTTTGGGATAACCTGTAAGGTGAAATTCCTTTAAAGCCTCTTTTACCAGGAGGGCGATTTCCAGCACATCGGTAAAGGTGGTACCTTCCGCAGGGTCGAGGTCCATGACGGCGATATCCGGGTATTCCAGGTGGCCGGCGCGGGAAAGCCAGGCGTGCATTTCAATACATCCAACAGATGTTAGCGAGCCTTCATTCCGCTCCTGGCCCGACCGACACCACTTCGGCCGCCGGGGTAAAGGCCGCGTACACCGTCACGCGCAATTCACCGTTTCTCCCGCTCACGGCTACCTGGCGCACGAGGGTCCTGACCAGGCTGCGCTTCTGCTCGAAGGTCAACTTGTCGATCTGCTCCAGGCATTCCCGCGCCGCACGGCACACGTCTTCCACCCTGGCCCCTTCCGCGGCCGCTTTCCGCAAGGCCGCTTCCGTCTCTCTCTTCCTGGCCTCCAGCTGCCGTTCCCGGGCCTTGAGTTCCTGGAGCATCCCTTTCGTCTCCCCGTCGAGGTCCGTCAGGCCCGCCGCCAGGGCGCGGAGAAGGTTGTTCCGCCCCCGCCTCAAATCGGCGAGGTGCTTTTCTATCCGAGCGAGGTCGCCCTGGAGGTCTTCCTGCGCCGCGCCTTCTCTTATTTTCGCGGCGAGGGCGTCCGGGTCGTTCAGCCAGGAGGTCACCAGCCCCCAGACGGCGCTTTCGATCTCGTCCGCGCGGGCGAGCCTCCGGGGTCTACACCCGCGCTTCTGCGGGTCGGTGTAGTCCCGGCTGCACGTGTAGTACCTGTCTTTTTTCCCGGATTTTCTCTTGTGGCATATCCCGTGCATAGGGTTACCGCAGTCCACGCAGGTAATTATCCCTGAAAGCAGGTAGTTTTCTTTCGACCAGCCGGAATACTTCCGCCGCGCCTCGGCCAGCTTTTCCTGCGCCCGTTCCCACGTGACCTCGTCCACCAGCGGGGGGACCTGAATATATACCCACTCGGAGGCGTCCCGCCGCCCCACTTTCTTTTTCGCGTTGCCCTGTTTTTCCCACCTGGTGCGGTTGTAGATCAACGTGCCACGGTAGGCGGGGTTCGCCAGCACCCTTTTGACCTCGGAGCGGTGCCAGAACGGAAAGCCCTGCGGCGACGGCACTCCCTGTTCGGCCAGTCTCTCGGCTATGGCGCCTGGGCCTACGTCTTCCGTGGTGAACCAGGTATATATCAGCCTGACGACCTCGGCTTCGGCCGGATTTTCCACGAGTTTCCCGTTTTCCTGGCGGTACCCGTAGGGCTCCTGGAAAGTCGGCAGTCCGCCCATCCGGGCTTTCTGGAGCTTGCACCGCATCATCCGCTCCCTAATTTTCTCACGTTCGTATTCGCCGAAGGCCCCCTTGATGGACCCGAAAAGCCTGCCTTCCGGGGTGTCTTTCCATTCGCCGTCCAGAAACTCCAGCTTTACTCCCGCCTTCTCGAACTCCTCGGTGAGCAGCAGCTGGTGGGCCAGCTTTCGGGAGAGCCTGTCCATGTCGCGGATGATCAAGACGTCGATCCGGCCTTCCCGGACCCACTGCCGCAGCTCGGCCAGTTTAGGCCTATCCAGGCTGGCCCCCGAATATCCCAGGTCGGCAAAAACGTAGACCTCCACGGGTTCGCCCGGGGCGGCGAGCTCACGCGCCCTCTTCCTGCCCGCTTCTTCCTGCTCCGGGGCGCTGTACCCGTGCCTGGCCTGTTCCTCTGTGCTCACCCGCACATATATGCCCACCCTCATCTGGGATCGCCCCCCGCTTCGGCCCGCCTATTCGTTTGCTGTTCCCAAAAGTAACGGGCCAGCAACCTGTAGGCTTCCTCACGCCGCGCCTCTCCGGGCTGGGCGTACACTACGCGCACTACCGTCGCCCCCTTCGCTTCCCGGGGTCTAATCTCCCCCCGGGGCCTTCTTTTGGTGTACATCTCCATCCCCCTCTTTTATTTCGCTTTTTTTGGGGCTTACCCTTCCCTTCTAAAAAAAATAAAAAGGCACGGGAAAAAATTTTTCCCGCGCCCACGTTCCGCCGGCCGCCAACGTACAGCCACCATGGGAGTATGTGTGAAAATTCCTCTCAGAACGTAAATACGTGCCCTGCCGCAGGGCTTTATTTACTGTGCCCGGCGCCTCCGCCCCAGGAGCAGCCCCAGCCCCAGCCCGGCCCAGCTTCCCGCGAAGGCCAGGGCGAACGCCGCCGGCCAGCAGAAAGGCCAGGCCGGTTCCAGGCCCGCGAACCATGCCAGCGCCGGCGTGAGGTAGGCCCCGGCGCAGGCCAGCCCGAAGGGGAGCATGGTCCTCCAGGCGAAGCCTCTCGCCAGCCACCCGGCCGGCGCGCCCGCCAGCACGAGGGAGAGGACGACAGCCAGGGCCAGGGCCGCAAGTTGCCGCTCGCTCAAGGGTAGCGTCTTGAACGCCTTGAAGTCCACCAGGAAGAAGCCCCCGCCCAGGGAGAAGCTCCCTGCAATGACCGCGTTCAAGAGCCTTTCGATGGCGGTCGGCTTGTCATACATCATACTTCCCCCCTTTCCGCCGCCCGGGCCAGCTCGGCCATGGACGGCTTTGTGTAGACCGCCGTGGTGTCCAGCCTGGCGTGCCCCAGGACAGATGCCACTTCCACCAGGTTCGCCCCGGCCCGCAGCATGTTGGTGGCGCAGGTGTGCCTTAAGGTGTGGGGGTGCAGGTCGGGTATCCTGGCCTTCCAGGCGTACTTTTTCACCACCCGCCAGGCGGCCCCGGGGGTGAGGTGCTTTTCGTCCGCGACCCCGGGGAAGAGCCACGGGGACCGGGGGTGCTTCTTCCCCCTCACGGCTAGCCACTCCCGGAGGGCCTTCCTTGCGGCGGGCGGCACGGGTACTTCCCGGTATTTCCCCCCTTTGCCGCTCCTCACGGTTATGACCCCTCGTCTCTCGCCTATGTCCACGTCCTCCAGCCTTAATGAGACGGCTTCGGACACCCTCAGCCCGCAGGAGAGCATGAGCCTCACCAGGGCGGCGTCCCTGGCGTTCCCTTCCTTCTCCACCTCCCGCAGGAGCCTGTTGACTTCGGCCCTGTCCAGGGCCTCCGGCGCGCCCCTGGCTTCCGGCACGCCCCTGGGGAAGTCCGGCAGCCTGGGGGCCAGGCCTTCTTTGACGCACCAGGAGAGCCAGGACTTTAGGGCCTTCATCCTGCGGTTGACCGTGTTGGGTTTGAGGTTTCTCACGTTCCGCATCCAGGACTGGTACTCGCGGAGGTCGATGCTGGTTATTTTTTCCGGCTCCAGTTCCTCCCCGCACGTTTCGCCGTACCACCGGGCGAAGGCCTGGAGGTCCTTGCGGTAGCCGGAAAGGGTGTGGGTGGATGCGTCGGTTTCTTTGAGGTAGGAGAGGTAGCGGTCGAAGGTTTCGGTCACGGCAATCGCTCCTTTCTGTGCGGAATTACGTTTTTGGGGCTTTGGAGTTGGCCTTTCCTGTCCTTAAAACGCAGGAGCCCCCGGGAGAGCTTTTTGCTCTTCCCGGGGGCTGCCGACAGTAAATTCGTAGGGGTAGGGTTCGGGACTCTCCCTTTAATCGAACTCTGGTTCAATAAGTCCGTACTGGCCGTCTTTGCGGCGGTAGAGAACATTCACTTTTTCAGCCTCCGCATTGGCAAAAAAACAAGGAAATCGTGTCCGCCACTGGTTCTTCTGCGGTACGGCTTCCCCTACACCCGATAGCTTCCTTTGCTGTTCTTCTTGGCCTCTTTATCGGCGTACATCCTGGCGTCGGCCACGGCGAGCAGGGCGTCCACGCTCTCCCCGTCCGCCGGGAACCGGGCCAGCCCCACCGAGAGGCTTAAGGGTATCTCCTCACCCGAGAAGCACACCGCCTTCAGGTGTTTGTCCAGCCTGGACCGCAAGGTCTCCTCCCGCGGCCCCTTGCTGGGGAAGAGGACGACGAACTCGTCGCCGCCGTAGCGGGCCACCACGTCGCCCTCCCTGACGCTCTTCTGGACGGCCCTCGCGGCCTGCCTCAGTGCCTCGTCGCCGCACTGGTGGCCGAAGGTGTCGTTGATCGCCTTCATCCCGTCCAGGTCGAGGACGGCCACGGCGGGGGTGCGGCCCGACGACCGGGCCTTTGCAAACGCGCGCTCCGCGGCACTGAAGAATGCCCTCCTGTTGTACAGGCCGGTGAGCGGGTCCCGCTCGGCCTCGTGCTGGTACCTGCACGAGGCCCGGGCCAGCTCCGTGAGCACAAGGGCCACCGACCAGGCGACCAGGAGGGTCCCGGCGTTGAAGAGCACGAGTTCGGCAGCCACTCTTTTTAACACCACGGGCAGCCTGAAAAATTCCCCCAGAAGATCTACGGACAGCCCGGCCACCGCTACCACCATTCCCGTCAGCATCGCCGCCAGGCCCCTCCGCGGGCAGCCCGGCTTCGGCCTGCGGGCGAACCACGCCAGCCAGGCTAGTGAGGCCAAGTAGATGAAGAGCTTGCTGGCCTTGCAGGCTACACGCAACCAGTCTACAACTTGGATCTTTTCCAGTGCCACTATTTATCTCCTCAATCGTGCTTTATCGTTCTGGGCTGTGGCGAATAAGCTTGTCCACCAAAAGTGCCACGTCTTCAGCCCCGAAGGGTTCGAGCAGGCAGCTCGCGTTTTCTCCCGCTCCACGGCCCATCTGCCCAGGGCGGCGTCGTCCCCGCCGGCCAGGACGATGACTGGCACCGTCCGGTAACCGGGCATGGCCCTGATGGTCTCCAGCAGGCCCAGGCCGCTCATCTCCCGGAGGCGGAGGTTCAGCACCACGGCGGCGTACACCGCGGAGACGGCTTTTGCCAGGGCCTCGCGGCCCGTGCCGGTCTCCTCCATGGCGTAGCCTCTCCCCTCCAGCGCGGCCTTGTAGGTCAGCCTGGCGAGGGTCGACCCTTCCACCAGGAGCACGGTTTTTGACGGCGAGTTGTGGCATTTTCTTTCACCTTTTTGCGGTACTCGTCCCGGTGTCGCCCCTGTGCAGGCTGTGGGCGGGGGTGAGGTCAGGAGTGGCGTCGGGGCGGAAGGTTCTTATCTTTGAGGATTCGACGCTAGATACTCTTTTCCTCTGGGACCTCCATTTCTGCAGCCAGATTTTTTGGGGTTCCGGTAAGTGGAGACCTATTTACACGTCCCAAAATCCCCCTAAATTTACTCCCTTGCGAAAGCACCTTGACTCACACCGCCTTGATGCGTTTTATGAATTGATTCATGCGATACCCCCAAAGGCCCCTTTCTGGTGAAACACAGGGCACCTGAATCACAGCGTTCCGCGTTGCCCTGAGCATTTTTCTTTGCGGCCTTGGCGGGTACTGTTCGGCCCATACCGAAGCAATAAGTCGGTATTTATCCGGATACCAACGAAACTCGCAGGTCAAAGGCTCGGATTCTGACATGAACTCTGGAAAGCTCGGTAGACGCCGAAGGGGTAAGCCGCTTCTGACGCAATATCCTATCTCGTTCTTCTTCGCACCAACCACAGTGTCATCCCCGTCCCTATAAGGACCACCAGAATTACCGCTATGTAAACATATGCGGCTCTGCTATTTCCAACCGACGGAAGTTTGATAGGCAACCGGAAGAGCGCAAGGGGTTCCGAAACCTCTTTCTCGGAATTCAGATTCATGATTCTCCCTTCCCTGCTTACCAGGGCTACTTCTCCTTCCAGACGGGCCATCTTCTCTGGACTCGAAAATATCGAGATCAGGGTCTCAAGGCCTTCATCTTCGGGCCAGGAAAGGATGTAATATAGTGCCCCGTCTTTCCTTCCCACCACCTGGCATATAGCGTTTTTCTCGAGATAATCCGGAGTAATGCGGTAGTCGGGACTGATCGCAAAGCTGTCCCCCGCCTCCGGCTTAATCGGCAACCCCTCGATATTCTCGGCTATCTCTGCCAGTTCGTTATTGCGGGCAATGACGAAGAGGCAATGCTCGTCTTTGGGAAATTGTTTCTCGCCCATATATACCTTCCATTCAATCCCATTGCCGTAGACCTGCCCCACCCGGGCTGCCAGCAAAGCAGCCAGCGTCAGCTCGGAAGCAGAAGGATGCTCCGACAGCCACAGCGCCACTCTTTGGCTCTTCCCTGTTTCGCCGAGGTCAAAATACGGGAAGTCGGCCCACCGCGGGGCATAGTAGTTTTTGCCAGGAGCCAGATAAACGCAGGTCTCCTTCTCAATAACCGACCAGGCTACCTCCTCGTATTTCTTCGAGCAGTCGGCTGCCCCTATGTCGTGGTAGAAGGCAAACTCGATATTCCATTCCGCTTTGTCAAGCTCGTCACGGGGTATAAAAGCCTTCAGCTCACCCTTCTCTGCATTGCCGGCATTGAGCGCCAGGCTCTTTAAGGGACGGCCGTTGACATAAATGGTTACCGCCGAGCGGGCGGGATTGAGCAGCGAAGAATGCCGGAAGTAAAGTTGCACATAAGAGCCCGGACCGACGGCCCACCCCGGAGGTCTTCGAACCGTTATCGTGGTTCGCTGGTGAAAGGCTCCGGCCAGTTTTATTTCGGAATAACCAAGATCATTCAAGGTTAAGCTCCGCTCCCCTTCACGGCGTTGTTTCTGTTTTTCCGGGCGAAGGGCATGGCGGATAAAAAGCTCATCTTCTTCTGTTTGGCGTATAAGGTCGGTTGCAAGAGTCCGTACCGCCTTCTTTAAACCTTCATCATCGCTACCCGCGATCACGAGGCGGTAAAAACCGTCTCCGTTGGGTCTAAGAGCGAGATATCCGGTGCTTTTTTCTTCCGTTGCCTTTCCTGGCTCCGTTTCAGGAGGATATCCGGTACCGATGAGCAATTGATTTTCCCCTTCGGCTGGCGGACCGGTACTAACCCTGAACCTTTCCAGACTGCCTGCCTGAAGCCTTTTTCCCCAATCCGCAGCCAGTTCCAGCATTGCTTCGATGTGTTCGGCTTCTGGCTCCGGCTTGAGATACCATACCGATTGAACCGGAGGGCTGGCCAGATAATTCATAAAAGGGTATGGATAATCGCCTAGACGCGCTTTTCGGAGGTTTTGTTCCAGGTGAACCACAGAACTGTTAAGAATAACAACCCAGTTTGCCTTGTTATCCACATCCTGACATGTTTCCTCGATGCTTCTCTGGCTGGTAGTGATCTTTATCTCATTAAACCCTTCTTTAAGAAGCTCTACCGGAAGTGGTACCTGCCAGTTAGTGGGGCCGTTTCCCTCTTTAAAGAGGCGACGGCTGCTCAGGGGCCTTCCATTCAGGCTCACTGTAATCGAAGAGTTCTCGCGCAGAATCGTTTCCGAACAAGAATACCAAAGATCCAAAATGGCCCGCGTGGGGTTTATCCCCGGCCTTAGCTCAAGCCAGTAGTACAATTCGTTTATAGGCGCATTGAGTACCATATCATTGGGAAACATCCTGATGTTATAGACATTTACTTTATCCTCTACTGCCATTGTCCCCCGCGGGAACAAGAAACCTAACCCTACGATTAACAGTAAAATAACCGCTATCGCCTTTCTTGCCATCATCTCGCCGACCTTTCCGTTTTATACCAGTAAAACGACCTGCCGGTAAATTTGTCTTTTATCGAAACCCACACTGCCCTGAAGACCAGATACAGCCACAGATGGCAGTAAGTAAAGTACATGAGGGAAGTGATCAACAAGTTTTTAAGGTTGCCTTCACCACGCTCCAGGCATAGGGAGATAAATGTTTTCAGTATGAACAGGGCATAAGCCATTATCCAGATGACCAGAAAAGGCCCGGTTATCGAAAGGCGAGCCAACCCCGTGAGCCCGAGCACGAATATGATATCGGAGATGATAACCGAGGTAAAAAAGATAGCGTAGGTAAAGAAAAAGTAGAGGACATCCCAGGCTATCCGCCGGCTGCGCAGCGCAAAGAGGTGGCGGATATAATAGGAGATAACCCACATATTGCCGCGCGCCCATCTCGTTCGCTGTTTTATCCACACTTTGAGCTTTTCCGGCTCCTGTTCCCAGGTTACGGCTTCCGGTATCCACCTTATGCGGTACCCCTCGTTGTAGACCCTAATGGTAAGTTCGATATCTTCGGTTAGGGCATCCAAGCGCCAGCCGCCCACGCGCTCCAGGATATCCCGCCGGATTATGAAATTGGTCCCAGTTATCGTGGTTAGCCCGAACCAGTGGCAGCGACCCGCCTGTACCAACCACTGAAAGCTGACGGTCTCAATATTGATAAACCGGGTAAGCAGGTTTACATCATGGTTGCGGGTGCGGAACTTGCCGACCACGGCGCCGAGCTGTGGTTCCCCATGAATGGCCTCGACCAGATAGCGAATCGCCTTTCTTTCCGGAGTATTATCCGCATCATAAACGATGATATAATCACCCGTTGCCTCTTTAAGCCCGTGGTTGAGCGCATTTGACTTGCCCCTTGCCCCGACCGGAGGTACCAGCGTCACCACCTTGAGAAAAGGGTATACCGCCTGCTGACGCCGCAAAATCTCGCCGGTAGCATCGGTCGAACTGTCGTTGATAACGATTACCTCCAGCCGGTCTTTAGGGTAATCGCTGCGGCAGATGGATTCTACCGTCCGCTCGATGACCAACTCTTCATTGTGGGCCGGAACCAGAACCGTAACCCGAGGATATTGCTTGATGCGACCTTCTTTTTTCTCCTGTTCCAGAGAACGTAGGAAATAACGGTAACCTCCGTAAGTCAAGAATACATGGTACAGTAAAAGTATCCACGTAGCTGCCATCGAACTGATAAAAAGAATATCCAGCACGGTCATTTTAGCATACGCTACCTCTCTTCATACAGATACCGCCGCCTTGCCCTCAGCTTCCATATGATAACCACAAAAGATAAGAGCACAACGCCAATCACGACCACTAGCCCCACCACACCGGCAATCAGCGCTTTCGGACCCCGGTAGCGCGGTTCAGCCTCCTCGATATCCACCGGCTTTACACTCGTCTCCACGTAAATTTTTCCCGCGGTGCCCCATACCTTGAGATCCTGTCCCTGTACCCAGAAATCGTTATCCAAAAGCGAAATAAACTCATACCCTTGCGCTTTCAGGCCTTCGATGATCTCCTTCAGTCCTTCCGGTGGCAAAAAGCCGTGATAAAACACGCAGGTATCTGCATCGCGAAGGATCTTAAGCATCCGGGCCCTCTCCATTATCCGGTCCAGCGAAAGCGGGTCTTCGGGATTAACGTAGCCCAGGGTTTCCGGGAATACGGTCATGCCCTTCAAGAGGTGCGATTTTATGATAAAAGGGGGATCAAGGGTGGCACGATACGTCTCGTCGCTTATCTGGATCTGCCCCACATAGGTGGAAAAATGCCTGGCTAGCTCACCGTAGGCCGCGCGGCTCATCGCGTAGTGCGGAGCTTCGAAAGCCACCGGATATACCCCGGTGCGGGCAAACTCGGAAAGCCCCCGGTTGATCCTTTCCTTAGTGAAATCAGGTTCTCCTTCCATAGGAGCATCCTTTTCCGTATTCCAGAACTCAAAGCCCTCTCCGGTTTTCGAGGAGTACTCATTACTGTGGCAGCAGCCGTGCATGATGATCGCCCCACCCGTCTCAGGCACCCGCCTCAGTACCTTTAAAAGGTCCCGAGCATTACTAAGGCGAGCCTGCCCGAATACACCCTGGTCAAAGGGTATTACTGCTACTGCATAAGGCACATGATATTGAACCATAACATCGATCAGGCTATCGAGATTGTCCGGGTTGGTAGACGGGCTCACGTCTTCTATGCGCAGCAGAGCCCGGTGGCCTGGGGAATGGTTTATCCCCAAGGCCTCGTGTAAAAACTCGCCCAGCACAAGCGAAAACGGCATCGTAAAATCGAGCCGCCCCAGATAAAACAGGTTTTCACGCTGCCAGGCCAGCGGCCGGCGGTATTTAAGATTACCGACCTCGGCGATAATCCGGCCCTTATTTCCCGGGTCGACAATTATCACCGGGAGGGAGCCCGCAATCACAGCCTCTTCTCCCCGGCAGTAAAGCCGCACAAACTGCAGTTCTTTACCATAAAAAGTGAAACCGTCCCAGTTTCTGAAAGCGGCAAACTGCTCTATATTGTTTTCCATCCAGATAACCCGGGGAAGCGAAGCCAGTTCCTCAATAAGTGGAGGTGGCAGTTTCTTGGGGCGATTTCCTACGTATATAACCGCATCATAACCTGAAAGCGATCCCGGCTTCCATTCCTCCGTCGAGCGGGCAACAACCGTAACCGGAAAATGCCCCAAATACTCAGACAGCGCCACCACCAGCGAAAAGGAACTATTATCCTCCCGTAAGGCACTATCATACAAAATTAATACTTCGGAAGTACTCTCCCCAGCCAGAACTTCCTCGGCAGGAAAAAGAAGTATCACCAACGACAAAGCCAGTATTGCCGTTAATATAGCCTTGCCGCTGGCAACGATTTTGTTTGTATTTGTTTTCCGGCCACACCGGTTATGACGTCGCTTGCACACTACCCCATATCCTTATTCGCCTCATCGCGTGCCCGATCATACAACACATACGCATCTTCGGTATCAGGTGAAAACTCGGCGGTTCCCACCGCTATGCGCAATTTTATGACCCTGCGCCCTCTTTCGAAATCAACCTTCACACGTTCGACGGCCCGGTGAATTTTCTCGGCGACCACCTTTGCCCCATCACCTGGTGTTTCTGGAAGGATAAGCGCTATCGTGTCGATATCAATTAAGCCTTTTTTATCGACCGAGCGGACTATCTGATCGATCTGCTCAGACACCGCTTTGATTATCGACCTTATCCCGCTCACACCATACACTGAGCGCATTTCGGCCATATTAGCGATTCTAATTACCAAAACAGACAGAGGAAGGTCAAAGCGGCGCGCACGGTCTACCTCAATCTCCAGTTCGCGGAAAAACCCACGACCGTTCAAAAAACCGGTCACGTCGTCCAGAGTAATGAGGTCCTCCATAACCTTACACGCTTCCTGCTGCCAGACAAGCATAGCGACGTAATGGCTCAACTGCCCGGCCAGGTAAGCTCCTACAGGGATCATGAAGAGCCATATAATCAGATCGACTCTGAGTTCGGATATCTCTCCGGAGACCACTACCCCATACAGAAGGTAGCTTCCATAGCCAAATACCAAAAAGAGGGCGAATATGAGTCCTCGGAGAAGGCCGAGATTATATCCGGTAATTACCGCCAGCACTAAAAGACCGGAAAGTACAAACTGTATGATATTAATGTTGTAGCTGGAGGAAAAGATTACTACCAAAACAGCCATCCAGAAAACCATGATAAGATCGAAATAGATCATATCCTGTCTCTTCGGTTCTTTATCTTTGCCTGTCATCGGTTTCCCTCTCTCATTCTGATCGTCTTCAATGCTTCTAACTGATCGAAAGCGTAAACGGTAAGACTCGCTCGATCGCCGAACCCTCCTTTTAAAATCCCTTCGTCTTTCATCTGAAAATCGAGCATCCTTTGGTAACAAAACTCGGCATTTTCTTGCTCCCTTAGTTTCAGGAATAACTGACAGGCTAGCGCATATACAGCTGCTGATTCTGCCTCTACCGCCGGCTTTCCCGAACGGTCATACGATATATATATACGGCCGGCGGCAATCTCTTGTTCCAGAAATTCTCTAAAAGGCTCTATTCTTCCTCCCACTTCGAGGTAATTCATGGCCGTATGGATGTTTTCAACCATATTTACAATAGAAGGGAAAACATATTTTTCCTCTCTGTAGTCGTAAGCTGCCGGAAAAAAGCCATGCTCATCTTGGGGTGCCGCTCTAAGTATGTTCTTAGCCTGGTCAACCGGCCGGTCAAAACGGGAGTCGCGCCTTGACAACTCCTCCAGGGCCAGCACATCGATAAAGAAAAGGGATAGCCGATCGGCGGTTTTTCGGCTTTTCGCATCATAAAAATCGACTAATTTCCCGTTATCAACATCATATGTATATATCGACCGTGTCAGTTCAGTTCTGAACCGATCATACTTACCGCCGTCATCCAATGCGGACAAAACCCGGATTATACGGAGTTCGTCCACCAAAGCCGTAGCCTTTTCCGGTATACCGCCATCAAGCCGCCAGGCGTAATAGCCCTCCCGGGTTTTGAAGCTGTTAAAAGTCACCTTCAGTGCGCCTGCAAAGAGATTTTCGTCTCCGGCCAGAACCGCATATTCTAGAAGCTGGCCCATGCTTTCTAGAAGCGCATAGTTCGAAGGGTAGCCCCCTTCCAACTTCTGGACAATCAATCCCTGTTCGCTGACAAGGCTTTCCCGGACCATCAATAAAGCCAACTCTTCTTCCTGGCACACCGGATTTACTTGCTTTAAAGCCGACACGATATCGTTTCCCGCTTTGCCACGATACGCTGGGATTAGTATAAAAAATAATACTAACAACGTCAAGACAACCAGTGAACAAAATGGCCCAACCCTTGTATTACCATTTTTCATGGCTCGAATCTCCTTTAATTTCCCTCGAGACAAGCCCGTTTGCAGAAACTTTATACGGCCACCTGAAAGTTGGTGCTGACGTCTCGGAACAGAATCCCGCCGCTATCCCTTCAGAAGTATCTTGTTGTTGCTGATGCAACCGGTGTCATCTTAGAAAGCGAGAATAGCCGCCAAAATACCACCCGCCTTATCCTCACACAAAATCAAGAAGTCCGTTGCTCCAACGCTCAAACTGCTCGCTCACTTCACTCCACCCGGCCAGCTTGCAGTGGCGTAAGTCGTTTACCATTTCTTCCAGTACAGGATTCTTCGTGTGGAAAATTTTCTTAAACCGGATGGTCATTATAGGCCCTCCCCGGTTTCGCTAGTCCACCTTCTCCACCACCCGCAGGTGCCGCTCGTAATCTTCGCTCAAGCAATCTGCCCCGGGCAGCAGGTGGCCGAGATATGTGCGGGTAAGCTCTAGCCTGCCCTGTACTCTCTCAGGGTTCGTCACATAGGTCACGGCACTTATGGTCGTCCTAGTATCCTGCCGCTCTAACTTGGCAGTCTTAGCACGGGCGGGACCACTCGGACCAGTCCCGGAATTTTGTTTACGGGGACCCGCTATTATAGGACATTCTGTTCGCCCAAAAATTCCGGGATTCCTGCCTTAACCCGGTCCCAACGACTATGGTGGGATACATCAATTAGAAACTACTACCTGCTATGCAAAAACTTCCGCCACAACTAGCGGATTTGAGGTTCACAACAGTGTCGTTATGTGTTTTCAACTGGCCGTGCCACCATCAGACTTCATCGCGAGGAGGTGCCAGAAAACCTGGTGGCGTTCATCATCACCAAGCCTGTGCTTAGCTTCTGTAATGCAGTTGAGCAACCACTTCGTGTTTACGACCTGCACACTCTTAACCGGCTGGTACAGCTTTACGAAGGCCCGCGTGAACACCACGACCGAATTTATGTGAGGGGCTTTTATGCCCCGCTCGGCCAGCCTTTCTTTGAGCCAGAGGCACTGCCCCAGCACCTGCTTGAGAAAATCCTTCTCCAGGGGCTTCCCGTCCCGTAGCAGCTCTCCGTCTGGGGAGAGGGTTATTTCACCGGGGTGGCTCTTCGTCTCAATGACGAAGACCCCGGTCGGTCCCACGACGATGTGGTCTATATTCCCCATGGGGCAGGGGAAGTCGTTGAAGACGGCGTATTTTTTGGGCAACTCTCCCAAGACTTCTGAGATTTTTTCTTCGGCACTTGCCCCCTGACTGCCCGTGTGAAATCTCTTTGCCGTCTTTGCCTGTTGATACCTTAATAACTGCAACCAGTAAACCGATTCCTAGCCCTACTGTTAGCATTCCCGCCAGATAGGCGAACCAGGAGTCAAAACGCAAAAGTCTATTTCCCACAAAAATGAGCATACTACCTAACACGATGAAAGAGATGATGGCCAAACAGATACGTATTGCCCGCCTTCTAGCCATTTCCCTGGCCTCTGCACCGGCCTTATCTATCTGCACGGGCACCGCTGGCCGCTCCCTTTGAACTCTGTAGCTTCGACCTGTAATACTGGATCACCAGCCTGTCCAGCTTCCGACTCAAGCATTTCAATTTCTCCCAGTCTGCCGAATCCACCCATGTTGAGCTTTCCCCGTGTCCTTTTTATTCATACGATTATGTTGTCAATATTTACCATAATTCCCTGCTTTCTGCTATATTTCGACAATTCTTAGGTAACTACACCATGGGATAAAGGTCAAGGGGAAAATTGTCGAAAAAGCACGTATACCACTAGCAATCACATGCAAGCTTCTGTATACAGCCGCTATGGGAAACGGTGTAAACCGATTAACGTTCCGCTGAAGACTCAAGCGGTCCAGCGTGAGAGCCAGGCCGCAGATTATGCCACGGTACACTATCTCACACGGCCTTGTGGTCAGCGTACGGCAACATGCTTCGTGATGAATAAACTCTACTCGCGTTGCTTTGAGTGTTTTTCTAGGTCTTAGCGCCGCTCTTCAAGCCTGGTTGTGCCTGCGGAACGCTCCCTTTCATCAAGGCAAGGCATATTGCCTTGATGGGTTGCTTTTTGTCCATTATGGTCAAAATTTGCTTTTCAGGCAGGAAAGGGGTGGAAACGTGGAGAATTTAGAATTAAGTCAGGGGGGAATTTTCCGTGACCACAGGCTACGATAAGCTCCTTCTGACCAAAGAAGTGGCGGCCATCTTCCGCGTCACAAAGCGCACCCTCTGGAACTGGGAGCACAAGGGCATCCTGGTCCCCATCCGCCTTCCTACGGGTCAGAAGCGGTACAGGAGGGAGGACGTGGAGGCGCTGATAGGAAAACAGGTCCGTGTTAAAACAACAAGGAATCAGAGGAATATCGATTAAGTATACTGGTGATTCGCTTTGAGGGTCGAGTCTGTGAACAGCACACACCTTCTCATTCAACCTGGCGTCATCCTCGAGGGGGAGGTTTTCCCGGAGCCGATCCGAGTGGTGCTGGTCCAATCCATCGGAGCCAACCTGAAGGTCGGAGGACAGGGGCTTCGGACTAGGCAGTACCACGAGCGTCTTCTTGTCATTTAGCACATTAAATTAACCGTCATTTTTCAGGATAAAGTAATCCAGCCGGATAGCACAATTTGCAAGATTAGCAAATTAGGCTTTTCCAGCTTTGGGGGTTTTGCAGATTAGCATATTAAACCCCAAAAGAAGAAAGCCGCTAACGCGGCCTGAAATAGGGGACCCGACGGCGTCCTGACAGGTTTTTAGCATGAGTAGAGAGGCTCTTTCCTCGGAAATTAAACTTTTGTTTCAGTTGTAACTGGCAATAGTAAAGACTTTAGAGGCCAATTTCAGTAGCTGCCTGACGGACTATTTCAGCATTAATTATTTCAGCTTTAAGCTGGGCACCCCAGAGGAGGGAGGTCAGTGCCAGGTTATTCACCAGGCGCGGCCAGCCCCGGGAGCGAGAAGCGATGGCCTCCACGGCAGGCGGCTCAAACAAGGGACGGGTGGCCCCAGCCAAGGATAAGTGGTGTTCCAGGTAACCGCCCACTTCCTCGCGGCTTAAAGGTTCTAGCTGGAAGCGCACCACCAGTCTTTGGGCCAGGGACTGGGTCTGGTTCAACTCCAGGCGGCTTAACAAAAAAGGCAGGCCCGCCAGGACCAGAATAAAAGGATTAAAGGCATCCATGGCGAAATTAAAGAGCAGGGCCAGGTCCAGCAGGAATTTGGGGCTAGCCAGGTGCATCTCATCCAGGATAAAGACGGGGGTAATCTTTTTATCTCGGAAGAGCACCTGGACCGCCTGCTGGATCTGGTGAAACAGGTCAATTTTCCTAAAACCCGGCTCTTCCCCAAGGCCCTGGACCAGGCCGCGGTAAAAATCCATAACCGTTCCCGTGGATAGGGGTAAATAAATGACCTTGAAGAGGGCCGGGCTTAAATTAGCACAAAAGACACGTAGAGCGAAAGTTTTACCGGCCCCTGGCTCTCCCACCAGAAGGCCCATGCCCCGGACGCGGGACAAGTACTCCAGGCGGGCCTCACTTTCCTTCAAGCTCTGGGAAGGGAAAGCATCCTGGGGCTTTAGCTCCTTGCCAAAAGGAGCTGTTTTCAAGCCATAAAACGCCTGGTACATCCTAATCCTCTCCCTTCTCCTTTAAGCTAGCAAAGGAAAGTTTGCTCTCCCGTTTAGCCCGGGCATTAACGCTAAACTCCACCGGTTTAGCCACCGCCACCTCTTTACCGGCCACAAAGATAAGGACCTTATCCAGTTTATCCGGGTCAAAACGCACTTCCACCCGGTTACCGATAAACTGGGGCGGCACCTCAAAGAGGCGTTTGTTAACAGAAATAGTGGCGTCATGATGGACCCGCCGTTCCTCCCGCTTGAAAAAAAGGGGCTCCAGAGCAGCAGGGTCACTAACCATCTTCACCTGGCTGAACTGGGACATAAACTTATCCAGGGGGCTCATACCCAAAGCACTGTGGGTCTGGCGGTGATAATCCATCTCCAGCCACTGCCAGAAGGAGCGGTTTAAATTATCCAGTGATTTAAGCTCTTCCTCCTTAAGCAGGGGTAAGAAACGCTGCCTTACGGTCAGGAAAAACCTTTCGATCTTACCCTTGCTTTGGGGGTCATAAGGTTTGGTATTGATCAAAGCTATGCCCAGAGCTGCACAGGCCAGCTGCAATTGCTCCGAACGATAAATTTTACCATTATCTGCATAAATCATTTGCGGTATACCCCGGCGCAGGATAGCCTCCTTAAGTACCATCTTCAAAGGCTCAAACTTCTCGGAAGTAGAAAACTGGGCGAAGGGCACCAGGCGGGAACAATCATCGATAAAAGCGAAGAGGAAAGTCGCTACCTTTTTACCGTTAACTTTAAGGTAAGGCCCGGCGGCCACATCCCCCTGCCAGAGGGTATTCACCGTATCATAGGCAAAACGCTTGCGTTCTGGCTCTCGCCGCACCTCCCTGCCTAAAAGCCCCTGAGCCTTCAAGAAACGGTAAACGGTCGCGTAAGAAACCGCATCCGGCAAAATTACTCCTTTAGCCACCAACTGTTCATAGAACACAGAAGCCGGAGAGAAACGTTCCGCCTGGCGTAGAGCCAGGATCTCTTCCTGGAGATCCGGGGACAGAACCCGCGGCTTTCCCTGGTCAGAACGCCTTTTCGGTTTTAGCCCCTCAAAACCCTGCTGGCGGTAGCATCTTAGCCAGCTAGCCATAGTCTGGGGAGTATACTCGCGGACACCGTAATACGGTACTTCATGGGGTCTGGCTGCGATACTTTCCAGGTAAGCCTTCCTGCTAGCTACCTGTCCATTAAGCAGCGGCGCAATCAGGCTAAAGCGAAACAAAGCAATGTTTTCCCGGTCCTTCTCCTCCACCACCAAACCCTCCCTCAAAAGATTTAAAGTTGACCGGCCCCGGTCAACTACCATTTTAACCCTGACCTGTCCCCCTGTACCAGACAAAAGGTGTGTGGTGGGAAAAAACTTTACGGACCCGGGAAAAGAATGGTAAAATTAACTCGCCATAAAATTGCGCCGGAAATGATCATGGAACCTTTGGGAGAAGGTTTCAGCATTGGGTAAGGCAGCAATCATTTCCAGCAATTTTATGGCTCTTTGTTTAAACTCCGGCGGTATTACTTCCCGAGAGCCCAACTCCCGGAAAAACGCCTGGATAGAGTTCATATTCTTAGTCCATCGGCGGCGGTAGAACTGAAGCAGCTGGTAGTAAATAAGGCGGCGGGCTTGGGAGAAGAAATGCATAAGGCGGTCCAGGATAAACCTAAGGGAATACTGGTAGTACGGCAGGAGAAAAGAAGGCAAGAGGGAAAAGGTATGCCGGCAGGAGACGCACAAGAGGCGGCAGATGGGAAGCCGCAGCCACTTTTCTTGGTTACTGCTCTTGGCATTACGCCAGTAAAAGCCATGCCGCTTTAGTGCTTCTTGGGCCATACAGATAGGGCAAGAGGTTATGACAGGAAAGTCATTTCCCTTGCCCCGGGCAGCATAATCCTCGAGTGAAAGATTAAAATTATGTATCAGTTGCATAAAAAGCCCTCCAAAAGAATTTGCTAAAATTATATCACTTTGGAGGGCCTGTTACATGACCCTGGAATATTTTATTTTGATAAAGTTGTACCCGTTTTCAAGGGGAAGAGAGTGCTAAATGACATCTTCTGAGCCCAGACCAGGTCCATTCCCTGAAGGTCATTCCCGCCGAGGCGCTCTTTGATGGCGACGCGCTGCGGTTTCGGTTGGGGATCGAAGCGGCCCGCTTGGGTTTGGCCTATGAGTACGACCCTTATTTTTCCCTATCCATCGCCCGCGTGGATCCGCTGCCCCATCAGCTTGAAGCGGTGTACCACTACATCCTGCCCCTGCCCCGGATCCGCTTTTTGCTGGCCGACGACGCCGGAGCCGGAAAGACCATCATGGCGGGTTTGCTTCTCAAAGAGCTGAAGCTCCGGGGGCTCGTCGCCCGAACCCTCATCGTCGCGCCCGCCAACCTCGCCTTCCAGTGGCAACGGGAGATGCTAGACCGGTTCCGCGAGCGGTTCGACATCATCCGCGGGGTGGAGCTGAGAAACGCCTACGGAGTCAATCCTTGGCAGGATAAGCCCCAAGTCATCACTTCCATGGATTGGGCAAAGCGCGAAGAGGTTCTGGAAAGCCTTGGCCGCACAACTTGGGATTTGGTTATCGTGGACGAAGCTCACAGGATGAGCGCGAGCGATCCGGAACATAGAACGGAGCGCTACAAGCTTGGGGAACTCCTTTCGCAGAAGACGCACCATCTTTTACTGCTCACCGGCACCCCCCACAAGGGAGACCCTGAAAACTTCTGCCTTTTTTTACAGCTCTTGGATAAAGACGTATACGGCGATGTTCGCAGCCTTGAGGAAGCCATGAAACGCAGTCACGCCCCCTTCTATCTCCGGCGAACCAAAGAAGCGCTTGTGACTTTTCCCGATCCCGATACAGGCAGGGTCCGCAGGTTGTTTACCAACCGTGAGGTGCGTACCGTCCGTTTTGAATTAGATGGACAGGAGTTTGAGTTTTATGAGGCTTTGACCCGATATGTGCAGGATCAATCCATTCGTGCAGCAGCGGATAAATCGGCCCGCGGTCGGGCCCTGGGCTTCACGATGGCGATGTATCAGCGTCGCTTCGCCTCCAGCATTCACGCCGTCCGCCGGAGCCTTGAGCGGCGCCTCCAGAAGCTGGAGGACCGCCTGCGCCGCCCCCAACCGGAAGCCCTGGCAGACCTGTCTCGGCTGGACGAGATAGACGAACTGCCGGAAGACGAAGTCGCCCGGTTGGAGGAGGAAGTTGAGCAAGCCTCCCTCCCGTCGGAGCGTCAAGCAATCCAGCGGGAAATCGGAGAACTCAGGGTTTTGGTGCAGAAGGGCCGGGCCCTGGAAGAACGCGAGATGTCCTCCAAACTCGCCAAGCTCCGCGAGGTGCTCACAGACCAGAACATCTTCGTCGACCCCAAGACGAAACTTCTGATCTTCACAGAGTTCAAGGAGACGCTGGATTACCTGGTGGCGACGCTACAGGGGTGGGGGCTGCGGGTCACCCAGATCCACGGCGGTATGAAGATCGGCGACCGGGACACCCCGGGGACCCGACTCTACGCCGAACGGGAGTTCCGCGAAGAGGCCCAGGTCTTAGTGGCCACCGAGGCCGCCGGCGAAGGTATCAACCTCCAGTTCTGCTGGCTTATGGTCAATTTTGACATCCCGTGGAACCCCATGCGGCTGGAGCAACGCATGGGCCGCATTCACCGCTACGGGCAGGAGCGGGATTGTCTTATCTTCAACTTCGTCGCAGCCAACACGCGAGAAGGCCAGGTCCTAGAACGCCTCCTGGAACGCCTGTGGGAGATCCGCCGCGAGCTCGGTAGCGACCAGGTCTTTGACGTAGTCGGAGAGATCGTCCCGGCCAACTACCTGGAACGGCTGTTCAGGGAACTCTACGCCGGACGCATGACACAGCAGGTAGTGCTGGATCGAGTTATCCGAGACTTCGACCGGGAGCGCTTTGCCCGGATCTGCCGGTCAACTTTGGAGGGGCTGGCTAAGAAGGATTTGAACCTTTCGGCTATCTTGGGCCGCACGGCCGAGGCAAAGGAACGACGACTGGTCCCAGAAGTGGTAGAGGAGTTCTTCCTCCAGGCAGCCCCGGTAGCCGGAATCCCAACGCCGAGGGGACGTAACGGAGTCTATGCGGTAGGCCGCATCCCAAGGCACCTTCAGTTGGTTGGGGAACGTCTGGAGCCCCGCTTCGGCCCGCTGGGGCGGGAGTATCGGCGGATAACCTTCGACAAACGGCGTCTCGCCGAAGACCCCACGCTGGAATGGGTCACCCCCGGCCATCCGCTCTTTGAGGCCGTCCGCGAGGAGGTCTGGGAGAAAGTCCAGGCAAACCTCCGTCGGGGTGCAGTATTCTACGATCTGAATCGCAGCGCGCCCTCCCGCCTCGAGGTCTACTCGGCCTCCATCGCCGACGGGCGCGGGAACACGCTGCACCGGCAGCTCTTCGTCGTAGAAGTCGCCGATTCGGGCGGGATGCGGCTGCGCCAGCCTACCGTCTTTTTGGACCTGGTTCCCGCGGAGGCCAAAATCGCCGCAAATCCGCCAATAACCCCTGACCGCGGAGAAGTAGAGCGATTCCTGCTGGAGAGGGGGCTCGAGCCCTTCCTGCAGAGAGTTCAGGAGGAACGCCAGAAAGAGCTGGATACCATCGCCCGGCATGTGGAAGTAAGCCTTCTCACCCTCATTGACCGCCAGCAACGGCAGGTGGTTGAGCTCCTGCAGCGAAAGGAGCAGGGGGAGGACGTGGCTTTGGCGCTCGGTGAGGCCGAGCGGAGGCTGGACGAGCTGAACGCGCGGCTTGAACGGCGGCGCCAGGAAATCCAGCGGGAGCGGCAACTGGCTATTGCCGATCTCACCCACATCGGCTCGGCCCTGGTCCTGCCTCATCCGGAGCGGGAGAATTTCGCGCCGATGGTCCGCGACGAAGAAGTTGAGCGCATCGCCATGGAGGAAGCCATGCGCTATGAGCGGGAAAGGGGTTGGATACCGGAGGACGTCTCCGCCGAAGATCGCGGCTTTGACATCTTATCGCGGCACCCTGAGAGCGGCGGCGTTCGCTTCATTGAGGTCAAAGGGCGCGCTGGAGTAGGACCTGTGGCGTTAACGCGCAATGAATACAAAACCGCTGAGCGGCTGCGGGCTGATTACTGGCTTTATGTGGTCTTCCATTGCGCTACCCGGCCACAACTTCTGCCCATCCGGGACCCGGCGCGGCTACCGTGGGAGCCTACCGTGAAGGTCGAGTATTATCAGCTTGCGCCCCAAGCAATTCGCCAAGATGAGGGAGAAGGTGTGGCGAGTGATTGAGGCCGACTCACCTAGGTGTGGGGTATCCCTAACGACTCCAGCCCACTCACCTCTTCTGGTACCCCGACAGGGACTGAGCTTTATTGTTAGACATTGTGTGAGGCATTCTGATAGAGAGGTCGATAACCATGTGTAAGGAAACCGAAAGAATAATCCCTCATACCGCAGCAGATCGAATGACCGGTGCGTTGAACGTGGGACGCGTATCAAGTCCCGCTTCTACCGGTGGAGCAGGCACCTTTTTTGAGCAACATGTCGCTGCCTATTGGCTTGCCCTCCTCCTTGTGCGGGGTTTTGCTCCCATATTCTCCGACTGTTCGGTCGTAGAGGTGCATCTACAAACCGAGCATCTTGGCTGGCATACCGATGATTTCCTGATTGTTGGCCAAACAGGTTCAGGCGAGCGCCGGAAGTTAGCGGGTCAGGTAAAGCGAACTTTTACCGTCAGTGCTGCTGATGCCGAGTGTAAAAAGACGATACAGGATTTCTGGAGGGACTTCCAGAACCCCAATCTCTTCTCGCCGGATACCGACCGTTTCGTCCTCGTCACACAACGAGGTACGAATACGCTCCTTGAACACTTCTCTGGGCTCCTGGACTGTGCGCGTGCCTCTCGTGACGCTAGCGATTTTGAGCGTCGGTTGGCGACCCCGGGATTCGTTAACAAAAAGGCTGCTCAGTACTATGAAGAGATCCAAAAGTTCATCGGTGAGGTCGAGGGGAGAAGCTTGTCTGCGGCCGACCTCTGGCCGTTCCTCCGCGTTCTGCATCTTCTTAGCCTGGACTTGGCTACTAAAACCCGGCAGACGGAAGCCTTCATCAAGACTCATGTTCTTGCAGCCACGGCAAACGAACACAATAAGCTTGAGGCTGCGGAAGCAACGTGGAACGCGTTGCTTCATGAAGCGAGCCGGGGGATGAGTTCAGCTCGTAGCTTCAGGTACGAGGATCTTCCCGAAAAATTGCTGCGGCGCCATTCGCCTATTGGTAGAAATGAGCAGCACGCCTTACAAGCATTGAAAGACCATTCCACGCTCATCCTCGATGGTATCAGTTCTACGATAGGGAAGGACCTCCACCTGGAGCGCGTTGGGCTGGTACAGCAGGTTATCGAACGGCTGGAATCCACCCAAGTGGTCTTGATTTCAGGGCCTGCCGGCAGCGGTAAGTCTGTCATTGCCAAGGATGTCATCAGTATGCTTGGCCGTGATCATTTCACATTCTGCTTCCGCGCGGAAGAGTTTGCATGCGGTCATTTGGATGAAGCGTTGCAAAGTAGCCAGATCCCAGCGAACGGCAAAAAGCTTCAAGCGATCCTCGCCAGCCAAGCCCGAAAAGTCTTATTGATCGAGAGCGTAGAACGCCTCCTTGAAAAGTCTACCCGGGATGCTTTTACCGATCTTCTCGCGCTTGTAGCCCGAGATAAGAGCTGGCGCCTCCTGCTGACATGCCGTGACTATTCGACCGATCTCGTTCGTTCTGCTTTGCTGCAGCGTGCAGGCCTCAGCCATTCCGTTGTCAAAGTTCCCCCCTTGGACGATGAAGAACTGGGTAAGGTAAAGGCTCAATACCTTACCCTGGCCCGCCCTCTCGACAACGCAACGCTTCGTGAGATGCTTCGTAACCCCTACTTCCTTGATAAAGCCCTTCAGATCAACTGGTCGGCAGAACGTGCGCTACCCCAGAGCGAGTGGGAACTCCGCGCTCTCTTCTGGCGGGAGATCGTCCGCGCCGAAGATCGTAGCACAGGCGGGATGCCCCGCCGGCGGTCGGATACGTTCGTGCAAATCGCCCTGCGGCGAGCGCAGAGACTATCCCCCTACGCTGACTGCCAAGATCTCGATCCTGAAGTCTTGGATGCTCTCCGGAGCGATTCGCTCATTGTGTCTCATCCCGGAAGCGATGTGCTCGTCGCACCAGCGCATGACGTCCTTGAAGACTGGGCGATCTTGTATTGGATAGAAGAGCAGTATGTAAGGCACAAGGACGCAGTTCAAGACTTTGCCGCCGCTATTGGTACGCACCCTGCTGTACGGCGGGCATACCGCAAGTGGGTGGCTGAACTCGTCCAACGCGATCGCGCCGGTGCAGATACATTATTTCGGGTTGCAGTGAGTAATAGCGATCTCCCTAACCACTTCCGTGACGACACATTGGTGTCGCTTTTGCGTTCGCCATACGCGACGGATTTTTTGGAGAGCCATAGCGAGGAACTCTGGGCGAACAATAAGCAGCTTCTTCGCCGGGTGATCCATCTTCTGCGTGTTGCATGCGTAACCGCCCCTGATTGGCTTGGAACGCTGGTGCCTCCAGCATCGCTCTTCAACATACCGGACGGGCCGGCGTGGGCGTGCGTTCTAAGATTGATCCAAAAACATCTAGACTCATTCGGTTCGGAAGATCGCTTGTTGCTTCTTAGGCTTATAGAGGACTGGGCTCGGGGCGTTACCTGGAAGAATCCCTACCCCGATGGGGCCGAATCTGTGGCAGCGATCGCTCACTGGCTCCTGCCTGGCTTTGATGACTACCGGGCGGAAGCGGAGCGGAAAAGGGCACTGCAAGTAATTGCCAAGATCCCGAAGGCGGATTCGGAACGCTTCAGCGCTCTTTTGCAAGGACGTTGCAGCGACGATGAGCGAGGTCGCCCATCGGAAGAATTGCGGAAGATTATCTTTGAAGATCTGGAAGGGATGCCGGTAGCCAGGGATATGCCTGAGCTTGTAGTATCAGTGGCGAAGGAGTATCTGCTGTGCTCGGAGGCCGACATAAGCCGGGAGTGGCGCTACTCAATTGACCTGGACCTTGAACCCGTTTTTGGAATTAAGCCACAAAGAAGCTTTGACTTCTTCCCAGCGAGCGCGTACCGCGGCCCTTTCCTTTCGCTTCTCCGATATCATCCTCAACAGGGTCTTAACTTCATCATCGACGTTTTCAACCACAGCGCCGAATGGTATGCGCACCCGAGAGTGCCGTCCGATATTGAACCACCCTTCGAGATCACACTAACCTTCCCGGATGGAACCATCCGGAAGCAGTGGTGTAACGCTCGACTCTGGAACCTATATCGAGGAACCTCGGTCGGCCCGTATGTGCTGCAATCCCTTCTCATGGCCTTGGAGCGGTGGCTTCTGGAGTTTGCGGAGGCTCACCCAGACAAATTGGATGAAATCCTCCTGAGCATTCTGAAACGGAGCAACTCTGCCGCGCTCACGGCGGTGGTCGCAAGCATCGCAACCGCCCATCCTCATGCGTCCGGTGAAACCCTTTTGGTCTTGCTCCGATCGAGAGAATGCATCTTGCTCGATCGGCAACGGCTTGCGAGTGAATTTCAGGCTCCTTCCCGGATAGCAGGTTTGCTACCTCAACTGGATGCCCGTAAAAAGATCTACGAAGCGGAGCGGAAGGAAGCGGATGCACTTCCTCATCGGCGTTGGGATCTGGAGCATGCAATTCTAAATCTGCAATTAGGGCCCTTAGCTCCGCAGGTCTACAAAATCATAGATGAACACCGTACAGCGATGCCAACGGTTGCGGAGCAGGACGAGAACGACCGGATCTGGAGACTGGCGCTTCATCGAATGGACTTGCGCCAATACAGCGTAGCCGAGAACGAAGTCAAGGCCTCTGATCCCCCAAGGAAGCCAACTTCTTCCGAAGATACTGACCGACAGTTCATTCGCTTGGACCTCAAGGAGCCTGAGCCTGATCTCAAGAAGATGGTGGAAGAAAGCAACACCCAGAGGCAGTCCGTCAATGCCAGGCTCGACCTGCTGATGTGGGGGCTTAAAACTTTCAACTACGAAGAAGCTGCTAATTATGATCCCACCCAGTGGCGGCAGAGATTGCAAGAAGCTCGCTCCATCAGCGTTGAAGGTGATGGTGGTGGAGATTACGACCTGGGTCGAGATGGTCCAGGCGTCGTTGCCGCTGTCTGCGTTCGTGACCACTGGAATGAAATGTCGGAGGACGAACGGAGCTGGTGCGTGGATGTTGTTTGCTTAGAGATAGAACGAGGATCAGACCAGTGGAATCACCTTGTACGTGTGCAACGAAACAACATGTCTGCCGATCGGCCGTGTGCGTGGGTGCTACCGCTGCTTCTGGGAACGGAGCTGAATACCGCCCAATTGGACCGAGTTCGGCATACGCTCGTAATCGCGCTAACTCATCCAGTCGGCGAAGTTCGTTGGTATACCGCGCTGGGTATCGGCAAGCATCTCTGGGTGGTCGATCGTGATTTAACCCTACGTTGTGTAAACGCACTTGCGATGGAAGCAACGCTGGTACAGGAGACAATCGACGCAGAGAGAAAAAAACCGTATGCACAGCAGAGAAAACTCGACGAGATCCAGAAGGATGTTGCTGCTCTCATTCGCCAGCGGTTTTTTGAAGCCGATGGCATCGCAAAACAGGCCTACGCTCAGATGGACACCTCTAGTTGGTTTGGAGCCGAGGCCAACAAATACATCCTTGCGATCTTAGCGCAGGCACCTACCAAGCCTGAAGCGATTGCGGCGTTCGAGCGGCTTGCACACACGCTTGTCGAATGGTGGGATTCGGATGACGATAGGCGCCGAGATCGATACGCAGAGCATCCAGAAAGGAATTATGAAACGGAGGCCACCCTGACCAATTTGCTTGAGGAATTCTTGCTTCGCACCTCAGCTGACAGCGCCTTAAGCATCGTAAGGCCTATTGTCGATGCCATTGATCGTCACCCGGACAAAGTCCATTGGATTCTACTTGGATTGATCGCTGCTGAAGATCGCCAACCGAATACCCCACAGTTCTGGTCACTCTGGAAGGAGTTTGCGGATGGCGTGCGACGGGCAACTTGGCTTTCAAGGATCGATGATGAGCATGCAATAGGAACGGGAATGGTATCGGCTATTTTCCTGGGAACGTGGTGGAAGGAGGAGGTTCGCCACTGGCGAAGCCTGGAAGGACATGCAGGAAATGTGCACGCCCTATTCGAGGACTTACCGCCGTCTTCAACCGTTTTGCATAGCTACCTTAAGTTCCTGTACGACGTCGGAGAGCAATCGCTCCCCGAAGCATTTATGCGCATCGTGAAGCGTCTCCAGCAAGGAGATCCGCGGAAGATGTTGATGAAAGGGGACACTATCTACCTGCTGGAAGTTTTACTCCAACGATACGTCTACGGCAGACCCCTCGAACTGAAGCGTCAAAGGGACCTGCGGGAAGCTGTCCTCTTTCTGCTCGACTTGCTGGTAGAACACGGGTCATCTGCCGCATTCCGAATGCGGGATGACTTCGTAACACCTATCCCGACTACGAGTTCTTAACATGGCTGAAAAGCAGGAACTTATGAACGCTACGAGTAAAATAAACCGCTCGTGCAAATCGAGCGAAGGGGTTTCCACGGAAGGATGGTGGTTATGGACCGACAGAGTGTACGCCGCCTTATCGAAACCGATGAGATGCGCATCCGTATTATCTCCGAGCATTCTCGCCGTGACCAGAATGTGAAGAAGGGGCATCTGCACACCCTCCACGTGTGGTGGGCCACCCGCCCCCTGGCGGCCTGCCGAGCGGTGCTGATGGCCACGCTTCTGCCAGATCCCGTGGACGAGCGCTGTCCCGAAGCGTTCCGCCGGGAAGCCAGGGAGGCCTTAAAGCCGTTCACCGGCCGCGACCTTTCTGATTCCGTGAGCCTCCGTCAGGCGCTGCTGGAGTTCATAGGCCATTTCGCCAACTGGGATGCCTCCAATAACCGTGTATTTGTGGAAACCGCCCGCCGGCTAGTCCGCGCGGCCCATCCGGAGAGTCCGCCCCTGGTGGTGGACCCGTTCGCCGGCATCGGCTCCATCCCCTTCGAAGCCCTGCGCGTCGGGGCCGATGCTTTTGCGGGCGATCTCAACCCCGTGGCGGTGCTGCTCAACAAAGTGGCCCTGGAGTACCTTCCCGCCTACGGCCTGCGGCTGGCAGAAGCCGTCCGCAAGTGGGGTCAGTGGGTGCGGGAGCAGGCGGCCGAAGAACTGGGCGAGTTCTATCCCAAGGAGCCAGACGGCTCGATCCCTCTGGCCTATCTCTGGGCACGGACGATCCGCTGCGAAGGCCCGGGCTGCGGCGCAGAGGTGCCCTTGGTGGGACTTCTTTGGCTCTCCCGTAAGGAGAAGCAACGGGTGGCCCTGCGCTATTGGGGGGACAAAAAGCGAAAGCAGGTCGTCTTCGAGATCTTTGAGCCCAAGGCGGAAAGTGAAGTGCAGAGGCCCATTGTGAAGCGCTTCTCCGCCACCTGCCCTGTGTGCGGCTACACCACACCCTACAAGCGGGTGCGGGAGCAACTGCGGGCACGCAAGGGCGGCACCCAAGACGCTCAGATGATTGCGGTGATCACCTTCAGGCTTTTGACAAAGGGACGCGGCTGCCGCCGCCGTACAATTGCAGTTAGGCAATTCCGGTTGGCCACAGAGCAGGACGTCGCCATAGCCCAAAAAGCCGCCGAGGAACTTGCCCGCCGGCAGGCCCAACACGTAGGACCACTGCCGCTGGTGCCGGATGAGCCCACTCCAGAGGCGCGAGGGCCCGGAGCCAGCCGCCAATTTTCAATTGCCATTTGGGGCATGACCACGTGGCAAGATCTATTCACTCCGCGCCAGGCTTTGGCCCTCGCCACCTTTGCCCGGCTGGTGCGGGAGGCCCACGAGCAGGTGCTGGCGGAAACCGACGATGCCCCCTTCGCCCGCGCCGTCGCTACCTGCCTGGCGCTGGCGGTGAGCCAGCTCAGTCACTATCTAAGCTCCATCTCATTCTATTCTATTGGAAAGAGGGCATGATTTCAGCATTTATCCAGGGTGCCAGCCTTCCCATGCGTCCCGACTTTGCCGAGGCAAATCCGTTGATGCCCAAATTGGTGGGCGGGTTTGAATACGCCCTGGAGCAGGTAGCTCAAGTGCTGGAGCGGGAAGGCTCTCAGGGGTTCCGTTCCGGCACCGTCCGGCAGGGATCGGCCACCGTCATCCCGCTCCCTGACCAGTTGGTGCCCTATGTGGTCACTGATCCACCCTACTACGATGCGGTGCCCTATGCGGGCCTCTCGGACTTCTGCTATGTATGGCTCAAACGGATGATGGGAGACCTACATCCCGACCTCTTCCGCTGGCCGCTCACACCCAAGGCCGAAGAGTGCATCCTGGATCCAGGCCCGCCGCCTCCAGGTGAGCCGGAGAAGACCAAGGAGTTCTTTGAAACAACCATGGAGCATGCCCTGGCCGAATGCCGCCGGGTGCTTCAGCTCGGCGGCCTGGCCGTGGTGCTCTTCGCCCACAAAGGAACCGCCGGATGGGAGGCCCTGCTGAACGCCTTGGTCCGGGCCGGCTGGACGGTCACCGCCTCCTGGCCCATTGAGACGGAGCGGGGCGCCCGGATGCGGGCTCGGAAATCAGCTATGCTGGCCTCCTCAGTCTTTCTGGTTTGCCGCCCTCGGCCCGAAAAAGCTGGCGTAGGGGAATGGCGACAGGTACTCATGGAACTGAACCGACGCGTTGCCGAGTGGCTCCCCCGCCTGGAAAAAGAGGGAATTCACGGAGCGGATGCCATCTTCTCCTGCCTGGGACCGGCCCTGGAGGTCTACAGCCGCTACGCGCAGGTGGAGACGGCGGCTGGGCAAATGATCCCGCTGGGGGATGTGCGCGACGGCAAAGGCCGGGTCGTCCAGCGAGGGTATCTCTCCTATGTGTGGGAAGCCGTGGCCCGGGAGGCGCTCAAGGTCATCTTTGCCGAAGCCGACCCCACGGGGTTTGAAGAGGATGCACGCCTGACGGCCATGTGGCTTTGGACGCTGCGTGCCAAGGCCAACGGCGCCGTCTCTGAAGAAGGGGAGGAGGAGATGCTGGAGGTAGAGGAATCCGAAGGAGCAGCTCAGAAGAAGCCCTCCGGCTACGCCCTGCCCTACGACGACGCGCGGCTCATCATTCAAGCATTGGGCGCCCACGAGGACCGGCTCAAGCGCCCGGGGGGCATTCTGGAGGTGAAGGGCGACACGGCTCGGCTTCTTCCTGTGGCCGAACGGCGGCGCTTCCTCCTCGGGGACCATCCGGCCCTCCCCGCTCACGGCCGTTTGCCGACGGGACAGCGACGCCTCTTTGAGGAGATAGCGCCAGAACCCGAAGAAAGTGTGACGGTAGAGCCGGGCCAATCAACATTGGACCGCGTGCATCAGGCGATGCTTCTCTTCGCCGAGGGCCGTAGCGAGCCCCTGCGGCGGTTCCTGGTGGACGAGGGTGTGGGCCGCGACGGGCAGTTCTGGCGGCTGGCGGACGCGCTGTCAAGGCTCTATCCTTCCGCCTCCCAGGAGAAGCGCTGGGTGGATGGAGTGCTGGCCCGGAAAAAGGTGCTGGGATTATGAACAGGGCTATCGGGCCTGCGAAATGGTATCAGGCGTTCCGCCGCGAGGTGCGCAATATCCGTTGGGCAGACCCTCTGCGGGACTCCGCCCTGAAGGGCCGCTTGGGCGCTTGGACGGAGTACCTGACAGGCGTGGTCGTTGCAACTTGCCAGAACCTGGGCTGGGCAGCGGTCGCCCGAAGGTATCTGGCCGAAGTGCTGCCAGTGTCCAAGCAGGAGTACTTGGCCGTTGACGTGATGGCTTTTCGCCGTGCGGACCGTCCCGGCTGGAGAAGGCCCGTTGCAGCCTTCGAACTAGAGAACCGGCTGGACCTGGAAGCCATCTCTTATTCGGTGTGGAAAGTGAGCGTGGTGCGGTGCTTATTTGGCGGGGTGTTCTGCTACCGCCAGCAGCCAGAAGGGATCAAGGACCTGCTTGTTGGCCTCACGCAAGGGGTGATGGCCGAGATGCACCCCCCTGCGGAACGGCATGAGGCTAAGATCCTTCTGGTTGTCGGCACCCGGAGCAAAGCTGAAGATTTCCCCGATGGGTTTTTCAAACCCTATCTTTGGGACAGCGCGGTTGGGCAGTTTCGACCTTTGTGGTAAGCCAACGTCAGGAGGGAGGAACCCATGGCTGGATTGAAACCTTGGCATCAGGTTGCGGTTCCCAGGGAAGACTTGAGAAAGGGCGTGCCCCTGGATGCGGCGGAGTTTGCCATTCATCTTGACCAGGTCATCGATGGGCGAGCCCCGCTGGATTACCGGGAGCCGGAGCGCTTCTTCGCCCGGACTTATCTTACCGCCGCCTATTCAAAGATGACGGTAGAGGTGATGCGGCGCCTGGCAGGTGACGGGGTAGGCACCTCTCCCGGCGTCAACCTTACCACCCAGTTCGGCGGCGGCAAGACCCATTTTCTCACCCTTCTTTACCACCTCTTTAAGGCAGGAAATAAGGCCAAGGATTGGCCCGGCGTCAAGGAACTGCTTGACGAGGCAGGCCTTGACGCTGTGCCTAGCGCCGACGTGGCGGTGTTCATCGGCAATCGGTTTGACTTCGTCGTGGGCGTCGGAGCCGAAGGCGAGTCCAAGCGGAAGACTCCCTGGGGGGACCTGGCATGGCAATTAGCAAAGAGCCGCGGCGACCCCTCCCTTTTTTCGATGGTTGAACAGCACGACCGGGAGGGGGTGGTGCCGGGCGGCGAGATCCTTCAGCGGTGGTTTGCCGGAAAGCCCACGCTTATTCTGATGGATGAGGTGCTGAATTTTATCCGTCGAACCCGTGAGGCCGGCGGCCCCTATGCGAAGCTGGGGTCGCAGATGTACAGCTTCCTGGACGTCTTGACCAGGGAGGTGGCGGGCACCTCTAAGGCTGTCCTTGTGGTCTCTCTCCCCATGTCGGAATACGAAATGACCCAGGAGGACGAAGCAGATTACCAGCGGCTGGACAAACTGCTGGACCGGCTCAGCAAGGCGGTGCTCTTGTCCGAGCAGATAGAAATCGCCGAGATCGTGCGGCGGCGTCTGTTCGAGGAGATCGGGGATCCGAAGGAGGTTCGTCGCACGGCGAAGGCCTACGCCGATTGGGTCAAATCCCACCGGCAGCAGCTTCCCGAGTGGTTCCCTGCGGATCAGGCCGAAAAACTCTTCGAGGCGACATATCCCTTCCATCCCTCGGTGATTTCGGTGTTTGAGCGCAAGTGGCAGTCGCTTCCGAAGTTTCAGCGGACCCGCGGGATACTGCGCCTTCTTGCGCTTTGGGTCTCCCAGGTCTACCAGCAAGCTTTTCTAGAAGGGGGTCGAGAGACACTCATTACGCTGGGCTCCGCGCCCTTTTTCGACAGCCTTTTCCGGGCCGCAGTCTTTGAGCAGCTGGGCGAGCAACGCTTGGAAGCCGCGATTCTCTCCGACATCGCCGGAGACAAAGCCCATGCCGTGCGGATGGACGCGGAGGCGCCGGCAACCATTAAGAGGGCTCGGCTCCATCAAAAAACAGCCACGGTCGTGTTTTTTGAATCCTCCGGCGGCCAGGTGCGCAACGAGGCCAGTCTGCCGGAAATCCGCCTGGCCGTGGGCGAGCCCGGGTTAGACATCGGGAACGTGGAAACCGTGCTGGAGGACCTTGTTCGCCGTTGCTACTATCTGGACGCCAAAGGGACGGCCTACTGGATCAGCCACCGGCCGACCCTCAACAAGATCCTAGCTGACCGCCGGGCGGCGCTTTCCGGGCCCGAGGCCGACGAAGCCATCCGGGAGAAGGTCCGACAGGCGATCCGCGAAGTGTTCAAGTCGGGCCCCGGTCTGGATCGCCGGTTCTTCCCCGAAACATCAGGGGATATCCCGGACACACCCTCCCTGACCCTGGTTGTTCTTGCGCCGGAGCACGGCTGGGAAAACGCGTCCCGCGAAGCAACCCAGTGCCTCATCACGGGCATGATCCAAGAGTGCGGAGGACGCGGACGGACGTTCAAAAGCGGACTCCTCTTTGCCGTTGCAGAAGGCGGCGCGGCCCTTGCAGACGAGGCCAAAACCTTGCTCGCTCTGGAAAGCCTTGAAGACCCTGCCGAGCAGGAGCGGCTCAAGTTGGAACCCTCGCAGATTCAGGAACTCAGGGAAAAGAAGCGGCGCACCGAACGGAGCCTGAAGGAACTGGCCTGGCGCGTCTACCGGCGAGTTCTGCTCCTAGCGGAGGATGGCGGCATACGAGAAGTGGACTTGGGCCTTCTCCACTCCAGTGCAGCCGAGTCCCTGGTAGGTCTGATCGTCTCGCGCCTCAAGCAAGAGGGGCTTCTGGAGGAGAGCATCAGCCCGGATTTCCTCGTCCGCAACTGGCCGCCTGCTCTTACCGAATGGACCACGAAGGCCGTGCGGGACACGTTCTTTGCCTCTCCCCAGTTCCCCCGGCTTTTGAATCCCGAAATCTTGCGGGACACCATAGCGGAGGGCGTGAAGGCGGGGAAGTTCGGCTACATCGGCAAGGCCCACGGGGGTTATCAGGGCACGCCGATTATTGAGGACCTCGGCTTCGGGCCGGCAAACGTAGAGATTTCGGACCAGGTCGTCCTCCTGCCGCGCGGCAAGGCTACGGCACTGAAGGCGCCGCCACCTCCGCCTGGGGAGTTGAAACGTAGTTCCCAGGCGGCCGAGGAGCCTGTGGTTAAAACAGAACCGGCAGGCGCGCCGGAGCCAGTATCGGTCGTACCGCCGATGCCGAGCAAGCGGCGCCTGTCATGGGAGGGGGAGCTCCCTCCTCAAAAATGGACAAACTTCTACATGAAGGTGCTGACCCGCTTCGCCACGGATCCCAGCCTTCGCCTCCGCGTCCGCTTTGAGGTAGCTCCTGAGGCGGGGGTTACACAGACGCAGCTAGAAGAAATCAGAGCGGCTTTGCAGGAACTCGGCCTCGGCGTTGAGGGGCTGGAAGTCGAGTGAGATGAATGATCGCCTTCGAGAAGGCAGCTGTGACTGGCGCCTAGGGCCAGCTATTCTTAGATCAGGCGTTCTAAAACCGTAAGCTTAGAAGACCCGTTTCCTTCAGGGGATGAGATGAGAGCGGCGGCCAGGTTTATGTGGCAGAAGTGACGCCGAAAGAAATTCACATTCGTCCTATGAAGCGGAAGTGGACCAGCTGTTCTCAGTCGGGCCGTCTTACCTTCGACACTGACCATCTGCGCCAGCCGGCAGATTTCCGTGCTGAAGCCATCGTTCACGAATTCCTGCATCTCAAAGTTCAAAACCACGGCCCGCTGTTCTGGGTGCTGCTACGGGCCTACCTGGCAGTGCGGGGGAATGAGTAAACTTGCGTAGTAGCCTGACCCGGTCAAAGTTCACCAGCCTGACCGCCGCCCTCCTGGCCTTTGCCCTGGCACTGCTCTCGGGCTGCTCGTCGGGAGCGCTGTCTCAAACCGCCCCCGACAAGGGGCAGGCGGCCCAGGACCAACCCGCCGTCCAGGCCCCCGCCCAGACGCAGCAGCCACCGGGCACACCGACCCAGGCAGGGATCCGCACGGTCCAGGCCGCCGTCACCTCCGTCTCCGACGGCGACACCGTCCACGTGAACCTCAACGGCCTCGACGAGCGGGTACGGATAATCGGCTTCAACTGCCCGGAGGTGAGCCACCCCGACCTGGGCATAAAGGAGGAGCCCTACGGCAAAGAGGCTAAGGCTTATACGGAAAGGCAGCTCACGGGGAAGAAGGTCTGGCTTGAGCTCGACGTCCAGGAGAGGGACAACTACGGCCGCCTGCTGGCCTACGTGTGGCTGGAGCCGCCTACTTCCGGTTCTGAAGAAGAAATCCGGGCTAAGATGTTCAACGTTTAGTTACTCCTAGACGGCTACGCACAGGTCATGACCGTGCCGCCCAACGTGAAATACGCCGATATGTTCGTGAAGTTCCAGCGGAAGGCCAGGGAGCAAGGCAAAGGGCTGTGGGGCGTAGCACCCTCCGGCACCGAGCGGCGGGGGGCAGAAGCAAAGTAGAGGTACCCACTACATAGGCAACGCTAGGTCGAAGGTCTTCCACCTGCCCACGTGCGAGTGGGCGCAGAAGATAGCGCCGCAGAATCGGGTGGAGTTCGGAAGCAGGGAGGAGGCCTTGAACGCCGGGTACAGGCCGTGCAAGGTGTGCAGGCCTTGAGTATCTTTTCCCTTGGCAGTTAAGCCGAAACTTGCCTTTAAGGGAGGGATTATAAGGTGAGGGTTTACGTAGACCAGGATCTCTGCACGGGCTGCGGGGCCTGCGTAGACTTGTGCCCCGAGGTTTTCAATTGGAACGACGAGGGCTTATCGTGCATGACTGTTGACGAGGTGCCCGAGGACCTCGAAGATTGCGTCCGAGAAGCCGTCGATTCTTGCCCGGGCGAGGCGATAAGGGAAGTGTAATCCAACCTATCTCGTGCGGGGGCGGCCTCGGCGTTAGCTCTCCCGGATCAACCCGACGGCTTTCCCGACCACCGCCCTGGAGAGCCGGAAGTCCGTCCTGGTGAGGTTCTCAACGGCGGCAAGGGCCTCTTCCTTTACCAAAATCCCCTCCTCGGCAGCCCGGACCAGCAAGCCCGGGGTGCCTGCCGCCGCAATGCCGCTGGCCTCCACTGCCTTCCTGGCTTTTTTGTCGTCGGTAAGGACAGCCTTCGCGCCGATTCCCCGTGCGAGGGCAATTAATAGGGCATCACCCTTTCGCGGCGGCCACAAGAAAGACGAGGGGGCCGTGCTTTCGCTCCGGGGCCCGCTTTCCGCTCAGGAAATTCGGCAGTCTATCCCTTTAAACCGCAAGCCGCTATTGCGGCAACATGCGAGATATGACTTCCTCGGCTTCTTCCGGGGTTCCGGCGTCAAGCAAACTGTCAAAGAGCCTGTCGAGGGTTTCGACGTCCTTTACCTGCCGTATCTTGTCCCTACAGGCGACGCCGCCAAACCTCTTCTTCAGGTACCAAAGAACGGCTTCCTGCTTCGCCTCCACCATACCTTCTGCTCTGCCTTCCGCTTTCGCGGCCGCCACCATGGAGATCCTGTCCCGGATGGCCTTTTCCACCAACTCCTGGACGCGGCGCTCCAGCTCGGCCCTCCTGAAGACTTCCTCGACGGTCAGGTTTTTTTGGCTGGCTGACTTTTTTCGCCGGTCAACTTTAGCTCCTCCCTTTTGTAGAACGGTCTTGGCGGGCCGGTCGTTGGCCCGTATAAACGAAGAGCGGCCTGGGAAGACAGGCCGCCCACGAAAGGTCGCTCATCCTTTTGCTCTACGCGCCAATTTCTTTCGGCAGCTCGAACGGGACGCTCTCGACGTACAGCACGTCCGGGCAAATGTCCGCCCCGTTGGGCCACGCTACCGTCCTCGAGTCGGGGTCCGCCTTCACCTGCCTGAAAAACGCCGGGTCTTTCAGGGGTTCGAACACCGGCCCTTTTATAAAGGGGCGGATGTCCACCACCCGGTACTCCCCGGTTTCGAATTCCAGGATCAGATGGTGGTTCCCAACGGGATACGCGCTGCGGACCTCATGGCCCATGCTCTCGATACTTTCGCCGGGCATCCGCCTACCTCTCCCCTCCGGCCAGCTCACGCTCTATCCCCTGAGCGATCCACGACCGCATGAGGGTCTGATAGGGGATGTCCTTCTTCCTCGCAATTTCTTTAGCCGTTTCAATCTGAGAAACCCGCAAGCGTAAGGTAATGCGTTTGGTCTTCTGCCGCTCAGTAGCCTTTGCCGCCAGCTCCGGGGCCAGCTCGACCTCTTCCGGCTCAAGCTGGTCCCAGTAGTCCGCCACGCTGTGGTTATCCCAGAATTCGGCCATCTCCCGTTCATTCTTGAATTCCGGCAATGTCCTTTCTCTCTTCACTGCCTCAGTGCCTCCTTTCGCGACGGTAGAGCCGCCTTTCCTTGCGGTCCATATCACGGGCCGTCACCACGTAGACCTCACCGCCCGGCCTGACGGCGTATATTACCGTCAGCAGCCGCCCGTCGTCCGTAGGGCCAAGCGCCGTGTAAGTTCCGCCGCGGCCCCTCCGGAAAAGTGGCTCATTAAAAAACACTTCTTCGGCTTCCTCGGGTCGCACTCCATGTTTGGCAATATGACCAATATTCCATGCATCCCACTTAAAGCCCTTTATCTTTAGCACTCGCCGCACCCTCTTTTAGTATAGTCTTTCCGTCGTGCCGATGTCAATCCGCTCCTGTTTGGCCTTGTCAACTACAAAACCAGGTTGACTTCTACGGCAATTAACCCTTTGTTTCCGTGGCGGTACCTAACTTGGACCTTCTCAACCACGGCCCCGGCGAGGGCCTCACCGGCACCGTTTTTACCATCGACGGCCACCTTCCCTTCCGCCCTTCGCACCAGGCCCTGACGGTGCCGGGCGAGCTGCCCGGCCTGGCCTCCAGGACCGTCAATACAAAAAAACGGCCCGGTCAGGCGACCGGGCGCACTTCCACGGCGATCAAGCCCTTATCTCCCCTCCGGTATTTGACCGTCACCTGTCTGCCGACCGCCCCGGCCAGTGCCCGGGAATTGTCGTTCTTGGCGAAGACGGCCTGCTTGCCGCCGTCCTCCGCCTGGCAATAGGCCCTGACCACGCCGGGCCTGCTCTCCCGGACCTCCAGGACGTGGAATATTCCGGTTTCCAAACCGCCGTCGTCCTGGGCGGGCTGGGCCTGTCCGTCAGGCTGGCCCACTTCTCCAGGCCCCGCGCCCAGCGCCCTCGCGATTGCCGCCTCCAGGGCTGCGGTGTCCCGCCCGGCCTGGACCATGGCCGCGAGCAGGTTCGTCAAGGCGGCCAGGCCAGCCTCCGACTGGCTCAGTCTCTCGGCGAGTTTATCGAACATTTGCGGTCTCTCCTTTCATTTGCTTGTATAACGGCAGGCCCCAGCGGCCCACCGGTTTCGCGCTTCCTGGCTAAAGCTCTTTGCGGCCTTCGCAGGAACGATGGGCGAAAGCGAGCCGTCAGGAAACCACGGCAGGCTTCCTGCTGCCGCCCAGCACGGCCACCTTGCCCCTGTTACCCAGCCGCTCCCACCGGGCCAGCCTGTCCTCAGCCAAATCGAGGGCAAACTGAAGACCGACGATAGCTTGCCGGACGCGGGCGGCCTTTTCCGGGTCGGAAATGGCCTCCAGGTCCCAGGTAAGCTCGTCGATATCACACTCGATGGCCCGCACCAGGCGTTCCAGCCCGGAGCGGCTTTGTTGGCGGATTATCTCCCGAGCTTTCCATTTCGGCACGATGGTCACGTCTCCGTCCGCGACAGCGCGGCCGAACCGGGAAAGCGGTTCGTGGTAAATTTTGCCGACCGGGATCCGGGTCATGCGGCCTCCCCGCTTTCGGGGAGCCGCCCACGGCCCCGCCAGCGTCCTTTCCGGCGGCCAGCCGTCCGGCCAACCGCTCGGCCGCCAAGGCCAGAAGCCAGAGGCCGCCGAAAACGGCCGCCGTCGCAGCCGCGGCGAGCGCCAGGGCCGCCAATGCGGCCGAAAGGAGCAGTAAGGTGAACGTCCTGTCGGCCTCGTTACCGAAACCTGCCGCCTGCCGTTCCGCCCACTCCATCCTGGCCGGGGAGCCGTGCCAGGCGAACCTCCAGGCGGCCGAGCAGGCCTTTCCGGCAGCCCCCCGCGCGGCCGCAAAGACGGCCGCCAGCTCTTCGAACCAGGGCCGCTCCCGGCCCTGTGCTTCCACGTTTACGCTTACAGCGTTAACTCTCATAGCGAGCGCGGGGCCGACGCCTCTCCGGCTGAGGGCGGCCCCGCACGATCACCTCCGCTTGTGGAGTGATGATCTGCGGGGCCGCCTCGTAGCCCCTGCGCCCTCAACGCGGCCGCCGGAAGGACCGCGCCGGGAATCCTGGTGTTTAACGGCCCAACTAAGTTTTCCCGCGCCCGGACAGGGCCAGCCAGAGGCCGAGCCGGGCCAGGGCGGCCGCCAGGGCCGCCGGCACGAGTCCGACCAGCGGCGTCATGCTCTCAGGCGCGGGTTCCCCCCTGTCCCGCGCCTCCTTCGCCTCCTTCCCAGAGGAGATTTCGGGGCGCGGGCCGGGGGTGCCCGCTGTTGGTCGAGAAATAAACCCGGCCCAGGGTTTTTAACAGCCCCGGGGCCGGGCCTCTCTCTCTGGAAACTTTTAGTCTGAGCTCCCGAGTGTTTCTGCCAAACTCGGGGGACCCGCGAAGTAATCCAGAAAATCGTAAAAGTCGATATTGCTTAGGCGGGTATTTACGGCCATTCTGAGGGTTACGACGTACATCTTGCCGTTGCGCTTATCGCGGTAGGCGACAAATGGAAATCCCGTTCCGGTTACGCCGAGACGCACGTCTTTGGTGCTTTCAACTGCGTGATAAAAGATTTCTTCATACAATTGCCGGTACGTTAAAATGATTTTAACACCGTCTCGGGTGGCACAGAGGATCTCTTTGTCTCCTATCTTTTTGTCAAGCTCTTTCCAATAAGCTTCCCGCTTCTTCTTCCATTCTTCTCGCTCCATTTTACGTATCTCCTTCCTCTCTGGTATTTTGGAATGACAACAGGCACGGCCCCCTGCCGTCGCGCTCTTTGGGGACATCGTCCGTCCTCTCCGGGCGGGGCAGGTGGCGGAAAACAAAAAGCACCAGAACGCTACCGCAAATAAAAAACTCGCGCTTCTGGTGCTTTCACGCCCGTATTTTTTTGGGGCCATTTAAGCCCCTTACCGCCTTCTTTTTTCAGGCGGGAAACCTGCGGCCGTCGTCAGCCGCCTCGCCCGGCAGCGCCGGGAAAAACCTGCGTCCCTGCCAGGGACACCTCGCCGCTCCGTGAGCGGGACGGGAAAAATCTGCCTGATTGGATTATACCTCAAGCCGCCGGGACGGTCAAGCGGCAGACCGACCGGGCCGCCGCAGGCTTCTCCGCCGGGGCTGCGCCCCGCCGCCCTCGCCGATAATGTTTTTGCCCTCGTATCGCCCCTCTGGAGCCACGTATTCGGCTTCTGAGGGGCTTTTGCCTCCGGGCAAATAGTTCTCTACCTTTCGCAAAGCGGGCCGCTTGCACCAAACGACGGGGGCTGCTTGAAGAAAATAAGCGTTTAACCCGCTTTTTCTTTAAATTTTTGCTCCACCGCCGTCAGAGGCGGGATTGTGAAATATTTTACAACCTGTAATCCAGCCGTCAGGCAGAAAATCTGCCTCACGCCGAGCTGCGGGTCTTCCGGCCCGGCCTCCCTCCTGCCCGCCGTCGCCTCCACCTGCTCCGTCTATTTTCTGCCTCTCTCTTCTTCTGCGCCGGCCTGTAAATCTTTCGCCTGCCGGGCGACAGCCTTCACAATATCGTAACGGCGGACGAGCCCGACCAAGCGGTCTCCTCGCGTAACTGGTATTTGTTTGATTTTACGTTCCGCCATCAGACTGGCGATTTCGAGTATCTCGGCGTCCTCTGCAACCGTGATAACCTGTTTCGTCATAAGGTCTTTTACCTTCATGGTCGACAGGGCTTCCGCCTTGACGGCCAGGTCAACCTCGTCCCCGACTGCCCACAGAAAATTAAAAAAGTCCACCACCACCGGGCGGCGTCGCCGGACGGCGGCCATGATGTCGCCGTCGGTGATTATGCCTTTGACGGCGTTTTTTTTCGTCGACCACCACCGCGCTCGTGACGTTCCTCTGGACGAAGAGGTGCACCACGTCGGCCACCACGTCGTCCTGCCGCACGACCGCCACGTCTCTTGCCATTATTTCCGCAGCCCTGACCATGCCGCATGCCTCCCGGTATCGAATTAAAGCGGGACCTGTCCCCGCGGGAAGCAAAAACCCCGCCGGCACGAATTATTCGCGGCGCTCCTTTAGTTTTATTATAACCCCTGCCGGCCGGGGGGCCAATCTTTTTTGCCGCGCCCCCCGCCGGTTCAGTTAAAATCAAAGGACCATTGGTCCGTTGATTTTTGGGCTAATTTTTTGTCGTGACCCCCGCAGGTTCAGCTTTGCCCCGCCGTGAAGCAGAAAATCTACCTTACGGCAAACCGTCCCGTCACGACTGTGACGCTCGTCCGGCAGGCCTAGCCCAGGGGTAATGACAACGGTTGGGTCGTGCCGTCACGACGGCGTCCTCCGCAGGCATTCCCGCAGGGGCTTAACCCGCAGGTCTTCCAGCTGGGCCGCCCACTTTCCTACCGCCACCCCTCCGTCCAAAACTTTCACCGGAAATTCCTGCCCGTTGGGGAAACGTGCGACGCCGCCCCCGTACCTTCCTCCGCCTTCCTCCAGCCTCGCCGCGAACCACGCCAGGGCCTCCTGGCCGGGGGCGGGTCTGGAGCCGTCGACGCACCAGAACTCGACCCCACCGTGCCGGACCGGGTAAGCGTACCCCGCACCCCGCAAATGCCGCAGCGCCTTCGCCATGCGGCCGGGCTTCAGGCCCAGGGCGGCGGCCAGGGCGGGGAACGGGGAAGGGCCGGCGCGGCGCAGGAAGTCGTAAACGAGGGCGGCGGTGGGAGACGTGACGATGCCCTTCACCTAGATCACCCCTTCGCATCTGGCCCGGGCGAGCGTTTTTAAAGCCTGCACCACGGACGTAGAAACGGGCATGTCCGGCCCGGTCAAATCTCTCGCCATGCGGGCGGGGCCGCGCTCACAGGCCTTTCCGGCCAGCCATCGGATAATCTCCAGTATAGGGAAATCCAGCGGTCTGGCTTCTTCGCCCTCCGGCGGGCAGAGGAATCCACCGCCGACCACTTTCCCTTCCCCGACGGACCGGACCAGCCCTGCGGCCACCCGGGCCAGCGTCACCCTGTCCGGGATCAAAACGTCCAGGTAGATTGGCTCCGGCAGACCCGCGTCCTCCAGGGCGGCGTCCAGGGGATAGATGGGTATGGCAACGACCCAGCTCCCCCCACCCTTTAGCGGCGCGGTCACGCCGAAGGGGAGGAATGAGACGATGCTGTCGTCCAGGCCCGCCAGCGCGAGATACCAATCCATCCGTGCCGCCGCCGTGTAGAGGAAGTGCGCTTTCAGCCTCTCGCTCACTCCTTCCCGTTCGGCGCACCTGACCGCTTCCCGGTACGAGTGGAGGTAACGTTCCAAGGCGTACGAAGCGTCCCTGATCACGTCACACCAACCTCCCCCTGAGCCTGAGCCGGAGCTTGCGTTTCTCCCGGTCAAAGCTGGCGACAACGCAGCTCACCCTGTCGCCCCGACCCATAGAACCCACCACCGGGTAGGGGGCCAGCCCCAAAATGCCGGGAGCCAAATCCGGCTCCACCCAGACGTGCCGTCCGTCCGTTCGGGCCACCGTGCCGGACAGGAATTGGCCGCGCTTAAACTCCGCCCTCTCCCACGGGTCGGGCAGGGCTTTTTTGACGCTGGCTTCGATTAACCCGGACTGCGGGTCCACCCTGGTGACTTTAACCCTCACCCGTCGGCCCGGCGAATACTGCGCCCCCAGAGGGGCGGTGAGCCGGACCAGGGCCTGCGGGCGGGGTATTTCCGCCAGGACGCCGCCGCCTATATCGACCAGCAGCTTAGGCGGCGCGCCGTTTTGCCCGGGCACTATGCAACGTACTACCCCGTCCAATACGGCGTCCGGGTTTTCCGCCAGCTCCGGCAAAAGCTCCGCCGCCGCCTCGGCCACGGCCTCCTTTCGGGTGCAAGCGGCCAGGCCGTTCTCCCTGTCCAGGCCCTTGATTTTGACCCTGACGGGCTGGCCGACGAACCTGGGCATCAGGGCCTTGTCCGGCAGGCCGCTCTCGGACGCCGGCACAAGACCCTTGATCCCAGGATAGTCAGGAAAGGTCAAGACCCAGGTGGGGGTATTGTCGGGGTAGTCCAGGGCGGCCACCAGGGCGTCGATCGCCTTTCCCCGCTCCTTCGCCTGGTACAACGCCTCCCAGGGATCAATGGCAAAGGTAAAACCTTCAGGCACGTGTTTGCTGCTCATCACGGTTCGCTCCTTTCGCGGTTACGTCGAGTTTTCCCAGAGCCGCCTGAAAAACTGGGTAAAAATTCCCCATTTTTCAGGGTTATCGAAACAGAGAACAACCGGACCGGAGGACTTTCAGGGCAGGGAACGCCCCCTGCCATACATACATCCTGCCTTCCCGGATCTCCGCCGCCACGGGCATCAAAAACTCCGCTGCCGGGCAATAACAGCCCCGCGCCCCTTCGACGGGGCGCAGGGCCACCAGCAGCCGCCCGCCGTCCCAGACCGCCACCTTCGTCCCGCCCGGCAGGCCGGAAATGTACGCCACGCCGCCCCCCGGCGTTTTACCGTCCTGTACCCATTCCACCCGGTAACCATCAGCCTCCGCTCGTTCCCGCAGCGGGACGAGGGCGGGGGATGCGGATGCGGACGCGAGATGGAACGCGGCCAGGAAGGCGGCGATTGTTTTCAGCAAAGTGGTCGCCTCCTTTCTTCGACGGAATTGCATTGGGCCGCTAAAGGGCCTCAAAAAAAGCACGGGCCGTCGATCCCGCGCCTTTAAAAATGGCTCACTTTGATCCAATTTTCCACCTAAGCGAAGTCCTCGGCCAGCAGGACATCCGGTTCGCCCATACCCCTGGCGATCCGGAGGGCCGCCTTACGCTCGGCCTCTTCGACCACGTTCCTCGCGTGCCTGCCGTTGCCGAGCCGCCCGATCAGGGAAGCCTCGCGGCGGAACCGGGCCAGCAGCCTGCCTTCCGCGCCGGGGCCGAGCCGCCAGCCGCGTTTCAGGGCGTAAGCGGCGGCTATCCGGACCAGTTCCTCCGGGGCGTAGTCTGGAAATTCCAGGGTGAAGGCGACGCGGCTCCCCAGGCCGGGGTTAAGGCGGAAGAGCTCCCGCATCTCGTCGGTGTACCCCGCGAGTATCACGACCAAGTTACTCCGGTTATCTTCCATAGCTTTCACAAGAGCGTCCAAGGCCTCCGCCCCGAAGTCGCGGTCGCCGCCGCGGGCCAGGGAATAGGCCTCGTCGATAAACAGCACGCCGCCCGCCGCCTGCCGCACCTTCTCCTTGACCTTCAAGGCGGTTTGGCCGACGTAGCCCGCGACCAGGCCGCTCCGGTCGGTCTCGACCAGGTGGCCGGACGGTAGGACGCCCAAAGAGGCGAAGAGTTCGCCCACCAGCCTCGCCACCGTCGTCTTCCCGGTTCCGGGGTTGCCCAGGAACGCCATGTGGAACGTCTGGACTAACGGCGGCAACCCCTGTTCCCTCCTGCGGCGGTCGGCTTCGACCAGCGCCACTATCTCACGGAGCTTCTGCTTCACGGGCGCTAGGCCGACCAAAGAGTCCACCTCCCGCCACACATCGGCCAGGGGCCTCGGGGCGCCGCCGGGGGCACGGCCTCCCTCCGCCCCGGAAAGTATTTCCCCGACCACGGAGGAGGCCGACGCCGCGGCGCGGGCCTGCGCCCCCGGCAGCCGCTGCCGCCTCGCGGCGTCGTATGCGAACCCCGCCCCGGCCAGCGCGGAGGGCAGCAGGAAAAGCAGCGGCACGCCGACCAGCGGGGGCATGCCCAGGCCGTTCAAGTATGCGCCCCACCTGTCGTAGACCGCCGCCGCCGCGCATACCCCCGCCGCCGCCGGCCAGTGTTCGGCGAGGAAGCCGGCCAGCCGGCCGCCCCAGCCAGCCGAAACCCCGCTTTTCCCGAGGAAAAGGAGCGCGGCCGGGACGGCCAGGAGCAGCCAGGGGAAGGACGCCGCCACGGATGCCAGGGCGACCAGGGCCAGCACGGCCACTAAGCCCTTTAAAAGCGTAGGGAACATCTTTGCAGCCTGGAAGCCGAGGCCGGAAAGGAAACCGCTCCAAAAAGGCGAAGGACGCTTATTTGCCCTGTTGTCCGTCACCGCCGTTTCCCCCTCCCGCCGGCGCGACAAATTGCATATCGGTCAGCCAGAAAGTAAAGGGATTGCCCCACGTGACGGTCCAGCTTACCATGGTAGGGGAGAAGACGTGCTTTTCCACCCTGGGCAACACAATGACCCGCACCGTGAGCGCCTGCGCCCCGGTCAAATCGATGTCGACGGGGGCGGGCGAGACGACCAGGGAAGACGCGGTTATGCGCCGTTCGTATGCTTTCTCCCCGTCTTTGTAAAATTCCACCAGCGTATCGCCGAATTTCTGTAAATTGTCCTGCGGTTGCGGCATTTCCAGGTTGCACCGCAGGCGCGAATACCGGCCGCCCAGGGGGTAGGTTATCGTGGCCGAGACGTTTCGTTTCAACGCGGCGTCGTACTCTTCTTGCGTGTCGCAATACTGGTAGTTCGGCCACCCGCCTTTGGGCGCGACCTCGGTGACGGTCTGGTAAAGCCTGCCCGATAAAGCGGGGTCGGTAGGGCTAATCTCCTTCACGTCCAGCCCCCCGTTAATCAGCGGCTGGGGCGGCCTCTGCCCCGCGGCGGCCTGCTGCCCTGCCGCCGCCGGGGGCGGGGCGTTGGCCCTGATCACGTTGCCCCCTCTGTGGTCGGTAAGGCTAAAGACGAGCACCACCGCCGCGAGTATCACCGCCACGAAGGCGACGTCTGCGTGGGCCTTTATAAACTCCTTGAGCTTTTCCTTCACGGTTCTTCCCCCTCTCAAAAAAATGGACAAAATGTCGTGGTTGATTTTGCCGGGAAGTCGCCCGCGCCGGTTGAAACCGCCCGGGCGGCAGATAAAACGTCTACCATATTTTGACGTGCCCCACCTGCCCCGGCTTCAGCCGCATCACCTGCACCTGAGGGTACGCCCCCGGCACGCTCACGCCCACCGTTATACCCCCGCCCCGGCCGTCTTTGACCCCCAGGACCTCGACCGTCGTGCCGGGCTTCAGCGGCAGGTAAACGGCCGCCGGGCCGTTGCGGAGGGTTATCGTCTCGCCGGCTATACGCACTACGTCGCCGTCCTCGTCGCCCCAGTCCCACAGCAGCAGCCGGTCGCCTCCAGCCCCGCGGAACTCGACGTCGCGGCTCCCGTAGGCCGCCTCCAGGGTCAGATGGTCACCGGGCGTCTTTACCACCCAGGACGGCGGCGGGGAGACCGTAAACCAGAACGCCTTATACGCGAAAAACATACCCGCCGCCAGGGCGAGGGCCAGGAACAGCCTTTTCCGGGGCGAGGGCGGCTGCGGCCCACCCCGGGGACGGCTCATGCCGGGTTTACGCTCCTGCGTACTGCTATTTATCACATTTTGCGATTCCATGGTGGTCCACCTCCAAAATCATGTCTGTTGTGATGATAAAAATTACCCTCACAGGAGACCGCGAAACACAAAAAAATTACCGCATTTTGCGGTATTTAAACTACCCCTGCCAGGCGCAGAGCCGCCAGGGCGAGCATGGCGGCCGCCGGCAGCTCCACCAGCGGGTCGCCCGTCTCCAGCGGCCCCCTCAAACGGAGGGGCAGCAGCGGGACCAGCGGCTCCACGCCGCTCCTGGTACAGGCGTCCAGGGCCAAATGGGAGAGCGACCCCAGGAAAGCGTACAGCCCCGCCGCCGGCCAGGGCGGCCACCGCACAAAGGTCAGGCCCAGGGTGGCCGCGTAGGGGCGGACGAAAACGGACGCCAGGGCCGCCAGGACCCCAACGGCGATGCAAAACCATACCGTATGAGTTACCGTCCGGTGGCCGGCTGTCAGTTCCAACAGCACCGACACCGGCCTGAGCCGCCGCCCGGCCCAGGAGCCGGGATGGTCGACGTCCGGCAATAAGGCGGCCAGGGCCCCCACGGCCACGCCCGTCAAGGGATCGCCGGCGAGCCTCCCCGCCAGCGCCCCCGCGAACGCCCCGGCCGCGGCATGGGTCTTGCCGGTCATGCTCATTCACCCCCTCCTCGTAAAATGCCGTCATACGCCGTCATACAATACAAAAAGAAAAACCGTCCGTAATCCGGGCAGAAGTGCAGTAACCAATACAGTTTCTGGAAACACGGATATCTTTCTTTTGGTTTAAAAAGGGGCGGGTATGGGTGCCCGTAAAGGGCAACCCATACCCGCCCTATATACTTTAAAGACTTTAAAGTCTTTAAAGTATTTAAAGGGGCAAAAGCCGCATGAATGCTGGCTTTGTGGGGCATCTCGGTTCCTATTGATTACCGATTTGGTGCCTATTGATTACCGGTCTGGTGCCTATTGATTACCGGTCATCAGGAATTGGTACAGGTGCCATTTTTTATCTTTTTCTTGCCCTTCTGGATCAGGTATAAGTTGCCGTCTTTTTTCCACCACTCAACAGCTCCTGCTTTTTTTGAGCACGTTCAAGGCCTTCTCCAGGCGGCGGACGTTCTTGCAACGCTTTGAATCCTGCAACCTCATTACTTCCAACAAAGTTTCTTCCCGGAATTGCAGCGGCAGGCCTTTCTTCTCCGGCGACACGGCGGCCAAATAGAATAGCAGGTTCTGCATTTCCCTCGTGGCCCTGGTGTGCCCGTAGGTCGCCCTCAGCGCGGCCAGAGGTATGCGCGCCTTCGGCGTGTCCAGCACCAGAGCCGCCGTGAAGGGCGGGCAGATGAAGGCCGTCACCGTGGTCTCCTGGCGCTTGCCGTCCACCACCGCTTCCCGGAACTCTAGGTAGGCGAGAAGGGTGGTGTGGGTTTCCCGCCTGGCCTCGAGCTTCCTTACCTTTTTCCGACCGACCTTTTCCTCGACTTCCAGCGTGAAGAACTCTACATTCTTGAACCGCACCAGGTGAAGCGCTTGCAAAGCCTGCTTGATCCGCATCTTGTTCGGCCCGCTCGGCGGCAGGCCGACGGTACGGCATATTTCCCCCAGCGTGGTGTCCACCCTCGCCATTACGAGCCGTTCTCCGCCATCAGTCTTGCGTTCATAGAGCCCGCTCCAATCTTCGTTTCGGAGAAACAACGTGATCAGGCCCGCCAAAACGACGCGCGCGAAGGGCATGTCCCTAAACAATTCAGCAAATTCTGTGGGGAAATAAATTGCCCGGTCCCGGTCGACGTACCCGACCACAGGGATGATTTCTTCGACGGCAGGCACGGCCTTCCCATCGAATAAGTCTTTGACGAAGCGCACACACTTGCCCTCCTTTTCCGCCTCCTGGCGTTCTTCCTCCGTGACGCGCTTCCATTCCCTGGCTCCCTTGCGCTCCAGCTTCGGGGGCGGGTTGAAGAGTACCACGTCCCTGGCCAGGTTGCGCTCAAACAACAGATCGTAACTTTTCGACGTGACCACCCCCCCTCTCCGGGCAAAAATACCCTCAAAAAAAGAAAAAGCCGCCCGGAAGGGCGGGCGCAGGAGGAAGAAGACCTTTAGCCCCCCAAATACGCCCCTATGAGCGTCAAAATCGAGGCCAGGATCAGAGAGACCCGGGCCGCGCGGCGTAACCCAAAAGCCCAGGACACGCCGGCCGAAAATACGGCGAAGGCGGCCAGAGTCAGGCATAAGTGGGAGGCCGTGTCGAAAGCCGCTTTTATCACGCTACCGCCACCTTCACTTAAATCCCCAACTCTTCCAGCTCCGCGTCCTCGATCGCACCGCCGCCGGGCATTAGCGGCGGCCGTTTGTCGCCCCGTTCGTTGTTACGGTCGCGCTTCTTCGGCGGATCCGGAGTGGCGTCCGGCATCGGCGGAAGCTCCACTTTCACGTCCGGCCGGGCAGGGCAGACCTCCGCCAGGCTTTTCGCGGCGAGGGTCCGGATCTCGCGGGCCTGGGGCAGCTCCTCCCAGCCGAGCTTTTGCAGGTACACCGGGAGAGCCCACCGGACTAAACATACCGCCGCCAAGGGGTCCATGCCGGCCAATTCCTCCGGCGACATCAGCGGGCGACGCACCACGCTCCTCGTCTCCGTCCGCCTCGCCGTCCCGCCACCACCCAGGGCGGGGGAATTCAAAAATTCCCACGCCGCCGAAGCTGACGGGCGGCGGCTCAAACGCTCTGAGATCGCCCACACGGCGGCATCGCCCAAGCGCTGGCTGAAATAGCGGGTGGTCGTGACGTCGTCGCCCCCTAAAAACAATTGAACCACACTATTGGAAAGTATCGCCTCCGCCTCCGCGGAACCGTAAACCTCGGTCAGCTGCTTTAAACCCTGTAAAACAAACTGGATGCGGATCCCGAGGCTCCGGGCCGTGCTGATTACTTCAACGAATCCAGGTATCTGTCCGACATTGGCAAACTCATCCAATAAGAACCGGGTCGGGTTCGGAAGACGGCCACCGCATTCGGCCGCCAGCTGGTAAAGCCGTTTAAAGAAGAAATAGTAAAACGTCGCCAGCACCGGCTTCAGGTGGCCGGAACCAATTGGCAATACGCAGAACAGGGCGGCCCGCTCACGCCCCAAAGCCGACAGATCTATCTCGTGCCTGCTCAGAAGCTTCGCCACGCCCTCCGCCCGGATCACATTGAGTTTGGCGGAAAGACCGCTCACGGCGTTGTCGTAGTTGGAGCTCAGCGCCCCCTTCCACTCTTCGTAGCCCTCACGTGGTAACCGACCGGAGCGGTACGCCTCCTCAAACCGCTCATCCAAGGCCTCCATCGGCCAAGAGAGGAGGGAAAGCGCCGACCGCAAATGCGCCTGCTCGGGTGGAAAATCGGCCCGGAGCAGGTAGGTCAGGGCTTTCAAAAGCTGGATTTCTTTCATCAGGAAATAACCGCTCCGCTCCGACGCGGCGTTGCTCACTATCGCCGTGGCGAAGGCGGTTATCTCTTCGTCGTCACGACACTCCAGAACAGGGTTCCAGCAGCTCGACCACTGCGGGTAGGCCAAATTAAAGAGATACACTTTGTAACCCTTCTCCCGCAGCCACGGTGCCAGCAGGCTCGCCAGTTCGCCTTTCGGGTCGGTCACGACCAGGCTTTCCCCCTCGCAGGCCGCGGCGATGGCATTGGGAATGACGAAGCTGTAGGTCTTGCCGGCCCCCGTACCGGCCACTACGCAGGCGTGTTGCGGGAGCGGGGGTCGGCATTTATCCGGGTATAATCTTATTATCCTGCCCTTGAGCTTCCCTACGATAGTGCCCCCGCCGAAACGCCCTTCCCGCGGCGGCCCGAACTCGGCCACATGCGCCAAATCGCTTTCACCGCTCCACCTGCGCGTGCCCTTCTCGGGGCTCCCGGAAGCGACCTCGAGGCCGTGCACGTGCCGCTCGTCGTGGAGCGTTTTACCCCTGTACGACAACCCGGCGAAGGCACCCAACACCAGCCCCGCCCTGCCGAGAACGGCCGAAAGGCCGTCTGCTTTAATGCTCCAACCCCAACCGAGCCAAGCATAGGGGTTCAAAACACCCTGTTTCGCAGCCAGGCCAAGATTACCGGCCGCTTGCACCAGGGCGTGCCCGGCCCAGCCCAGACAGGCCGCCCCCAGGGCCGCGCCGAGGATTACCCGCAAAGGGTTCAGGCGGTCTTTCTTCCCGGCGGCGGCCGCCAGGATAAGCGCCCCGGCCCCCAGGGGGTATGCCTCGGCCAGGGGCAGGGCCAGCCGGGCGGCCAGGAGGGCGGCCAAGGAGACCGCCGTTATGCGTATCAACCTGGTTTTGTTGAACGACACGTCAGCTTCACTCCTTCTCAAGTTTTAAAAATGGAGAGGGGGCTTACTGCCGCCCCCTCACCGCAGCCGCCAGGTCGGCGCCGGGCCTGAACGCTGCGGCCTTCCGCGCCGGTATCTCCAGCTCCTCGCCCGTCCTGGGGTCCCGGCCTTTCCGGGCCGCCCGCTCGCGGACCAGGAACGTCCCGAAGCCGACCAGCCGGACTTCTTCGCCCCGGGCTAAAGCTTCCCGCACCGCTTCCTGGAAGGCGTCCAGCGCCCGGGCGGCGTCCTTCTGCGTCATTTCGGCTTTAGCTGCCATGGCCTTGATTAAACCTTCCTTCGTCACTGACGTTTCACCTCCTTTCGGCGCATCTGCTCCCGCGAGGCCCGCCTTGAGCCTCACGGTTCAGCGGATCAACGGACAAAATGTCCGTTGATTTTTCTCCAGCCGCCTCGCCGCGGCTTTTTCAAGAGGACAAAATGTCCTTTTGATTTCGGCGGTCTTTTTTTCATCGTTTTGACGAAAAATTTACCCGCCCCTTTCTCTCACCCTCGCCCTGGCCCTGCCCGCCCCGCGGAGCAAGGTACGAAGCGCGGCCAGGTCGTCTGGCGAAGGCCGGTACCGGATCCGCTTCATCGTCCGCGCTTCTCTCGCCCAGGGCTTTATCAACAGCCACACCGCCCCGGACGCCCGGAAGCCCGCCACCCAGTCCAGGAGCAGGTTGTTCCGCTCCTCGAGGAGCCGGGCCGCACGCCGGGCCAGGGCAGCCGGGTCAGGGGATCCAGACCCGGGCGTCAGGACGACCAAATATAAATTCACGTACCTGGGCCCCGGGTGCCAGGAACCCGGGGTCCAGAACTCGCCGGGTTTAAGGTCTTCCCGGTACCGGTCGACGAGGCGGCGGAGGCTCCGCGCTATCCGTTTCGCCTTCTCCGGGTCGCGTATGGCGACCGCTCTGACCAGCGGCACGTTCGATCTCCCTCCTGCCCGTGTTCACCAGTTCGGCTTTCGCCCGGCGGACGTCTTCCGGCCCGGCCCCGTCCCCGGCCAGGAGCAGGCATACGCCGTGCAGACACGCCCTGGTCAACAATTCTAACCGGTCGTCGTCCCTGGCCCGCCGCACGCATTCCTGCAATAGGGCGGAAACCGTGATATGCCGTTCCGCCGCCCGCCGCCGCAGCCACTTCGCCAGGTCTGGGTCCAGGCGGACGCTCAATTTTTCCTGCATCTCGCCACCTCCCTGCACGGGCGTCGGACAGGGGAAACGACGCCCGCGCCGGTTGACTTAACCTGTCCGACAGGCTAATCTCAGACAATTATTGGAAAACTCGGACGCCCGCGCACACGCCCTAACGGGTAGGGCGGGCTACGCTATCCCGCCCCGCGGCGGGGCGGGGAGACGGCAGACGTTTTACCGGTTTTCCCCGGCCGCCGGGGGAGCGGCGTCCGGTTTGAAAGCAGAAAACCCATTTTCAGACCGAAAATCAAAGGTAGAAAATCCACCTTTGATTTTGAAAGCGCAATTTGAGCTTTGAAAGGACAAAATGTCCTTTGAAAATCAGAACCCACCCGGCCCGAGCAGGCCGGTCAGACTGGTCAGCCGCCCCGCCACCGACGGCATTGCGGACTGGGCCAACCCTGCGGCCCAATTCAGCGCTTCCATACCGTGGCCGGAAGCGTAAAGCATCATGCCTGCAAAAAAGGTGATGATGTCGGCTACCAGCCCGGCCAGCCGAGGCACGGGGATAAGAAAGGAAAGCACAGCCCAAAGGATAAAACGAACCGTTGCTGCTAGTATAACGAGAACCATCGTGCCAACCATCAGTCTTTCGATTTGCTGCACGGCGGAGATTATGTCCGCCACGGGCAAAAGAGAAGAGGCGTCAAACATGCGCCGCACCTCCTTTCGACAGGATTTTCAACAACGTAATACAAACAACCAGGCTCACCGCCGCCCCGGCCATCATTACCAAAGGCCAAGCCAGCCAGGTGAGCCAGGCGGCTTTGGAAGGCCTCATTTCTTTGAGCCAAAACGCCGTGCTGAAAATGCCGCCGCCCACCAAGACGGCGTACCAGGTCAAAAATTTGTCCGGGCCGGTGAGCAGATAGCACGGTCCGGCGGCCAGGCCGAGAAGGGAGGCCAGGGCGAGTTCGCGTTTTTCAGGAGCCATTCCGGATCACCCTCCCCTCAACCGAAAGCCCAGAAAGTCTAAAAACTGGAGCATTTTGTTCCAGTTTTTCAACCCCCCTAACCGAAAGCCCCCAAAAAGGAAAGGGGGTCAGGCATATTTCCGCCGTCCGCGCCGGCGTTCCCGCCCGGAGCCGCCGACCTTCCGGCGGCCGTCATTTCTTCCAATCGTGCCAGCCTTTCCTCCAGACGTGCCAACCCCGCTTCGAGCCGGGCTAAACTCTCTTCCAGCCGGGCCGCCTCCCCCGCTCCGAGACAGGCCGCCTGTCCTTCTCCAAGGAGACAGGCCGCCTGCTCCGTTTCGATTCTGGCCAGCCGTTCCTCCAACGCGGCGAAACCATGCTCAAGCCGCAGGGCCAGGTCTAAAAGCTCCCGCGCCCTGTCCGACCGCCGGCCTCGGGGATAGCTCCAGATCGGATGGTCTTCCGGTAGTGATAAATCCAGGCGCCGGCGGGGTTTGTCCGGCTCTTTAACCCATCTTACCCGTGGCATTTGCACCCCCCTTTCCGTGCCCATGACGCCGTCTTCGACCGCTCCCGGAAACTCTCCCGCAAAAATGCCGTCCAAACCGCTTCCCGACTATGACGTGAGGATTCGGAGATAGCCGGCGGCGTTGGCGAAAACGGGGTCGTTTACGAGGGCGGGGTTCGGCAGGGTGCGGGCAAGATGCTCGCCCAGGAGCAATGAGCCTCCCCCGGCCAGATAGGTCACGCCTATCATGTCAGCCACGTCCCTCCAGGCGGAGAGCACCTGCCGGGAGACTGTAGCGGCCACGTCGCGGACGGCGGCTTCGTAGTCCGCCGCCAGGTCTACCTCCTTCCCGCGGAAAGGCACCGGCTGGCCTTCCCGGGCGGCATCAAGCACGGAACGCTCCATTCGGAGTGGTAATGGTCTGCCTGTTTTGCTCAAATACGCCTGGGCCACTCTCTGCACCACCAGGTGGCACCCGGCCTCGACCGAACCGCAGGCTTCTACCACGGGATTAAAGGTGCGGAGGTCTACCAGCAAAAAGTCCGTGGTATACTGCCCGACATCCATAACCCCGGCAAAGCCCCGGCCCTGCGGCAGGCCTTGCGAGAACACCACGCCAACCCCCTGGGGTATCACCAGCACGTGCCGGAAGGAGATGTATTGCTCCTCCTCACCGTCGACGGCCACCCAGGCAGACAACCTTTCCAGCCGCGCTTTCAACGCTTCTCTTTGAGCTTTGTAGAAGGCTAACGGCAACCCTACGGCCAGGTCAGCCTGCCCCGGAAAAACCCCCGTTCCGCCCGCACCCACCAAGGCGCAAGCGGTGAGGAGCAACAGGTCGTGGAGGTCGGCGGGCTTTTCGGCCCCGAGGAAGCCGCTCGCCAGGAAGCTCCCCTGTGCCGCCTCCCCGACCAGGTACTCGCCCTTCCGGCCGTCGAGGAACCGCACCTTCACCGCATGGCCCGGCCCCTCCCCGCCCAGGACGCCGCCGAGGCCCAGGTCAGGTCCGCCCGGCGCGGCCAGGGAGGGGAAACAAACCCTGCCCCCTGTCGAGGAAACGGCTTTAACAAAACCGTACCCCACGTCTACCGCAACCTGCCGCTTCGTCGACTGCTGCTTTTCCGATGTCTGTACGCTCATCGCGCTTCGCCTCCGTGGTTTATCGCCTTGAGTAAAGGTTTGGCGGCCTTAAACTTTAACACGACCCGCCTCACCCCGTCTTTCGTCGGTTTCCGGGAGCGGGCGGGGTAAAAGGTGCCTAGCCCGGCCAAATGCACCTTCTCGCCCCTGACCGCCGCTTCGGTCAGGACGGAAACGAAATGCTGAAGCAATAACTCCCTCGCATCTTTACGGTAACAGCCCATGCGCGCCGCCACCGCATTGACCGCTTCTTTGGTCAACATTCCTATCACCCCTCGATAAAAAAATTTACGCCCTAAATAAAGTAAAGAAAAAAGCCCCGGTGTTTGACCAGGGCCTTTCCCACTATCGCTCCTCCCTCGCCGCCAACAAAGCGAGGGCGCGCAGCACCTCGCCAGCCGTTTCCCAAGGTAGCTCACCTGCACCTTTGCAGACAGGACACTCTATCTCGCCTTCCCCGTTGCATTCAGGGCAACGGTGTTCATCGAGCTTGCCGCGCCCGCGGCAGACCCGGCATTCCAGGGTCTTCTCCCCGTGACAGACCGGGCACACCACCAGAACGTTTTCGCCGTCGCGCCGGACGGACACTTCCGGCGGTACGAAAGGGGAGGGACCGCTGGTTCCATAACCGGGAAATAGCCTGCCCAGGGCGTGTAGCAGGCCTATGTCTATTTTAGATAAACGCGAAGACATCGCTTGCCAACCCTCCTTTCCTATAGGCTTCTAGGCTTCCGGGCCGCAGCGGCGTTTCCGCTCCCGGCCCCATTAAAAAAAGCCCCGGCCAAAAGGGACCGGGGCATAACCCTACCAGCCCAGCGCCCGCAGAAGACGCAGCAACGTGGTCAACACCTCGGCGCGGGTGATGAAGGCGTTGGGCCTCAATGTGCCGTCCGTGTAGCCGGACCGGAAAGCAAGCCGCGGCTGTCTCGACCAAAATACAGCCTTTTGCGGCCGGAAAAACTTTATTTTAAAAATCAATATCACCCCATTCTTTTCACAAAAACTCGCCCGGCCGCCGGAAGCGGTATTCCATGGTACAAGAGGCTTCCCGCTTCAACGCGGGCATGGTGTAGAAAAACGCCTTCTGGATCCGCGGCTGTGCCGTGACCGTTGCGTGGGCGGTGTCGCCTATTTGTTCTACGGTCACATGGATAGTAGATGGGTCTACAAAGACATACCCCCAACGGCCGATTTCTCCAACGGCACGTTTTGCCGCTTTAGAAGAATCCAACTCGACAGCGTATATTTGGGCGGCCGTAATAGCTGCATCGTGAACAATTGTTCCACCTATAGCCCACATCGACGCTACAATCAGGCCGTAAAGAAAAGCACTATATAAAATTATCGATAGGGCAAATTCCACCAAAATAGAACCTCTACTCTGTTTGCGTATAATTTTCACTTTGCCTGCCTCCCCTAAAAAATTAAAAGGGCTACCCCTGATCTAAAAAGGATAGCCCCTTCGAGTGTTACATTCCGCCCAGCTCCGCGTGCAAGCCGGGTTCCTTCGGCCCGGTGTAGTAGTTTATCGTCTGCTGCTTGGCGTGGATCACCACGTCGGTAACGTTGTCCTGCGGGTAGGCGTCCTGCAGTCCTTCCGGCCATGCCTCTATGTGCACCGTATAGGTGCCCGGACTATAGACTTTAAAGCGGTACGGCCCCGCCGGCTTGGAGTCCCCGGGCGGGATGGTGATGGTGTAGGTCTGCCTGCCCGCCGGGCCGTCGACGGTGACCTTAGCCGTGACTGTGTTGGAACCGTGGTCCTTGCGGGTGACCTTGATGTTGACGCCGCCATCGGCGTGACCGGTGTTCATGCCCACATATATCGGGTCGATAAAAGGCCACGCCGTCACCGCCAGGTCGCACCCCGCAGGGGGCACGTAGGCTTCCTTTTTATTGTTGCCCCAATCCCTGTCGTCCGGCGGGTTGACCGGGTGGATCTTCGCCACAATGTCGTCTCCGGCCGCATCGCCGTGCCAGGTGAAGGTGTACGTCTTTTCTTCGCCGGGCTGGAACTCTACCGGCACCTGGTCGTTCAGGGGCGTGCCGTCGGAAGCGGTCGCGGCCCAGCCGTTGTTGGTGAGGGACAGGGTGGCTTTGACCGGCACGGGGTAATCGGCGGCCAGGCCGTAGACTACGGTCCCGGTGTAGGCCCTGCCTGGCTCGGCTTCCGAAGCGCCGGGGTCCAACAATTTAACGTACATATCGGGGGCAATGGGTTTAACCGTAACGTCCACGTAATTGTCTTTATAGGTGGATTCCAGCAATCCCCCAAAGGGATTCACAGCCACCCGCACTTTATACGGCTTATCCTCAACTTTAAACTTTAACGTTACTTGAATTTTGTCCCATGCCTTCACCGGAACACCGGCCGCCGCCGTGACGTAGGCCCCGCCTTCGCGCTTCACCGCCACGTCAGGCGCCAGGTCAGCGGAGCTTTCATTCGTAATTGTGTAATGGGCTTCCTTTTCTTCCCCCGGGGCACCGGTTATTTCAACCGGGCCTTCCAGCTTTAAATTCGCCCACGGCGTTACCGCGCCGATGAAGCCCGGCACCGACGCAGGACTGTTTTTCAGCTGGTCGCTCCAGTCTTTGCCGCGGTAAAACCCTGTGCCGTCCGGGGCGTTTTCGTCATAATTGGGGCTGGTCTCTGCCGCCACGGCCCAGTTGGCACTCTGCGGCCCGGGGTTTAAAAGCAGGTGGTAGTAAAAAGTCGCGCCGTGGTCGAAAGCGTCCAGGGCACGGAGGTATTTAACGTTGCCGTCCGCGGAAGGGATGTAGCCGTCGGAAGAATCCTTGCTCGCCAGGAAAGGCTTCCACCTTGCCGCCATGGTTTCGTTCATCCCCGCTTCCTGTGCCAGGAAGCCCTGCCGCGTCGGCATGGGGATGTTCACGTAGAGGCCTGATGACGCGTCCCCGGCCCAGGCGTTGCCTTTGTCTATATAACGCACTTGCGGCGACACATCAAAAAAGTCCGCCAGGAAATTCACAACGTCGGGGTCGTCAAAATCGGCGTCCGGGAGGATGACCTTTTTCGTCCCGGACGCCGGGGCCGGGGCCATGCTGGAATTAATAGGGATGTAGAGCTCGTTCAACCCGTACCGGTTGCCCTCCTGCGCCCATCCCGGCTTGGTCCACAGCTCGCCCCAAACCAGATCCACGTCGTTCAGGCTGATTTCACCTTTGTTGCCCTCCAGGCCGGCGGTGACGGAATTGGGGTTATACAGCAGCACCGGCACGCGGCGGACGAACCATTGCATCCCGTTGGAACGGGGGTGAGAATCGTCGGCAGGAGTGCCTTTAAAATTTCCTCCGCCCCCATAAAAAGCAAAAGCCGGGCTGGCCAATGCCGCCATGAGAAGCAAAAAGAAAAAAGCCCTTAAAAAGGCTTTTCGCAAAAGCATGTTAAATCTACCTCCATATTATTTTTTACCAGCCTACTTTGCTAACATAACCCCATTCTTTACTATTTTGAGGTACCCCGCCCTGGGTCATCATCCAACGGCCATCGATTTTCTTAAAGCGGGAAATCCCAATATCTTTATGTCCAATTTCATTTAACGTCTTGCAAACTACTATTGCGATAGCATTGTGCTTTTCGGCTACTTTTACGTCAGTAATTTTGATTTGGTAATTTTTCCTCCCATCATTCCGGTTGTCATACATAAACTTCCGTTCACCCTCAAAGTAATTCCTGGTCACCCGCTTATAAGGAAGCTTATCATAGAAAGTCAAATCCACGTTACGCCGGGCTTCAAAATCCATAGCGTCAGCATTAACGTCCTCAATGGCTTCCTTTTGGGCCTGGATCAGTTCGTCGTCAGAAGGCAAGTTACTGTCCACGCTCTTCGCCACCCGGAGCAGCAGCACCGCCGCCTCGCCCCGTAAAAGGTTCCGGTCGGCCTCCAGGACGCCCGGACTGATGCCCTTCATTAGCCCGGTCTTGTTGGCGTAAATAGCGTCCGGGTCGGAAGTGTCCGTAAAGGTCGCGCCCTGGTCTTTCACCGCCACCTGGTAGGCTTTAGCCAGCCTGCCTAACCACTTTGCGGCTTCCAGCCTGGTGATGGGCGCGTTCCAGTCGCCCGACTTGTCGGGGATTACACCGACTTTCACCAGGCCGTCTACGGCCCCGTCGTACCAGTTCGGCCCCGGCGTGCCCCCGGCGTCCACGATGCGGTTCAGCACGGCCGCAAACTCCGCCCGGGTCATGTTGTTGTTGAGCCCCAGGGTGTTATCCGGATAACCGGCGTAAAGCTCGAAGTCGATGGCCTCGATGATGTCGTCTTGGCCCCAGGAAAAATCTTTCGTGATGGTGTCCTTGTCGTTAAAACGATACTCCATCTCGGCGTGGGCCGGGACGGTGAAGGCGAACAGCATTATTACTAAGGCCGCAAAAAGAGACAGCCTTTTAAGCATGTTATCTCCTCCTTGGGATTTAGATTTGGGTCGCGGCGGCCCCGGGCAGGAGTGGGACCGCCGCTTACTACTCTACAGTTTACTCCAAGCCGATCTGGAACGGCAAGGCCAGCCAGCCGCCGCCTGAGTAGTGGAGCTCAGACAGGTTCACGACCTGCCGGTCGCTCACCACCCGGTGCTCCTGGCCGAAGACGTCGAGCTCCCGCGGCACGAGGACGGCCAGCGTGCCATCAGACAGAGCGCACAGTGGCAGGTCCTCGATAACCGCGTCCGGCCCGAACCGTTTGGCAGATTCGTCGGCCAGCGGCAGGCGCACCGCCACGGTCCCGACCCGGGCGAGCTCCACCTGCTGGGCCTGGGCCTGCTGTCCCGCTTGCCCGGGCGCAGGGGTGATGGCCTGGGCTTGAGTGCCCGCGAACGCTTGCCCGCTCACTAGGACCACGGTCAGGACGACCAAGAGCGTTAAAATGAATAGCTTTTTAGTCATGCGTATTCACCTCCTTCCTTACTAACAAAAAAAGCCCGGCAGTCTCTGCCGCCGGGCAAAGAAAGGAGATGGGGGGTAGGGCTGACACGCACGCCCTCCCCAAAGAAAAGAAAAAAACCGGGTGACTTTTCGCCCGGCCTTCTCAGTCGGAAACATCTTCTATACACGACATTACTTCGTACAGTTCTTCGCCGTTCACCGGCTGGTTTCGCCGCACCAATGCCAGCGCCCCGGCCAGCGTGAGGACCGGAGGGTGGCCTGGCCCCCTCGGGGCTTTTGCGGCCGCCCGCTGGTCCAAGGCGAGGTAAAAATCCCGGCCGCCTATAGCACGGCAATTATGAAACAACAATAAACGGCCGGCACGTAAGGCAGCCAGTTCTTTCCTCCATTTATTGGAAGGAACCTGCCCCGCCGCGGCTTCCTCCGCCCCGCTATCGGCTTCGGCGGCGGCACGGGCCTCCGGGGGGCCGCCTAGATCTCCCGCCCCGACGCCCTCGGCAGGGCGGATACCCAAACCAGCACGGACGGCGGCAAGTATGGATGCAGAATTTATCATTCGGAGTGCCTCCTTTGATCGGAAACTGTCGGGGTTACAAAGGTTACAACGTTGTAAACCCCCCTGTAACCCCGTCAATCCCTAGAGACTCTAGGTTTTCAGGGGGAGGGTTACAAGGTTACAAGAATTTTATGGGGTATATATCTATAGATCTATGAAGAAATATTTTTCCCCGGATTAAATCTCGAAATCTTCCACGACTCACGTACCCCTACAGAAAATCTGTAACCTTTACCAGCGAAAACCCTTCTTTCCTTACAGCCTCAAGGGTTTCGAGGGGTTACAAGGCTTGTAACCTGGTAGAATTTGTTAATCCCTGAAGCCCTTGCGGCTGTAGGGATTGACGGGATTTTATAGGGTTACAAAAAAGGTTACACGCTTGTAACCTTTAGAAGATTTACGCTACGGCTATTTTGTAGCGTAATTTTTTTACAACGGAATGTCCTCCGGCCTCCCTGATCCTTCGTCGTCAAGAGGCCAATCGGTGTTCCAGGAATCGGCCGGAATACCATATTTTTTCTCCAACGCAGAGACCGAGAATAGGATGCATCTTTCTGCTTTCCCGGCGAATTTCTTTACTTTTTCTCCGAGAAAGAACTCCTGTTCTGCTAGTTCTTTCTTTAAGGCGTCCCGCCCTAAAAAAAGCTGGTGTGTGGTTTTTGCGTGTAACGCGTATCCCTCGATGGCCGCCGTGGCGTGTACGATCAATTCTCCGCCCGACATGCGCATCGGGATGGTGCGTTTTTTCGCCGGCCTGGAGTTTTCCAATTCTAAAAAACGGATAAAACAGTCTACCTGCGTGTCCTCTTCCCGTTCGGCTCGGAGGAATTTTTCTGCTATTTCCTCCGCCGGTACCGTGCCCAGCCCACCAGTAAGGTCG
>Ga0224486_100013_pt1 | contig 108431 bp, 95 predicted proteins | sample TexhydDE_CT_test_FD_172013 | JGI IMG/M metagenome (GOLD analysis project Ga0224486, IMG submission 172013) | Fracking water microbial communities from deep shales in Oklahoma, United States - hydraulically fractured wells DE_CT_test ... | reverse complement strand
CCCTCCCAAAAGTGCTATTTTGCTGACTTTTTATAGTATTATTATACCATATTTAGCACTTTTTTGAAAGAAATTGGCGTATTTTATCCTACAATTAGCCCGAAAAATTTTTACTCCTCAGCGCTGCGGGATACTCGAAAAAAGCTTGCAAACCATCCTCACGTTGTAAGGTTTCAAGGCGTCAGCACTTACAATAAATAAAAGCCGGCATTTCAAACGATAAAGAAACATACCGGCTCTAAGGCAAAGATATACACAAAAAGGGAGCTCATCGCTCCCTTTTTCTACATGTATTCGGGTTCAATCAAACCGTAGTTACCATCCTTGCGCTTGTAAAGCACGTTGACCTGTTCGGTGTCGGCATTGGTAAATACAAAGAAGCTATGCCCCAAAAGCTCCATCTGCAGAATAGCCTCATCCACCGTCATGGGCTTTAGCGGGAATCTCTTGGTCTTCACCACTCTGGGCTGTTCTTCCTCGGGCTCTATCTGCTGGCCAAAAGCAGAAGCATCGTATTTGAACGCCCCGTTTTTCAGCTTCTTCTCCAGCTTGGTCTTGTGCTTGTGGATCTGCCTTTCAAGCTTATCCAGCACCTTGTCAATGGATGCGTACATGTCATCGGTAGCTTCCTCAGCTCGGATGACCAAACCGTTAAACGGTATGGTGACTTCAACGATGTGGCGATAGTTTTGAACCGACATGGTTACCTGCGCCTCGGTATCAGCCGGAAAATACTTCTCCAGCTTCCCCACCTTTTTATTGACCTGCTCCCTTAAAGCATCGGTGATGGCCACATTCTTACCGGTTAACTTAATTACCATAAAAGGCCAGCTCCTTTCCCAATTACTTTTTCTAATTATCTTATTCGAGGAAAGATGAAGAATTCCTCTTTTGCCCTTCTACTAAATTTTTACCCCTTGTCCAACCACGCCAAACACCTTTTAAAGGCATGTCGCATTTTGTTGTATAACGCCACAATTTATATTATTTTATCCTGTTTTGTAAATTTTTTCACCAGGAACAGAAAATATGTCACAATATAGGGAAAGGAGGTGAAAAAATGGACGAACAATGGCTAATCAGGCAAATTGAAGAGAAGCGGGAGGCCTTGAAGAAGCTGCTCCACTCCAAAGATTTCAATTTAAACGACCAGGAGGTAATAAAGCTCAGCCAGGAGCTGGACGAGCTGATACTTCAATACGCCAAATATAAAGCCCAAGAATAACGTCACAACATCAGGACCTTATTTCAATAAACCTTATCCCGGATATCTTTTGAACTTCCTCTTGAGAAACAACCCAGTGCTCCAGCGCTTTCCACTTATTGTCGTAAAACTTAAACCTTACAGCTGTGTAAATTGTTCGTCCTCCCCCTTCATGGCGCGCATACATAACGGCCGTATCGCCGTCGTTGTCATACGCCTGCTCGCTTATGGCCACCGAATACTTCTCGCCTTTTATAAAACCTGCCTGCTTCAAATCCTCCTCAGGTATGGGGCGGAATCCCACATCCACCAAGCCCGCATCCAGCATCATCTGCCTATAAGTAGCCATATCTATGTCGCCCTCTATGCGCTGGGTGAATATGTCAATGGTGCGCTCCATCACCAGCGGCAGCTGATACTCCAGGGTGAACCGGTACAGCGATAACAAGAACACAGCGATGATAACGCACGCAATTATAGTCAAAGCCAGTCGAACATATGCGCTCTTTACCTGTTTATCCTTCCATCTGCGCCATATGGCTTTGGCATTCAATACCACAATGGGGGCAAAGATCAGCATGCTTATTAACCAAAAAACTATTCTGGCAGACCTCAATTCACTTCCTCCTTTATAAAACTTTGCTCAAGAAGGCACGGGTTCTCTCCTTTTTGGGATTGCCAAACAGCTCTTCCGGCGTGCCCTCTTCCAAAATGACTCCCTCATCCATAAAGAGGATCCTGTCCCCTACTTCTCTCGCAAAGCCCATCTCATGGGTTACCACCACCATGGTCATGCCTTCCATGGCCAACTGCTTCATCACAGCCAGCACCTCGCCCACCATCTCGGGGTCCAACGCCGATGTGGGCTCATCAAACAGCATAACCTCGGGGTCCATGGCCAAAGCCCGCGCGATGGCCACCCTCTGCTTTTGACCTCCCGAAAGCTGGCTGGGATAGACGTTGTCCTTGTCGGACAGACCCACCTTTCTGAGCAGCTCAATGGCCTTGCGCCTTGCCTCCTCCTCGGGCATCTTCTTTACCTTCACGGGCGCCAGCATGATGTTCTCCAGCACCGTCATATGAGGAAACAAGTTGAACTGCTGGAACACCATGCCCACCTTCTGGCGCAGCTTGTTGATATCCTTCTTGTGCTCCATGAGCGAAATGCCATCGATGTATATCTCGCCTTTGGTTGGCTCCTCCAGCAGGTTCAGGCAGCGCAGAAAGGTGCTCTTGCCCGAACCGCTGGCCCCTATAACGCAAACCACTTCTCCCTTTCGAATTTCGGTGTTTATGCCCTTCAGCACCTCCAGGTCGCCAAAGGACTTGTGCAGGTCAACCACTTTAATCACTTTGCCTGAGCCTCCTCTCCAGCCTGCCCATAAAGGCCGTCAGCACCGAAGTAATGTAAAGGTATATGAGCGCCACCAGTATAAAGGGGGTATACGGGTCAAAGGTACGCCCGCGTACGATGGTCCCGGCCCGTGTCAGGTCATCTAATGCAATATATCCGGCAACTGCAGTCTCTTTGAGCAGCACGATGAATTCACTAACCAGAGCGGGTAAGATATTCTTTACAGCCTGGGGCACTATGACGTAGCGCATGGCCTGAGAATACGACAGCCCTAGGGACCTGGCGGCTTCCATCTGCCCCTTGTCAACTGCCTGTATCCCGGCACGTATGAGCTCGGTCACGTATGCCCCGCTGTTTATGCCGAAGGCCAGCGACGCCACCAGCAATTTGGGAAGCTGACTGCTCCCTAGTATAGCATAGTATATCACAATTAGCTGGACTACTGAAGGGGTGCCCCGTATAACATCGGTATAGGTAGTGGCGATTCTGTTCAATATTTTATTGTTTGTCAGCTTGGCTATAGCCATCAAAAGACCTATTATAACGCCTATTATTGCAGCAAAGACGGTAAGCTGTATGGACACCTTAAGCCCGTTTACAAATAACATATATCGGTCTTCCCTGATCAGATTGAAGTATATTGCATCAGATAAAACCCTGTATACGCCCTCCAACACAATATTCTCTCCCTCTCCTTAAAAAATTTTATTTATAAACCAAAAAACAAGCTAGCACCGGCCTCATTCCAATGCTAGCTTATGCCTAAAACCTTAACTTTCATTGTTCTCCAAGGGAATACTTCTTCACAAGCTCCTCTATCTCCCCGCTCTCCTTCATCTCGGCAAGCACCTCGTTGATGACCTGCTGCAGCTCGGTATCACCCTTACGCACAGCCAAAGCATACTCCTCTTCCTCCGAAGGTTTCTCCTCAAGTATCTTTACCTCCGGATTCTTCTCCGCCAGCATCCGAGCCGGCAGGTCATCAATGATTACAGCATCGATGTTGCCGTTCTTAAGGTCCATCACGGCTTCCATTCCGTTATTGTAGCGCTTGACCTCGGCTCCCTCAATTTTAGAGGCAACCAAATCGCCGGTAGTTGCATTTTGCACGCCAATCTTCTTGCCCTTCAAATCTTCAGGCCCTTTGATCTCTTGATTATCCTTCATCACGATTATGACCTGTACGGCCGTGAAATAGGTATCGGTAAACAGTACCTGTTCTGCCCTATCGGGATCGACCGTATAACCAGCGGCTATGAAGTCTATCTTCCCCGATACCAAAGCCGGCAGTAAAGCGTCAAACTCCATGTCTTCGACTACCAGCTCTACGCCCAGCTTATCAGCAATCCTCTTTGCGATTTCAGCATCGATGCCGATAACCTCATCTCCCTGCCTCATCTCAAAAGGCGGAAAAGCAGCATTGGTGCCCCATATAATCTTCTTGGTCTCCTTTATGCGCTTCATGGTATCGATTTTTGTACTGCAACCCATGAATGAAAGCACCACTACCAGGGCAAGTATATAAATAAGTACGCGCTTCATTATAACATCTCCTCCAATCCCTTTCTCTACTGCAATATATATTGCCTCGTTAATTATAAACGAATATTTAATAAAAATCAATGCATATTTATGTGCCAAAAAATACCTCAAATTTTGACATATTATGCCATGTGTATGTTATGCATTTTCACACTTCCTGTGGATATGTGAATAAAACGCCTGTGGATAATGTGGATAACCCTGTGCATAACTGCGTCTTTAGCACTTTTTTCTGTGGATAAAGGCTGGATATCCATTTATTTACATGTATTCGAAACGCAATTTTCGACAAGCGCAAGGCAAACAAAAAAGCTCTGGATTGGCATCACCAGAGCTCTCGTTGACCAGCTAATTTTTATCTGTGATTTCGATAGCAATTACTGCAGTAAACCGGTCTATCATTTCTCGGAACGAATGGAACCTTGGTGGGCGCACCACAATCGGCACACACTGCATCGTACAGCTCCCTTCTGCCATTCCCTCCGTTCCTCCTGCTGGCCTTTCTGGCATCACGGCAGGCCTTGCAGCGAACAGGCTCATTCTGAAATCCCTTTTCAGCGTAAAACTCCTGCTCTCCTGCGGTGAAAACAAACTCCGTACCACAATCTTTGCACACTAAGACTTTGTCCTGATACATGGAAATAACCCCTCGCTTTGATAATATTTTTTGTGCTCGCCATCTGAGTCCCGGCCTTCTACCCTCATCCACCAAAGATGCCATCCCTTAACTATGATCAAAGCAGGGGGTAGAGGGACCAGTGACCCAGGCTCGTTTGTGCACCGATATGAATTTCCGTAGGGATTATTTCCGCCGGGAAACCTATGGACCACACAAAACAAAAAGACGCCTTTTTCACCGCCAGGCTCTACAGCCTGCCATGTCATAGCCTGCATCCTATCCATCGGCGCCACTTCAAACCGCAGAAGGCAACCTATGGATAACCGCAGTTGTCACGGACTCGGGTCGAACCCAAGGACCAAATATTGAGCATTTATGTACATTATATACCCTCTCAGTGAAAAAAGCAACTATGAATTTTCATTTTTTGCCCCACCTTTACCGCAACGTAACACTACTTTTTCTGGTCAATAAATATACCATCCGACTGGGGCATCTGCTGTTTGTATGCGCTGTAACCCTTTTTGCCCCTGTTTATATTGCTTATCCTGGCCTTGACATACTGTATGACCTCACGGATCCGCTTTTGGTTCTGGACCTCAAGGCTGTAAATGGCTTCTACCATATCTTTTATTTCGTTGACGCTTGCACGAAGCTTAACATAGAGGTCATACCCTTGAGGATTATCATGCTTGAATCCATCAGAGCATACCTCTTTCTTTATTCCATCAAAGATACCGCTAAACTCCTCATCCAGCGCCTTAATGGCATCGATATGCTCCTGCTTGTCCTGTATGTATGCCAGCAGCTTGTCCACCTGCTGGGCCGATAAAACCTCCGACTGCTTACGGGTAAGCTCTAAAATCTGCTGCATATGCTGCTTTTTAGCCTCAACAAGCTCAAGCAATCTCTTTAACTCCTCATTTACCTTTTGATTAATTCCACTCTTTTCATTTTCCGCCATATTCAAACTTATCGCCTACTCCTTCTTATATATCTGCTTTCGTGTAATCTTCACGACCTCGGCCCACGTATCACGAAGCTCTGTCACAAAGGTAAGCACCTCTTCCAGTATGACCACGTCTTTTTTGGTATTGGCCTCCACAAGGCGCCTGTGCAGGTAGTCATAAAGCGCCAGCAAATTGTGCGATATCTCGTACTTCATATCCAGAGTGGACATAAACTCAAGGATGATATCCTGTGCCCTTATTATGGCCTTGTGCGCCCCTTCCAGGTCCTTGCTCTCTATGCACTCCATCGCCTGCTTGATGAACCGTATGCAGCCGTTGTAGAGCATGACCAGAAGCTCCCCTGGGCTTGCCGTCATGACGCTCTGCTGCTGGTACTGCTGATACGGGTTATTTATCGCCATAACCTCTTCCCTGGTCATCTAAACCGGGTAAACCTTCCCGGTTAGATGGCTGGGGTATTTTTCACCGCCTCCTTACGTTGCCCCAGCCCCAGCTGGCGGTATTTGGAGCAACCGTAGCCCCTCCTTTGAAGCATAAACTATCTTTATTTATTAAAGTACAGCAACTTAAATAATGTAGGAACTTACACCTTCAAAAAATTTTAAAACACAAATTGGCGTTAAAATGACATCAATTGGATTTTATTTTTAAGCAGTTTTACACCTTAAGACTGATTCATACCCATCTGCTGCATAAGCCACATACTCTGGGCGTTCATCTTCTGGATAGCCTTCTCAAGGGCGGTAAACTGTGCCCAGTACTTGTTCTCCTGCCTTATCATGGCCTCAACTACCGCATCTATCCTCTTATCCAGCCGTTTGAGCTCAGCATCCATCATGTTTTGGAACTCGGTTATATCCCCAACCACACCGGCCTTTTCGAGCAAGACGCCCTTTCTGCCGTATTGGTCTCTCGTGGTGCGGATGTTGTCCATGAGCACGTCGTAAATCCGGTACATGAGCCCCGACTCGTTGTATCTTTGCGTTCTCGAGGTAGAATCCAGATTGGGCGAATAGTCGATGCTGGATTTCTTTATGAAAAGCTGCATCACTTGTTCAGGGTTATTCCTCAATGCCTCTTTTAGCTTGGCCTCATCGATATGGAGCTTTCCCCTTTCAGAATAGGAGCCGGTGGTGATGCCTATGGATGAAAGGCTTATGCCCACACCTGCCACAGCATCGCTCAAAGCCCTGCGCATGCTATACACTATGTTTTGGAGTATGGAGTCGCCCCTTAAAAGCCCACTCTTTGCCTTCTGCTCCCAAAGCTCTATCTCCTTCTCGCTCATTTCCTTCTTTTGCGCGTCTGTCAGCGGCAGATAATCGCGGAACCGCTCTTCATTGAGCTTGCCGTTTATCTTATCGATGAGCTCGTTGTACTTGTCAACAAAGTTCTTTATGGCGTTGTAGGCCCTATCCACATCCTGTGCGACGGTGATGGTGATGGGCGCCATGCCCTCCGGTGTGGTATTTTTCAGCGTATAGGTAACGCCGTCGATGGTGAAGGTGTTGGTGGGGCTTGACCAGAGTATGCTCTCATTACTGCCCACTTTCTGAAAATATACCTTTGCATCAGTACCACTGTCTGGTATTATATTTTCCTCTGTCAGGCCCAAATATTGCAAGAATGTCCCTTCAACATCATCTAAAGTAAGATTTCTGGTAGATGAACCCGTGGCTTTCGTCTGTATAATGAATCTCTTTTCTATACTTGAGTAGAAAAAATTCACCCCAGCCTTATCGTTTGTGCTAACCTGATTCATCACCTGCCGCATTGTAGCAGTTGAACTAAATGAAAATTCAACACCATTTATTTGAAACTTAACAGTGCTCCCCGCTTGTACATACCCTAACTCTTCCAGGGTACTATCCAGCGATTTACCATCTGGAATGATGGGACTACCATCATTTGTAGTATCTATCCCTTTAACAATAGTAGGTGTAGCCAAACTTTCGATCGCAGTAATAACATACTTTCCTTCCATGGCACTGGCATTTGCAGTAGCCATCACGTAAGATTCAGCGCTGGAAGTCACGCTAAATGTCCTGTATCTATTTGATGAAAGCATATACGTATCAGTTTTCAAGACACTGAAAAACTCGTCCTGGAAAGCCCTAAGCAGGTTGGTTATCTCCCTGTAGGCCTCTTTTCGCCACTCAACCAACTGCCTTTCCTGCTTCAGCCTATCCACTTTCGTCTGCTCAATCCGCATCAAGTCCTGTATAATGGAGTCAACATCAAGGCCGGTGGCCAGTCCTCCTATACGCAGCGTCCGTGTACTGCTGTATGTATTAGAAGTAGAATTTACAGGCACTCTTTCACCTCCAAATTTTCACGGAGCTATTTGTCCACCTACTTGCCGTCCTTCCATTAGCAATAACGCACTTATCCCCACGTACTCATTTTTTATGTCCTTTCGTGTATAGCCTCTTATCCGCTATAAAAAGAGATATATTTTACTTTTTTGCTGGCATTCTCATCCTTTTTCTATATCTTTTCATCCACAATTATCCCGGCCAGTTCCCACAGCTTAGCAATCAGGTTTAGTATCTTCTCGGGAGGAATCTCACGTATCACCTCATTTGTCTCGGTATCTATCACTTTAACCACTATCGTGTTGGTCTGCTCATGGATGGAATACTCAAAGCGCCGGTTTGTACCCTCAAGGGCTTTATTGGCCTGCTTGACGGCGTGCATTATATCGCTGGCATCCCAAGCCGAACCACCGTTTTTGTTAAGAGAGCGACTCGATTCATCGATATCCAGATTTTTAAGCCCTATGCCCGCCTGCTCGGGCTGAACCTTAACCGCCGGCTTCACGGCAGATACCGTAGGTATACTCTCTATACGCATGCGAACTCTCCTTCCATAAAACATCCTCTATATTATGTTATCGTACGGTAGAGAATAAATCTTTAGAAGGAAAACCCGCATGAATAGAAATAAACAATTTGGAGAATGTATCTGAGGCATTTATCTCACTTCCATCCCCTCATTAAATGCTTCTGTTTTTCCTTGTTATCCAGCACTCTCGCACAGCTTTCCCAATCAACCTTACCCACATTAACATGATATCTCAATTCAAAAGGATGCTGTTTGGGAATAGCATCAATCTTCCGTTTTGCTTCTTCAATCTCATTTAGTGCCACATGAACCCATACATCTTCCAAGACATCTGGAATCTGTCCAAACATGCTGTAGATATTCGCAAGCCTTTCAGAAAGCAGTGAATGAACTCTGTCTTCAACCGAACCCTTATACCTCATGTTGTAGATATAAACCTCGTCATAGACCTGCCCGATACGCTGAATTCTGCCTTTTCTCTGCTCAAGCCTTGTGGGGTTCCAGGGAAGGTCGAGGTTTATAAGCGAACCTAATGTCTGGAGATTTAACCCTTCACTGGCAGCATCAGTACCTACCAGAACCCGCAGTTCCCGATTTCTTACCATCTGTTTGATTTCTTCCTTGCTTTTCCTCTCGTAAATGCCACCAATAAATATCCCCGACTTATCCCCACCTGCATAAATGCCAATCTTTTCATCGGGAAGGTCATTTGATAAATTCTCGGCTACCCAGCGGGCAGAATCGTAATACTGGGAAAAAATAATGCATCCTCGTTCAATCCAGTTATCGTCAATAAGAATTTCCAAAAGCCGCTTATATTTTGGGTCTTTTTCCTGATTGGCATTGAGGGTTTCAATAAATCTTATGAGACACTCCCTCTCTTCATCTGTAATGTCTTTAATTTCACTCACAAATGCTTTCTCTTCTTCTACTACTTCGTCTTCCTCGTAATCCTCTTCCTCTATCACCTGACCCCAGTTTGCAAGCATCTTTTCTGCTGTATTTTTTCCAGCAATAATGGTACTCCCAACCCTTTTTAACAGCAGGGTTTTTAAAAAGCCGCCGCCCTTTACCCTTTTCTTTAAAAGTTCGCAAAATTGTTCGGCATAGCTATAAGCCTCTTTTAAATAAGGCGGTAAAACAATTGCTTCTTCATCGCTTTCTCCAAATAGCACTACATCTATTTTCTTTAAATAAGGCTCTCCCGTTTCAGGATTAACAGTATTCTCCAAAAATTCCCTCGTTCTTCGGACAATGTGCCTGATAAAGGGGTTATGATTTGCAAAAAAGTCATTGTCAATTATCCTCTCAATTCTTCTCCTGTCAGGGCCGCTCAATTCATCAATTGCTTCTGGTTTTATTACAAACTCATCATCAGCCATATTAAGTTTTCTCCTGATACGTTCAAAGGTAGTTTCATCTTCAGACGCAGGCGGAAAGGGATTTCTGATCCATTCCCAGTATTCTGTCACTGAACGCTCAATAGTTTCCTGCCCCATGACAAGCCTGAGCGCTTTGAAAGGATATCTTCTCCACATGCTAAAAGAATTGCCAAGCACCCCGTCGCTGCCCTGAGCAAGGATGTTTAAAAGGTCCCATGCTTCTATTGGATGTAGCTGAACAGGTGTAGCGGTGGCAAGAAGCATGCTTTTTGTCCGTTTAGATATTTCCATCAAAAACCTCATGAGGTTGTTTGGGTCAGCTTTTTCGTTCTCTTTTCCAGGACCTAAATTCCTTCTCCTTGCTCTGTGAGCCTCATCAACTATGACACATTCGTATTCCATATTCAACAAATGCCAAACCTGTTCGGAATTGGCAGTTATTAATCCTTGTGAGATAATTCCTACTCTTCTTGGACATTTTTTAATAGCATCATCGCCGACTGCAGGATATTTAATGCCGTTTTCATCCACCCATTCCTTGCCGTTCCAAACAGCTGAAGGCATGTCAAGAAGATTAAGCATCTCATCCTGCCACTGCCACAGCAATGTCTTGGGGACGATAATAAGTATAGGTTTATTCCTGTACAGCGCCATGAGCTGGGCTGACATGGCAAGCTGAATTGTCTTGCCCAAACCCACCATGTCAGCCAGCACATACCTTGCGCCATACTTTTTGTGGTCATCGAAAACCAGCTTTACAAAATATTTCTGGTGCTCCCACAGCCCAAGTTCTTTACGGTACACAGGTGATTCAATAACAACAGAAGCAGGCTCAGGGTTTTCTCTCCATTCATCCACCGAATAAATGACTTTCCTTTCGGAGATTCGCTTAATATCTTCAATGATAAACTCTGAAAGAGGAACTGCATAAGGGCTGTTCCAAAAATAATCAAATTCTTCCTGAACCCACTTTACTCCCTCTTCAGAATCGTCTTCCCAGAGTATTTCATAGTTCAGTTTCCATCCTGTATAGGTTTCATTTACGCTGCCAATAAAGCATGTCTTTTTTCCATCTTTAAAAGTTATCACTCCTGCTTTCCCGTGAATAAGCCCAAAAACATCGTTTGGAACTACTTTTATTTGAAGCTTTTGACTTTTAATAAGGTTGTAAAGTTTTTTAAGCCTGTGAGGAGCATTCATGTAAAGTTCTTCTGGCTTTTTGCTACACCATTCCCGTCGCATGGCATTTACCGCAGCGCTTGCCGTTATAGCATCTTCTTTTTGCATCTCTGAATTGCATACAACCCTGACACATCCCTCGATTTCTTCTATGGCTTCTCCAGCTATCTCAAGGATGGAAGAGCTGAAATAACCTGCGATTCTGTCGTAACTTACAGCACCTTTTAATTTTTCGTTCAAAAAACTTGCATCAAGTTTTTTTAATCTTGAAGAATAACGGTAGATCATATTTTCTTACACCCCGTCGTTTTTTACAAGCTCAGCCAAAAGCCTTGCATATCTTGCTTCTTCTTTCCAGTGCGACATATTTTCAATATGTTCAAGAGAGGCTATGTAGTTTAAGATCTCGACAATCAAGTTTCTCTGATTCCAGTAGCTTGGAAGCTCATTTCGAAGCCAGTTCCTGCCTGCGGCAGTATCTTCTGCTTTTACTGCCTGGTGCAGTGCGGCAAATACATTTCTCAAAAGGCAGTTAGAAAATCTATCATTTCCTCCAAGCATTCGCATACCGAACTCTGTTGCAGTTTTTAGCCTTGCATGGTTTGCCCTGGTTGACTCAAGAAGGTCTCTATATTCCCTCACTCCAAAGCCTTTCGCCAGCTCCTGGTAAGCCCCAAGCTGGTATATACCGCTCTTTTCAAGGTCAAGCCCTTTGATATAGAACCTTTCTTCAGGAATCAGCATTTTCCAAAAATAAGTGTCAAAGCCTTTTGGTGTAAGATAGTCATAGGCGATTTTTACTGCCTCGTTTATAATTTTTTCAACAGGCGACTCCTCGCCAGGTCTTCTTGTCTTGGAAAGCTCGTAGTTTATATCAATGTCCTCAATCTTTCTATAAGAAGTCAGCACCCTCAAAGATGCCGCATAAGCTGCAAGAAGGTAATCGGTATCGCTAAAATTTGGGTCTTCTTTATCGTCAAGCTCGTGCATGCTGTCAATCTGCCTTTTTACTTCCATCTCAATCTCTGGATAAAGCTCATCAAGGTAAGCTGTCTCTTCAGAAGATTGTTTTCGAAGCACAAGAAGCACAGTGCCCTTTACATAGTTTCCTTTTTTAAGCCCGCTGGCTTCAGTTTCTGTAGCCACAGTCCATGCTGCTGTAACTTTGAGCCCTGCCGCCCAAAGAATTAAGGCAAGGTCTGCCCATACGCTCACATCCTGATGAGTAAACATGACAATCTGCATGCCGTTATCCGGCATATGCTCGGCCAGGTTCCTGTAAATCTCCACCATGCTCTGGTTGAAGCTTTCACCCGTTCCTTTTACTGCCAATGCCCTCTTGCTGTCGGCGTACCAGTCGGGGAATATTTCAAGGAGCATCTTTTTGTCCCATGCTAAGAAGAATTCGGAAAGTTCATGGTAGTTTATGGCATCGGCATAGGGCGGGTCGGTGAGCCAGATGTCAACAAAATGTGTAATGTCTCTTGCATCAGAAGGTATAACAAAATTTTTATAGTAAATTCTATTTTTATTCATATTGAAAATAATACTTTCTCTTAAATAATTTAATGCCCTTGTGTTATAATCAAAAATTGTATTCAATGCTTGATTATAAAAAGTATCTTCTATTACCTCATAATTCCTATGCCACCTAGAAAGTTTTGAATTCCAATTACAACACCTATTCACCCCCAGCAGCCCCACTACCTTCTCCTTCTGCGTCTTGGCGTGCTTATCAATCAGCTCCATCAAAAGCCCGTGGATGAGAAGCTGGCGGGGGTTAAAAAGCTGGTGCCAGTATGTCCAACCTCTTTCTCTGTAAAGTCTCGATGTTTCGTCTCCCTCTTCTATCCTGCTGCTGGGAATGTATCCTTTCTCCTGCCACTCTTTGAACCTTTCCTTTAAAAGCTCTACCACCTTCTTTTCTCTTTCCAAGTCATTTTCATCAGGTGCTTTGTAGTATCTGTTGCCGTTTTCATCCTCATACCTTATGCAGTAAAGCCTTTCCTGAAAAACATCGTCGGGGCGGGGAAGGAATTCATCAGCTTCCCACTTTCGAAGACCATATTCTATGGTTCCATCTTCTTTTCTTCTGTCTTTTCTCAAAACAGCAATAGGAGTTGAGTTTTTGCAGTGTGGACAGAACATACTGTTATCTTTTACTGTTGCCATCTTTTCTGCCTGCTCCATCTCGGTTTTTGTAGCATTCGACTTTATTTCTATGTCGAAGCATTTTTTATCTGTATTTTCCTTTAAAATTGCCACTGTCTTTGTTCCTTTCCCTATTATCCAGGAAGGGGCTAAGGGCACACGAAAACCACACTCAGGGCAGACTGCCTCATTGCAGTAAAGGTACGCATTTGCCCTGTGCCCTTTTTCGTTGTGTTCTATACCCCATTTTGTAACCTGTTCATCTGCGAGTTTAAAAATTTTCTCCTGAAACTCCCGTAGGCTTTGAATCTCTTCTTCCGAACTTCCCAGGATGTTCAGCGCTGCCCATGTAAGAAGCATGGCAACAGGGTTCAGGTCTGATGCATATACATCAAATCCCATCCTTGCCGCCTCAAAAGGCACACTTCCACCGCCACAGAAGCAGTCCCCTACCACAGGAACTTTACCGAACCTCTTTTTGCCAAGCTCTCGCACAAGCTCTTGAAGACTTTTTGCGTTTGTCCCAAGGTGTTCATTTATCTCTTCCCAGGCAGACGGTGGAAGGTTCTCCACTTCTTCAGGTCTTACACAGTAAGCCAATTTCTCATCATAGGTCATCCTGCTGAAGGCAAGCCGCTGTAGGTTTTCTTTTTCTTCTCGGGCAATTCCTTTTTTATAAGAAACTTTGCCGTCTTCTTCAAAATATCTTTTTCTTTCGCTCGGCGAAAGGCGCTTGTATATCTCATCGGCAGGGATTGATTTGTTTTTTCTGAACCACAGGCCATTTTCGTCCATGGTGAGGATTTTTAAGAAAATCTCCATGTCCTTTTTGGGGTTATCGCTTGCAGGCATCAAAAGCCCCAAAAGGGCAGCCCTCACAAGAATAAGGGGCTTTCTGCCCCACCATTTTCCAAGCCCTGTCAGCGTCTGCCCACTTGCTGCCTTTCTTTCTTTGTAGCTTTCTTTTGACACTTTCGATACTGGAAACTGCACTTCTATGAATGACTTATCTGAAAATGCCATAAATAAAACCACCTCTTAATCGTCTATTTTTCTGGTAATAAGAAGGTCAAAAAAATCAATCTGCTTGTGTGTCTCTTCCACTGGGTTTTCGGTCAGGGCGTATCTTACAGCCTTGCGCCAGCCTCGCTTATCTTTTAACCCACCTGTTGCTGCGTTAGTCATTGTAAAAAGCCACCACCGCTCCTCGGGGGAAAGCCCAAGCCAGTTTTTAATAGCCGTTGGAATTACCGACGGGTCGCAGTCTTCAATAGCCCAGGCTAAAAGTACCATCTCTTTGCCCAAAAGGCGCTGGACAGGCACCTGCCCTGTTTTCCATTTTCCAGCAGGAAGTTTTTCTTTTTTTAGTCTGCTGTTGAATTCATCCTTGAGAGCGTCTTCTATGAGCTTCCACTTGTACTTTGGAAGTTCAACCTTTGGCCTGTCAGCAGTATAATCTATTGTTTGAATTTCTCTGTCTTCCTGCCAATTAAACCTTTCGTAAATTATCACCTTTCCGTCACTGCTCCGGGGAATTATGACAAGGAAATGATGCTGCGACTCCTGCGGGTCAAAGCCAAAGCCGTATATTTTCATCTTTTCTGCCATTACTGAACAATCTCCCCTTCTTTGAAATCCTCAAGCGATTTTTTCTTTTCCGCCACCCAGTCCAAAAAGTCCTGTCCTGTAGCAAAAAATGCTATACCGTATTCAAGGCTTATATTAACCTTGCCCTCTGGCATTAAATTGCTTCTTATAGCATCAATAGTGGCTTCTATACTGTCCACTTTGAGCTTAAGTGATTTATCCGTAGTAAATTCCACCCATCCTTTTTCGCCACCAGCTTCGTCTATCTTATAAAGTGTTACAATAACGTCAGATATCTCTGCATTATGCTTTCTTAAAAGCTCGAGTTCCTGATAAGTTTTGGGCGTGTCATCGGTTTTAAATCTCTTCTGAAGTTTAAGAGGCTTATTTTTATCAACCGTGATGCCTTCCCTTCTATTCCAATCTATCTTTATTGCAAGTTGATCCGAATAAATCCCTTGAGCTTCGGCAACAGCAAGGACAAAGGTGCAGTTTTTGGGTACGACTATTTCCCCGTCGTAAATGCCTCCGTATTCCTTTGGATTGGAGCCATCGGTTGTATACCTAATTGTGGCAGGCGGAGCGGAAACAAATTCCACGATTTTATCGTCGCCTCTGTCGTAAATCCTGTATTTCAAATCAATTTTATTTTGCCACTCCACAGGGTCTCCCGTTTCATGCTCGCCCGTGCTGTCCACACAAAGGAATGAAAGTTTCAATTCCCTGGTTTTAAATTCATTCGGATTTTCTACCAGATAAGAAGCTGTAGTGGCAGGCGCACCTATTTCATAGTAAATCCTGTCTCCATACTGCGGGATGAGCTTTAATGTCACTTCACCAGTTGTATCATCTCTGCGAAGCTCCTGAATCAATACATTTGTTTTTTCTCTTGGGAACGGCGGCTTTTCAATATAACCTCCGTGCTCACGCCAGATACCTTTTTTGAGCATATTTTCTTTTAAATCATCAAGAGCCCGCGGGATATGCCACTGCCACGCTGGGTTGGTTGCGGCCCTTTCCTTAATGTCGCTCCAGCGCATCTCCTTTTGCGTAAACAGACGGTCTTCGCACTTCTTTCTGAAGCTGTCGTCTGCTACATCCATGGTAAATTTCTGCTTCTGCAATAGAAGTTCCCTGATTTGCTTTTCTCCATTGTACTCGTTACTTGTAAATTCCATAAAAAAGTCTGCGCTCATAAGTCCATTTTTCGTAGGATAGTAAAGCTGCACAAAGGTCTCCCTTGCTGCCTGCAGAAGCTCCAGCTTTATCCTGTCCCGCTTTTCTAAAGCCTTCTGGTATTGGGGATTGTTCTCGGGAACTTTTTCCTCCTCCATCCTGGCGATAATTTCATTAATCGCCTTATGTTCTTTAGCAGCTCGATAGAGTTTTTCCATTGTGCTTCTTGTGCCTGACAGGAACATTACCCTGTTTTTATATCGCTCGTTTTCATAGAATTTTTTCAAATCTGGATGAAGCCCTGAACCTCCTATGTAAGGTTCAAAAAGCACAAGGGTCACCTTGTCTTCAGAAAGCCTGATCTCGTCAACAGCAGGGAAAACCAGCACTTCCTGATAGCAATCTTTTATCGTTGGCCTGAACTTTTCTTCTAAAAATGCCTTCAACTCTTTCTTTGCGCTTTCGTTGTCATATGAGTCTACCAACGAATTCAGTTCTGCAATAAGGTTTTTGGTGTTCTTAAAGAATATCTTGCCGTCCCTGTCTGTAAACAGATACCAGGCTTTCATCATGAAGTCATCAAGAGCTTTTTTGACCCTTGTAATGTCTTTACCTGGTTCACACAGGTAGCCTATTGTCTCCTGCAGCGAAAGCCCCAGCAGGGCATTTGGGATGTCTGCAAGGGAGGAAACCAGGATAAGCTTTGCTAAATCCTGCATGCAGGTCTCTTTTAGTTCAGTATCCACAACCTCAGCAACAGCCTTGCCGTTTGATGCTATATCATGGGCAATGGCATTGGCAAGTGAAGGCTTTATCTGGGTTATGGCAGTCAGCATTTCATGGTCATTGAGGTCGAAGTCATAGGCGTTTATTAAATACTTCTCTTTTGCTTTCGGGTTTTCTCCACTGTACAGTTGAGAAACAATAATTCTCATAAGGCGTATTAAGCCTCTCGTCTGCTGGAATCCTGGGTTTTCTTTAAAGCGCGCATAAAGGTCCCTTATACACGGATGAAAGGGATAGGAATCCTTAATGCCGACGAAGATTTGCTCAGGCGACAAATTAGTGTATCCCATCTGTCTGGCTTCAGTTACAGCCTGCTTGTATGCGCTGGCAATCTCGTTAACCTGGCTTTCGTCCGGCAGTGACTTAAACAGTTTCCGGCGCAGTATGTGATAGACTTCATCTCCCGTGCTGCTTACAGGCTCGATGACCAAAGCAGAACGATTGATTTCATGTTCCAGTTCCTTAAAGGAAGACTGCAAAAGCTCGCTTCCGCTTTCATATGCGGCTTTAAGATCGGATATCACCACCAAGACATTGGCAAGTTCGTCTTTATTAAGTGCAGTAAATAGGTTAGCAAGAGCAGTAGTAGTTATTACCGCAAGGTTGGTATCCCCTATCATTTTTGATTTAGCATTTTCAAGGTAAGGAGGAAGTTCATCAAGTAGAATTAAAAGCGGTTCACCTTTCAAGAGGTTTATCCATGCCGTTTGCCCTGGCGCCTGCAGAGGAGAATAGTAATCCTTAAAAACTTCCTTTTTGCCTAATTGTTCGGCAATTGCACCCCAAATTCCAAAAGGTGCGTCGCTTTCTCTTCCCGTAAAAGCTACAACCTTGATTTTCCCCAGTGGGCTGTCTTTGAATCTATCCCCTAAAACCTTTGGCCTAAATTCGGGATACTTTGCCAAAAGCCCAAGGGCGATCATATTGTGAGTTTTACCGCCGCCCATGGACTGGGTAAGTTTGATAAGTCCAACCTGAGACTGTCTGTGGAAACGCTTAAAAGCAGTCTCAAATAAAACCTTCATCCCGTCAGTGAGATAGTTTTCCTCAAAAAAGCGGTTTGGGTCAATGCGGTTTTCAATAAGGTCGGTTATATCCCATACATCTTCACGCTGGTTTTTGTCAAATACGCTGTCCCTCGGCATGCATAATTCGTACAAGGCTTTCATTATACTACCCCTTTCTAACTTCCTTTAATCCTCACATTTGTACCGAACGAAAATTTATAAACAACGTCATTCCGTTTAAATTCTCTATGATTCAAGTATGCAAAAGCAATTCTGGGCAAAAGGCGATTTAATACTACATCGCATTTCCCGCTAAATTTTTCATATATTCTAATCCTCCATCCAAACCCTTTATGCCCCCTATTCCATATTCCCGAACGAAAGACATAACCTTCAAAAATCTGCACCGCATGAAAATGAAATATAATGTACATGATCATTTTCGTGTATATTTAAGAAATCTCTTCCCTCACATTAAAGACTTTTTCAATCGCAATAATCTTCCGGTTTTCGGTAAACCGAGAATTATAGCTTATTAAAATGTCAAAACCTTTTCATGAATTTTCGCTCCCCGTTTCTAATAATCTATTTCTAATAATCTAAATTTATAATAGCCCCTTTCTTTTCCTTATTCAAGCCTTAATTGAGTTTTTTAGATTTTATTTCCAAGGTTTTTGCTTGCTGCTCAGCTAGTGGTTCCCACTACCAAACCCACAGCCGACTTTCACCGCCTAGTTATCGCCCATGCCGAGCGCACACAAAAAAATTCCCCACCGGTACCTGGGGAAAAATCTTTGCAAAAATAGGGAATTTTCTCTTGCAAAAAACACCCACTTACATGGTCATAATGAAAATGAGAGATAATAAGCAAGTTTATTAAGGGTTTTTCATTGCCTATATCTCCATCCATTACCCTGCTATGAAAAGCATCCACTGCCGAACATACATTTTTATTAGAATTGTCTTGCCCACAATCATATACAAACCTGAATATGCTTTTGTTACTGCTTATTTCTCCTGTATAAAATAATCCCTGTCCGACATTATGGAAAGTAAACTCAGCGTTAAATATGCCATTCATTTTTTTTAACCACCTCTTCAATAAAAACACCCACAAATTCTCATCCAAAGCTGTAATAAAAACAAATCCGGCCAAGGTATAACCTCGACCGGATTTGATAAACCATTACCAGCATTACCTGAGCAACTGCAGCACTGCCTGAGGCATCTGGTTGGCCTGGGCAAGCATGGCTGTGGCAGCCTGCTGGAGAATGTTCAGCTTGGTGAACTCCATCATTTCCTGGGCCATGTCCACGTCGCGGATGCGGGACTCAGCAGCGGTGAGGTTTTCGGCAGCGGTGCCAAGATTGTTAATCGTATGCTCAAGCCGGTTCTGGTAGGCACCAAGTTTAGACCGCTCCGCAGAAACCTGCTGAATAGCTGCATCGATGTTGGTTATAGCAGCAGTAGCGCTATCCTTAGTCAATACACCACCCGTAGTAGCTGTATCTACATTCGCAACGAACAGGGACTTGATCGTTTCACTTGAGGCAACTTTAGAGGCTTCCTTTGAGTCGGAGATTGCTAGAGCACTATTTGCCGTACTATCTCCACTATCTTCGGTAGCAAAGAGGAATTTGGCTTCAAATACAAGCGTTCCATTTTCTACGGCGACGGTCATACCAGAGAGATCAGCACTTTCGTTGAGCTTCGATTGGATCATCTGTGCCAGCTGACCGATTGTGTAGTCGCCCGCATCTAGTGTGATGGACTTGGCTTGACCGTTAACATTGAAGGCTAATGTGTCGTTAGTACCGGTTTGTATCGTAACTATTCCGTTTGTTCCGGTAATCGCACCCGTCTGATAGCGATAAATAGCATAACTTGCGCCACCTAAAGAGGTACTATCAATCTTTTTAATGTTAATCTCCAGTACCTGACCCTCATTTGCCCCAATTTGAAAAACTGCGTTCTTGTTATCACCAGAGATCAGACTCGCTTCCTTTGAGTCGGAGATTGCTAGAGCACTATTTGCCGTACTATCTCCACTATCTTCGGTAGCAAAGAGGAATTTGGCTTCAAACACAAGCGTTCCATTTTCTACGGCGACGGTCATACCAGAGAGATCAGCACTTTCGTTGAGCTTCGATTGGATCATCTGTGCCAGCTGACCGATTGTGTAGTCGCCCGCATCTAGTGTGATGGACTTGGCTTGACCGTTAACATTGAAGGCTAATGTGTCGTTAGTACCGGTTTGTATCGTAACTATTCCGTTTGTTCCGGTAATCGCACCCGTCTGATAGCGATAAACGCTGGTTGCACCATCCAGATCACCGTTCAGAAGTTTCTTTGTATTGAATTCTGTAGTAGCCGCGATTCTGTCAATTTCCTCAATCAACTGGTTAATCTCTTTTTGGATTTCCCGCCTGTCCGCAAGAGTATTTGTGTCATTAGCTGCTTGAACAGCCAGTTCGCGCATCCGCTGAAGGATGCTGTGGGTCTCGTTAAGGGCACCTTCCGCCGTTTGAATGAGAGAGATACCATCCTGGGCGTTGCGCACGGCCTGGTTCAAGCCCCGGATCTGGCCGCGCATCTTTTCGGAAATAGCCAACCCTGCCGCATCGTCCGCGGCACGGTTGATACGCATGCCTGACGAGAGCTTTTCCAGCGACTTGGTCGCCATGCTGTTATTAATTGACAACTGACGATAGGTGTTAAGTGCGGAGATATTGTGGTTAATTCTCATACACCATTCCTCCCTGAATTTTTTATTTCCGCCGAAGTCCCTTTCGACGGATTTTCTTTTAAAGCCTCTCCTCTGCCCGGCCGCTGCAAAGGATTGGCTTCATTTTGTTTTCATTAATACTTATCGACAACCTCTTACATAAACTTTAGAGATTAAAAAGAAATTTTTTATATTTTGTAGAACTTTTTGACTACTTGCGTAGTAAATTTTTACTATACCCCAATAATGCTGCTGTTTAAGCCCATCTTTTCTCTACTCCTTTAGCACCTTGCTCAGCTCCTCCAGAGTAAGCCTTGAGCTATCCACCACCGCCTCGCGGTTTACCTGCCTTACCTCGTCCATGAGCTCCTTCCTTAAGATGGTTACATCTCTCGGAGCGCTTATACCTATTCTAACCTGGTCTCCCTGTACGTCTATTATCTTCACCTCTATGTTGTCGCCTATAAGTATCGACTCGCCCGGCTTTCGACTTAAAACCAGCATGTCTCCACCTCTACTTCTATGCCCCTTTTTTCATCTCCTCGAGTATGTAGTGCCTGGTAGTGTACTTATCATCGTCCAGTATCACCTGCATGGCGATGTTCTTCTTTGCGTTTATCACAATAGGGCCCTGTAAGTTAGCGGTCATCTTGGACACATCCTGCGGGATGACGACGATGGACAAAAAGCGTATGTCAGTAGGGTCCTCAACCTCGAGTTTATGCAAAACCTCCTCATTTATCGAGGGTGAATAGTCCTTTTTAAATACAAAAGGATCTATGACCACAAAGCACACATCCGGGTTGTGCACAGCATGAAGCCACATGAAGGGGTTGTCATCCCCCACCTTGCCCAGCAGCACGTATTCCTTTATGTCCTCAAAGCCGTAAAGCCCATACGGAAAACGTATGATTTCCTCCTCGGGTATCTCTATGTAGCCAAAATGTTTGGACTCAATAATCAATTTTATACCCTCCTGTCGATATAATGCCCCACGTATTCTATGGCGATACTCGGATACTGCCTCATATAGATCTCCACTTTGTGAGGCGTAATCCTGTACCTCACAGGATATACGATAGCGTTAAAATGGATTTTGCCTGGCTGGTAGTCTATACTCACGCCACCGGTTACATAGAATTTTGGTTTAGGAAATGGCAACGTTATAGGCTCGGCCTCGGGCACATCGTACGACCTCTCCTCGGCAATATCGGCTATGGGGTTTCCGCCCAGCTCTATGGCGGCAAGCCTGTCACCGTCCTGAGCAGTCTGGGCTATATATTCCATCACCCTCTGGTATCCCCTTTGCGCTTGAGTCTGTGCAAGGTCCAAAAAATTTTTATACCCCAGCTCGGCAAAGCATTCGTACTGGTCAATGTGCACCCTTACGGGTTCAGTGTCTATATTAAGCTGAGGCTGCTGCCGTCTCATCTCCAATACAGGCTGGGGACTTTCCATCTCCACCCTGGCCGGTCGTGTATGTATCCCTATAAGAGCCGGTGTAGTAGTAATACGTAAAAGCATACCTTTACTCCTTAAAATCGTGCAAAATTACGGTAGAGCTTGAAAATATTCCAGATTGACCTCCAAAATAGGCAAATCAGCTTGCAACTGCCCTTTAAAAAACAGCAAACCTATCTCAAAAAGTCTACAAGCGTTGGCATGATGATGCGTGCACCTGCCGCCAACGATGCCCTGTACACATTCTCGGCCTCTTTAAGCCGCACTATCACCTCGGCAATGTCGACGTCCTCGTTCTGCGAGAGCAGATTCGTGAAGTTTATTTCCTCCTCCTTCAGCCTTGCCCGAATAAGCTCAAAGCGGTTTACCTTTGCGCCCACAGCCGAGCGCTGTGACAGTATCTGCATCATGCGCTGGTCTATTTCGCCGATGTATCCGTCCAGGTTGGCATCTACACCGCTTCTTAGATCGTTTTTAAACCGCTCCAGCACGTCGTAAATCTTGTCTATCTCGGCACCTCCTGATCCGCCCAGCACGTTTACCTCTATGCGGTTACCAACACCTATCTCAAAGGCTATCTTGCCGCTGTCGCCTTGATAAATAAGCTGCCCATTCTGCTCGACAAACGCCGGTTGATCCGTCCTGTACCCCGCAAATATGTACCGTCCCGCATAGGTGGCATTGCCCACCTGCACGATATGCTTTTGCAGCTGCTCGATCTCGTCGGCTATGGCCATCCTGTCCTCGGGGGCAAGAGCCCCGTTGCTGCCTCGGACCGCTAGCTCCCTTGCCCTATGGAGCACATCGCCCAGGTCCTTGAGGGCCGATTCGGTGGCCTCAAGCCAGGATATGGCGTTGTCGGCATTGCTCACATACTGCTGGTTGTAAGCAAGGTCAGCCCTCAGCTTGAGCGACTTGGACACCGCCACAGGGTCATCCGACGGCTTCAAGATCCTTTTACCGGATGAAAGCTGGCCCTGCAGCTTTTCAAGGTTGCGCATATTTTTTGCATAGTCCCGCATCATGTTGGTGATGAGCATTCCGTTGGTTACGCGCATCTTCCAAACCACCTTTTATAAGTTATAATCACATTTATTTTTAAAAAGTGCACTTTAAATTCGGTTTTCTCAAATGACCTTTCGATGTACTAAACTCGTCTTGTAAGCCCAGTATGTCTTCTTTGATAACCGGCTCATATTTGCCTTCCGATGTATTAAACTCGCCTCATAAAACCTGTATCAATACCTTTGCAGTACGTTCAGCAGACAGTCAAACTGTCCATCCTAAACTCAATCAAATCCTCTTTAAACCCATACCGCAAAAAAATCCTATGATTTATCTCTGATTTACCTCATGTCAAGTTCAATTTAAAGCGTTGACATACGCAATACATCTGCCATAAGCAAATTGCCCGCACCTTCATATAGCCTACCTTCCCACCACGCCCATCCTGTTTATGAGAATCTCCAGCATCTCGTCAATGGCGGTCAGTATCCTGGCCGATGCGTTGTAGGCGTGCTGGAAGCGCACCATGTTGGCCATCTCCTCATCCAGCGACACGCCCGATACCGACTGGCGCCGCTTGTCCATTTCACCCACCAAGATTTGCTGGTTGTCGGCCATATGGGCAGCCTGACGGCTTGCTACCCCCAGTGTAGATATGAGCGCTTTTGTGAAGTTGTCCATATTATCGCATTCGGGCACATAAGTCTTGTGCCTTAAATCAAGAAGCCTTAATATATTTTTGTTGTTGCCCTTGGCTTCGGCCGGGTCAAACCCATTTTGGGGATCCATGCCGCTGGCTATATCTTCCTCATCAAAATAGATGGCTGCGATATTGTTCCAGTCGTTTCTTATCTCATTTGATATGGTGATAAACTTGGCTATGGGCTGTCGAACGTTCGCCGGGTCAAAATTGGCACTGCCATCCGAGAAAAAGTATATACCGGTCTTGCCGTCCAATGTGTATCCCTGGCTGTGGATTTCATTGAAAGTAATCATAAGAGTATGGGCAAACAGGTTCCACATACGCATGTAATAGGGTATCCCGTATTCGGCGTTTTGATTGGGTGCAGGCTGGAACTGCCCAGCAGCTGGAGGAGTACCCGTCTGGCTACTTGACGTTCCCGGCTCTAGCAGCTCCTGGGGTACGCTCGGCAATGGTTGCTCCTTACCCCCTATGCCATCCCGCATATCGATGAAGCCCTTCAACATGCCTCCGGTGATGTTAACCCTTTCACCGGTATCCTTCCACACCACTTCCACCAGCTCATCCACATCCACATGGTTGTTCTTGGGATAGGGCATGCCGTTTACGCTGCTGCTCCTCGGGATAGTGTCCAGCTCATAAACCTTTGTATGGCTGACCAGCGTCTGGCCTGCAATGTCCACCCTGAACCGGCCGCTGGCATCCTCGTGTACCGATACCTGCACTATTTTGGACAAGTTGTCCAATATGAGGTTGCGCTGGTCGCGCAGGTCATTGGCCGGCCGGCCGGTGGATTCAAACCTGAATATCTGCTCGTTAAGGACTGCAATCTCCCTGGCGAAGGAATTTATGTCGTTAACATGAGATATTATGGCCTGGTTGGCCTCCCTCTGCAGTTCTTCTAGCTTGGTATAGACGTTCCTTATGTTCTCGGTAAGCGCCAGGGCCTTCTGCTGTACCGTAGCGCGTGTGGTTGGGTCTTCGGGATTCAAGCTCAAGGCCTGAAGGGCGTTGAAAAACTCGTTGAGCACCGTGTTTATCCCCGACTCAGAAGGCTCGTTGAATATGGCTTCAATGTATGCCAGCATGTCCCGCTTTACTTCCCATTCGCCCAGAGCCGTCGACTCCTTGCGGTACTGCATATCCAGGTACGCATCGCGAATCTGGCGCACCTGCTGTATGTCAACGCCGCCCCCCACGGCATATCCGCCGTAGGTAGTAAACAGCCCCAGGCCCGTGCCGGGCTCTATGGCCTTCTGTATGACCTGCTGGCGAGAATATCCCTTTGTATTGGCATTGGCGATGTTGTGCGCCGTAACCTCAAGATTTGCCTGGCTGACGTGCAGGCCCTTCCTTGCAATCTCCAGGCCGTAAAAAGTAGAACGCATAAAGCTCACTCCCTGCTTTATACCTTTTTATCTATCAGGCTGCGTCCCTGCTGCCTGGTATCCGCTCCACCGGTTTTACTGTATATGCTCCCCGCCTGTCCCCGACCGGTGATCAAACCTATGGAAAAATCGATAAACTCCAGGTTGTTCCTGAGGAGCCGCTCGTTTATCTGGTTCACCTGCTTCTGCTCCTCTATTATGCCGTAAAGCCGATCCTGCAGATGCTTGAGCCGCTCCTGGATCGGGCCCTCTGCCTGCGATACAAGGTAAGATACGGTGACATCTCCAGGGGTAACGCCCCGCCGCTTTGCAAAATCGGTTACCCATTCCTCCCGCTTGTCCTCTAGATTCCTCAATTCAAAGATGAGACGCTCTTCCATCTCCACAATCTTTTCCAGCTCGCCTATATCAGCATCCACAATAACCTGCGTTTTCTTTTTAGATAAATCCAGCAGTATGCTGTAAAGCTCGCATTCCTTATCCAGTATATCCACAATTTTTTGCAGGCTGTCCATGACCTCAATCCCTCACACGCAATTTTACCTTCGCAGCACTTAATGCTTTAAACCCTCACAAGCAAAACTCTTTGCAAAAGCTCTGAACTATAAACAAAAACAGCTTAAAAATGATTTAAACGCAACTGCACCTATCTCGGCTATCTGTCCTGTTTCAGCAAATCGTCCACCATCTTGGAGGCTATGCTCCAGCTGTCCACGCGGTACTGCCCGCTTTCGAGCCGTGCCTTTATCTCCTCCACTTTTGCCAATCGAACATCAGGTACCGACTTTGCGGCCTTTAGCGCTTCCTGAAAAATCTGGGCCCCCTTTGACAGCACCACCTCATCGGCTTTGCTGCTTCTGTCCTTAACGCTGCGAATTTGCGGATCCTGGCTGGCATACAGATTCAATATCCGGGAAATGCGCGTTGAATCGATCTTCAAACCCCTTCACCTCTTTAACGCGATTCATATATAATATCGGCATACGCGGACAAAAAATTTAGGGGTAATCTGCATTCCCCTCTTCAATCACATTTCTCGTCCAATGGATCCATTTAGCCTATCCTTTCTGCCTGTTTATTCCCTTTCCCTCTTCTTGATGATATAATCGGCCAAGTGTATTTTGCTGCTGTCGGGCTTTAAATCCGATACTCTTCTGGCAGACTCATTTAAGCCTTTTTTTAGGCCCCTTTCAAACGCTGCAAGGCACTCCTTGCACATTCTTCCCGTGGTGATGGGCTTGCCGCACCGCTCACAGGTCAGCACCGGCGATGGCTCCTTAAGCTCCAGCCTCCCCTCGCGTAAAAACTCAAATATTATCTTCTCCTCCACCCCCGTGGCCTCTGAAACCTCGACTATGGTGGCATCAGGGTGCTCATACAAATAGTCCCTCACCTTTTTGAACATCTCGTCCAGCTCCATCACGCAACTGGGACAGTACTTTATGCCGTTGTATTGAAACAGCCTGTTGCATCGTTTGCAATTGCGAATATCCACAGCATCTCACCCCTTAAACAAAAAGCATTTATATGAAAAGGTGCGGCTTACCGGCCGGTAGCCAAGGTAAGCACGTACACCCTTTGAGCCCCCGCTTGAAGCAGCACCCTACTGCACTCGTCAACCGTGCTGCCCGTGGTAAACACGTCGTCCACCAGCAAAACCGACTTACCCCGCACTGCTTCAGGCTTCCGCACTTCAAAGGCATCCTGTAGATTTTGCATGCGCTGGAATTTACTAAGTCCTGCTTGTGCGGGCGTATATTTCTTACGAATGAGCACCCTCTCATTGACCGCCACACCGATATATCTGCCCATCTCCCTGGCCAGCAGCGCCGACTGGTTAAACCCCCTCTGGCGCTGCCTCCTGGGATGAAGCGGCACCGGTACGATAACATCCACATCCCAGCCGCAACGCTGATTGAAAGCTTCAGCCATCCACCACCCCAGGGTACGGCTGAGATACGATATGCCACCATACTTGAACCGATGTATGAGCTGCTTTATCTCGGGAGTATAGTGCAGGACCGAGACGGCCTGTTCAAAATGATAGCGCACATACGCACAGTCGATACATATGCCATCTTCCCCAAGGGGCCTGCCACACTTATGGCACACCGGCGGGGTAATAAGGGGAAGCGAGCTAGCGCATGTCCGGCATAGACCTTTGTCGTCTATGTCCCTGGCCCTTTGCCGGCAAAGGATACAGGCTATGTTCTGGGGATACAGTATGTCGAGAATGGCCTCTTTGATGGCAGATAGGTCCATGGGTACCACCTTCTCAGAAGTTGGATACCGCAAACAGCTTTTTGAAGTGGTGCATAAGCCCCGAATAGCGCTTTTCCACGTAGTCATTCCTGACCATGGCCTCAATGGCCCGTTCCCGCCCCACTATGACCACCATCTCCCGCGCCCTGGTCACCGCGGTATAGAGCAGATTACGCGTCATAAGCATGGGCGGTCCCCACGCCAGCGGAATGATAACCACAGGAAACTCGCTGCCCTGGCTCTTGTGAATGGATATAGCATAGGCAAGTTCCAGCTCGTCCAGCTGCGAAAAATCATATACCACTTCCTTGTCGTCATCGAATATCACCGTCATGCTTTGCTCCTCGTGGTCTATAGCTGCGATGTAGCCGATATCGCCGTTGAAGACCCCTTCGCCCTCTTCTACCACCATGCCGTGAACCTTCCTCTTCCAGGGAGTACGGTAATTGTTCTTGATCTGCATCACCTTATCGCCTTCCCTAAACAGGGTATTGCGAAAAAGCTTCTCCTGCTTTTCATCCGATGGGGGATTGAGGACCCTTTGCAGCTCGTTGTTCAAATTGTTAACCCCAATGGCACCCTTCCGCATGGGTACCAGTACCTGTATGTCCCTGAGGGGATTGTAATCGGCAAAAGCGGGCAGTCGCCGGCATATGAGGTCCAGCACGGTGTCCAGTATTTGCTGTGGAGTCTCCCGCCTGGTGAAGAAAAAATCGCCGCCCTTTACGTTGAGATGGGGCATGTGCCCCTGGTTGATCCTGTGGGCATTGAGCACTATCATGCTCTCCTGAGCCTGCCTGAAAATCTCGGTCAGGCGCACCACCTTGATAATCCCGCTCGAGATTATATCCTTAAGCACATTGCCCGGCCCCACCGAAGGAAGCTGATCCACATCTCCCACCAGTATCAGCCGGGTACCGGGCACGATGGCCTTCAAAAGGTGGTTCATCAGCAGAACGTCCACCATCGACACCTCGTCTATTATCACCGCATCGGCCAGTATGGGGTCGTCCTCATCCTTCTGAAAGTACGGTCCTTCATCGCTGTAGCTGTACTCGAGCAGCCTGTGTATAGTCCTGGCCTCCCTACCGGTAGTCTCGGTCATGCGCTTGGCCGCCCTGCCGGTGGGAGCCGCCAGCACCACCGTCATTCCCTGCTGCTCCATCAGCTTTATGATGCAGTTAATGATGGTGGTCTTGCCGGTGCCCGGCCCGCCCGTTATGACTGTCACCCCGTTGGATAAAGCCTCGATCACAGCTTCACGCTGCTTGAGCGCAAGGAGTATGCCTTCCTCCTTCTGAAATTTTCTGAGCATATCCTCTATGTCAAACGCTCCCGGGTTTACGTCCACCATCGACAGCTCGACAAGGCGCCTGCACACCCCCACCTCGGCGTAATAAAAAGGTGCGAGGTACACTGCCGTCTGGCCCTCGATGTTCTCGATAAAAATGGATTGCTGAACCGCCAGGGATATGATGGCATTTTCCACCAGGCTTTTGTCCACTCCCAGCAGAAGCGAAGCCTGCTCCACCAGAATATCCCTGGGCAGGTAGGTGTGCCCATCGGCTGCCGCCTGGGAAAGCACGTATTTTACCCCTGCCGCAATTCGGTAGGGCGAATCAAAGGCCACGCCCATGTTCTGCGCTATCCTGTCAGCCGTCTTAAATCCTATGCCCGTCACCTCGTCGGCCAGGCGATAGGGATTTTCCTTTATGATGCCGATAGCGTCATTGCCGTACATCTTGTATATCTTTATGGCATAGGTGGTGGTGATGCCGTAGGACTGAAGAAACATCATGACTTCCCTTATTTCCCTGTGTTCAGCATAGGAAGCGGCTATCATCTCGGCCCGCGCGGGGCCAATGCCTTCCACCTCAGTGAGGCGTTCGGGATTGAACTCTATGACGTTTAACACATCCATCCCAAAGCGTTCGATAAGCTTTCTGGCGGTGGATGGCCCCACCCCTTTTATGAGCCCCGATGCCAGGTATTTTTCCATGCCGTCCAAAGTGGAGGGCACAACGCTTTTCATGGCATGGATCTTAAGCTGCTGGCCATAATCGGGGTGCATGGTCCACTCGCCCACGATGTGCACCTTTTCGCCCGCATTGGCATAGGGCAGGCTGCCCACCGCCGTCACCAGAGCCCTGCTGCTCTCATCCCGCACCTCTATCACGGTAAAGCCGTTGTCCTCGTTGCGAAACACCACTTCCTCTATGATGCCCGTGATTTCCACCACTTTTTAAGCCACCCGCTTCCCGTAATTATATATATAACCCGGAGCGTATTGCAAATCACAGCCGTAAATCGCTGAAGATTACCACACAGCTCAATCTCCTGCAAGCTTTAAAGATATTTTACCATATCCTTTCAGGCAATTCACCTCTTTTCTTGCCTGTGCGCCATATTTTCGGCGTATCAAATCCATAATTGATTTCGCTGCAAAATAGGCTTTTTACAGTAAAATCATAATTTATCGCAATGCAGGCCTAACCGGTCGGCTGCGGTGCAATGAGATTACCGGTCAAAACTACATAGCAAAGGAGTGCACACCGGCGCCTTGCCTTAAACGCGAGTTGCAATCACCTACATCGCGGGCAACCAGGGATTATCCCCTTGAAGCTATGCAGCCTTTAAAGCTCCCGTCCCACTGCCCGCGCAATGGGCTTTAGCTCCTCCATCAAACGGGCGAACTTCTCGGGCTGGAGGGACTGCGCTCCATCGCTTGCGGCATTGGCAGGGTCGGGATGCACCTCTATCATGAGTCCATCTGCCCCGGCCGCCACAAATGCCCTGGCCACCGCATCCACCCATTTCCAGTTTCCTGTGCCATGGCTGGGGTCGGCTATAACCGGTAGGTGCGAGAGTTCCTTTACCACCGGAATGGCGTTGATGTCCATGGTGTTGCGCGTCGCCGTCTCAAAGGTGCGAATACCCCTCTCGCACAGTATGATGTTCTGGTTGCCGGCATCCGCGATGTACTCGGCAGCCATGAGCCATTCCTCGATGGTAGCCGACAAGCCGCGCTTTAAAAGCACCGGCTTGCCTGAAAGGCCGCATTCTTTAAGCAGCCGGAAATTCTGCATGTTGCGCGCCCCGATCTGTAGGATATCGGCATAGCGGCTGACCAGCTCCACATCCCTGGTGTCCATCACCTCGGTAACCACCTTGAGGCCAGTCATCCTGGCAGCCTGATGCAGCAGCTTGAGTCCTTCCTCCTCCATACCCTGGAAGGAATATGGGGAGGTTCTGGGCTTGTAAGCCCCGCCCCTTAGCACGGCAGCACCCGCCTCCTTTACCCTAAGGGCTACCTCGTATATCTGCTCCTCGCTTTCAACGGCGCAGGGCCCGGCCATCACCACCAGCTTTTTCCCGCCGATTTTCACATCGCCTACTTCCACCACCGTATCCTGCTTTTTAAGCTCACGCCCCACCAGCTTGTATGGCTTCATTATGGGAACTATGCCCTCCACCCCTGGCAGGTGCGAAAGGTTATGCTCCTTTACCAGCCTCTTATCGCCTATGGCGCCAATCACCGTTTTTACCTCGCCATAGATGGGATGGGTTTTAAAACCCAGCTCCCTCAGCCGCTTTTCGACGTTCTCGATCTCCTGCTGGGTAGCGCCGGGTTTCATGACCACAATCACTTTAAAACACCCCCTTCAGAATTTTGTGATAAACGCTCATCATATGGCTATAAAAAAATCCCCGTCCTGTTTAGGACGGGGAGTATTTCCCGCGGTACCACCTAACTTGGCTATCGATATACGATAACCCTCTCGTTTAAGGATACTTGTCATTGCCCACCGGATTTAAAAGGCAAAGACGCCATATCCCCCTTCCTGGATAACGGCGAAGGCCACCGTCTCAGCCTACGCAGGGAACGTACCCGCTTTAAAACCGCTTATGGCAGCTCGTGCCATACTCGCAACCATGGCTCATGCTTGACCGGATATACCGCCTCTACACCGATACATCCTGGCCCTATGGGCGCTTCCCCTTCAGCCTGCAGCTCCCGGGAGAACTTCCATACACCGCTTGCCACCGGGCTCGCACCTTATCCCGGCTCTCTGGAGGCTCGCAGTACATGTACTTTTCCCGTTCACAGCCTTTTATACAATATTTCCATTTTTTATTGTCAGAAATTATACTATATCACTTTCGCTGCAGTCAATACCCCTTATATCTCAAACGCCCCTTCAAAAAGTGATCAGCTCAAAAGTGAAAACTTTACGATACCGTAAAACCTTCTTCACGGTGCAAAGCCATCTTTTAACGCTCCATTGCTGCTATGACCCGTGCCAGCTCCTGAATGGACTGCGTCAAACCCTCCAGCTTTCCTTCGATGCGCACCAGCAGATACACCGACAGCACGATGGGAAAGCCGACGTTGCCGACAAGGCTAAGCAGCTGTTCCATACCCATTCCTCCTTACCACATTTTATGAACAGGTCAGCATAACAGTGTAAAAATAGTTCATAAAGCCATAAAATCTATACAAGCTATACGAGAGCGTAAAGCATGAAACTGTAAATTCAATGAAAAATCCCTTTAAAGCGATATTTCAAATATTTCAATAAGATAGAGGAGTGGCAGGCACTCCTCTACCTTCCCTCAAACCAGTTGCAGGGACTGAACCTCTGTATTGATGATGTTTGCCTCTGCTATTTCAACCAGTCCACCCTCTACGTCGAAGGGATTTACGCTGATCACCAGGTCCATGAAAGCCTTAACCTCAGCCGGTTGAAGGTCAAAACGCGGGTCATCCAGCGTGATGCGGTAGGTTGTGCCCTGCCCCGTCTTAAAAACCATCTCCAGCGTCTGCGCCACTTTCCTCACCCCCCATACCGGAATTTAAGTTTACTTAAACGTTGACATAATCAAACTGCGCTGTCTTGCGGATGGCTATCACAGGATGAGACTGCAGCGATGCCAGTGCAGCAGCTATGTTGTAGAGGTCCTCATCAGATACATCAGGTTTTATTCTGCTTAAGCTTCGAGTCCTGGTAATCCTCCTGCCATTCTGGTCCTGCCCCATATCCAGCTGAATCTGAAGCCTTGCATCCATAGGCCTTATCTCCAGCGCCATCGTCCTCACCTCCTTTTCTTTATCTACTTCCTAGAATTCAAAACCGGCTTTTGAGAGACACATCGTCCTCGATTTTCTCCAGATGCTCTTTTAGGGATTTCAGAGCCCTGTCCTTCAGCCTGAGTACCGATTTGTAGTGGCTGTTCCTTGCCCGGGCAATATCCTTGTATTTCAGCCCGTAGAAGAAGTGCAGGAGTATAACCTGTCTCTGTTTAGGCGATAGCTTGCCTATGGCACGGTACAGCCGCCTGACTTCACCGGTCTGCATCACCGTCTCCTCCACACCGGGCTGAGGGCTCATCAGCAGGTCTCCCAGGGTACATGTATCACCGTCATGCCCTTCAAATTCCTTATCCAGCGAAATGGCTGAAACTCTTTGCCTGCCGGTATTCATCAGACCAAAATACACCCTCTTTTTAACGTATACCAGGAACGGTACCCCCTTTGAAGGGTCGAAATCCTGTATGCACTGAAGGATTATAAGGCAGGCTTCCTGATACAGGTCCTTCCTGTCAAGCCCAGGTCCACACCGCCGTATGGCAGAACAGATGAGGGGATGCAGCCTGTCAATGACCTGTTGAGCGGCAGCAGCCTCTCCCCGTTTGGCTCTCTCAACCAACCCTTTAAGCAGGTATTCCAAAGCAATACACCCTCCCATTCATCGAGGGCCGGCCCTGCACCAATTTCTTTAAGCTGTACAGCTCATACTACATGATAGCCCGGGTTTGGAAGGTACGAAAAAAGCCGGGGAATAATCTCCCCGGCCTGAATAGCAGCCGCTCGTTTTCCTGTCATATCAAAAATATGATCGTATATTTTTTCTAAAACATCATTTGGAACCGTGTATCAATTTGGTCAAATAACCGCACAGCTCCCCTGGCTTTAAGAATTTTATATAGGGATACTGCCTGGCAAGGCGTTCCATGACCTTTGGCGTATCATCGCATGAGCCCACATCCACCAGCACGATGTTGACCAACGAGTCCTCGGCGCCGTCCACCGCCGTTTTAAGGATAAACCCCTTTACGATGCCCTCTATGGCATCCTCCTGATTCTGTGCCGTTATGACCACATTGAAACTTCCTTTTTTATTGCCTAAAGCCGATGATATATCGCGAAGCACCAGTACCACAAAGCATATAAACCCGAATATGGCAAATACCCACAGGACAATGGCAAGGTATGTATCGATGTACATGCATACTCCCCCTCTACGGCGCAGGATAATCCATCCACACATTCCATAGTATGCTGCTGCGCCTCAAGAGGTGAGGCATACCCGCATAAATAAAAAAGCCCCAATCCCGTTTGAGACTGGGGCATGCGTGCCTGGTATCCATATGTTCCAATGTGCATATACTCTGTATTCTATAAGCGCAGTCCCGCTATTATTTGCCGAAGGCTTGCTCCCTCAACAGCTGGGCCTTATCTGTCTTCTCCCACGGCAGGTCCAGGTCAAGGCGCCCAAAATGGCCGTAGACAGCCGTCTGCCTGTATATGGGCCTTCTCAAATTGAGGTCTCTTATGATGGCACCGGGCCTTAGGTCAAAATTCTTGTGTATGAGCTCCAGTATGAGCTCCTCTGGCACCTTTGCCGTACCAAATGTATCGACACTGATGGATACCGGCCTGGCCACGCCTATAGCATAGGCAACCGCCACCTCGCACTTATCAGCCAGCCCGGCTGCAACAATGTTTTTAGCCACATACCGAGCTGCATAGCTGGCCGAGCGATCGACTTTAGTGGGGTCCTTGCCCGAGAAGGCACCGCCACCGTGCCGCGCGTACCCGCCATAAGTGTCCACTATGATCTTTCGGCCGGTAAGTCCCGAATCGCCCTGAGGGCCTCCTACCACGAAGCGGCCGGTCGGGTTGACCAGATAACGGGTTTTGTCATCCAGAAACTCGGGAGGAATAACGGCCTTTATGACCTTATCGATTACGTCCCTTTCGATGGTGGAGTGGTCGACATCCGGGCTGTGCTGCGTCGAAACGACGACGGTATGTACACGCACCGGCTTGTCCCCCTCATACTCCACGGTAACCTGGGATTTCCCATCGGGCCTTAAGTACTCCAGCGTGCCATCCTTGCGCACCTGGGCCAATCTCCTGGTGATCTTATGGGCCAGCGAAATGGGCAAAGGCATGAGCTCAGGGGTCTCGTTGCAGGCAAATCCAAACATCATGCCCTGATCGCCCGCCCCGATGGCCTCTATATCGTCCTCCATCTCCTGCATCTTGGCCTCAAGGGCTTTGTTTACCCCCATTGCGATGTCTGGCGACTGCTCATCTATAGAGGTTATAACAGCGCAGGTATCAGCATCAAAGCCGTATTTCGCTCTTGTATATCCTATCTCACGAACTGTCTCACGTACAATGCTGGGAATGTCCACATAACAGTCGGTGGTGATCTCTCCCATGACTAATACAAGGCCGGTGGTCACAGCGGTTTCACACGCCACTCTGGCATAGGGGTCCTTGGCCAAAATGGCATCCAGCACAGCATCAGAGATCTGATCGCATATCTTATCGGGATGCCCCTCAGTGACAGATTCCGACGTAAACAGCCTTTTTCTCATTTGTTCGCCTCCTCAAGCAGTAAAGATACTGGTTAAATATAAATTTGTCCAACAATAGATTTAAGTATAGCATACCACCAGTAAAAAATCAATACAGGCATAGGACCAAAATGCTCCACGCAAGCCAAAGAATGAACCCGTTTAGTCGAAGAATACTAAAGAGGGTGGCTGATATTTTTATATCAACCACCCTTTTTCCTGGTGGAGGGGGATGGATTCGAACCACCGAAGGCTGCGCCAACAGATTTACAGTCTGCCCCCTTTGACCACTCGGGCACCCCTCCATGTTGAAAATTATCAATCATACATCACTATCGCAGTATATAATTATATGATAAGAACCCTATAAAGTCAACCTCTATTTTAAAAATTCGCCCATTGATTAACGGCAATCCCAACGGTTATAATAGGAAATAGCCTTTATATTCAAGGAGTGTGTAACAATGCAAACGGTTCACATAGACGATTTTAAAGGATGCCAGGTCCATTTTGTAGGTATAGGCGGCATCAGCATGAGCGGCCTGGCCGAGATACTGCTTCAGCGGGGATACATCGTCACCGGCTCGGATTTGAAGGAATCACACATCACGCAGAGGCTCAGGGGAAAAGGCGCCAGGGTGTTTATAGGGCACCACCCCTCAAACGTGCAAGGCGCCCGGCTGGTGGTACATACCGCCGCCGTCAAAGCAGACAATCCCGAAATACAGGAAGCCCATAAAAGAAACATCCCTGTGATCGACAGGGCCACGCTGCTGGGCCAGATCATGGAGGCCTATCCCTATTCCATAGGTGTATCGGGCAGCCACGGCAAAACCACCACCACCTCCATGCTTTCGACCATTTTGCTCCATGCAAACCTGGACCCCACCATACTGGTGGGCGGCGAGTTGGACGTCATAGGCGGCAACGTACGCACGGGCAACAGCCCGTACTTTATAACTGAGGCCTGCGAATACGTCGAAAGCTTCCTTCACTTTAGGCCGTACATAGCCATTATTCTAAATATAGACGCAGACCACCTGGACTATTTCAAAGACATAGACCACATATACCAGGCATTCAGCAAGTTCGCACACCTGGTGCCACAAAACGGATACGCAGTGGGCTGCGCCGATGACCCGCTGGTAGCAAAGCTGCTTTCCGAGGTCAAATGCAACACCATAAGCTATGGTATCAACGGACCATCAGACTGGAAAGCCTGCGATATACATTACAACAGCCAGGGAACGGCTTCTTTCAAAGCCTACTACAAAGGAGAATACGTGGGTAATATGAGCCTGTCTATACCCGGCAAGCACAACGTGTACAATGCCCTGGCGGCAACTGCCGCCGCATATGCCCTGGGCATACCCTTCGAGGTAATAAAGGAGGCCCTGACGACCTACAGGGGCACTCACCGCCGTTTGGAATTCAAGGGCAAAATGGGGGACGTCACCATTCTAGATGATTACGCACATCACCCCACCGAAATAAAGGCCACCCTGGAGACAGTGAAAAACTATCCCCACAACAGGATATGGTGCGTGTTTCAGCCCCATACATACACCCGCACCAAAAAGCTGTTTAACGAATTTGTGCATGCTTTCAAACAGGCCGACCGGCTCATAATAACCGATATCTACGCAGCGCGGGAAAAGGACACTGGCGAGGTTCACTCTCGTGACCTGGTGCAGGCCATCTTACAAACCGGCCAGCCCTGTATGTACATGCAGACGTTTGAGGAGATAGCAAACTATCTCAAAGAGAACATCAGCCCAGGGGATATAGTGATCACCATGGGCGCCGGAGATGTATACCGCATCGGCGATATGCTGCTCAATACTACCGTTTAAACAGCCAATTGTCAATTGTCCGTTTCCCAATGAATGTTGATCATTGATATATCATTACTCAGCTGAACAGAAAACTTCTTTTTAACAGCACAAAACAAACAAAAAAGCGTGCGGCATGAGCTGTACAAAATTTTCAGGCACTATACTGCCCGAAATATCCGTGTACAGCACATGCCGCACAAATCATGTACCCGCCGTATGCCTTAAAACAGCCCCACTATGGTGCCATCTGGCATTATGTCCATATTCTCGGCAGCCGGGTTTTTGGGTAACCCCGGCATAGTCATCATGGATCCCGTCAGCACCACGACAAATCCCGCACCGGCCGATACCTTGACCTCGCGAACGTTGAGCTTCCAGCCCCTGGGAGCACCTTTCAAGGACGGGTCGTCCGAAAATGACATCTGCGTCTTGGCTATGCACACTGGAAGATTGCCGTACCCCAGCTGTTTCAAGGTGTCTATGGCACGTTTGGCTTCCTTGCTGTACACAACGCCATCCGCCCTGTAAACCCGGCAGGCGATGGCCTCGATCTTGTCCTCAATGGAGGTCTCAAGGTCATAAAGCGGCCTGAAGTTGTTCTCCTCGTGCATTGCCTCCAGCAACGCCTTGGCAAGTTCAATCCCGCCCTCTCCACCGCGGGTTACCACTTCGGAGACCGCCATCTTCACCCCTATCCTTGCACAATGCTCTTTCAGAAGCTGTATCTCGGCGGCAGTATCGGTAGGAAATCTGTTCAAAGCCACCACAACCGGCAAGCCAAAAACATTCTTCAAATTGTCTATGTGCTGATCCAAATTTGCCAGTCCTCTCTCAAGTGCGGCCAAATCCTCTTCATTTAAACTGGACAAAGGCAGGCCGCCGTGGAACTTGAGCGCACGAATGGTGGCCACCAGCACCACCACATCGGGCCTTATATGAGCGGTTCTGTAGACTATATCAAAGAACTTCTCGGCACCCAGATCAGCTGCAAAACCGCCTTCGGTAACGGCGTAGTCAGCCAGCTTCAAGGCCATGCGGGTAGCCATGATGGAGTTGTTGCCATGGGCGATATTGGCAAACGGGCCACCGTGTATAAAAGCAGGCTGACCTTCCAGAGTCTGCACTATATTGGGCTTTATGGCATCTTTGAGCAGTATGGCCATTGCGCCCACGGCTTTCAAATCCCTTGCATACACCGGACGTCCATCATAGGTATATGCCACCAGCATGTCTCCCAGACGCCTCTTTAAATCCTCCATATCCGATGCCAGGCACAGTATGGCCATAATCTCGGAGGCAGCCGTGATATCAAAACCGGATTCCATGGGGATACCGTTGGCCTTTCCTCCTAAACCGGTGACTATGCTGCGCAGCTGTCTGTCGTTTATATCCATCACCCGTTTCCAGACAACGCGCGTGGGGTCGATACCAAGCTCATTTCCTTTGACGATGTGGTTATCGATCAGGGCAGCCAGCAGGTTATGCGCAGAACCTACAGCGTGTATATCGCCGGTAAAGTGGAGGTTTATATCCTCCATGGGCAGCACCTGGGAATAACCCCCGCCGGTTGCTCCGCCTTTTATGCCAAACACCGGACCCAGGGACGGCTCCCTCAAGCACAGCGCCACCTTCTTGCCCAGCCTGCCCAGGGCCTGGGTAATCCCCACCGCGGTTGTGGTCTTGCCCTCGCCGGCAGGAGTGGGGGTAATGGCGGTTACATATATGAGCTTGCCATTTGGCCTGTCTTTAATCCTGCCCCATACCGCCAAGTTCACCTTAGCCTTATATTTGCCGTACAGCTCCAGGTCATCCTCACTCAGCCCGATCTGTGATGCCACATCGACGATGGGCCTGAGCTTTGCCTGCTGTGCAATTTCGATATCGCTAAGCATCGCCTACACATTTCCCCTTTCCGTTAAATTTCTGTTAAAATCTATATAAATTAAAAACATTAACACTAATTTTATACCCATATGCATGACCGTTGTCACGTAAAATCTCATGCACTGTTTCCTTCTCAACATTCCGAACAACAGTTTACTGCCGTTTTTTCACAACAAAAATCATCATCAGACACCGGCATATTACTGTGTTTGTCGCCTCAAAAACCCTTTGGCCTTCAACGCTCGCACGGATTGGTTTATCCATCCGTCCATACATAGCCGTAATCCGACGTATCGATCAATGAGCTGAATTCCCGTATTTAAAGCAACCCCTTTTTAACAAATTGAAAAAGCTGTTTCATGCTTTACCACGCGGGTTAGGTAAATATATAGAAATAATAACACAACATAACTCTCTATAAAAGGGGGATAATGATTGAACAAGAACATCAACTATGACCGGCTGATTGAACAGGTAGGAAAATGCTGCCTCACCGAGGACTTTTGCGGTACATGTCAAAAAGAGGCGTGCCTTATAGGCTATTGCAAGCACGTATTGCTGAAGGCCTTTAAGCAACACAACGAGTTCATAGATGGCGGCATGGACAACATACCCTCCTTCGACACCAAGCTGTATAAGGTACAGAGCTTGAAAGGGTGGTCAAACAAAACTTCAACGGCGAAACCAGCGAAGTGGGCATGTACCTGGCCATGGCAAGGCTGGCCCAAAGGCAGGGTTATCCTGAGATAGGAGAGGTACTCAAAACCATTGCCTGGGAGGAAGCCGAGCATGCCGCAGTATTTGCAGAGCTCAACGGCATGTTGCAGGAAGACATATTCGAAAACATCAAAAGAATGTTAGAAGGTGAAGTATTTGCCAATCAAGGAAAGAAAGAGGCAGCAGACAAGGCACAAGAACTGGGTATCGCTTCGGCCCGGGACTATTTCAACCTTTCGGCAAAAGATGAAGCAAGGCATGCGAGAATGCTGCAGGGCATACTAAAACGCTATAACAAAATATAGCCTTTTATTTCAAGTATTTCAAGGTATATTAAGTTCTGGCCAGCACAAAATAATACATGGAGGAGGGAACAATCATGAAAAAGGCTCTAGCCTTCGTGCTTGCAACAGCCTGCTTCATGATACCCACCCAGGCACTGGCAGAGACAGACTTAAACCAGCACAGGGTCATAACAGACTACGTCAACAGGATATGCAGCATTACCCATTGAAAGCCAGATGATGTACACCTGCTGGCCAGAGTGATAAATGGCGAAGCAAGAGGGGAGCCATATACAGGTAAGGTAGCAGTAGCCGCCGTAATAATGAACCGGTTGAAATCTCCCCTTTTCCCCAATACCTTGAGAGAGGTTATAATGCAGCCCTACGCCTTCACGTGTGTTCAGGACGGACAGATTTATCTCACCCCTGATGTAGAATGCTATCGAGCCGCCCTGGATGCCGTAATGGGGTATGACCCAACCGGAGGATGCCTGTTTTATTATAACCCCAGGACGGCCACATCCAGATGGATGAAGGAGCGCAAGGCTGCAAGCAGCGTGGTGATAGGCAACCATGTATTCATGAAATGACCGGGCAGTGCTCGGTCATTTCATGTTTAATGATCATCTAAAAACACAAAGCCATCCCCTCCCACGGAGATGGCCTTCATATACCACTGACTTTCATTTACCTGTGCAGATGTTATATCCACCACAATCTATATCGTCCATCAAATGCCCAACACAGCATTTGTTACAAAACTCAAGTCAAAGATACCAGCTGGCTTAACAGCTCCATAAAGAATATGGGAAATAATGCCGCCAACACCAGTATAATCGAGACTATGATTCCGGTAATCCCTCTTCCGACCTCGCTCCTGAACAACCTGTACATGGGCCTCCCCCCTCTTATTTGGCTTGCTTATATTATACCCTAGATATATTTCAAAAGTTTTACGCAACTTTTATAAAACCTTTAATAACCACCTAACAAAGCATTAAAACATTTATGCCCCCTCATCATATTTTGACGCAGTCTCCCAGCTCTGAGACGCGTCGCCCAGCCTTGCCTCAAGATAATCTATAAACTGGCGAGCCGTGCGGCCTGAGCGGCCGTTATACCTTTTCTCCCAGCGCAAAGCCTCTTCCCTCAAAGCATCGGCGTCCATCAAAATCCCGCGTCTGGCCGCAAGGCGTTCCACCATCTCCAGGTAGGTCCTCTGGTTGGGTGCGGTGAAGGTCAGGGTTATGCCAAACCGATCTGACAGCGACAGCTTCTCCTGCATCGAGTCGATGGGCGAGATTTCATCCTCCTGGCCTGAATACGCACCGCTCCTATCGCGATGAAACTCTCTTACAAGGTGCCTGCGGTTGGACGTTGCGTACACAACCACGTTGGCAGGTCTGGCCTTAAGCCCTCCTTCTAGCAGCGCTTTTATATGCTTGTATTCCACTTCGCCTTCTTCAAAAGACAGGTCGTCCACAAACAGTATGAACTTCTGCTTGCGCCCTTCCAGCTGTTCCAGTATCTGATAATAATCCCTCAAACAATCCTTGGGCACCTCCACAATTCTCAAGCCCTGCCCGGCATACCGGTGCACCAGCGCTTTGACCAGTGACGATTTGCCTGTGCCCTTATCGCCATAAAGCAGCACGTTGTTGGCCCTGTACCCTTTGAGCAGCTGCTCAGTGTTCTCAATCAATTTTGCTTTTTGCTCCTCATAGCCCACCAGCTGGTCTAGCGTCACAGGATCCACGCTGGCAATTCCTTTAAGGCGTCCATGGCCATCCACACGCTCCCACCTGAAGCCCTTGAATATGCCAAACATGCCAGACCCGTTGCGGTAGAAATGATGTGCTAGCTCCCGCACCCCCCAGTTTACCACCCGGTGATACGGTACCGGCTGGTTTATGCCACCACAGGCGAATATATTTAGCCATCCGTCGATGCCAGTCTTGTGTCTGGCCAGGATTAAAAGCTCATTCCAGTTCACCATGGCTATTTCCCTCAAATGCCCCAACTCAAATTTCATGGCAGCCTTCAGCCATCCTGGAATCCCTTCAAAGCCTGCGTGTTCGGCAAAGCGGCTAAAAGCCGTCTCGTAGCTCAGCATATTGTAGCCCCAGTAAGCCTTCCACAGCACATCCCCTGCAACATCCTCCTGGTCCTGTGCAGCACCCTTATGGTTACCACCACTCCGTACCTTCTCACGGCAGCCTACATCCTGGGCATTACCCCCATACCGCATCTCCTCACAGCTGCATATATCATTTACCTGTGACTGCTTTGTACTTCCATCATGAAGCCAAACGCCATCATTACATGATAATGCCCCTTTCTCCCCGGATGAAAAGCCGCTTATCTGGGGCTCACTGCCGTACAATGAAGTGCCATCACCGTATTGAAGAATGCCGATTTCCACCAGAGCGTTTATCATACAGTGTACAAAACGGTTGTAGTCATCCCACAGCCGTCCAGCACAAACACTGTCGCTTACAAGGCCGGCAACAAAATCCTCGAATGCCTGAACAGTCGGCTCATGCCGCAGCTGCCTGTACAAAACCAGGCCCTTCAAGGCCCTATCGACCCTCCTTGCCTGTTCCTCAATGCGACTCATTGCAACATTTTCAGTGCGCATCTTCAGTTCCCCCCATAACCCTGTTTCTTATTTGTCCAACCTCATAGTATACCCTCTCTAAGTCTATGGTGGTCAGCTGCCGCTTCCTCATCAATACCTTTCCGTTTACAATAACGGTATCAACGTCGGAATCACGCCCGCTGTACACCAGATGGGTAACCGGGTCAGCAGCAGGATAATAATGCGGGGCATCACACTTGATCAGTATTATATCGGCCTTCTTTCCCGGCTCCAGTGAACCTATCTCGTGGCTCCACCCTATAGCCTTTGCACCGCAAACAGTGGCCATTTTAAGGACCTGTTTTGCCGGAATAACGGTTGGGTCCTCGTTTATGCCTTTGCCCAGCAAAGCGGCAAAGGTCATCTCCCTCATAACGCTCAGGCTGTTATTGCTGGCTGCGCTGTCGGTCCCCAGCCCTACGTTTATCCCCTCTTCAAGAAGCAGGGATACCTGTGCGATGCCGCTGCCCAGCTTTAAATTGCTAACAGGGCAGTGCGCCACCTGTACGTCGTGTTCCTTAAGTATATCCATATCGCGCTGCGTAAGGTGCACGCAGTGAGCGGCCAAAACCGGCAGATTGAAAAAGCCTATACTCTCCAGGTATTCAACAGGAGTTTTGCCATACTTCTTCAATGCCTCTTCGACTTCGGTGCGCGTCTCGGCCAAATGGATGTGGAGGCCCACCCCCAGTTGCTCTGCCAGATCCATGCAGCACTTCAGGTAGTCACCGTCACAGGTATAGATGGCATGTGGCCCCACCATAACCCTTATACGCCCTTCTGCCCCACCGTGCCATTCCTCCCACAGCCGGCGGTTTTCCGCAAGGCGCTGCTCCGACCTGGCATCCGGCCCCTGCAAACCCCTTGCCAGAACAGCTCGAATCCCTGAATGCTCCACCGCTTTTGCGGTTTGATCCATGAACATGTACATATCGGCAAAAGCGGTGACCCCGCTCATGGCCATTTCTGCAATGGACAATATGGACAGCCAGTAAGCGTCCTGCGGCTGCAACCTATCCTCGAGGGGCCATATCTTTTGCGCCAGCCAATCCATAAGCGGAATATCGTTGGCATAGCCCCGGAACAGCGACATAGCCGAATGGGTATGGGCATTGACAAACCCAGGTAAGGCCAGCATACCACAGCCGTCAAGTATCTCATCGGGCACAAAACCCGCAGGCAGACGTTCTTCATCCCCTACGTATGCAATTGTATCGCCTTCTACGGCAATGCAGCCGTCAGGATATTGATTGTCTTGATCATCCATGGTGATTATATAAACGTTTCTTATGAGAGCCTTCATAACATACCGGCGCAGCACATCCTATCTCTGTCCAGGATATCACAAATGCGCCCATTGCCTCCTTCCGTGCATTTATATGCTTATCTTGAACCGCCTCAGTTTTCACCTCTGGCTTCACACGCCAAACTCATTTTATCCTTCAAAAACGCTTGTCCCGGCACAGCATTTCCATGTAAATTCAATAAGACATAAGATAGCGTTCTTGCTCAGGGGTCAAGGAATCGATGTTGATACCCATGGCCTGGAGCTTCATCCGTGCTACCCTGTAATCGATAAACCGTGGAACGCTGTATACTTTTGGTTCGAACTTGTCCCCGTTTTCAATCAGATACTGCACCGAAAGGGCCTGCAGCGCAAAGCTCATATCCATGATTTCAGCAGGATGCCCGTCACCCGAAGCCAGGTTCACCAGCCTACCATGGGCCAGGAGATTCAGCACCCTTCCATCCTTCATCACGTAACCCTCCACATTGTGGCGCATTATGCGCTTTTCGACCGCCAGGGCCTCCAGATCAGGTTTACATATCTCAACGTCAAAGTGCCCCGCATTGGCCAACAGTACCCCATCCTTCATCCTTTCAAAGTGCTCTCGCCTTATGACCTTGGTGCAACCGGTGGTGGTTATGAATATATCGCCAATCTCGGCAGCCTCAAGCATGGTCATCACCCTGAAGCCGTCCATGGCAGCCTCCAAGGCTTTTATCGGGTCCACCTCGGTTATGATCACGTTTGCACCAAGGCCCCTGGCCTTCATGGCCACCCCTTTCCCGCACCAGCCATACCCTGCCACCACCACGTTCTTGCCTGCGATGATGAGGTTTGTGGTGCGCATGATACCATCCCATACCGACTGTCCCGTGCCATACCGGTTGTCGAAGAGGTGTTTGCAGTAGGCATCGTTTACGGCAATCATGGGGAATTTCAGCTTGCCTTCCCTTTCCCTGGCCCGCAACCTGAGGACGCCGGTGGTGGTCTCCTCGCAGCCGCCTATTATCCTGTCACACAGCTCCTGGCGTGAAGAATGCAGCATAGCCACCAGGTCTCCTCCGTCATCGATGATGATATCCGGCCCTATATCCAGAGTCCTGCTCAGATGCTCTTTATACTCCTCTTCGGTGGCGCCGTGCCATGCATGTACTGTAAGCCCGGCTTTTACCAGCGCTGCCGCCACGGCATCCTGCGTAGATAACGGGTTGCTGCCGGTGACGGCAACTTCAGCTCCTCCGGCTGCCAAAACGAGGCACAGGTAAGCCGTCTTGGCCTCCAGATGTACCGACACCGCAATCCTCTTACCCTTAAAAGGTTTTGTCGCCTCAAATTCCTTCTCCAGTTGGTTGAGCAATGGCATGTAGCGCCTGACCCAGTCGATCCTTCTCTGGCCTTCATCTGCCAGAGTTATATCCCTGATAGTGCTGTTCATAGAAAAATGCCTCCCCGCATTGATTTTGCAAAGTACAGCATAACCATATTTTAGCACATTGTCACAAAAATGTATCGTTAAATTCTAAACTTATGACAACCTTACCCCTTTTCTCGGTTTTAGTAGTATGCTATAATTAATATAGCATCCCGTTTGCCGCTGTATCATATCCAGAAAGCGTATTTGCATATCTATTATACCGTATTCCTCAGCGTTTTACTTCAACGGGAGTAAAAACGTATAAGGAGGAATGTGTAGTATGGGGGCCCAGTATGTCAAGGAGTTTAATGCGGATCTGGGAGAGCTTTCATTACTTGCAGGCGGCAAACACTGGAAAAGATTCCATGCCAGCAAGATAATCAAGTTTCAACGCACCACCGGCATAAAGAAAATACTATTCTTCTCCAAGCCCGTTGAAAGGATAGAAGTTCACGTTCAGGGCGAAGATGCACCATATATCATCGAAAAGGGCGTTATAAAGGACGATTTCCAGTGGATCGTCGATGTGCTCAAGAGATTCGCAGAAAAGAACAAGGTACCATTTAACGAGTAAAGTCCAGGCGAAATACCTGGACTTTTTATTTTACAAGCATCGCATTCAAAGGATTGTAATAACCGAAGATTCCAAACTTTTGTGTATAAATGATTAAAGGAGTTTCCTCCTGAGTTTTTTACTTTGCACATTAAGCTGAATAATTAGAAGAGGATCGATTATCCATGCGTAGTTCGAATCCAAGGGACCTGTACAGCAACACTACAATCACCATCGAGATTATGAGCTCTGGAAGCAGGTAAGAGCCGTTGTAGAGTATGGAGTATACCCATGGGCTTTGTCCCTCAGGAGCGTAACTTGCAAAGACCGTTACACCCGATATCACATGGCATATGAAGCGCCCTAGTATACCCAAGAATACCCCGGCCATAACCCCAGCCATGCCCTTTTGCCTAAACAAACCAGCCAAACCGAGGCAGCCAAACGCTATGATATAATCGAACAGTATCGATACTATATGATAGCTGTATTTTTCGCCCAGAATAAACTGAAGCAAGCCATATGCCATCCCGGCAAGTATGCCCCCTCGGGCACCCCATTTTACCGCAAAAAAGAGTATTGGAACCATGGATCCTGCCGTAACCGACCCACCTTGCGGTAATTCATAAACCTTTACATAGCTAAGCACCTGCGCCAGAGCTATCATAACTCCGGCTTCCACCAGCATCCTGGTGTTCGTCCTCTTCATACTATCCTCTCCTCCCTTTTTCCGGGGAGAAAAAAAGACTACATGCCAAACAATAGGGCACGTAGTCCCCTTCCACAATTCGTTCCCTACGCTGGCATTACCCAGATCAGGTTCTCCCCGTCTGATAGTTTTGCATACCAACACTCCTAATCAACTGCTCGATATGCACTTTGAATCTTATTTCGAGACCATCACGACCAATGTAAACTTTATCTAAAATATGGGTTAACATCATCTTCTTTTCTTCAATTGTTGCATTTTCATACACCTCCCACCAAACAGGAATTGTTTGTTGTAATGCTTTTAAATTATTAATTTTATCTTGTGCTTCATTCACAATTTTAATTAATTCTTCTATTTTTTGATTTATTTCTTGAATTTCTTTTTCTTTTTGCTCGATAAGTTTTGCTAACAATTCAGGTTTAAATGGGCTTTGCCCTAATATACTTTTACTTACTTCATTGCTTAAAGCTGTTAATTCTTGGTAATTTTTTTCATTTTGTTTTTGTAAATCGTTAAGTTTTTGCAGATTACCTTTATCTAGTTCTCGTTTTCTCCTTATAATTTCTGCTTCAAAATCCACTTGTTGGAGACTATCTATAAATAATTTTAATGCTTTATTGAAACTATCTTCAACTTTTTTTTGGTCGTAAAGTGTTTGCCCATCACAACTTGTTTTAGAATTTACTTTACCAGTACATTTGTATTTTCCAAATATTTTATAATAAAGAGTTCCATCTTTTTTTACTCTTTTACGATGAAGATAAGATGTAGTAACAGCACTACCACAATGTTTACATCTTATAAAACCTGTTAGCAACAAAGGACTTTTGGTACTAAGAGGCATTTCTGCTTCTTCATTTTCTTTAATTTTCTTATTTATATCTCGACTTTCTCTAATTTTACGTACAGCTTCCCATTTATCTTCGGGTATTATAACTAATTCTGGTAAAGGTTGGTCAGACAAAATCCATTCTTCCATGGGTTGATATGTTCTACCATCTCTAGCAGATTTTCGCTTTCCGTAACACATATACCCTTTGTAAATAGGATTTCTTAATATATAACTGATAACACCTGCTCTCCATGGTTTACCTGTAGGAGAAGGAATATTTTGTTCATTTAAATAATGTGCAATTCTAGCAATACCATATCCTTTAGTTAATACTAAATCATAAATTAATCTAATAACCTCAGCTTGTTCTTCATCAATAACTAATTTTTTTACTTCTCTTCCATTTTTATTAATAACACCCGTTGGAACAAGCTTATATCCATATGGATTATATCCACCACGAAATAATCCTTCTTTTACCATTTGTCTATGCCTATTATTTACTCTAATAGATGTTTTGTAGCTTTCACCTGCCGATTGCCAAAAACGAAGGTAATTTAAAAGTTTATCAATATGATCGTCAAATCTCTGTTGTCCTTCTTGTGTTGACCATACTTCTATTCCATGATTTACAAACCATTCTACGATAAAAGGAGTTTCGTCATCTCTTCTGCCCAGTCTGTCAAACATAAAAACAAGCAGAACATCGAATAATCCTTTAAGTGCATCCTCTCTAACTTGTTGTAAAACGTCTCGATCATCTGCTGACAGCTTATATCCAGAAACTCCTTTTTCATAATACTCTCTTACTAATACCCAATTAGGTTGTTTGGCAATAAATTCTCGACATGCATTTTTTTGTAAAGGAATATCATTATTATCAACCTGTCCTTTTGTCGATACCCTATATAAACAGGCTACTCGTTTAATTTTTTTCTCTTCTGCTGTTATGGCTACCATAACTAACCCCCTTCGGTTTAGTTAGTTTTGCATCTCTATTCTAGTATAAAAAAAGAAGTATGTCAATTTAGAACATTGGTTACTATTTTATTGACATACTTCTCTCCCAACATTTTAGTAATAATTTGTTCTGCTTCATGATTATAATAATACTATAAATGAGCAAAATCGCAGGAATAAATTACCATATAAAAATGTATATAAAAATTAAAACATTTATAGGAGCTTTAAGGACTAATAGGGTTATATATCCAAAAGGTCATGGAAGCCTTGGAATTAAAGTTCATGCTTTTGCTAAGACACTTACAGCAAAAGATGTCAGCCTAGTCAAAGCTGGTGGTCATGAATATTATATTTACACATACCAAGGCAAGCTCAATGATGTGAAGATGGCAACCATGGTTCTCAGCTGGCCTAAGAATGCCCTTTTCAATGAGAAAGCATTGAAAGCATTTATAAGTCTTGATCCTAATATAGATGTCCAAAGCTTGCTAAATCATTACGTTCACAGGTGGCCGATAGAGACATTTTTCAGAGAAAGCAAAAAGTACCTGGGCCTTGATGATTATCAGGTAAGAAGCGAAAGAAGCATAAGGAGATACTTTGTATTACTGATGCTTACCTATGTTTATTGTGAACTTGAAGTAACCGGTAATGTACTCAATTTTTCTAAGGGGCTTAAAATTACCCGTAAGGAGATTAAACAAAACCAAATAGCCTGGATTTATAAGCAGGCTTAGGCGGGAACCCCCTTAGAACAGATTTTCCAATTACTAAAGATTGCATAGGGGTATACTGACTCCTTGCAATGGTAAATATTTCTAGTAAATTTGCTCATTTATAGAACATATATAAAAGCATTAAATCTTTGCACCCTAATTTTACAATTTCCTAGAATTTTAATCTTACTCCTTTATGGCACCAGCCGCAAGTCCGAGAATTAAATACCTTTGCAAAAACATATAACACAAAGTAATGGGTACCGCCACCAATACCGCTCCTGCTGCAAAAGTCGTAAATTTAGTATTGCCTATACCTGTGACCATTTCGAACAAACCGACAGCTAACGTTTTGTTGCAATCGGAACGCAACACAAGGCGTGCAAAAATGAAGTCCAACCACGGCCCTACAAAATTATTTAACATGGTAAAAGTAACTATTGGATAGGAAAGGGGCAAAACAATTTTAATAAATGTCTGCGTATTTGTAGCTCCATCGATTCGAGCTGCCTCTTCCATGCTGCGGGGAATACTGTCAAAATATCCTTTAACCATCCAGGTCCCATATGGAATTGCCCCACCTGCATATACCAGTACCAATCCTAGGTGACTATCCAACAGACCGAATTGGTTTAACAATACATAAACGGCTACCATTCCCATAAAGCTGGGGAACATCTGCAGTACCAATAAAGTCATTAAGCTTAGCCTTCTGCCCTTAAAACGGAATCTTGAAAAGGCATAAGCCGCCGGCAATATAAGTGCAGTTGATAAAAACATATTTGCTGTGGCAACCTTCAAGGTATTGAAGTACCATAATTTATAATCGGTTTCTTCCCATAAATACTGATAATGAAACAAGGTTAACTTTTTGGGCCACAGGGCAGTAGCCAATAAAGTATCACCGGGATTCAAAGAACTTACAATTATCCATATTACAGGTAACAAAATAAGAATAGCAGTCACCATCAGCAAAAGATGGATTAGCACCGTCAATAGACCCGACTTAATGCCATCCAATGTCAATTTCATAATAAATCTTCCTCCTTAAAGGTCTTGGTTCTGCGAAAATTAATTATGGATATCGTTGCTATGAATATAAAAATCAGTATGGACATTACCGAAGCCATATGATACTGCCCCTGCTCTAATGTCAATTTATAGATCCAGCTAATTATAATATCCGTGGAACCGGCAAACACATAATTAGGATTTGCTGGTCCTCCACCTGTTAACAAATAGATTAAATTGAAGTTATTAAAATTAGAAGCAATGGACATAATTATAAGCGGGGACGTTGAAAACAATAACATGGGAACCGTAAGATGCCAGAACTGCTGCCACGCTCTGGCGCCATCAATTTCTGCAGCCTCATATATTTCCTTATCAATTACCCCTAGCATTCCGCTTAAAAGAGCCATCCAGTACGGAAATCCCAACCAAATATTGACGATAACAATTGATACCTTAGCCCAGAATGGATCTACCAGCCATGGAATGCGCGTAAGCCCTATGGATACCAATATCTGATTAAGCGGTCCAAATTGCATGTTTAATATGTTTCTAAATATCAAAATGGATACAAAATAAGGGATAGCCCAAGGTAGTATAAAAATTGTTCTCCATAATCGCTTTAAACGAACGCGCTTAGAATTGATTAAAACGGCATAAAAAAGGCCTATAAAATATGTGGAAAAGGTACCAATTATGGCCCAAATGCTGTTCCATGCCAGGATTCCCCAAAATGTATAGCTCCATGACTTCAACTTGACTATATTTATAAAATTTTTAAAACCTACCCAGTCCACCAGAGATTTTGGTGGAAGATGATATGGCGAAGAGTAATTGGTAAAAGCAATTAAAATACCAAAAATCAGGGGTAAAATAACCAAAAAAACGATAAATAAAGAAGCCGGGATAACCAAAATATAGGGATAGCTATTGGTCTTCAACGCTTTATATATAGTATTGCCTCCCATAACATTCTTGCCTTGATCACGTATACGCCCATAACCATGAGCATCCCTAATATTATAAATGTATATTGATAACACAATTAAAAACAGGAAAATTGCAATTAAGCCCTCTATCATTAGAAATATCGAATGGTCCCCTTGAAATACAACCTTTCCTCCCACTCTCTGCTGTGGAGTTTCACCCAACGTCCAAAGCCCCCACATTGCACGTAAAAAAGGTTTACGAAAATATACCAACAATATCAATTCAAAAGAAGCGTATAGAATACCTTTTAACCATTGACCATTGTATATTTGTCCCAGCCCCATCCACAATGTTGAGAGTAAAGCTGCCTTAAACGCCCGAGTTTTGGATATCTTATACAACAAGAAACACCTCCTCATTTATACTCATGCCAATCATTACGGCCATCCTTTCCATACCTTTCGTAAAAATTCACCTATCAAAAACAGGTATAGTACTTTAACCTGTTTTTGATAGGTAAAAATTACGAATATTTTAATATATTCCTAACCTAGTACTGCCAAAATACCTCTAGATAGCCGGTCTCTCCATCCGAAGGCGTAATATAGGTATGATTATTGCCCGCTTCCCATTGAACAGTACCATCTTTTCGTATTATGATAAATTTAAACTCTATAGTCGTATTTGCCGGTAAGTTAACGACATTAAACCAATCAGGATACATCCCTGAATGTGTGATGAAAGGCCCAAATGCCCGATTGCTATCAGTGCTCCAATTGCCTAATTCGGCAATACTACCAGTGAGATAAACTTCATCACCGGGCTGCGTCAGAGGTGCATTTTTAACTTTAATAGTTACAGGCACCTGTGGACCGCTGAGTTTTTGAAATTTAAAAAAATTACTTGTCTGCTCATTGCTTACAACGACAACATCCAGATCACCATTAGATGCAGAAGCCGGCACTTCTACTATAATTTTATTGGAAGACCAAGATATTATTGGGGCTTGCACTGTGCCGAACATCACTTTACCCGATCTGCCAAATCCTCGTCCAGAAATCGTAACCTTAACGCCAGCTCTTCCCATAACAGGATATATACTGCCTATTTGAGGAATGCTGGGTTCGGGCGATGCATAGTCCCATACCGACACCGTCTTAGCAGGAATTGTAAAAGGTATAACCCGATTGTCCCCTTCAGCGTTTTTTTCAACCGTAATAGAAGCTCCCCCTAACAACCCTTCCAAATAATCCTGATATACGCCTGGCGGTAAAGCAGTATAGAGTCCACTTATGTTATATGTTTTATTCCCTTTATTAAAAGCAACCAAAACAATGCTGTCATAGAATCTACGTTCTAAAATTAAGACATCATCATTAATCCACCTTTCCTGATAAAGTCCATAGCGTAACGCTGCATTATTTTTACGGAGATCTGCTAGTTTACGAATAACAGTAAAAGCCGTTGTTGTTTCATCCCATGTTTCCATCATAGGCCTATTATATGGATCGTTCCCACCATTTGTATCATTATATAAATACTGTTCATCTCCATAGTATATAATAGGAACTCCCGGAAGCACCAAACTTGCTACAATGGACATTTCAAAAAGGCGTCTGTCCTTATTTATAGAAAGAAATCTAGGTATATCATGATTATTTACGAATATCGGCAAGTGATTTTCATAAGTAAATTCTGCGCTGTTACGATATACCGTTTCATTCAAATAACGCGTGGAGAAACCATACATAAATACGTCACGGATTGATTTATTTAAATCAAAATTAAGGATAGGAATCCCTGCTCTATTTGCCAATTTAACAGCATCTCCCCAAAGTGGGGCACTGGATACATCAAACCATTCGCCAAACATGATAACATTTTTTTGTGACAAAATATAATCATAATAGCTCTTTTGCCAACCATGGGGTATCAATTTAACAGCATCAATTCTTAAACCATCTACTTTATTTAGCCATACATTTACAGCATCTCTTAGATAAGTATTAGCAGGAGGGCTTCCGACTGCAAAATCAGCCAGTGCTACCATAGATTTAAATTGAGTCTCGTAACGATCATCCCAATTGGAAATGTCCCCGTTATGATGATAATAAGTGGGATCAGAATCAGTGCTATAGGTAACAACAGCAACTCCATCACGACATAATAGACCATCTTTGCCTTTACCATAAAAATTGCTATGATTTGGTACCCAATCTAGAATTACTTTAATTCCGTAACTATGCGCTGTATTAATCATTTCTATAAATTCATCCATTGTTCCAAAATGTGGTTCTGGACGAAAATAATCCATCCCCCAATATCCATGATATGCTGTTTCATAACTATTAAAGGATGGATTCCAAAGCTTTTCATTCATATTCATGACTCCGGGAGATATCCAAATTGCATTGATTCCCAGATTTGCTATATATGAAATCTTTTCCGTTATACCTTTCCAATCGCCACCCCAAAAAAATCTCCAATTACTTTTAGTAGAGTCATATAATCCAGGGGATTCTATAGGATCATTATTATTAGGATTACCGTCGTAAAACCTATCGGTTATAATTTGATAGATGATAAGATCCGTAATATCTACGCCACCAACATTGCTTTGTACGTTCATAGATGAAGCAGTAGTAAAAGGCATAATAATAAAGGCACCAACTAAAATGCCTATAAGTAAAAGACCCAAAAACTCTCTTTTAATATTCAAACTAATCTTTTTAGAATGCATCATTTGTTATCCCTCCTTTACAAGCAAAAAGTTAAATTGCTCAAAATAAGATAACAACATGAAATCGATTATATTTTGAAGATTATGGGATACTAAAATATTAGTATCCCATAATTTCTAAAACTATTCGGCTGCGCCTTGACTGGCAATAGCGCTTTTAAGCTGTTCCACAGCTGCATCCAAGGCTTCTTTTACCTCCAGCTGGCCATCCCAGATTACAGCAAGAGCAGAGCCCATAGGCGACCATACCAATTGCATTTGAGGAATATTAGGCATGGGTACTGAATATTGTGCCTGTTCCATAAACGCCGAAGTAATTTCATTTCCCTTAATGTCGGGATCTTCAAGTAAGTTCTTATGGACTGGAACCATGCCGGCCATTTCATAAAGCTTCTTTTGCATTTCTTCACTGGAGGCAAATTTAGCCAATAAGCTTGCAGCATTGGGATACTTAGTATAGGCGTTTACATAGAAAGCACGAATGCCGGAAAAACTAGTAGGATGTGTGCCATTATCAAGTAAAGGCAAAGGCATAACGCCAAAATTCAAACCCGCTTGACGATAATCCCCAACCGCCCATGGACCGTTCATATTGAACAACACTCTTCCCTCTTTAAATAAGCCTTCTTTTACATCATATGTAATATCTCCAGACTTTAATGGCAGGATTTCCTCACGAATTCGCCGCAAAAAATTACACCCCTTAATCGCTCCCTCACTATTTAAACCTATATCATTGGGGTTTGTATTGTTATCCCCAAATACATAACCACCGTAACCTCCTATAAAGCTATATACATAGTAAAAATTAGCCGGTTCCATCATAAAACCATACATATTTTTATCAATATCTGTAAAAGATTTGGCTTGTTCAATTAATTCCTCCCACGTTTCAGGCAATTTTTCTACCAAGTCTTTATTATAAAACAAAGCATACGTCTCGATTGCCGTAGGATAACCATACAAAACTCCATTCATAGTCGTACCCGTAATAGCAGCATCTAAATAATTATCAATATATTCTTCAGCAAAAAAGTTCTCCAAAATTAGCCCGGCCGAAACCATACCTCCCAGGTGGTCATGGGGGGCAGCAAATACGTCTGCACCCACACCTGCTGGCCCATCCGTCTTCATTTTGTGGGGAGCATCCGAGTTTTCGACATGTTCATAAACTACGGGTATACCATATCGTTTGGTAAATTCTTCTGCTACGTATTTGGCCCACTCCCCAATTACTCCACCCGATTCCCACAATACAAGCTTTGCTCCTTCCTCTGGCTGAATCTCCTCCGTTTTCCCTTGTTCAGATGTTCCCGTGTCTTGCTCTCCTGTATTTTCCTGCCCCGTTTGTTGCCCACTGTCTGCTGGGGTTGTAGAATCGCTCTGTTTGCCACTGTCCTTCGCACAGCCTGCAACTAATAATGCCAGCAAAAATACGACCGCCAGAATAATTGATACACTCTTTTTCACTTTAGATCCCTCCGCTTGTATTTTTGTTTTTATATACAACACCGTTTAGCGGTGTTGTATCCCCTGATAAATCAACATATTCACATTATTTTTATTTTCTTTATAACTTTGTGGATTCCCGTTCTACCAGTTCCGTATCGACAATATAATGCGTATAAGGCATATCCTTCTTTTGTAGTTTTTCTATGAGCAATTTAGCAGCGTACTCCCCTAACTTATGGGCATTTATATCTACAGATGTTAAAGAAGGGGTTTGGTATTCAGCCAGATAAGTATTATTAAACCCCACCAATGCTGTCCCTTTGATTTCTCGCTCATGCAGCATTTGATTAACACCAAACGCCAGCAAGTCATCTGTCGTAACTACAGCATCGGGTATTTTATGTGTCAAAATTTCTTTCATGGCTTCATAACCGGCTTGCTTTGAAAAATGCTTGGCAAATTTTACCATTTTGTCATCTTCACCAATAGCATGAGTCTGAAGCGCCTTTCTATATCCATCAAATCGGTCACGGGTTACATATAAGTTTTCAGGCCCTCCTATAAAAGCGATATCCTTATAGCCCTTTTTCACTAAGAAATCTACCACATTGTACATTGCCCGGAAGTTATCATTATCAACCCACAACACATCATTAGGTTGTTCTGGCCTGCCAATCAAAACAAATGGATGCCCAACATTTCTAAGATATGATATACATTTATCATTTTGTCTGGAAGTAAAGAGGATAATTCCATCAACCAGTTTACTTCTTATATAATGCTTTATAAACTCTAATTCCTTTTCTTCGTTTTCGCTAAAAGCATACATTATATAGTATCCTTTTTTTTGGGCATATACACTAATTCCTTTCATCGCTTGCATGAAAAATGGATTTTCAAACAAATCGTCTTCACTGCTAGGCAGTATCAAACCCAATATCCTTGTAGAATTATTAGCAAGACTTCTCGCTATTATATTTGGTTCGTAGTTTAACTCTCTCATGGCTTTATATACTTTTTCTTTAGTTTCTTGACTTATCTTGGGACTATTACTTATTACTCTCGATACAGTAGATGGAGATACATTTGCAAGTTTCGCTATATCCTTAATTGTAACGGCCAAAGTTCATTTCTCCTTTCATTGTATTTCCCTTTATGATTCTTTTATCAATTAGCTGTTTAAGAACAAGCACAAACATTGCGTGGGACCAGGTAAGAGGTACTACCCAAGCGGGCTGCCCGGTATTTCTATGAATCTGTTCGGGAAACAATCCCATAGATGTAGCACGATCAACAGCCCACTCAAAAAGCTCTTTCGCCTTATCATCTTCATCAATCAAGGTATAATAATATGCCAACCACAATGTTGTTAATATCCAAGGATTTCCCCCTCGATATATATCATTCTCATACCTTTTTATGCCACCTATCTTTGGACTCCACAATCGAGTTTCTATAAGTTTGGCAGTAGACATCATTCTCTCATCTCTTGCATCAAATACCCGGAAAGGATATACCAACCCTAAAAGGGAAACATCTATTGTATAGTCCTTATACAATATCCCTTTATCAACTTTGAGACTTCTCACAAAGTGATTAGCTTCTTGTTCCCAACATAACTTTTCGATAGCTCTTTTTACGTCATGTGCATTTTTATTCCATATTTCAGCATCCTTATCAAATCCCATTGCTTTTGCTGAATTAGCTGCGTTTATTAGTCCTCCATAAACAGCAGCCGCTGAATAAGTATGCTGACCTACTCGCTCTTCCCAAATATCATAACAATCCGCTGGCAAACCTGTATAACTATCTTTATATGAAATCAAAAAGTAAGCACCCTTTTTTATACTCGGCCACATCCTAGATAAAAATTCCATGTTTCGAGTGATCTTATAATGTTCCCAAATACCCCATAATATAGAACCTGTTTCATCTATTTGTAATCCCCAATTAGGTGCCACCGAACCATCCAAATAATATCTCTGTGCCCACGAACCATCACTACATTGAGCAGATGCAGCCCATAAATAAAATTTATCTACAATATCATGATAACCAGCTATGTCTATAGCATTAGCGACATAGGCAGCATCTCTTCCCCAGCAAAATCCATACCCCCCGCAATACAAAAAATCCTCATCCACTTCTGGCGCTGCTAGTATACCTCCCAAATCAGAATGACTTAAAAGATGAAATACCATAATGGACCTTTTATATAATCTATCAATTTTTTCATTGTCTACTCTCAAACAGCTATTTCTGTAAATCTCTTCCCAATGCTTATAAATATTTCTTTCAATCAGCGATACATCTTGAGCTTTTAAATCTTTTACAGCTTCTAAAACGTTTTTAATTGAGGACTCGGCTATCAAGTATATGTCAATACTTACATCGTCATACGCCCCTACAGTACCCAAGTTCCACATGACAGCCCCACATGACGACATATCCTGAACCCTACCATTTAGATTCAAAGCCTTAATATGCTCTTTTGCATCTTTACCGCATTGAAATGCTGATATTGTCCTATTACTAAATAGAGCTATTACAGTGTTTGAATGATAGTGCATTACACCATCTATATCTTTTGAATATTGAGTAGTGTTATATCTATAGCGCTCATTTATATGAAAATTCGAATACTGCCATAATTTTAATGAAACGGTTTGCCCTGAGTGGTTTTTGATACACCACCGTCTTATCAACACGTCACGATCAGGCAGTACAAAATCTTTTAATTCCCAACTTAAGGGCAATACTTTATGTAGCGCCTTTGTCAGCACCACAGGGGCATCTTCCAAATAAGATTGAGTAAAATCCCATTCCATTTCATCATGAGCCCATAATAAATTGTTATATCCTTCTACAGAAATTGCAAAATTCCACTCTTCTACCTGCTGATAAACGTCCAATCTAGGCCACCACAGTCTCTGTATCTGCCCATTAGACGTCATTGCCGCTAACATCCTTCTATTTCCTATTACAGCACTTGCTAAATTTGGTTTTGACATATGCGAACTTATATGCAAATCGCTTCAACTCCTATTCTTTTTTGTTGATAATAACATCATAATTATAAGGTTCTATTGAGAGAAAATAACATTTGCCATTATGTACTAAATTTATTTCAAATGGTCTATTGCTGACATTAAACGCTATAATTATTTCTTCCTCTGCTGTAGAACGCTGCATAATCAACTGAGCCTCACGGGCATATAGAAAATTACATTCTCCCCTCCGAAGGGCTGGATGTTTCTTCCTCAAAGCTATACATTTTTTATAAAACTCCAACAATACTTTGTCTTGTTTTTCTTCATCCCATACCATGGTCCTTCTACAGTCGGGATCATTTTCTCCCATCATTCCTATTTCATCACCATAGTACACACACGGTACACCCAAATACGTCATTTGAAACAATACAGCAAGTTTAAAGATTCTCTTATCTCCATTGCATACACTTAGTAATCTAGGAGTATCATGACTATCCACAATATTAAACAACACTTGATTGGCTTGATCCGGGTATCTGAATCTCCACATATTAAGCGTATTCACAAATTGCTCAGCATCTATAGAACGCTTACAGAAGAAATTAATAACTGCTTCCGTAAATGGGTAATTCATCACGCCATCAAATTGGTCCCCCTGCAGCCATGGCCCTGCATCATGCCATACCTCACCTACAATATAAGCATCAGGCTTTATCGATTTGACCAACCGTCTAAACTCCCTCCAAAAAGCATGATCTACTTCATTAGCCACATCTAAACGCCATCCATCTATGTCAACTTCTTTCATCCAGAATTCGGCTACCTCTAAAAGATACTTTTTAACTTCCGAGTTTTGAGTATTTAGTTTTGGCATACGATATTCAAATGCAAAACATTCATAATTTGGTCTGGGATGCGTTTTAATGGGGTAATCATGTATATAAAACCAATCCCAATACTTTGATTTAGGTCCTTTTTCTATCACATCCTGAAATGGAGCAAAATAATATCCACAATGATTAAAAACAGCATCTAATATTACTCTCATACCTCTCCGATGACAGCTAGATATAAGTTCTTTTAAAGTATCAATATCACCAAAATGCGGATCCACCTTCATATAATCTTTCGTATCGTACTTATGGTTACTATTAGCTTCAAATATGGGTGTTAAATATATGGCATTAATGCCTAGCTCGGATAAATAATCCAGATGCTCTATAATACCTTTAAGGTCCCCTCCAAAGAAATTGCTACCTGTAGGTTTGCTACCCCATTGTTCAACCTCTTCAGGATCATTGCTAACATCTCCATTAGCGAATCGATCGGGAAATATCTGATAAAAAATTGCATCCTTAACCCATTCCGGTGTCTTGAAAATATCAGCTTTATTGATATATGGATATTGGAACATCATATTGATTTCTGAAGGAGACTGATCATGGAATCCATATTCCGTATACCAGTACTTCTGCCCTTTGGATTTTAGCTCAAACATATAACAGAGACGCTTAAATGGAGGAATGACATCTACTTGCCAATAATCAAAGAATTGATCAGAATAAATCTTTCTCATAGCCTTTTCATACTGCTCTTTTTGCCAATCATATTTATCGCCGTAAATTATATTAACTTCCTCAACATCTTGCTTTGCTGTTCTTAATCGAATATGTACAGTATTTTCATCATAAGCGTAAGCAAAGTTCCCTTTTGGTCTGTGATAGACAGCATGAAAATTCATATTTATCCTCCTCAATTGTCCCCTAAAATTCTAAAATTTATCACAACCCCTGAGCTTCATGCAAACGCTTGCACCATCTGTGTCTTTCGTCCTTCTCCTTGTATCAGTAGATTACTTTTATTTAGCAAAACAACACAGTTTCAGTTATTCTAGAAAAATAAGTGTAATAAAATATCTTTTAGCTATTATATATGATGATATATGCGCCAACCTTAACTTTATGCAACCGTGTGCATTATTATAGTAACATAACTTGGTAAAGTTGTCAACATATATTTTTGAAATTGTGTTATTATTCTGTGATAATGTCATATTGAAATTATTCTGATAAAATGTCATGTATGAGAGAGGAGATATTCAATACGACACAAAAAGAAATGACTCGTTTAAGAGTCATAAACCAAACCATCGATTGGAAGGGAAAACTGTCAACCCAACACAGTTCGGCAAAGCCATGCAAGAACTCGGTATTAATATCATTAAAGCCAGATCTCCACAGGCCAAAGGACGTATTGAAAAACTGTGGCAAACACTACAAAGTAGGCTGAAAGCTGAACTCGAAATCTATGGCATTGATTCCATCGAGTTCGCTAATGCCTTTCTGCCAAAATTTATTGAATCTTACAATAAAAGATTCGGCGTCCAACCCGAAACCCTCAGCCAGCATTCAGACCTCTTGACCCTAGTATCAACCTCGATTATATCCTTTGCATCAAAGAACGACGCACTATCATTGAAGGCTCTGCCTTCTCATACAAAGAAAAATATTATCAGCTGGTCAAGGACGGTAAAGTGGACCGTAGAATAAGTTGGGATGACCCTAGGACTTTACTGCTTATGCCGCAAAAACCACTTGACATACACCCTTTTATGCAAGCTTTTGTCTATGCTGGTGGGTGTAGTACACCCACCAGCCTGCCTAGCAGTGAGCGAAAAAGTCCCTATAGTTTTAACCGTTATTTTACTATGATTTTACTTTTTGAGAGCCATGATGACATTTTTACTGAATAAAATTATCTTTTTTAGGTGATATTTTCGTACACTATTGACAGTCCGATTAAATTTTTACACACAATAAAAACCATTACAATAAAAAAGCCTTTTACCCCATCAAATTCTTGACAGAGTAAAAAGCTTTTTATAACTGGTACACATGCTGGTTCATATTCCTATCAATATGCATAGAATAACATATTAACTAACGAGCGTATCAACTTTACATCGTAATATGCAGTATCCAAACCGCCAATGAAAAATATATGGTCAGCGAAATGGCATCGGCAATGGTGGTAATCAGCGGGCTGGCCATAATAGCGGGGTCAAGTCCAATCCTTTTAGCAATCATCGGCAGCGTCCCACCAATAATTTTAGCAATTATAACCGTAAATATTAAACTGAGGGATATGGTAATTGCAATGCCAAAACCATAGCCTTCAACAAAATACACCCTGATGAAGTTAACCAAAGCCAGCGCCACACCAGCCAGCACTCCTACCTGAGCTTCCTTCAATATGACCTTTAATATATCACCAAACTTCAATTCTCCCAATACAAGGCTTCGTATCACCGTAACCGAGGCCTGCGAACCGGCATTCCCGGCGGTATCCATAAGTATGGGTATAAAAGCCGCCAAAGCCACTACCGCTTCAAGAGCCATTTCGTACTTGCGGATTATATAACCACTTATAGTGGCAGAAATCATCAATATGAGCAACCATAATAACCTTTTCCTTGCAATCATAAAGGGAGTGGCATCCAGGTACTCCTCTTCGGTGGGCTGAATAGCAGCCATGCGCTGAATATCCTCGGTATTTTCCTCTTCAATGACGTCGACGATATCATCTATGGTTATTATACCCACAAGCCTTTTCTCCTGGTCCACTACCGGCACAGCCAGAAGGTCATATTTTTTGAACACATCAGCAACCTCTTCCTGGTCATCATAGGTATCAACATATATGACATCCTTCTTCATTATATCCTCGACCTTGGTATCGGGCGAAGCCAAAACCAGGTCTTTTAAAGAGACGATGCCTTCCAGCTTGCGCAAGGCGTCGGTCACATAACATGTATAAACTATCTCCCTGTCCCGGCCAACCCTGCGAATTTTTTCCAGGGCTTCAGCCACCGTCATCTCCTTTTTGAGGTCAACAAACTCAATGGTCATCAGGCTGCCAGCCGAATATTCCGGATACTGCAAAAACTGGTTGATCAACTTGCGCTCGGCCTCAGAGGTATTTCTCAATATTCTCTTGACAACGTTGGCCGGCATCTCTTCCAGGAAGTCGATCTTATCGTCAAAGAACAGGTCGCTTACAATTTCGTTAAGCTCGTTTTCGTCTATCATCATGGATATTTCGCTCTGCCGTTCGGAAGAGAGATACGAGAAGACATCAGCCGCTATCTCTTTGGGCAGCAACCTGAATAGAATAATAGCGTTTTTGGTATCAAGCTCATCGACAATCTCGGCTATGTCCTGTATCTGCATATACTTTATCTTTTCTTTCAGCTCAGCGTATCTCTTTTCCTTCAGCAGCTGCTTGATGTCATCGATAGCCATACCATTACCCCCTTTGCGCTATATGATTTTGAAAGCATAATAAAGCTGAGAGAGCCATTTGCATCAAAGCACTGCACTTCCTCTACCCCATCTACTGCCCCGTGTTTTCCATTTAAAAACCGGCTTCATAAACTTATTATTCCTATTACTCTCAAAACCATATAGCCTTATTAGGCAATGTATGGCTCAGACAATTGTAAAGAGCTTTCAATGCCAAAACATGTTTAAATTTTTATTAAATGGAAAACAGAGGCAGTAGAACGCACCACCCCCTCTATACCCTATTTCATTTATACTTTTAGGCAAATTACTAGGGCCGGCGTCCATTCTACCACCTCCATACCAGTTCAAAATTTGTAAACTTCACTCGAATAGAATAGCACACACCTGTCAAAAATTCAAACAAAATTTTTTAGACACCAAAAAAGAGAAAGCGGGCTTATTGTAGAGAGCAAACCCGCTCATTTAACAGACAATCCCATGGCTTATTCGCAGCAACTGCAGCAGCAGACTATGTATTTCTTTACCACTTCATCGATTTCGCGTTCGTCGTTAGAAGGCATCTCCACATCGCCGATGAGCTCCCATTCCTCCACATGGGACAGCGTACTGCCGGGCTCGACAAGTGTCAAGGGCGACAACGTCTCCATCTCAAGCATGAAATCGGTGGTGTAGGTCTCATACGAAACGCCAAAATCGGGATATTTTTTGCCCATCTGGTGCACAAACCGTTTGATAAACAGATTGCCGTGATTGAAATAAGCCGCCCATCCATCTTCATTGTTTATGCCAAACTTAAATGGATGCTTGGTGTTGGGATCCTGCTGCAGCACTATATACTTGTCTCCCCAGTACACCCTGTGGTCATTCATTTTAGAATACGGCCACAGCGCAAGAACACGATTGCCCAGAAGGCCGGTATCCCTCTGAGGTTGGGGTACAACCTCCTTGCCACCGGGTGCCATGACGGTCAAGGCCCATGCGGCAAACTCCACAGGCCATGCATTCCTGTTTGTCAGGCGATGGACTATCCGTACCCTGTCGCAGCAGGATGCCAGAGTGATCTCCATCTCCTTCTCGATCTGCACCCATGGCTCCACCTTCTGCTTGACCTTTATGCCGTTTTCAACCTCTTGCCACTCCACAGGCTGGTCGTCGGGCACATAGGTACGGGGATTGTTCTCGGGGCTGTGCCACAGCCTGTGCCCACCCTTTATCTTCCATACCCCTCCTACGGGCTCCATCACCGGCTGTGAAGCCTGGGGGGCCTCACACAGCTCATTTTCCCGCCCTACAAAGCCAAACCTTATAATCCTTGGCCCCACATCAACCGTAACAAGCAGATCAACCGTTCCATTGGAAATCTCAACACATTTGCCAAACTCCCCGTAATTGACCTCTTTAACCGTAACGGGCATAGCTGATCCACTCTCCTTTCTGAATTTTTGTATTCGCTTTTTGGGGGTTACATATGACTTTTTACAATAATATGACATTCTTCACAAACAGTCAAAATTCCTGCTACAGCAAACATTTAAATTTTAGCCATGCACTGCAGCATAAAACTGATGTCCGGCATCCGCACATAAAACGCTGCGCTTGGATTCTAATGCCCCCTGCTGCCCGTCATCCCATACACAAGACATATTCGCCCCAGTCACATTGCATTCCACCTTTCATGCAACCCTGCATACAACAAGGCCCTGTAAAAAACGGTGAATTTATCGCATGTGCCATACTACATACATCTCTCATCCATATATCTTTTCCTCTGGCAAATACCTATTAAGGTTCTGGTAAAAAAAGTCCCTTAACTCTTTTTCGTCCTCATACGTCACAACCCCTCCCTCACGGCATACCGTGGGGAAAGCAAACACATCCGTATCGCTCCTCAGCCTGCTGATCCTCTTGAACTGCTCCTTGCTCATGCGAAAAACCCCTATATTGGCATCAAAAACCCTTTCCGCCGGGATTATGCTGAAAACCTCATCCAAAAACTCACGATATACCTGCTGCCAGTTGTGTACCTTGATCAATGGTTCAAAGCACAGCCGCACCTGCCATCCGTCCTGCAGGGCAGCCTTTATGGCCGTCAGCCTGGCTTTAAGGGGAGGGGCCAGTCTCTCATAGCGCCGTGCAACCTCATGGGGCGACAGCGACCATGCCAGTATCACCTGTTCTACCGGGTTCAAACCGGCAATGGCGCTATAGTTGGCACTCCTGGTTCTCAGCTCGATGCGCAGGCCCTGCCTGGTACCCGCAAACTCTATCCAGCGGGAGGCATAGGGAACTATCCCTTCCAGAGCCAGCAGGTCGGTGTCATAAGATGGGCAAAGATACAAGGGCCCGCTCTCAAGCTGTCTGTCCACGGCCTTGAAAAATTCCTCTATGTTTACGAAAATTACAATATTGGCTGAAGGGTAAAGCCCCTGCAGATAGCAGTAATCGCAGTCATAGACGCAGTTCAAAACGGGCGATGTGTAGTAAAAGTTTGGGTTGCCAAAATCCTCGCACACTTCGGGGCCAGGATACAGAAAAGGCTCTCGCTTCACAGCTAGGATCAGCTTTGTGGAAGCCTTTTGACGTCGGAAGTCCTGATGGGGCCTGTTGAAGACATCCTTGTAGTGCCGTATCATCACCCTTATAGATCCGGGAAAACGGCTCAAGACGTGCTGTGCCACAGGATAAGCTGCAGCTCGTTCCTCTATATATATGTGGGAAAATTTACTCATAAAGGAGCAGCCTTCTGATTCTCTCAAGCGCCTTCCTCCCCTCAACCTTGACCTTGACCCTGGTTTGAGCAAACTCTGAAAGGTCAGGTAGCGGCCTGCCGGTCCTGAGCTTATACCTCCTCGCCATGTCCACCAACTGATGGCTCTGCGTCACAGTAAGGCGCAGGCTTTCTTTGACTTTTTCCAGCTGTCGGCGCTCATCTGGAGTCAGCACCTCACCTTCCACCCTGCATAACCCTTCAACCTGTTTTATAAACCCATCTACCGCATCCAGGGCCCCCGATATACATTGAGCAACCCGCTGCCTGTCAAAATCCACCACATCCAGGTAATCCCCCACCACCTTTATGACATATATCTGGTGTGGGGCCAAAAAACGGGATGCGGCCTGAAAAAAGCCCGATGCCTCCATGTCCACCAAATCAGCCTGCAGCTCCACTCGTCCGCTTAAAACGTCCTCCCGCCTTACCACATCGTTATGCGTCTCAATGCTTCCCTCTTCAAAAGGGTGTTCTATTAGAATATCAGGGAAATATTGCTTCCCGGTCTCATGGTCTATGACCTTGTGAATGAGCAGCGGAGTTCCGATTGGATATCGCTGATGGAGCGTACCACACACCCCTATATTGATAATGGCCAGGCCTTCCTCCGCTCCTGCTTCGTCAAGCTTTACGTTTTGAGCAATCAGGTAAGCGGTAGCTATTGCTGAAGCCATCTTGCCCACGCCGCTCACTATGAGAAACATGTCATCGCCCCGGTAAAGTGTAAAATGCCTGCAGGCGTCATCCCGCTTTAAATCATATTTTTTAACAATAGGGGTGGCCTCACATGGCAAAGCGGTCACAATATATATCATAGAGCACTCCCCTTCAATGCAAAAAACCTAACGCAAGATCAGTCCAAAACCTTTCCGTATATACCCCCGCCTCCATGGGCTATGGCCAGGCGTCCCTCGCGCCCTTTTACTATCAGGTCCACGATGGACTGTGGGACCACCTTGGCCAGGTCCTCCGGCTCAACCCTGTGCAGGATGTTCATCTCGGTACCAAAGGCATCGAGAAGCCTGTCTATGGTCTTTGGCCCCACCCCGGGCAAAAAATTAAGAGGCACCTGATAATGATAGGGTGGACGTTTGGCACTTGAGGCTCTTTTAGCAAACTGCTCCTTCATATCAGTCGGGCTGTCATCGCGATCCTTGATAACCTCTATTCGGTCTCTGACGCCCACCACTACTCTATGCCCAGGGTCATTGGGGCACTTGAGCACGGGCGGCGGTAGATCGGTAATCTCCTTGCACTGCAGGCAAAAGGTCCTGTGGTACTTCCCCAGCTTGGGGTCAAGGCCGTAATTTGCTACAATTCCTCTGCCGTCCTGCCCTTTTAGCGCTTTCAACACCTCCTCATAGTTCAAAGCAGCAAGCCTCATGACGTTGTACTCCCTGCCCATCTTGATCAGCGAATGGGCATCCGAGTTACTGGTAAAGGCCTTCCCGTCCAGCTCAGAAAGCAAACTGGCCATGTAGGTATCAGCGCTTAAGCCCAGCTCTACCGCAGGAATTTTGGCAAAGGAGTTCTCATCAAAAACAGTGTGCAGGCTGTGAGTGCAGTTGCCGTAAAAGCTCTTGTGGGGTGTAAAGGCATGAGCCGGCATATAGAACCCGCCCAGCGAATCCGCTATATCGAAAAGCTGCTGCCCCGAAAGCCTGCTCATAGTGGAATTCTCTGCCAGATTGGGCATGTAGTCCTCCATTATGTGCGAAAACTCCTTGACCTGCGAAAAGTAGGGGAAAAACACCACAGAATGGGCATGGCAGCCCCCTTTTTCCCGGGTTTCAATCTCAGAGCCCAGAAGTATGACCAGGTCATCCCGGTATATCATGCCTCCCTCAGGCAGTTCCTCCAGCTCGCCTTTTTTGAGCAGGTCTTCTATATCTTTTATAATCCAGGGTGAGACGCAATCCACCACTCCTATGACATTTATGCCCTTGCGGTAGCGAGCCTCATATGCGATATTTGCAAAGGTCAGGTCATTGGCAGTGCCGCGCTTGACTACTTTCCCATCCGAAGACCTTCCGATATGGACATGCAAATCCACAAAGTACTCTTTCATACTTATGCTGCTCCTACTTTTCATTTTCAAAGGTCAATCCTCAACGCCCAGTACCGCCCTTACTGGCGCTCCGTCCGCCCCTGCTATCTTCATGGGCAGGCATATCAAATAGTACATCCCCGGCTGTACGCCAGACAGGTCGATCCCTTCGAGGGCTACTGTGTCATTGCGCCCCAGAAATACGGTATGTATATCCTTTGTATCGCCGTAGGCGCCTATCGAGAAATAGTCCAGGCCGAGGAGCCTTACGCCCTGCTCAAGCAGCCACTGACCTGCCCCTGCCGATAGCCCAACATAATCCCTGTGAAACTCCCTGTCATTGATTATTCGCGAGTTGGTGGTCTTAATGAGCAGCCTCTTGACTCCCGGCACCACAACCCTCTTAAGGGCTTCAAAGTCTACATGAACGCCCTTAGCAGGCACCTCCACCACCTGACAGGGCCCAATGAGCAGATTCAAATCCAACTCATCAACCTTTTTGCCATCGGGTATGAAATGATAAGGAGCATCCAGATGAGTTCCAAAATGGACACTGCATTCAATGGTGGATACATTGGCATTGGAACCTTTGCCTATCTCGCGAGTTACACGACGGGTAAACGGGGTATCGCCCGGCCAACTAGGGCGACCTTCCTCCATGGGCAGGGTTATGTCTATCCACTTCATGCTAATCTCCTCCCTCCTTTAAAACTTTTTCATCTTTAAATAAGTCACCGGCTTGAGTTCGGCACTCAGCCATAATTTCAGCTGGTATAAGCTTTATCGCCAGCAGTATGCTTAAAGGCAATATTATAAGATCGTCTAAGTGGCCCAACACAGGGATAAAGTCTGGAATAAGGTCAACAGGGCTTAAAGCATAGGCAACCACAGCTGTCACAACAGCCTTTGCATACCAGGGAACATCCTTTCTCTTACATGCAAGGTAGAGCGCCGCAACCTCTTTTTTCAACTCTTTAGATCGCTTTTTTAGGGTGTTGGCAATTTTTTTCAACATAATAAAACACCGGCCTCGTATACTTCATCAGTATTACACTGCTTTAATTGTGTGGCCTGAAACCTTAACTATGACCATAGCAGATTATGAATTCTCTGTCAATCACATTTTGATTCCTGTATAGCCTTCCACAAAAACGGTAATATACATATCACTTCAAACCTGTTTATGTTACTTCATAAAGTTTGCAAGCCATCAACATTCACTTTAAGATAATTGATCAAGCTTACAGATGTACAACTCCATAATTTCTAGTGATATCACACTGAATTTTACAATAACGTACATTTAATTTTACAGCAAACCAAAAACAATGGGGTAAAAAAGGATGGGGTAAAAACCCCATCCTTTTAAATCTCCCCTACTTCTTCACAACGGTAAACGTTACCCTTTCATCGTTTATGTTCCATTCCTTGGTGTACCCCTCGGCGCTCCCCTCAAGTATCTCCTGCGCCAGGACCTCCTCGGCTATTGCCCCCTTGTTGCGCTCAATTATTCCGGCAATCCTGTCGTTGTCGCGATAATACAGCGCAATCCTGTCGGTTACCTCAAAGCCGGCTTCCTTCCTCATGTTCTGCACCTTGCTGACAATCTCCCGCACAAAACCTTCTTCAATCAGCTCGGGCGTAAGGTTGGTGTCAAGAGCTACCGTTATATCGTGTTCGCTCTCCACCACGAAGCCCTCCATGTGCCCGGTCTCGATCAGCACGTCATCCCTGGTAAGTTCCACCGTCGTACCGTCCACCGTCAGCACAAGCGGCCTACCGTTCTCGAAGTCCTCCAGCGCCTTCTTGCCATCCACCGCCTTTAGTGCCTCTGAAATCTTGGGCACCAGCTTACCGTATTTGGGCCCTACGGTCTTAAGCTGCGGCTTGATGGTCACAACAGTGAACCTATCGATATCATCGGTTAACACCACTTCTTTGACGTTGAGCTCATCCTTAACCAGCTCGATAAAGCTCTCGGGCAGGCTGCTACCCAGCTTTGCATAGAGCGCCTTAAGCGGCTGGCGTATCTTCTCGTTGGCTGCATTGCGGCAGGCACGCCCCAGGCTCACCAGCTTGAGCACCATGTCCATGTTCTGCTCCAGTTCCTTGTCGATCCATTTGGGGTCAGACTGCGGGTAATCGCACAGGTGCACGCTCTCGGGAGCGTCGCTTCGCACGCTCTTTACCAGGTTGCAATATATCTCCTCTGTAATGAAGGGCACAAAAGGCGCCGCCAATTTAGCCAGCTCTACCAACACAGTGTACAAAGTCATATACGCATTTATCTTGTCCTGCGGCATACCTTTTTGCCAGAAGCGCTCACGGCTCCTCCTGACATACCAGTTGCTCAGGTCATCCACAAAATCCTGTATGGCCCTTGCGGCCTCGGTGATGCGGTAGTTGCTCAAGTTGCCATCCACCACGGCTATAAGCGAGTGCAGCCTGGACAGTATCCACCTGTCCATCACCGACAGCTTATCGTATTCCAGCGCATACTTGGTGGGATCAAACTGGTCGATGTTAGCATACAGCACGAAGAATGCATACGTGTTCCACAGGGTGCCCATGAACTTCCTCTGCGCCTCGCTCACCGCTTCCTCCGAAAAGCGGCTGGGCAACCACGGTGCGCTGCTTATATAGAAGTACCATCGCACCGCGTCGGCTCCCTGGCGATCAAGCACCACCCACGGGTCCACCACGTTGCCCTTGTGCTTGCTCATCTTCTGCCCGTCCTTATCCAGCACCAGGCCAAGCACAATCACGTTCTTATATGCCGGCTGGTCGAACAGCAGCGTGGAAATTGCCAGCAGGGTATAGAACCACCCTCGAGTCTGGTCAATGGCTTCGCTTATGAAGTCGGCAGGGAAGTTTTCCTTGAAAAGTTCCTGGTTCTCAAAAGGATAATGCCACTGGGCAAAGGGCATAGACCCCGAATCAAACCAGCAGTCTATGACCTCAGGCACCCTCTTCATCCTGTCATTGCCGCACACAGGACACTTCAAGAACACGCGGTCAATATATGGCTTGTGAAGCTCAATATCATCAGGTACATCCTTGCCCATCTCCTTAAGCTCGGCTATGCTGCCCACCACATGGCGGTAACCGCACTCGCATTCCCATATAGGCAGCGGGGTACCCCAGTATCGCTCGCGGCTCAAACCCCAGTCAACCACGTTCTCCAGGAAATTGCCGAACCGGCCATCCCTTATGTGCTCTGGCAACCAGTTAATCTGGCGGTTGTTCTTGAGCAGCTGCTCCTTTACTGCCGTCATCTTGATAAACCAGGTGTCCCTAGCATAGTACAGCAGAGGGGTATCACACCGCCAGCAGAAAGGATAGGAGTGCTCATACTCCATCACGGCGTATACCAGGTTTCTCTGCTCCAGGTGCTTTATTATTTCCGGATCGGCGTCCTTGACAAACATTCCCTTCCACGGCTTGACGGCATCCACAAACTTGCCTTCAGAGTCCACCAGCTGGACAAAAGGCAGGTCGTACTGCTTACCCACCTTGGCGTCATCTTCGCCGAAAGCAGGAGCGGTATGCACGATACCGGTACCCTCGGTCAGCGTTACGAAATCGTCGGCCACGACGTAATAGGCCTTTTTGTCCACCTTGACGAAGTCAAACAGCGGCTCGTATTCCATGCCCACCAGATCTGTACCCTTCATGCGCTCCAGCACTTCATACTCCTCTTTGAGCACGGCAGGAGCCAGCGCCTCGGCCAGGATGTATATCTCGTCCCCGCACTTGACCTTAACATAGGTTTCGTTGCCGTTGACGGTAAGCGCCACGTTGGATGGAAGCGTCCATGGGGTGGTCGTCCATGCCATGAGGAAAGTGTTATCCTGACCCTTCACCTTAAATTTTACGTAAATGGATGGGTCTTTGACCTCCTTGTACCCTTGGGCTACTTCATGGCTGGACAGCGAAGTGCCGCAGCGCGGGCAATAGGGTACCACCTTGTGCCCCTTGTACAGCAGCCCTTTCTCCCATATCTTTTTAAGGGCCCACCACACCGACTCGATGTATTCATTGTAATAAGTGACGTAAGGGTTCTCCATGTCGGCCCAGTAGGCAACCCTTTCGCTCATCCGCTCCCATTCCTGCTTGTATTTCCACACGCTCTGCTTGCACCTGTTGATAAACGGCTCAATACCGTACTTCTCGATCTCGGGCTTGCCGTTTATGCCCAGTTCCTTCTCCACCTCGAGCTCCACCGGCAAACCGTGGGTATCCCATCCGGCCTTGCGCAGCACCTTGTACCCTTTCATGGTCTTATACCGGGGGATGATGTCCTTTATCACGCGGGTCAATATGTGCCCTATGTGGGGTTTGCCGTTTGCCGTGGGAGGCCCGTCGTAAAACGTAAAGGTGGGGCCGCCTTCCCGAATCTTTATGCTCTTTTCAAATATGCGGTTCTGCTTCCAGAATTCCAGTATTTTCTGTTCTCTCTGGGCAAAATCCAGGCTGGTTGAAACCTTCTGATACATACCGTCCCCTCCATCATCTCAATATAGTCTCACATTCAGAATTTACACGCTTTAAATAAAGCGTTTCCGTAAAGAGCTAGGCTCTAATCGGGGTATTTCTGGGCTACAGAGCACAACTTATACACATTTAAAAGATTTACGCCCAGTTCCACTCGAAAACAGCGGATATAATAAAATTTTTGCTTAAAAATAAAAGCCTTTCATCCATTACCAGGACGAAAGGCTTGGCTTCCGCGGTACCACCTGATTTGGCGCACGGCATACATGCACCCTCTTATGCGCATACAGGGATTACCCTATATGCTCCCTCTGTAACGGTAGGGCCCCGTCCCAGCCTACTCACGTGCCGCCGCATGGCAACACTTTTCGGCCGGCCGTTCCAGGGTGATATTCAGTACCTCTGTTGTGGGTTGGGCTCGCACCATCCCCAACTCGCTGTGCCATCAAAGGTACCTACTTCTCCCCTTCATCACGTTTTGCTCCGAGCTATAGGACTATTCCCTTCCGACTTTCAATCAAATTTCCCATTTGCAAGTATTATAATCAAAATACGCTCATTTGTAAAGGCCTAGCTGCAATTTTTGCAATTTTTCATTTGCAACTATCCACAAAAGCATAGTAGATGGCCCTGACCGCCCGTTCCATGTCCTCATTCTCAACCCCCACGATTATGTTGATCTCGCTGGACCCCTGGTCAATCATCCGAACGTTTATGCCTTCGTTACCCAGCGCCGTAAACAGCTTTGCCGCTATGCCAGGAGTGTGGGCCATACCGCGACCTACGGTGGCAATCAGCGCCATGTTGGAATGAACCTCTACCGAATCGGGGTGGAGCTGCGCTTTGATCTCCTCAATCACCTTTTCAAGCTTGCCATCCAGCTGTGAGTCGGCGATCACCAGGGATATAGTATCGATGCCCGATGGCATGTGTTCAAAGGAGATGCCGTTGGATTCCAGGATGGAAAGCAGACGCCGCCCAAACCCCAGCTCCACGTGCATCAGCGTCTTCTCGATGGCGATCACCGTAAACCCTTTTCGTCCGGCTACCCCCGTTATACCCCCTGTGCAGGTAACCGGCTCAGCCTCGTTTACTATCATAGTCCCCGGCTCTTCGGGAGCATTGGTGTTCTTTATGTGTACCGGAATGCCGGCCTTTTTGACCGGAAATATCGAATCCTCGTGAAGCACGCTGGCTCCCATATAGGCCAGCTCTCGCAGCTCACGATAGGTAATCTTGCGAATGGGCTTCGGATTTTCAACTATGCGCGGGTCGGCCATCAAAAATCCCGAAACGTCGGTCCAGTTTTCGTATACCTCGGCATTTACACCCCGCGCTATGATGGCTCCGGTGATATCAGAACCTCCTCGAGGGAAGGTCTTTATTTCCCCATTTGGCATCGAACCGTAAAACCCGGGGATGACAGCTCGTTCATGCTGGCTCAGGCGCCGTGCTACAGCCTCGTTGGTGCGTTCGCTGTCAAATATGCCATTTTGATCAAAGAATATGATATCTGCGGCATCGACAAAGTCATATCCCAGTAGCCTTGCCATAATAATGCCGTTCAAATACTCACCGCGGCTTGCAACGTAGTCTGCGGAAGCTCCGGCTGCAATCCTCTCCTTGATATCACTCAGCAACGGCTCAAAATCCAGATCGAGGTTTAGCCCCTTGATTATATCCCTGTAACGCTGCGCTATGACCTCGAATACGTCTTCGAACTTCTCACCCTGACTGGCCCTTCTGTGACAGGTATATAAAAGGTCGGTTATTTTGGTGTCGCCGCTGTGGCATTTTCCAGGCGCCGACACAACCACATATCGCCTCCGCGGATCGCTCAATACTATATTCTGCACCTTTCGAAATTGCTGGGCATTTGCAAGGGACGTCCCCCCGAATTTTGCAACTATCACTCCCACTTCCTTCAATCCTCCCAACGCTAGAATAACAAGGATTATTATAGAATTATGCAATATAAAAGTCAAGTGTGACTGATATATTTAATCCTTGCACTATTCAAAATTTTGCAATTTTAAAATTTACATCTTTCACATTTGTAAAACCCGTTTAATTCACAATTAGTGGAGCATGCCGGACAGGCTAAGCAATCAAATTCCATTCTCGCTCCTGCTTGAAACACATGGCTGTACATCCTGCATTTTAACCTCTTTAAGGATTGCTCTCCAAAATACACAGCGGGCATATTAACTTGGCCATACGGTCTGCACGGCATCAAATCATAACCTTACTCCATCCATTTCCACCCTTTTCCTTTTCATATTGAAAAGTACAAAAACCAAAAAGAAAAGCCCCTGGGAAATCCCTTCAGGGGCTACTTAAAACTATCACCACCTGGGCTGATATGGATAAGGACACCGCGCACCAGCCAGCTTGGCTTTAATCTGTACCAAGCAGCCGCATAGCCTGCACGTGGTACCATAATCCAAATACTGGCACTGCCTGCAAATCTCAAGCCTGCTGCGATACTCTTCCCGGGTTACCAGCTTGACGTTTTTTACCTTCAGCGTTTCGCCGAATATTTTCTCTATCTCCTCCTGTGAAAGCCTAACGGTAGCGCTGCATCCCTTGCATTCACCGTTTTCCATGGCATCGCACCTCTTGAGAATACTCATCTCATTCATCTGAGCAGTGCATTCCCTTAGGCTGTATCTTTCTATTCGAGAGTCAGCACTACCACCGACTTGGATGGAAGCTTGACCTCCAGCACGTTATCCACCAGAGTTGCATCGCTAAAGGCCACCGGCTTGACAGCATTGGGTTCATCGAAGGTATTGTGGGCATTCATCTCAGAGGATGTCAGTATGGTTCCGCTTACCTTGGTCCTGCGGGTTCCCCTCAGCTCACAGCATATATCGGCTACCGAGTTGGGATCCAGATTGCACAGCGATATATGGACCCTGCCCTGGTCGTCCTCGGAAGCGGAGGCGCTTATCTGAGGAATGCTCTCGTCTCCGTAGCTGTACAGGCTGCTTGTAAACTCCAGAGACAGAAGCTGGGCATCCTGATGGACCTTGTACATATCGAATACGTGATAGGTGGGAGTGACGATCATCTTTTCGCCTTCGGTCAGAATCATGGCCTGCAGCACGTTTACCGTCTGAGCCAGGTTGGCCATATGCACCCTGTCGCAATGGTTGTTGAATATGTTGAGGTTGATGCCCGCTACCAGCGCATCCCGCAGGGTATTCTGCTGATACAAGAACCCCGGATTGGTACCCGGCTCCACGTCATACCATGTGCCCCACTCATCCACAATAAGCCCTACCCGCTTTTCGGGGTCGTACCGATCCATAATGGTGGAATGCTTGGTAATCAGCTCATCCATAATCAGCGTCTTCTTCAAGGTGACAAACCATTCGCGCTCGTCAAACTGAGTAGCCGATCCCTTCTTTTGCCATGTTCCCGGCACGGTGTAATAATGCAGGCTCAGGCCATCCATATAGCGTCCAGCTTCCCTCATCAACACCTCAGTCCAGTGGTAGTTGGCGTCGGAGGGCCCGCAGGCAATCTTGTATATCCTGTTACCGCTGAAATTGCGCACATAAGTGGCGTACTGGCGGAACAGGTCAGCATAATATTCAGGGCGCATGTTTCCTCCACAGCCCCAGTTTTCGTTCCCTATGCCAACATAAGGCAGTTTCCAGGGCTTTTCCCTGCCGTTTGCCCTTCTCAAGTTGGCCAGCCAGGAATCCCCGTCAAAGGTTATGTACTCGATCCACTCGCGCATCTCCCTGACGGTGCCGCTCCCCACATTGCCGGTGATATACGCGTCTGCACCCAGCAGCTCGCACAGCCTGAAGTACTCGTGTGTTCCAAAGTGGTTGTTCTCCACCACCCCACCCCAGTGGGTATTGATAGTTTTGGGTCGGCTCTCATAGGGGCCGATGCCGTCCCGCCAGTGGTATTCATCGGCAAAACACCCTCCCGGCCATCTGAGCACAGGCACTTTCACCTTCCTCAAGGCCTCAACCACATCATCGCGTATGCCGTCGGTGTTGGGAATGGGCGAATCCTTGCCTACCCAGAACCCTTCATAGATGCACCTGCCAAGGTGCTCGGCAAAATGCCCGTAAATGTTTTTGTTTATTCTCCCCCTTTTGACATCGGCATTCAAGATCATCTTGACCATTTTAAATCCCCTCCTGCTCGCCTTTTAAGTGTTTAATGATTATATTAAATGCTTAATACAATTGTTTGTATTCATTATAAGACGCTGATGCAATACCTGTCAATTTTTATTTATCAAATGTTCTTGAATGGTTTATAATACTATTAATTGCAAAGCTGTGCCAAAGTACACGCCAAGCTACAGAAAGGAGGAGAAGGCGCATTCCCAGCCCAACAAGGTCAAAATGACGGAACTTCATGCGCCGTACCTGTATGAAGATAGACACCACCGAAAGATGGCTGCCTGTATACGAAGCACTGGCCAGTAACGTAAGGCTGAGGATAATAAACCTGCTGGCTCAGAAACCGATGAACATCAAAGAGCTGGCCGAAAAGCTGAATCTCAGCAATGCAATCATGACCATGCATATAAGAAAGCTTGAAAAGGCCGGCATCATAAAGGCCGAGATCACTCCCTGTAGGGGCGGTATACAAAAACTGTGCAGCCTTGCAATAGATTCGCTGGAAATATCTTTTCCAACAGCTCAAAAGCCCCAAAGGAAGTACCACGAGATATCCATCCCTGTGGGCCACTACACCGATTTTAAGGTGACGCCTACCTGTGGATTGGCCACCCGTGAAAAGGTTATAGGCCATTTTGACGACCCCCGCTATTTTCTTGACCCTGAAAGGGTAAACGCCAGAATCCTGTGGTTTACGCAAGGGTATGTGGAATACAAAATCCCGAATTACCTTTTGCCCAACCAGCAACCCGAAGAGCTGGAGATCTCAATGGAGCTGGGCTCCGAAGCTCCAGGCGTTAACAACAATTGGCCATCGGACATATCCTTCTTCATCAATGGAGTATACATCGGGGAATGGACCAGCCCCGGCGATTTTGGAGGCAAAAGGGGAATATATACCCCTTCGTGGTGGAGCAACAATATAAACCAGTATGGCCTGCTGAAGGTTATCCGCGTAAACGACAAAGGCAGCTTCATAGACGGGGAAAAGCTATCGGAAGTTACCATTGAAGACTTATCTCTCACCTTGAAGCAATGGACGTTTCGCATCGCGGTGCTGGACGACGCAAAACACATAGGAGGAGTCACCATTTATGGCAAAGGGTTTGGCAACTATGACCAGGATATTGTGGTTCGCGTGTATTACAGCGTAAAGCCGGCTTCTGCTCCACAAATATCCTCCTCATAGAAATCGTTTGGAATACTGCTCAATTTGCACTGCTTACTTTATTAAACCGCTGCTTTATTTTGCTTGCTTCCTTATTTGAACTGCTTTCTTCGCTCTCCTCAACTTTGAACTTATATCAACTAAAAACCTCTTGCCATAAATAATAAAAACCAGCCTTTTTTCTATATACCAGGCTGGTTTTTTAAATTTTATAACCCATATTCCAACGCTTAATCGCCAAGCGATTAAGCATCCTTATACACCTTCTCATAAGTATCTAACCATGCCTTAACTTCATTTATATAGTCATTCAAGGCAGACAGCTTTTGCTCATCCGGCAAATCCACAAACCGTTGATTGATACCCGCAAGCTGGCGCACAAAATCGCGAAGCTCCTCCAGCTTGTTCTTTAGCTCTTTGTTTGCTTTTTCCAGGTGAGTCAGCTCATCGCCATCTCCTTTTTCTCTGCCTTTTGCCGCCATGTCTACCAGCTGCTTCAATCCCCTGAAGAAACCTTCAACCGAGAAATCGTCAAATGTGCTCATGCTGGCAACAGCGTCTCCGATTATCCCTATTAGGGAATCCTTGCGGCTGCGCTGCACATCCACATCGCTCCTTGTATCCCCTGTAGTTTCTACATCTCGTTGGGCAGACGCTGAAACAGAGTCGCCATCCACTATTTGTCTGGTGTAAGGATTGAAATACCTGATCCCTTTTTGAGACATCTCGGCCATCAAACTCTCAACATATTCACGCTGGCTGGCTATGACGTTTCTGTATTTGTTTTGTAATCTCAGCATCTTCTTTGGGTCTCCACCTGCCAGGCGATTGGCGCACGAGCGTACCGACTCGCCTTCGGCCTGGGCTATCAATATAGACATGACCAGGTTTTTGACCTCGTCCTCTGTAAAAGACTTGCCAGCTACTCCTTTCAAGGACCTGACTTTCTCCCTTTTCTCGCCTGACTCGTTATCACCGGCTAGCTGGGCATGCAAATAGCGGTAATAATAGTTTCTTATGGTATTGACCTTAAGCCCGCTCTTTTTGGCCACCGCTTCGAAGGCCTGCAGCATAGGAACATTTTCCTCCTTAGCACGGAGCACCTCTTCCTTCATAGAAGACATGAGTTCAGCGTCGATGCCTGGTGCGCTGTTGTCCACAGCCTTGTCATTCTTGACAGTTTCATTCCTAGCCATCGATATCCCTCCCGTTTGATTTTTTGATTTATTAATTTTTACCTATATTATTAACCATAATTATCCTGTTTATACAGTTGATGCTGTATATATTATAAAATTTAAAAATACATCACTCTTGCTCTACAATCACAATGGTTACCGTATCAGATTCAAAATTGGTCCCCACCTCTTCCACTTCTCCAAGCAATTCAAGCTCACGGTATAGAGCCTTGCGCTGTTCAATGGACGTAACTTTCAGCGTAATGCTGTTCTCCGTCTGGTCAACCATGTCTATCCCATGTTGAATGGCCCTTATCATAAGGGTTTGAGGGGTTATGCATACATCCTGCACCCTCAACTTAACCTTATCCGACTTGATGTAGCCATCGGCCTCTCGGGCTTGCTCTGATGTTTCAGACTCAGCATCATAAACGCCAACATCACCTTTATCCAGCCTTTGTTGCTTCTCAGCATCATCTGCCAGTCTATCGCTTGAACCCGCCGACTCTTCGTCCTGCGAGCCTTCCATCGAGCTCTTAGACATGTCTTCTGGAGCTGCCGAATCGGTCTGCCCCTTTTCCTGCGGAGAGGTATACAGCAGCCCGTCCAGGCTCAGCACCCTGATGGCCAGGACGATAACAGCCGCTGCTGCAGCTATACCCACCCACTTTATCCACCTGGAAAACCTGCTGTGCTTTCTGTGTACCATCCCGGTTACCTGCTCGGCCTCCAGGCGGGCCTGCAGCCTATCCGAAAAGCCATCGGGCAGCTCCTCTTCCTCGAGCGCACCTACCATTTGCACCACAGCTTTTATCTGTCCAAACCTCTGCCTGCACTCAGAACAGCTTTCTATATGTGCCTCCAGCTGTCGGGCTTCTTCCCTGTCCAGCTCACCATCTATATACGGGGAGATAAGTTCCTGCGCAACCCTGCAATCCATCCTACGGCTCACCTCCTGTCACTCCAGCATTTCCCGAAGAGCATCGCATAATGCAGCCCTTGCACGGCTTATATGGGATTTAACGGTACCCAAAGGAACCTGCAGGATTTCCGCAATCTCTTCATAGCTGTAATTCTGTATATCTCTCAGTATAATCACCGTTTTATATTCGGGCTTTAAACCAGCGATACAGGCTTGCAGCTTCCTGTATCGTTCCCTTCTTATCACCTCTTCTTCCGGCAGGGGGTCACTGGACACAAGCTCTATCTCAACGGAGTCTTCATTCTTGCCGGGATTTAGCGAAACGGTATCAAGCTTCCTGCCTTTTCGATATCTATCAACGCATGTATTATATGCAATGCGGTATATCCAGGTTGAAAAACTGCTGTCCCCTTTAAACGACTTTAGATTTCGATATACCTTTATAAACACTTCTTGAGCCAAGTCCTCTGCGTCCTCACGGCTGTCGGTCATTCTATAACAGTAGCTGTATATCTTCTTTGCATAAAGGGAGACCAGCTCTTCAAACGCCGATACATCGCCATTTTGGGCCCTTTCTATAAGCAAGGCCTCATCATTCATTCCATTCCCTCCCCCTTTTAGATTACACACCCACTTGCCATCCCACCACTGCCAGCTGTTATGCTTACCGATAAACTACCGGCCACCTATAAAGATAACGGTTTCGCAAGAAATTTGGTAGTACAAACTACCCTCCTTATTCCCACCGTGTGGTTCACGTACCCATTCTTAACTATCCGTTAAGCAGCAAACTCGCCAGATACTTTAAGTCATGTACATCTATCTACCTACGCGTACTTCATCTCTATCTTGCGAGATATGGAGCCTTTTTACATGTCTGTTGATGAACCTCTCATCATAGATATTAATTATACCACAACAAATATATACATTTAATACACATGACAAATTTTTAGAGATTTTGTATAATTTTTATGCCTTTTTATGTCTATTTTCATTAACGCCCCAACTCATGCCTCAAATCATGTGTGAAGACACGAGTGTGCGGGCGTTTCTATCCCATGAGTCACTTGTCAAAGCATCCGATTAAAAGGCAAAAAATAGAAAACGCTTTTTCAATCTCAAAACATAACAGCAAACCACACTTGATAAATACTCAATTGGTGTATTTGCACAAAATTGTTAAATAATTATCACGTTATATACTTCAGCCCACCAACCTGAAGGTTGAGCCCTCGGGCGTCTTTATGACCTCGATTTGAACCGGGAAAGCGTCTTTCAGCTCCTGGACGTGGGTGATCACCAGTATCTTGTCAAACTCGTCCCTTATGGCGTTTATGACCTCCACCAGACGCTCCCGCCCCTGCTCATCGAGCACGCCGAAGCCCTCATCAAGTATCAGCATCCGCATGTTGGCTCCGGCTCTGTTGGCCAGTATCTTGGCAAGAGCAATGCGTATGGCAAAGTTTATGCGAAACTCCTCGCCCCCGGAATATGTCTCATATTTCCTGGTGTCCATGCCGTCGGATATCTTGATGTCCAACGTCTCCACCACGTTGCCCGATTTGGTATCGCGCTGCGTCAAAAACTCCACCGCAAGGCGCCCATCGGTAATTTTGGCCAGAATCCGGTTGGCCTCGTCCTGAAGCTCGGGTATGGCATTTTCAATGATGGCGGCCTGGATGCCCCGTTTGCCGTATATCAAAGCCAGCGCCTTGTACACCTCCAGCTGCTCATGCAGCTGGCGCTGCTCCTCCCTCTTCTTCTCAAGCTGCTGCTCGGCAGCCAAAATCTTGTTCATGCGCTCCTTTAGAGCTCCCCTTCTAGCCTCCATGGAGCGGATATCCTTCTGAATGCTTTCAAGCTCTCTCTCCAGCCCAGAAGCCCTGGCAAGTATCTCGGGTAGGTCTTTTATGGAGCCCTGCAGCGTCTCCAGCAAAAGCGCCATGTCCTTGATATGCTTTTTTCTGTCGTCGATGAGCCTGACAATCCGCTGCAGGCTCTCAAGGTCGGAATCCATCTGCGCCCGGGCCTTCTGCACGGCCTCCCACTGGCTGGGCACCTTAGCCAGCTTACCCAATCTGTCCCGCACACTGCTGTGCTCCTGCGGGTCATAGCCCACCTGCTGTATCTGACGCTCTGTCTCCTCTATTTGTTGCATAGCCTCCTGGGCATAGTTCTTTGTTTCAAACTGCTTTTTAAGGGAATCAAGCTGTGCCACCAGCTCTTCGATCCTTTGCCGCGCCTCCTTTATTTCACTGATCTGGCTGCATATCAAAGCCATACGTGACTCCAGCTTGCTCTGGCTTTTAAGCCTTGCCTTTATGCTATCAATCCGCAGCTGTACCTGTTTCCTTTCGTTTTCAAGGCTGGCCATCTCTTTTTTAAGTCCCTGTATGGATTGCTGAACAGCCTTCCCTTGATCCGCTATCTCCTTCATCAATTCATCCCTGTGCTGTGCATCCAGCGGCCTTCCGCAAACCGGGCAGCTGGACTCGGCACCTTTAAGCGCAGTAAACCTTTCCTTCAGCTCTTCCAGCTGTCGCCACAGAGCACCTTCCCTGCCAGCCAGATCAGCTGTCTCCTGTCCAATCTCTGTCACCCTCTTCTCCAGCGCCTCCAGCTCCTTCTCCAGCGCATTCAGCTCCTCGATGTTTTTCTGGCAGGACTGATATTCCCTCTGCAGAGCCTCTGCCTGTGCGATCTTGCTTTCAAGCTGCGCTTTCTCCCTTTCCAGCACATCGATGTGGTGGCGCAGCTCCTGCTCCTTAATGCGCAGCTCGCCCAGCAAGCGTTCCCTCCTGGTTTTAAGTTCGGCGGTGCACTGGTATTTATAGGCCAGGACCTTCTCCCGTTCCTCCAGGGCCTTAAATTCGGCATAATTTTCCTCTATCTCATGCTGGTTTTGTAGCACCTTTCTGTAGTCCTCGATTCGCGCCTGCAAATTTTCCCTGTCCTTCTCCAGGGCAGCCAGCTGCTTTTGTTCCAGTATAAGCTGCTGCCGGTGGTATTCAATCCTCTCCTTTATGGCGTTCTTCTCTTCCCTCTGCTTGTTCAGCACCTCCAGCTGCTCCCTCAGGCTCTTCTCCTTTGCCTGCAATTCATCAAGGGTATTTTCTACCTGAAACATATCGCTTTGAACAGCTTCTTTTTCGGCAATCTGTTGCTGCAGCAGCTCTATCTCCCTCTCCAGCAGCTCCAGGCTGTTTTGCACCTCGTTGCGCTTATCCAGCGCCTTCCTCTCCAGCTTATCGTAAACCGATAAATTGAGTATCTCGGCCAGTATCTCCTTCCGTTCGTTGGGTTTTTTGGTGGCAAACAGGTCAGCCTTGCCCTGGCTCAAATACCCGGTACACAGGTAGGTCTCATAATCCAGCTTGATGACCTCCTGGATTTTCTGCTGAGTCTCGTCTATGCGGTTTCCGCTTATGGGTACGAAAGCGTCACCCCTCTTTATCATGAAGTCCAGGGATGACAGGCCTCTTCGCTTGTCGCGCTTGCGCACCACTTTGTAAACTTGACCATCTTCTTCAAACGAAAAGGCCACCTCCATCTCGTCGGCACCCGTCCTCACCAGGTCATCCACGCCGCCCCTGCCGTCCATGCCCTTGCACTTGCCCCACACGCACCAGGCTATGGCATCGGCCAGGGACGACTTGCCGTTGCCGTTGTCGCCGCTGAGCAGCGCCACATCAAATAAGTTAAAATCCAGCACCGGCGCTTTTTCGCCGTAGGACTTAAAATTTCGCAGATACAAAGTGAGAGGTCTCATATGGCTCCCTCCTCCTTGAGCTCCTGGATCAACTGCTCGTTCGCCCTAAGCAGCGCCTGCCTTATTTCCTGGTATTCCTGCTTCTTCGAAATGTACTCGGCCACGGCCTGCACGACATCCATCCTCTCGGTGATGCCCGGGTGTCTCAAGTGCGAAAGGTCGGAGATTATATCCTTTTCAATGCCGGCCACATAAAAGGCCCTCTCGCGAAGTATCCTGTAAAGCTCCTTTTCATTAAGATGGGACAGGGCATGGGCCGGCAACTTCACCTTCACCTTGACAATTGCCTCGTTAAGAGGCTGCCCTCCAATGGCTTCCACCACCTTTTTGAAGGGATCGCCGGTGGTTGCGTCCACATAAAAGGTCTTGAACGGCCGGGTATCCAGCTTGATGAACTCAAAGGAAGTCTCGCCTTTTTTGAGCAACACCTCGACAAAGCCCTTATCCTCTTTTTCCTCGTTAAAGTCCACCCTGTCCAGGCTCCCGCAGTAGACCACGGGCGGCCTATCGTAAAGCACCTGGTGCTTGTGTATATGCCCCATGGCCACATAGTCGATTTCGGGCCTGGCAAAGAAACCCACGGGGAGCGTCACTTCCCGCCCCAGCATGATGGCCCTCTCTGACCCTGACACCGCGCCTATCAGAGAAAAGTGCGCCATGAGGACGGCAGGCAGCGCAGGGTCAAGCTTTTCTATCAGCATATCCAGCAGATGCCCCAGCTTGGCGCGGATGGCGATGGAGATCTCCTCTATGGTAGAACCCTCAACGGCAAGGTTGCTGGGCGAGGCATAGGGTAGGGCCACCACCTGGAAAGCGCCGCGCCGCGTATTTAAAACATCCAGGCTGGGCTTCCGGCGCACATACACGCCCGGGAGGTCAACCACATCGTATATCTCCACCGAGGTGGCCTTCCCAGCAGCACTATGCAAGTCGTGATTGCCCACTATTATGTATACCTTTATATCGGCATCCGAAAGGCGCTTCACCCTTTTGGCAAACTCCCGCTGCTGGGTGACATCGGGCTCCCTGTTCTTAAATACGTCACCGCATATCAGCACGGCATCGACCTCGTTGCCTATGGCGTAGTCCACCAGCTTATCCAGGGTGGTTAAAAAGTCGTTGATGCGGGAATGGATACCGGTGGCGCTATCCAGCCTGCCGTAATTCTGCATCCCTATGTGAAGGTCACCGGTATGAATCAGGCGAATGGGCTCCATCATATGCCATACAGCTCCTTCATAAGGTCTTCGAATTCTTTACCCGGTGGCGGTTCATCCACGCCATAGTTCCCTGCAGGGCTGCCAAAAGCCTGCTTGTGTCCCGCCATCGGCCCCCGCCTAAGCGCGCCATCCTCGTCCCTGGTGATTTCCTTATAGAAGGTCTCGTCGTACGTCCTGGTCTTTATAACCACGGGCATTGGAACGGCATGGCCCATGATAATGGCCTGCTGCTTTGTGTCCAGGCTGGCCAGGACGTTGCGCAGCATCCTGGCATTGTTTACCCCGCACAGTACCGACTCTATATCCTTTTCCTCGGTGAGCAGGGCCACTATCTTTGTACCCAGCTGTGAAAGCACCTCGGGGTCAATGCCAGAGGGTCGTTGGTCCACCACCAGCAACGTTACGTTGTACTTCCTCATCTCCCTGGCGATCATGCCAAATATGGTCTGGCGCGACAGCTCTGGGCTCAAAAACTTGTGGGCCTCTTCGATGACTATGACCAGGGGCGTGTTATTGCCCTGCATTCCCCCCAAAGCCCTTTCGCTGCGCTTGACATACAGCTCGTGGATGCGACGGGTCAGGATATTGGCCACCAGCATATAGGCCAGCATGCTCCTTTGATGGCCGAACTCCAGCACCACGTTCATTCCGCTATCCAAATACTGCATTATTCGCTCCACCGCATCGTCTGCCGGATTTTCCTTTATAAACGGCAGCTTCTGCAGCTTGAACAGCTTACGCTGAAGCGCCTGTAGCGCCCCTGCGTGAGCCCCAGTCCTCCCAGCAAACTCCTCTATGGCAAATGCGTCCATGTTCAAAAAGGTGATCAGCCAGTCCTGCCCCAGATGCTTTTGAAGCACATATATTACCTCCAGGGCAGTGGGGTTTAGGTTCAGCTCCTCCCGCACCATCACGATATCCTCGGCTTCGATGGAGCGGTAAGGTATCTCCACCACAAAGTCGGGATGCACCCCTCGATTGCGCGAAGACTCTGGGTCCAGGGTAAAGATGGCCACCTTGGAGCCAAACAGCTGCTTCAGCCCCTTGGCCTTTTTGCGCGTCTCATCCTCGTCCTCGCCTTCCCAGCCGTACTCCGAATGCATGTCAAACACCAGCACATTGCACAGCCCGCTCTTTATCATGCCGCACAGCATGATACGGGTATAAAAGGTCTTGCCGGTACCCGACTTGCCAAATATCCCGTTGGACCTCTCTATGAATTTCTTGAGGTCTATGCATACCGGTATGTGATCCATATCCAGTGGAGAGCCCACATGGAAATGCGTTCGGTCAGGCCGTCCGAATATCTTAAAGACATCCTCCTCCCGTGCCTCACGGACGCGGGACAGGTAAGAGGGTATGCTCTTTACGGGCTGTACCCTGCCATCCTCACGCCTTATGGCAATCATAGGCTGAATCTTCACCTTGTCTATTATACCGGTACCTCTGACCACCTCATTGAGGAGCGAGTTGTCCGACAGCGTCTCGTAGAAGGCCTTCGGATTGGCCGCTTCAATGTCCTCATCCACCACCATTGAAAAAAAGTCATGGGTCCTGCCTTCCACCACGCAAAAGGTGCCTACTTTGACTTCTTCTATATTCTCGCCTATATCCAGCCTTACTTCCAGGCCGCCCGAAAGCGAACCCCTGAGGATAGTCCCCCTCACGCTATATCCACCCTCTCTAAAATGGACTTGAGCCTCTGGGTGTCGTAGTTCAGCATCTTGAGAAGCTCGCGCCCTGCCCTGACTATATATTCCCGCGGATCGGGATGAAAACGGGCTGCCATGCGAATGGCCGCAGCCGTCAGCTCCTCACCGTTACCCGCGGGGCTGTTGAGCGTCTTTTCCAGAAAACCAAGGTGCTGCGAAATGGTCAACACCTCATCATCATCCGCCTTTTCCACAGGCAGATGAAGGCTGAGGTGTATGGGCGGGTAATATGGATGGTACCGCCCATCCTGGGCATACCCCACCACCACGCAGGAAAATTCGGTACGAAGCAGCTCAAAGATCTGCGGCTGCTCCATCTTGAGCTCATCGATCGACTTGAAAAAAGCCTTTGCCTTGCTCATGCCGTCCAGGCTGCCTGTATAAGCCCCAGAAACAATGCCATATACCCGCAGCTCACCATCCATGACCCTGACAAATGAGCCATAGGCAGGCACCTGGTCGTACCTGACTGCCTCGGCCACAAACTCGGCCGTCCTGCTCTCTATGATCTCACCTATCAAAGTATGCACCCCTTTCTAAAAAATCCTGGTGCGCTTGCGCAGTTCTTTATTGGTGACACGGCTGGGAAGCCCCCGCCTGACAAACTGCCCTTCCACCAGGCGATAAAAAGCCTCCCGCTCCTCGCCCCTTATCACTGCGAAATGGTGTGCTTCCTGAAGCGCTATCGGATAGCCCATGCCCTTTTGTGCTTGATCGTACACCGCCCAGTGAAGCAGGTTAAGCAGGCCCTCGTCCTCCAGCACGTAGTCGGGCGCCTCCACACGGGCTATCTCGCTACCGACGTTTACGTAGAAAAACCCTATACGGTACAGGGGCCATTCATGCCGCGGCAACGTGTTGATGCCGCCGTAAAAGCATGCCGATCGCTCCCCTGGCCTGAGGATGCGGGCAAATAGGGTGGTATCCCTCAAACCCTCCAGCCTGTGGCAGGGCGCCGTCGCGTCGCTTCGATATTCACAGCCAGCGCAGTTCATGATGGGCTGAGTACAGTCACGAGCCCGCAAAGTGTTTATCACAAGGGAGGTGCGGGAACCCGATATGTATCCTGCCACCGGAATGCCAAGGCTTTGTCCCACTTTGAAGACATCTTTGAAGTGCGGAGCGGTAAAACCGCCTATGTCCTTTTTGGCCGATGCCGCCTTATCCCATGAAACAAGCGTGCCGTCCACCAATGCCACTGTGGGGATACCCTCTCTTCGGTGATTTAAAATCAAATCCTTCAGGTGCTGGGCCTCCATGGCGGCGCGCTTCTCAGCCAGATCCTCTCCCCGCAGCAGAAATACTTCCAATTCCCCCTGCTTGTACAGGTCCTCATACCTATAATACAGGTAGGGCAGGCTGTCCATAAGCGGCGGGTCCCCTGTACCGTAATGCAGCACCACCCTGCCTATGTTGAGCACATAGCACAATACGATCTCGTGCGTGTCCACATCGATTTGCGATCCGTCCACCGCCATAACGGTATGGGTGGAAATGGGCTGTGGAAGAGGAAAAACATCATCTAACCTGCCCCTGGGAAAGGCTACAAAAAAATGCCGTGAATCCGAATCTATTTTTTCTATGTAAGCCTGCGGGTTTTCTCGAAAATCGCAAACGGCTTCCAGCACGCAGCGCTCCTTCTCCTTCAGCTGCTGTATTTCCTGCTGCCGGGCCCGTGCCATCTCCATCAGCTGCAGGCTTATCTTGCTCAAATCCAGCATATTCACACTCTCCCGTATTGCCCCTGGTTTTCTATTAGAATTAGACTGTCAAACTCTCAAGACGGTTTCAGTTTATCAACGGCTCAGTTTAATTCTATCCCATTTTCAGCCATTTGAACCTCCCACGAGAAGTCGCGTGATTCCTGCTTCATATATGTTAATACAACTTTAACGTCCTAACTCATGATTAAAATCACGAGTGCGCGGACGCCTATCCATCAACCGACTTCCTTTTGCAGCTACATTTTTTCAAAATTTGTTTTGAGCACCAAAATAAATCTTTACACTAACAAAACATACAAGAATCCTTTTACATAAAGATAATATCACACATGAATAATACGACCAATAATATTCTATCACCTTTCAATAGAATGTTCAAAACTATTTATAGCTTAATTTACATTTGAAGCGTATGCAATTGAATTAGTGTTTTTAGACCGTTTTACCAAAAATATATTACAAAAAATTCATTATACAAAATATGGTGGACTCTGGTATAATATAATTTGTATTAAAGCGGTACAAATCTTAAACATGCAAGAATAACGGAGAGAAACCATAAACTTTACTGGATAAAAGCGAGGTGAATGGCTTTATGGCCTCCCTACCAGACACCAGATGCGACGTGTTAATATTTTCTGCCAGCTACGGAGCAGGGCATTACCAGGTATCCAATGCACTGGCCACAGCCATAAAGCAGCAGCGTCCCGACTGGAACGTTGAGATATGCGATTTTTTAAATTACATAAACCCGTTTTTCAAGCAAACGCTGCTGTTTGGCTATCACCAGGTCATCAAGCACTTTTCAACTGGATATAAATGGTTTTACGAGGCCACACGCCATCTACCTCCTGACTCAAAATGGCGCCGCATGCTGAACCAAATAGGCAGTCAAAAGATGCTGGAAGACATATACAACCGTTCCCCCAGCGTCATAGTATGTACCTTCCCCACCCCGGCCGGTGTGATCTCCTACCTTAAATCCCGCGGCTATATAAACACACCCCTTGTAACGGTCATTACGGATGTGGCTTTCCACAGCCAGTGGATCCATCCGTACGTGGACGCTTATATACTGGCGGCCGACGTCGTGGCCAAATACTTAAAAAGAAAAGGCATACCGCCATCGCACCTATATGTCACGGGACTTCCCCTGCGGCAGGAGTTCATGGCCCCGTGCCATGACCCTTCAATATGGGAGCGCTACGGCCTCAGGCGCGATCTCTTCACGCTGCTGATGATGGGCGGGGGTTGCGGCCTGCTGTCAGATATGGAGGACATATGCGAAAGCCTGGCAAAGCTTGACCTGCCCATGCAGGCCATAGCGGTGACCGGCACCAATTATGCACTGGCCAAAAGGCTGGAGGACATTTCGCAGCATTCCAAGATACCTCTTCGCGTGCTGGGCTACGTAGACAACATAGCGGAGCTCATGGAAATATCCGACCTTTTGCTGACAAAGGCGGGAGGGGTAACCATATTTGAAGCTCTGGCCAAGAAGCTGCCAATGCTGATATACAAACCCCTGCCCGGCCACGAGAGGAGCAACGCCCGTTTCCTGGTTCGCTACAAAGTGGCCATGCAGGTGGATGACAAGGAGGAAGTGATCAAGACCATCATCGATTGCGTAAATGACCCATCCATACTGAAAAGCATGGCACAGGCCATGGAACCCATATCAAAGCCTTTTGCCGCCAGGGACGCCGCAAATATAATAGTACAGATGGCCGAGAACTACAGGAATGGTTCGCAGCAGCCCAACCTGTTTATATCATAAAATCGACCTGTAGCCTTTTTATGTAACTAAAGCATAAAACACTGGCGTTATTCGATTCAATATACTACATCGTAATGGTACTGCATCATCATAGCACTGTAAATTATTTATGCTATGATGAGCAAAACCGAACCACTATAACTGTAAAAAGTCAATTTTGCTGCTCAAAACGAAATCGACAATTTTGAAGCAAAAATGAGAGTGGGCAAAAAAATTAAGTTTGCAGCAAAATCAATTATGAAACTCAAAAAGCAAAATATCTGTATCAGGAAAGGGTCGTAAAAGATGTGGGTATTTGCATCTATAGCGGCAGCTGCAATCGCGATATTTGCCATTTACTGCCTCATACCAAACTACTGGATGCGCAACCGTTCAAAACGGGTCGTGCGATGCGGAGAGACCAATAAGCCATGGATAGCCCTCACCTTTGACGACGGGCCAAACCCGATATATACGCCCAAGCTGCTGGATATCTTAAAAGAGGCCGGCGTGAAGGCTACCTTTTTTGTCGTTGGAGAGCAGGCACTCCAGTATCCTCATATACTTGGCAGGATGCATTCCGAGGGGCACACCGTGGGATGCCACTCTTTTTCCCATCGCCATGCATGGCTGATGTCCCCCCTGCGCACCTTCAGTGACATTGAGCTGACCTGCCAGGCCATCAAAAGTTCTTTAGGACATCAGCCCCGCTGGTATCGGCCCCCATGGGGCATGTTCAATCTTTGCAGCGCAGCGGCGGCTCGAAGGTTGGGCCTTGAGATCGCTTACTGGTCCATCGAAGCACAGGACTGGGAAGCCAAAACCACAGCCCGGCACATATACGACGCCGTCATCTCCCAGGCACAGCCCGGCTCTATAGTAGTGCTGCATGATAACAGGGGAGCCCCCGGGGCACCTGCCAAAACCCTGGAAGCACTCCCCTTCATCATCGACACGTTAAAGAAAAAGGGTTACACATTTGTAACCCTTGACCAGCTGAAAGGAGATAGGACATGATCAAAAGGCTGATAGCTCCCGTCTTTATACTGTGGGAAAAAATATTTTCTAGGCTGAACAACATCTATACCGTTGAAAATTCCCCCTATGGGCTGCTGAGGATGAGCATCCATCCATACAGCGGCGACCCTCTCCCCTTGGAGGATGGCTCAACCCTTCAGCCTGGAGAATACGTGGCCGAGCTTCACATCTCCAACACCGTCATATACAGCGGTAAAGTGGGAAACGTAACGGTGGCTTCGGACATACACCTGCTCCCTCTATTTAGGGAGGAGATGCACAACCTGGCGCGGCTTGCCCGCGACGGCAGGCTGGACCCGCGAGTAAAGGCGCTGTGGGGTGTCACCCTGTTTGGCCCCGGCGTAAAGCGTATGGGCTTTCAGTTACGGCCTCTGCCTTCCGGCAAAAACGCCACAATGCTCAAAGCCTGGATGGGATTTTTACGCTGGATATTCTCTCCACCCACCGCCCGGAAGCGCTCGAGGACCAGCGCTGCCAGACAAGCCCAGGAATTCTGGATGTCCATCAAACACCTAGTTGAAAAGTATGGCAATTAATCCCCACCTGCAGCTCTGTGCTTCAGGCTCTTTCGCCGCCTGAAGAAGGGCAGTGAATCGCGCACCAGATAGATCAAGGTTCCCGCCGTCAGGATAATCAAAAATATCACGACGGTAAGGGCGACTTTAAGAAGCGTCACCTTTCCCGAATCTAAGCCACGCTGATTTCGCGCTTCATCCGTCACCCCCACTGCCACTTCAAAGTGCTGGCTTCTGAATTCCAGGTTATTTCCCTCTTCGTCCTCTGCCTTCACCACCACGACAAAGGAACTGGTTTGCTCCACGCTAAGGTATGACAGGCTAAACGTCTGCTCTTCCCCCGGGTTGAGCACCAGCATGCTTCCCATCCCAATGTTTCTCTCTTTAACCAGGTCCTCAATGAAGACCTCTATATTCTTCAGCGCTACCCCGCCATCGTTCTTTATAGTGCATTTTACCTGTACCGCCCCTGCCTTTTCCAGGCTGGGAGGATCCACTTCTACATCAATGGATACATGAGCCGCCTTATCAAGCGCTTGGGCAGGAATCAGCAGCTCATCAGCCTCGTATCTATAAGGAGCCCCCGTCAGCTCATCCTTGGCGGTCAAAACGGTCTTGCTTATTATGCCGTCATCATCCATTTCCTTTTCCACTGAAACCACTTCCTCATCGCCAGGCTTCAAGCTGTCAAATGAGGCTATGTTCCCCAGCTGGGGTTCATCCACCGACACATCCTTCAATGCCACCTTGCCGGTGTTACGGATTATATATGTCAGGGTAACGGTATCTCCCGGCGCTGCCTTTTCGGGCTCAAATTTTCTCTCGATCTCCACCATTGCTTCAACCCTGGATATCTCCACAGTATAATGAGCTTGCACCTTTTGAGCTCCGTCTTCGGGTACACCGCTGCACGTTATGGTGTATTTCCCCGCTGAGTCAATTGTAGCCTTATAGATAGCAGTAGCTTCCTGCCCTGGAAGCAGCTGGACTATCTCATAAAAGGTCTTCCCCTTCCAGTCGGTACATTGGATATTTTTGAGGGTAACGTTGCCGGTGTTTTTCACTTTGAGAGTAAAGGTCACCTCTTGTGCTGAGGTGATTTGTTGTTTGTCAACGCTGCCTTGTACCTCCAGAGAATATACAGGCTGCGGCTTTTCCACTTCAACTTTGACCCTTGCATCGGGAAATTCCTGTAGCACATCTCCCCGTACCGACAGAGGATCCTTGTATCTCAATATGAGGTAGCTTTCGGTGGTGTCTTGCAGCTTGAACTTTCGTTTCACCGTCTTCTTTTCGCCCGGTTGCAGCCTTGGAATCCTGCCCAGCTCACCAAACTGGCTGTCCATGACCGCTATATCCGTTAAAACCACGTTTGAGGTGGATTCCACAACCGCAGCGTATTCCACCTCGTCGCCCCTTTTCACCCGGGATGCACTGGCAGCATAACTTACGTTAAATCCTATGTTGAAAATATCCAAAACGCCTTCTCCCAAAACTGCCCATTCGTTTTGCCCTTCGACCTGATATTCCACCAAATAGGTCACATAGCCATCTATGGCCTTGTAAGCTTCGCCCTCATCCGCACTGCTTATTTCCTGTTTTTCTCCCGGTGCGATGCTCCTCTCCAGCATTGTGGTTTCCTTCCCATTGGTAACATGGTTGTACAGTTCTTCCCTTATGCGCACCTTAACAGGTTTATCCATAGAATTTGTTATATTATAGATGAGTTCAAAGGGTTCTCCCGGCTGTATGACAGAAGGACTCATTCTTACCGACATAGTAACCTTACCCTGTGCCAGCGCCACTGTATCAACCAAAGCCATTACAACCATTGCAAAAATCATGATAACGGACAATATTCTCCAAAGCCTTTTAGGCATCATTTTCCCTCCCCTGCCTCGCTTACTGTATAATCTAAACCACTGTACAAAGGTTCAATATTTTCCTCCTGCTTATAATGCAAGATCCTTTTACCAGCTCCGTGAGCTTCCTCCGCCTCCGGCACTGCCTCCTCCGCCAGAGCCTCTACCTCCAAAGCCTCCACCGCCAAATCCGCCACCCCTTGGGCCCGGGCCAAACCAGCCTCCATATCCTCCGCGACCCCCAGAGCGGAATATGGTAGAAGTAATAGATCCCCTGAAAAAGGCAAAATCTAAGATGATAAATACCACAATGAGCACCAGCCATAGTATAAATCTGGACAAAGAAAAATCGTCCTCTTCAGGCTGCTCTACAGGTAAAGCTGGCTCTTCAAGCAGCGTACCGCCTCCAACCAATTTATCTGTATAGCCATACTCTAGGTAGATCTCATTTATTATCGCATTGAACCCCGCAACGATCCCCTGGCTGTACTCGCCCTTACGGAAATGGGGAATCATGTGCTCATCCTGTATCCTGCCGGTCTTGCCATCGGTAAGCACCCCTTCAAGGCCGTACCCTACCTCGATTCTGGATTGCCTGCCTTGTACGTCAACAAATATCAACACGCCGTTATCCTTATCCTTCTGACCAATCCCCCAATCCCTGAACAGCCCCAGGGTGTATTCCTCCAGCGGCCTGTCGCCAATGCCTGCCATGGTCACAACAACTACCTGAGCCGTTGTGACGTCCTCCAGCTCCTTAGCAACCCTTAGAATGTGCTCCTCGGCATCGGTATCCAGCACACCGGCATAGTCATTCACATAAAAAGCCTCGGTAGGGTCAGGATAGCTGTCCTGTGCAGCGCTGCAGGCAGAAAACAAAAATACAAACGCCGCTATACATACCGCTATCCGTAAAGCTTTTATCCATTTCATGCTCAAGCACCCTTAATCTCCAAATAGTTCGCCTACATCGGGAGCCTGCCTGGCATCTTCAGATGCCTCAAAATACTCAGCGCGTTCAAATCCAAACATGCCGGCTATGATATTCATGGGAAACCTTCTGATAGCGGTGTTGTAATCTCGCGCTTTTTCGTTGTAATCCCGCCTTGCAACCGCAATCCTGTTTTCGGTACCGGCCAGCTCATCCTGAAGCTGGATAAAATTCTGGTTGGCCTTAAGCTCGGGATAATTCTCTGCTATGGCAAGCAGCCTGGACAAAGCACTGGCAACCTCGGCGTCTGCCTGTGCCATGCCCTCAACGGTGGTGGCACCAGCCAGCTTTGCCCTGGCCTCGGCAATCTGAGCGAACACCTCCGATTCATGGGCTGCGTACTTTTTCACGGTTTCCACTAGATTGGGTATCAAATCGTTTCGCCTCTGAAGCTGGTTGTCTATCTGGCTCAAAGCCGTTTGCACCTGTTCACTCTTTGCCACCAGGCTATTGTAGCCGTTTATTACCCATATGGCCAACAACACGAGTATAACGCCTATAACCAAGACCGCTTTTATCCAATTTTTCATGTCTTTACCCCCAAAATTAAAAAATTTATACATTCGACAACTTTATAACTATTCTACCAGCTTTTATATACCATTACAAGTGAGAAAAACAAAGGCGATTTCGCGTTGCCCTTTTACTATCATCATTTTCATTTATATGTCCCACTGGGAGTTTGCTATGAACTTTAATTTTGAAATTACATTTTTAAGCGCTTAAATATGTATCCTTCATAATAGACATAATATATGAACAAGAGGATGAAAAATTTTGACCTTTATTGACTTTTGTTTCTGAATATGATAATATATTTCTGATAAAACCAATAGATGCCTGTTCCATAAGAAGACAGATATCCGAAAGGAGCTGAGGCATATGCCGTTTTTGTGGTACGATCCCACCATGATACTGCTTCTCCCAGCAATCTTGCTGGCGATGTACGCTCAATTCAAGGTACAGAGCACATTTGCCAGATACTCCAGAATCCCTGCACGCAGTGGGCTGACGGGCGCCGAGGTAGCTCGAGAGATCCTCCGCGACAACAGGATTTACGATGTAAGAGTTGAGCTGACGCCTGGCATACTTACAGACCACTATGACCCGCACAACAAGGTATTGAGGCTTTCTCCACAAGTGTATAACTCCAGCTCTCTGGCTGCACTGGGTGTGGCAGCCCATGAAGCTGGGCACGTAATACAGCATCAATATGGGTACGTACCTTTTAATATCCGCACGCTTATCGTACCGGTTGCTGCCATCGGTTCGCAGCTAGCATTTCCGCTGTTGTTCTTAGGACTGGTCTTTGGGTTCAGGGAACTGGCTCAAATAGGAGTTATAGCCTTCAGCGCAGCTGTACTGTTTCAGCTGGTCACTCTCCCTGTAGAATACAACGCAAGCAGCAGAGCCATTGAAGCGCTGGAAGTAGGAGGGTACCTCACCAGAGAGGAGACACCGCATACACGAAAAGTGCTGAGCGCTGCAGCTCTCACCTACGTGGCAGCTACTCTGACAGCGGTGCTACAATTGCTCAGGCTCATGCTGATATCAGGATTCTTCGGCAGAAGGGATGAGTAAAATTAAGAAAATGAAAAGTCGGGGCTTTCGCCCCGACTTAGTTTTATTCACGCAAAACCCTTTTCAACACCTCAATAGAATAATCAATATCATCATAGGTCAAGGCATCAGACACCTGAATCCTTGCAATAACAACATCGCCATATTTTTCAATGGTACTTCTGCCGCCTACTGATGATACAAGATACTGATACTCCTTGTTACTGATACTCCTTGTATGTCCCCTCTTTCCTCAATGAATCAAGCTGAGTTTTAATTCTCTCATAAAGCCGGCTGCTCATAAAAAACACCTCCCTTTTATTTTGAAACCTTGAGCAAAACTTTTATTGCTTTATTTGCCTCCATCTCCATAAACCCCTTCTCTACATCCTCAAGATCCAGCACATGGGTAATAATGGGATCTATCACCTTGCCATTTTTCAAAAGAAAGCTCTCGCATTGATACCAGGTTTCAAACATCCTTCGTCCTGTAATACCACGACCACACGTTATATGCCCTTCAGCTGATACCCTTTGCCCTATCCGTAAGTGCTTTACATTTTTGCCCAGCGCATATATCGTCCCAATGAACTCATGACCTATAATGAGGGGAGGTTTAACTCTGCTCTCAGCCCAGGCATCCCACCTGTAAATATGCAAATCAGTACCACAAATTCCAGCAATGTTTACCTTAATAAGCACCTCATCGGGAGCAGGTTCAGGAATGGCATCAGTGGTGATCTCTATCCCCCGGCCGGGCCCTTGCTTTTTTACAACATTCATTGTGGACATCTCAATTCCTCCCCCCACAGAGATTATAGAAATAGTTAGCAGTTACATTTACAAAGCTTGTTTAATATATAGAACTTTGAGTTTATTATATTAAATAAACTATGCGCTGTCAATCCAAAAAATTCTTAAATTTCAATAGTTGACCTCTGTGGCAGACAGGTCTATAATACAATTGCCGCTATAAACCGAAAACAAAAATGATTTAGCTGCAAAAAATTCACTCGTTTAAATGTTGCTTGACAAAGCAGCACTTAACTTTTAATTTTAAAGTATGCAACAGCTTCTTTTTCAACTGCACTGACGCCAGGTTCGTTTTGATCAACAAAATGATCAAACTATTTTGTTTATAAGGTAGGGAGTTTACAATGGACAAAAGGCAACCACCGGCCATTGGGAAAAACATTGCCAATTACAGAAAGCAAAAAGGGATGAGCATGGATGAACTGGCCAAGAGGTCAGGGGTATCCAAATCCATGCTTTCTCAAATTGAACAGGAAAAGACCAACCCCACAGTGGTTACATTGTGGAAAATCGCCAATGCTTTAAATATACCCGTTGAATACCTGTTAAAGACCCAGTCTGTTTCACAGATAGAAGTGCTGAGAAGGGATGATGCACCTATCTTCTATTCAGAGGATCGTTCCTGCCTTATACGCGTAAATTCACCCGTACACATGATAGACAACCTTGAACTCTATGATATGACTTTTAAACCCAGGGGCAAACTCCATTCAAAGCCCCATTTTCCCAACGCCGAAGAATTTTTAACCGTCATCACCGGAAAATTCAAGGTTACCGCAGGTGAGAGTTCAGCTATATTAAACGAAGGAGACACGGGAAGATACAAGGCCGACAGGGAACATATCATAGAGAATTTAACAGACCAGGAGGCAAAAGCTTATCTGGTAGTGTGGTTTCCCCAATAGTTTTGACATAATTGCTTCTACATAGCATTTGTACCTGGTCAAAATAAAAACCGCTCTCTTAAGGAGCGGTTTTCTGCTTTTACGATTAATGACTATTCCTCAACGTAACTTTGCTTAGCACAAAACAACCCTATTTCACCACTATCCTGTGATACGCCTTTTTGCCCTTGCGTACCAGCAAGCTGCCATCTCGCAGGTCCTGTTCGGTCAGCTGGCGTTCGATGCTGTCCACCCTTTCGCCGTTTATATAGAGCCCGCCCTGCGCAATCAGGCGCCGACCTTCCCCTTTTGACGGGATAAACCCTATGCTGTACAACAAATCGATCACATTGGAATTTCTCCTGTACTCCTCCATCGTTATCTCAGTTGTTGGCACGGCATCCAAATCCCCGCCGCTACCAAAGAGAGCCTCGGCTGCCATCTGCGCCTTTCGCGCTTCCTCTTCGCCGTGTACGTTTTTTGTAACCTCATACGCCAGTACCTTTTTGGCCTCGTTTATCCTCTCACCTGGAAGGCTTGCCAGGCGGTTTACCTCTTCCATGGGCAAGAAGGTGAGAAGCGCAAGGCACTTCTTAACATCCGCATCGGCTATATTCCTCCAGTATTGATAGAAATCGTACGGGCTGGTCTTATTGGGGTCAAGCCAAATAGCCCCTGCCCTGGTCTTGCCCATCTTCTGCCCATCGCTGGTGGTAAGCAGAGTAAAGGTGATGCCGTATGCCTCCGCTCCTTCCACCCTGCGGATGAGGTCAACTCCCGCCAAGATGTTGGACCACTGGTCATCTCCGCCCATTTGAAGACGGCAGCCATACCTCCTGTAAAGCTCAAGGAAGTCATAGCTCTGCATCAGCATGTAATTGAATTCCAGGAAGGACAAACCGCGCTCTAATCGGGCTTTAAAGCACTCAGCAGTCAACATGCGGTTTACCGAAAAATGCACGCCTATCTCCCTCAAAAACCGTATATAGTTAAGGTTAAGCAACCAGTCGGCATTGTTAACCATAATAGCTTTGCCTTCAGAAAAATCCAAAAATCTGGAGAGCTGCTTTTTAAAAGCCTCGGCATTCTTTGCAATGGTCTCTGCGCTCATCATCTCGCGCATATCGGTACGGCCGCTGGGGTCACCTACCATGGCAGTACCGCCACCGATAAGGGCAATAGGCCTGTGGCCGGCCCGCTGCATGTGCGTCATTACCATGATTTGGATAAAATGTCCCACGTGCAGGCTGTCAGCCGTTGGATCAAAGCCTATGTAAAATGTAACGGGTTCTCGGCCCAGCAGCTCCCTTATCTCTTCCTCGTGGGTAACCTGCGCAATATACCCTCTCTCTTTTAAGACATCATAAATGTTTGCCACTTCGATTCCTCCAATTTAAGTTTTTTATTTATTCATTCCTAGTAATTGCTCGCTTAACTGCTCGCTTTATCACAACATTTTAATCCATAAAACGCAGAAATTCAAGCGCCAGGTTTTGATGAAACATCTGATTGAAGCTAATAATTGGCCTTCCGTATCTTCACCTTTTTAGGTTTGGCCTTAAACAATGTCCCATCCGCTTTTCTGTTAGCTATGGTGCCCAGCTTTTCCATTCCCATTGAGATTGCGTAACCGATCAAAAAACATATGGCGCTCAATACAAGCTGCCCTGTGCTCGAAAAATTAGTGGGAATGATCAAAAGCGTCGAAGCCACAACGATGCCCAGAATGATATGGGTAATAAACTCTCGGTATCTCTCCAGCAGAAAATGGACAAACCGGGCTAAAAGCACAGCCGACAACGCAATACCCACAAGCAGAGGCAAAATAACATCCATTTTCATATCAGCGATCCCGGCTGCCATCGGCTGATAAAGTCCCAGGAATATGAGTATGGAGGATGAACTCAAGCCGGGTATCACTAAGCTCAATCCCCATATTACACCGCACAGAAAATACCATCCTGCATTGGGCGTAATTTCAATGGGTTTTTCTGCTTTCAGAGACAGAAAAAACGCATAAAAGGTGATCAAGCTTATCACAAAATACGACCACGAGACGGCACCCGTGCTCTTTTTTTCCGCCTCACGAAACAGCGAGGGAAACATTCCGCCTATCAGGCCCACAAACAGAGAAGCCGCCAATGCGGAAGACGTATTGAACAACACCTCTACAGCCCTTGCAAGCCCAAAAAAACCTATGGCCCATCCTATCATAATGGGTATGAACAATCTATAATACATAATCAAAGATCGTATAGGATGCGAAAGCAATGCGATCATGGGCTGGTATATACCGAAAGCTACGCACAGAACGCCACCGCTAATACCCGGTAATATAGCACTGCTCCCTACCAGTGCACCCTGTATAATCCGCAGGGCCCACAACCCAACAGGAAAATTTAAAGCCGGAAATTTAATATTCCCCATGCCGCTATATCACTTCTTTCTACTGGGTTTTTATTTTTATATTAGCAAAAAAATCGGCATTTAGGCCAGCCTTTGCATGTAAAAATAATTATCATTGAAATGTAACTGTTATTTACTGCAAAGAAGAATAACAATATCTAACGTTTTAATTTTTCTACATTACCATTTTAAACTATACCAAAAATAATCCCGTACTATACTTTATTTTATTTAGATTCTCTTCTTTTTTAGGCTTTCTAAATATAAATAAATGTTCATGCATAATCATGTAAAAATTGTATTTTTCAACTTGTCCTTCCCAGTAAGGCGTAGATTTACAATTATGTTGAACTTTTATAATGTCTTCTTTTAACACAAAGCCATTTTTAAGAAAAAGTCTCATCACATAATATGAAAGAGGTATATAATGTCCCTTCTTCCTTGTATCTCCTATCAAAATAGCGCAATATCTATCTTCTTTTAAAACTCTATAAAGTTCAACGACACCTTTTTCTAACTCATCGCAAAATTTCTTAACATCTGATATGTTTGACAGGTCTTCTTCTATTTTCCCATTTGAATATTTTATAATATTTAAATACGGCGGATGGGTTATTATCAAATCAACGCTGCCATCATCAAGTTCTTTCAAGTTTCTTACATCCCCTACTTTTACAATCTGTTCGTATTTAAAATTTCCGTCAAAATCTAAATTTCTTTTAGTCAGCTCTACACTATCTGGATTAATATCAAAACCTATACCTCTTCTATTCAATATTTTAGTTTCTATAAGAGTCGTACCACTTCCAACCATCGGGTCAAGCACAATATCTCCTTCACATGAATACCTTAATATAACATTTCTTGGAATTTGAGGAGCAAAATTTCCTCGATATCTTCCATTATGGGTTTGCCATTTTCCTCTTTCAGGAAATGACCATACAGTAGTTATTTCCTTTTTAAAATTTATATCCTGCATAATATTTCCTCCAACAGACCGGCACGAACAAAATTAAGGTTTAACAAGTAATCTATCTTTTCAAACCCCTTACGAATCTGGCTCTTTTGCCCTCTCCAGCCTTCTCCATCTGTAATCCAAATAAATTCGAAACCATGACTTTTAAGTTCATTCTGCCTTTCTATGTAAGAATCCACGATCTCCTGAGGCTTTGACCCTGAGACTGAGAAAAAATTTACTTCTATATTGATAACTTTCTTGTCTTTTTTGATTAAAATAAAATCCGCTTTTCTATTCCCAATAGAAGAATCAACCTTTATCCCATAATTGGTTTTTAAATATCTAAAATACTTTTGAAATAACACGGCTTTAAATCCATTTTCTTCTGTCGCTAAACTTTCAATAACTGGCTTTAATAGTCTTTCCATAGCATCTCCACTTCTGTGTTTCCTTGCATGGGTATCCATGCCTACTTCTACCCCTGTTACATAATCCTGTATACTCCTTGGGCCCATTTCAAGGAAAAACTTCTTTAATCCTGTTCTATCAAAAAATTCTACAATATCATCAATTTCCTCTGACGTAAGAACTCTAGCAGTAAAGTCATAATTTACAATATCTAAATCTTTGTTTTCAAAATTACTAATTATTTTAAAATTAAGTTCTCGTATCGCCAACAGAATAGGTATTACCGGTAACACTTTAGGGTAATTTAAAAAAATTTTCCTTAAATCATTATCAAAATTTTTACTTCCAATTAACGAATTCAATATATTAAATTCTATCTTGTGTTTTTCAATATGTTTCGTTACTTTATCCCAGTCCACAAAAAAATCAAAACCCCTGTTGGTATCTACGAGAGTAGCGTGGAACTTTTCAACTATACTCTCTTCATCTTCTACATTAAAAAACTCAAAATACAATTCTTTCATAACATATCACCTACTCATAATTTCTGATTACCAGTTCATTTATATCTCCTCGCTTTTCCGCGTTACTGTTAATACAACGTTTCGCTCTTACTCTTTCAATTATAAACCCCTCATACAACCTATCAAAAAAATCATCCTCCTCATTTTCATTCTTTGGGTCTGAATTGCTAAGCATAAGATACGCCCCTCTTTTATCCATTTCCTTAAAGAAATTGGCCAGCCTTATCTGGTCATAATCGTCAAATCCGTCTTCATTATAACTTGTAAAGTTAGAAGTATTGTTTAGAGGACGATAAGGAGGATCAAGGTAAACCAACGTATTTTCTCGTATATATTTTTTGCTTTCTTCAAAATCTGCACAAATAATTTCCGTATCTTTTAAAGCCTTATTCACCTCGATTAAATTATCAGCGTCACATATAACAGGGTTTTTATATTTCCCAAACGGGACATTAAATTCACCTTTTTTGTTCAAACGATACAATCCATTAAAACATGTCTTATTTAAGAAAATCAAATAAGCTGCCCTTTTTATCCAGTCAAAATTGTAATTAACATAGTCAAAACATTCTTTTTGCTTGTTATATTCATCCCTGGTGTTGTAATAAAAGTCTTTTCTTCCCTGCTCTGGTAATTTCAAATACATCTCTTCCATGACGCTAAGCTCGCGGATTAACTCATTTACATTTCTTTGAACTACTTTATATCCTACTATCAATTCCTTATTTATGTCCAATAAAAAAGCTTCCTTAATTTTAAAATTTCTTTTCAAAAAGAAAAAAAGAGCTCCACCGCCTACAAACGGCTCAACGTATCTTTCTATTTCACCACTTTCAACTAATGATAACGGCAATCTCTTATATAACTCATCTAATAACTGTGTTTTCCCACCCGCCCATTTAAGAAAAGGTTTCGCATTGATCACATCATCCGGCAATCTATATACAGCTTTTGCTATCCCCAACGTCTACACCTCACCGCTTTATTTCTCTTCGATTTTCCTTTTACTATTAGTAGTATAAACATTATCTCTTCAAATGAAAAGCCTCTATAACCAAAATAATCTTGGTCAGTCTTTCCCAAACATCGATACACAAAGCAATCTTTTTACTATAATCCTTTTACTACACCACTATCTCTCTACAAAAGACTATCAAAAAGCTCGTTGCTCCATCGTCTTAGCTCGTTTATCTTCTCGTATCACCCTGCTGATTTCCATATGCGCAGGTCATTTGCCATCATTTCCACCGAAAGCACATCAGCAAAACCGTATTTTTGGATCACTGCCTGCCGTCCTTCAGGCGTTATCGCCCCCAGATCAACACAGCTCCGTTCACACGAACTTCGTGACCCCTTACCTTAACCTTATATGATTTAGAGTGTCTTGCCAAGTGTAAAAATTTCAGAAAAGCTGCATTTCGATGATGTTCAAGCTGCCATGCACCAGTAAGGCGCAAATATCTATAATTTTGAAATTCCAGCTCGCACTTCATCTCGGCCACAAAAATCTTGCCTGTTTTTCGATGGCAAAGGGTAAAATCTAGGGTATGTCCACGCATTTCTCCAGGCACATACACGGTAGGCCGTCCCAGATCTTCATAAGGTGCTTGAGGACAACTACACCAGTATCTGACAAGTTCTTCACCAAATATACCGAAAAGGCGTGAGAGAAATTTATCCCCTATTGGGTCTCCACTATGAAAAATTTTATCAAAGTTAATTGTCATAGGTAACCAATCCTCTTTCCACTCATGCCCGCAATTTCTGCAAAAATAATCCGGGCTATCTTCCATGATGACGCAGCCACCCAGTTTTACCTCTCCGGCTTCAGCCCTCTTGAAAAACTCATAGGTCGGCAAGCCATATATAATTTCCCCACAATCTGTGGAACCGCATTTTGGGCATTTCACACAATCTGTCATAAGCTTTATGCCTCCCCCTACTTTTTACAAAAATTAAACTCCTATGACCTCCTCCCACTTTCTAAATAAAGCGAGCCTCCTCTTTCAAAAGCGGAAGCTTACTGGGATATAGGGATTACTCCCCATTATCCGTAAAGCAGTTTCCTTCTGCAGAGACTTAAGTTCTAGCCAACCCAGTCATACGGTCTGAGCAAGCCCCAATCCAGATCCTTAATCGTTTCTCATCCTCAACTTAAAAGAGAAGGCTTCCCCGGCAGATCTTCGTAATTGCTATATTGCCATTTTTACTTTCGACATTAACACCTATGACACACTTTTATTTATATCTGCGCCATACTATAGTTAAATGATAAAAGGTTCGCATTTTGTAATTTGGGCTTTACATAGTTTAAGTAGTTTTCTTGCTTTTGAGGGTTTGTACAGCATATGTGATTTGTCCTACGAGAGAGCTCGAACGTTACTCCAGGATGCCTTCATCTGCCTAACATAGTCCGATATTACCCTATTAAGGGTAGTCAACTACAGACTTTTATGTCTTAGACTTCAAGAAACTCTCATATCAATCTAATCATTTTCGCTATTGGATCAAACTCGTATTTTACGAGCCTTAAGTTCGACCATACTCTTGAACGAGCCGGTCTTCTTCCAGTGATATACCGTCTTTCGCTTATGCTTTTTGAGTTACTAATTGCGTCAGAGCTAAATTCGTGTGCTACAAGAAATGCCTTGATCATAGAATAATCACCATGAGCGTATTCATCTTTTACCCAATCCACATATTTCATTAGTTGTTCCACATCTTCTATGGTGGCTAAATCTTTTTTGTTTTCTATAATTAAGTATTCGGATTTAGTTTTGCTGAATCCCTTTATGTAAGAATACCCAAATATATCCATTTTGTCCATGTAATCTATGGGTTTGAATGGAGATGCTATTACCTGGTGAGAAAGATAATCCCATTCACCAAAAACACTAATAGTATGGGGCTCTCTAATGCTAAGTTGGTATAAAATACCTAATTCTAATGCCATTTCGTGTCTTAATTTTTTACCACTTGCACAGCTTAATAATATATCGTGACAGTTAAAGTAATAGTCTGGTGTTATTTTCTGTTTGAGTAATTGATGATATTTAGCATAATTGCTCATAAATATTTTACCTGCAGGTGGGCTATTTAACCAAGCTTTATTACTTCTCAGTATAATGTCAATTAATGCCTGATTTTCGTCATCATCTATTTTTATGAAAGATACCTTCCAGAATGCCCTCAGCATACGAAACATAGTTGGATTAGACGATAAAACATCGTCCATATCTATTCCTTCTCTGAAAAAGTATGGATATGGTCTAAAAACACACAGCCACCGTTGAGTGTTACTATACTCTCCTTCATCCCAAAGAATTTTGTCTTTTACTGCATCATAATCGTAATTTTGAGGTTTATTGGCTTCAGGAAAATTTAAAAATTTACAATCATCGCCTATATTAACCAATTCGCCGATACCGTAAATTTTACGGTCTATGAAGAAGTACACATTATCTCCGGCTTTCATTGTTGCATAGTCTGCAAACGTAGCTTCATGGTGTGTACCCCAATGCCCATTAGGTTGAGATAACTTCGTAGAATACACACCATTATTTATATACTTCTCTAAAGCGTCTATTGAGTCAAGGTTAAAGATATATCCCGCCAATTGAAATGCCCCCTTTAAGAAATTATACTGATGCAGATTGTCTAAACGCCTTTCATCCCACCTTTAAAGGATAGGCTTTACCAGCAAATTACTTATTAACAGTTCCGTAATCGGATCACCCCTGTCTGACCTACAATAATCACCCGCCTCACTTTGATAACTTTTATATTATAACCTTCATATAGTTTTTTAGTAAAATATGCGTCAGAGTTACTTACCTAAGTTTTGTGCAAATAAAGCTTATTGGTATTGCAATCAGCAGCTGATTATTCATGGGGCAATTATCACCCTTTCTTTATTTTTTTGTGATAAGCAACTATTTCAACAAATGTGGTTATTACCCTCTATTGTAATTATATATTACATATCACCTCAAGGGAAATTTACGTAACTGTCTTGATGAAATAAATATTGCCCTTTATGTAACTATTGGTATGTCCCATTAGGAAAATTTATACATTTAAAACAAAACCGCTCTTTTATCCAATGCGTTTCTCTCAGTACACTACTTTATCTTTCTTGTCCAATATTCTAATATACACAATACCGCCTGCTCCAATCCTCGTCATCCCTGTACCCGTCCAGCAAATCATCCGCTATTTGCAATATAACATCTTTCAACTCGACCTTTTCAATCCACTCCACAGGAATACGGCTCAATCCCAGATATGCTCCTAGTATATTGCCGGTTATGGCACCGGTACTATCGCTGTCTCCATCGTGGTTTACTGCAGCAATCAATGCTTTCTTGAAATCATCCCTGTATTTCAATGCACAATATGTTGCTATCCCCAAAGCCTCCTCGCCAACCCAGCCTTCACCAAGCTGTGAAATGGCATCTATATCGGATATATCGCTTTTTGATAGTTCAAGAGCCTTGTTCAAACTTTGGACACATTCCTCATTGCCCTTATATCCTTTCAATTTCTCAATAGCGCCTCTAACCGCTTCTCCAATATCCTCCCCTTCGATAATCGACGCAATCGTGTAAGCCAGGGCACCGGCGGACAAATAACCAGATGGATGACCGTGGGTGATGGCTGCAAACTCGGCCGCCTTCTCAAAAGCCTCATCCTTTGGATAAAACAAACCTGCCGGCGCAACCCGCATCACTCCACCACATCCTTTGCTGTTATTGATGGGCTTATCAATAGTGCCCCACTTGCCGCTTGACAAAGCAGATAAGCATGTGTTGCCAGGCCCTCTATTTGAATGAAGCTCTCTTATTCCAATCAGCCAGCCATCATATATACCATCATAGTCTTCCATCTTCGGATATCCCTGTGTATGCAGCCACCTTAAATAAGCATGATATACCGCTGTTGTAGCACTACAGGTCCCCTTCACCCTCCGCATAGCCTCTGCTCGAAGTATGCCTTCAACGGTAAACAAGCTCATCTGAGTATCATCGGTGATTTCGGCTTTGCCGTTTGTACCGATAACAAGGTCGGTAATGCCATTTTCACCGTATTTTCTCTTTATTTCACTTGTACCCAGAAACTCTACAGGCCACCCCAAAGCGTCGCCAATTGCTCCGCCCAGCAGGCAACCCCTGAAATGGTCCCTATCCCTTTTCATAGCTTTTACCTCCCAAGCTGTATTGCCTAATTCTATAACAAGTTCCCCCTCAACTTCTCCACAAAAGGGACATCCGCAGGCGCGAAATCATAATTCACAAGCTCATGCGGTTCAACCCACTCCGCGCGGCTGTGTACCTTCAATTTGCATTGACCGCCTTTAAAACGGGCTTTATATGCAATCAGACTTATAGTTTCGGTACCGTAGGTGTATACGCTCTCACCAAAAAACCCATCCACTTCGATATCTATATCAAGCTCTTCCTTGATTTCGCGCTTTAAACACTCCTCTGGCGTTTCCCCGTCCTCGATTTTCCCGCCGGGGAACTCCCACTTGCCTGCCAGCTTTTGCCCTTCTGCTCGCTGGGCTATAAGTATTTTATTGTTCTTTATGATGATGGCTGCAGCAACGTCCTTCACCGTTATTGTCACCTGCCTACAAAAAGGCCTTCTCGATATTGAATTCGCCATAAAAGACAAAATCATGCATAAAAATTAAAATATCCAGCTAAATTATACCATAAATTCACATGGTTTTTATCATATTGTAAACACATTATAGATTTTTCTTCTTTTAAACTTTACCTTACGCATTCTTCCTCCCCGATGTCTTAAAAACCTTTTCAATCCTTTTAGACTTTTGGACTTATTGAAATTTTTAGTTGAACAATATGTCAATACATGCTAAAATAGAGATGTAAATCATCAAAAATTAAAAAACTTCTTATCGTAACATTAAGCTGCCTTATCAAGAGTCAGGGTAGAGAGTTGGCTCGATGACCCTGCACCAACCTGCAGCCAGGAGGCTGTAAGGTGGTAAAGCCAACATCGATAAGGAGGTGGTCGGATGAGCGAATGATAGCCTTCTTGTCGGGTGAGCGGCAAGAAGGCTTTTATATTTGTCATGCTGTTTACTGTCGCACCACCACGTCTGTCCACTACAACTTTATACCTATGCATGCATGTGCTTTTTAAGTCACGCTGCTTTGCCATCAAAAGCTAAAAAATAGCGTTACATATTTTGACCGGAGCGATGATACTATCTGAGCATGATACTTTCGAGGAAGCCATGGAAGCCCTGCTGGATGCTATGAAAAAGGAATCGGATGAAATAAGGAAAATCGAACATGAAGAATTGGAAAAACAAGGGATAAAGGTGCGAACGTTGGAAGAGGTCATAAAGGATATGACCCCCGAAGAGCTGGAGGCATTCAAAAAGGAAAGGTACGAGAAATTCGTAAAACCCCTCCTGGATGAAAACATCAGCGCTCTGGAAAGATTGAAAAGGCGACTCAACTTAAAGCGCATAAAATAACCTACTTCTATCAATTCTGGCTTAGACACTTCCCATATCCATTTTAAATATAAATCAGCCAACAACTTTATAAATAAGCTACATAATAAGCCGCCAACTCACAAAAATTTATAAAAGAGCACCTCCTGGCTTAAAGCGAGGTGCTTTTTTCTGGCGGAGAGAGTGGGATTCGAACCCACGGTGCGCTCAACACGCACACACGATTTCGAGTCGTGCTAGGGATATCCTAATCTATATCATTTTATTAGACCTCTTCCACAAAACCTTGATATATCAAGGCTTTATACCACATTAACATCTCATCTAATCCATTCTAATTATACCCTTTCCAGAATAGTTTTTTAGCAAATTTTTAGCAAGGGCTATTAGCGAGTATAAAGTCTCGAGAAATTAAGCACTATTTGCAGGGTATGATATAATTACGTTAATGATAACAACATTATAGCAATAAACCCAAACGCCATTTAGAAGAAAGTTACTTAGATGGAATAATTTAATTTAAAATTTGTAATTTCTCAAATAAATTGGTACATGTAAAATACCGAAATTCCCTATCGTCCAAAGGGGTAAACTGTATATAGAAAACTTGTTTTTTAGGATTATACTCTACAGAATTCACAATAATATTTTGTTTTCTTATTTCTTCAAATGCATCAATAATCATTTTCAGCCATGAGGAGTAAATTTTTTAACAATACCATATAATAACATTTTACCTTAATTTTCTATGTTAAATATTTCCAGTATATTTCTCTCTCTTTTACGCCAAAAAGACCGGCTAAGGTTCATCC
>Ga0224486_100012_pt1 | contig 109684 bp, 113 predicted proteins | sample TexhydDE_CT_test_FD_172013 | JGI IMG/M metagenome (GOLD analysis project Ga0224486, IMG submission 172013) | Fracking water microbial communities from deep shales in Oklahoma, United States - hydraulically fractured wells DE_CT_test ... | reverse complement strand
CTTATGAACACTTGATAAATTTGACAGATGACCCTTGTGTAAAAGACACTTTGCGCTTTCTAAGAGAAAGAGAAATAGTGCATTTTCAAAGATTCGGAGAAACATTGGTGCACATTCAAGAATACCTAGAAAGCAAAAGGTATTTCTAAAAAATAAAACAGACGAAGGGGACGGTTCCTTTCATCTGAAAAATTCAGACAAACGGAACCGTCCCTCTTGTTTGAAGATGAGGTGTACGGTCACTGACATACATCTACCCATTCCCCTTCTACAATCTTATCCAAGTCTTTTACTTTTACCTCTACAGCTGCGTTCACATCTCCTGCAGCAGGATATACAATTTCATATTTTTTTAATGAAATATCGTAGTACACCTCAACAGGATTTTTCAGCCCATATGGACAAACTCCTCCAACAGGATGCCCCGTCACTTCAAGCACCTCTTCTGGCGAAGCCATTTTCGCCTTAGCTTTAAAGGTTTCTTTGAATTTTTTGTTATCTATCCTTTTGTCACCGGCTGTCACTACCATAATGTATTTATCTTTCAACTTAAAAAGCATAGACTTTGCTATTTCACCGGGAGTAACACCTAAAGATTCTGCTGCTTTTTCTACAGTGCTGGTATCTTCAAAAATTTTTACCTCCAAATTTATCCCTCTTGACCTAAAAAAATCTCTAACCGCCTCTACTGACAATTTCATCACCTCAATATGCGTATTTTAAAAACTGCAGGTCTTACAAACCAAAGCGTTCTTTAAGAAAAATTTATCAGCAATTTTTACAGCATCCTGTGCGGTCTTACCGTAGTAATCCGCTCCTATTTTAAAAGCGTACTCTTCTGTTAAAACTGCTCCACCAACCATCACTTTCGCTTCAGTATTCTCTTTAAGCATTTTAATAATTTTTTCCATATTAAAAAGAGTAGTAGTCATAAGAGCACTCAACCCTACCAGAGGAGCACCTGTCTTTTTCACTTCCTCCACTATTACCTCGCCTTTTACGTCTTTGCCAAGGTCAATTACCTCATACCCGTAATTCTCTAACAAAACCTTAACTATGTTTTTCCCTATATCGTGTACATCTCCCTCCACTGTTGCTAAAATTATTTTCCCTTTTGAAGCAGTGCCTTTTGGAAGCTTTTCCTTTATCAATTTAAAAGCACTCTGCACGACCTCCGCAGAACTCAAAAGCTGTGGCAAAAAGTATATACCTTTTTCATACCTGTCCCCTACTTCTTTAAGCGCAGGTATTATAATTTCATCCACTAGTGAAAGGGGAGGGTTATCCTCAAGGAGTGCCATTACTATTTCTTCAACTCCCGACTTTTTCCCTTCTAAAATCTGATCATACAGCTTTTTGCTAAAATCTTCCTCATGTCTTTTTATGACTTCTTCTTTCGGCTTTACCCTTTGCCCATACACTTTTAAATAATTTTCACTTCCTTTATCTTTGTTAAGCAAAACCATAGAAGCCCTCAAAGTGTCCATCAAGGATTCATCGCAGGGATTTACAATAGCCGCAGTAAGCCCGTGTGAAGCTGCCATGGCCAAGAAAGTCGAATTTATGAGCTTTCTTTCAGGCAGACCAAAAGATATATTGCTTAGCCCTACAACCGTGTTTACACCCAATTCCTCTGATATTATTTTCATCGCTTCTAATGTTTCAATTGCTGCTCCTTGTTCTGAGGAAACAGTAAGCACCACGGGGTCTATTATCACATCTTCCTTAGGAATTCCGTACTCTTCTGCTTTCTTCAGTATTTTTCTGGCATTTTCAACCCTCTCATGTCTGTCCTTTGGCAATCCCTTATCCCCCACTGTAAGCCCAACTACACATGCTCCGTACTTTTTAACTATTGGCAATACTTCTTTTAAGCTCTCTTCCTTTGCATTAACAGAATTTATTATAGGCCTTCCTCTTAAAATTCTTATCGCTTTCTCTATAGCTTTTACATTGGTACTATCTAACTGCAAAGGCAAATCCACCGCCTTTTCAACTTCAAACGCTACCTTTGGCAACATTTCCTCTTCCTCTATCCCAGGCACCCCTACATTGACATCTAATATTTCGGCCCCGCACTTTTGCTGCTTCAAAGCTTCCTCAACAGCTAAATTGACATCTCCTGACAAAAGAGCTCCGCTTAATTTTTTCTTTCCTGTAGGATTAATCCTCTCTCCTATCACCCTTAAAGGGTATTCTTTGCCTATAAAAACTGTGCGGGTATTTGAAGACAGAGCTGTAAATTTATTTTCCAGCTTTTTAGGCTTTAAATTTTCTACAGCCTTTTTTACCAGTTTTATATAGTATGGAGTAGTACCGCAACAACCTCCTACTATACAAGCGCCTTTTTCAACAAGTTGTGGAAAGAAACTGGCAAATTCCTCAGGTTTTAAATCGTAAACTGTTTTCCCGTCCCTTATGACAGGCATACCGGCATTCGGCTGAGCAATTATGGGAATACGCGCCACTTGAGCCATCTTTTCAACAACTTTTACCATTTTATCCGGCCCTGTAGAACAGTTAACTCCTATTGCATCAAGTCCCAAACCCTGTAGACTTACTACTACCGTCACAGGGTCCGAACCCATAAGTGTTCGTCCGTCTTCCTGAAAAGTCATGGTACATATGACCTTCATATTGGTGTTTTCCTTAGCTGCTAAAATTGCAGCTTTTGCCTCCAACATATCTGACATGGTTTCTATGATCACAATGTCTGCTCCTGCTTTTTCAGCGGCTACTACCACTTCCTTGAAAACCTCATAAGCCTCATCAAAAGTCATATCTCCAAATGGAGCAAGAAGTTCACCTGTTGGGCCAACAGAGAGGGCTACTGGACGATCTCCCGCCGCCTTTCTCGCTATTTCCACCCCTTTCGTTACAATCTCTTCTACTTTGTCCTCAAGTCCGTATTTTGCAAGTTTTATTCTGTTTGCCCCAAAAGTATTAGTCTCTATGACTTCGGCTCCAGCCTCAATATAGGCTTTGTGTATGTCAAAAACCACCTCAGGCATTTTTAAGTTTATATACTCAGGGCATTCCCCGGCTTTAAGTCCCCTTTCCTGAAGCTGTGTCCCCATAGCACCGTCAAAAACGACAACCCTATTTTCACATTCTTTAAAAATATCTACCACTTTCATCCCCCCATTACTTCGTCTCAGCCTTTTTAGCACTTATAGCTATTCCTTCCACTTTAGAGATTATATCAAAAACAAAGTCTACACTTCCCATGGGCATTATGTGAATCCCCGCAACTTCACTTTTTATGTTCTTTATAAACTCGGCGGATAAGTTTATTCCTTCCTCTTTTCCGCCATGTTGGAGCCTTTTTATAACTTTTTCTGGTATTTCAATCCCTGGCACTTTCTCCATCAATCTTAAAGCCATTTTATAGCTTTTTAAAGGCAGTATTCCCACAAGGACAGGTACTTTCAGATCTTTTACTTTGTCCAAAAACTTAAAAAGAATCTCCTCATCATACACCGGTTGGGTCTGTATAAATTCAGCTCCTGCTTCTACTTTCACATGCAGCTTTTCTATGGCCTCATCCCTCAAGTCATTCGGATTGGCAGTAGTTCCTGCACAGAAAGAAGTAGGATAATCGAGCTTATTCCCATTGTAATCAAAACCTGAATTCAAAGCTTTTATAATCTTCAAAAGGCCTACAGAATCTACATCGTAGACTCCCCTCGCTTGGGGTGTATCTCCCAAAGAAGGATTATCACCGGTTAAAGCTAGTATATTTCTAACCCCCAGGGCGTAAGCTCCTAAAAGCTCTGATTGAAGCCCTATGAGATTTCTATCTCTGCAGGTTAGATGAAAAATAGTTTCAATGTTAAGGTGGTCCTGAAGTATGTGCGCCAAGGCTATGGGGCTCATCCTCATATTTGCCATCGGTGAATCAGTTATATTGAGAGCATCTGCCACACCTTTAAGTTTTCGAGCTTCCTCGATAGTTTTAGTTACATCTATCCCTTTGGGGGGAGAAATTTCCACAGTTATTACAAATTTCTTTTCTTTAAGTTTATTACACAGCTTTTCATTTTTCAACATTTAATGCCCCTCCTTTTTTAAAAATAAAAAAGTCCCTTCGCTAAAAGAAGAGACTACAAGAATCTCTCATCTTTCAGCGAAACCGCTGCAGGAATTGGCACCATGCCCTAAGGCTGGTTGCCGGGTTTCATCGGGCCAGTCCCTCCACCTCTCTTGATAAGAGATTTTAAAGTATTAAATTGTTAAAATTATTTACTCTTTATCATACTACCTTTTTACTTTTATGTCAATAGAAAATTTTCAATTTCATCCGCTCCTCCATTTCTTTTTTTGTGCAAACACTTGCATAACCAGAGGTTTAATATTATAATATAGTTAACTACTGTTGCAAACAAGGAGGATTAATATGGAAAACAAAAAACTGCCAAGAGTAGCTTATTTCTGCATGGAATACGGCCTTGAATCTAACTTCAAGCTTTACGCTGGAGGTTTAGGCATTCTAGCAGGGGATTACCTTAAAGCCCCAAAGGAAATGGGTCTTCCAGTCGTAGGGATAGGAATACTTTGGAAACAGGGTTACACTGAGCAGCATATCGGTGAAGACGGCTATCCTTACGATGCATACCGCAATTATACCCGCAATTACGACTTTTTAAAAGACACAGGGGTAAAGGTCAAAGTAAAGATAAGAAATAAAGACGTCTACTGCAAAGTCTGGCTAGTGGATAGTTTTGACAATGCCCCTTTATACCTCTTAGACACAGACATTCCTGAAAACGGCGACAGATGGATAACAGGCCAGCTTTACGGATGGTTTGGTGAGGAAAGGGTTGCGCAGGAGATTGTGCTAGGAATTGGCGGTGTAAGAGCTTTAAGAGCCTTAGGAATTGATGTTGACATCTACCACTTCAACGAAGGGCATGCAGTTCTGGCTGGTATTGAGCTTATAAGAGAAAAAATGGAAAATCAAGGGATGTCTTTTGAAGAGGCTTGGGAAGCCACCCGCAAAGAAATAGTTTTTACAACTCACACCCCTGTAAAAGAAGGAAACGAATCTCACGACTTGGAACTTTTAATGTACATGGGAGCAAACAACGGGCTTACTATAGAACAGTTGGCTCAAATAGGTGGGGTACCTTTTAACATGACTGTAGCAGGACTAAGACTTTCTAAAATTGCAAACGGTGTATCAAAATTGCACGGCCAAACTGCTAACAAAATGTGGCAACATATAGAGAACAAAGCCCCCATCATTTCTATAACCAACGGAATTCATAGAGGTACGTGGATGGACGAGAGGATAATAGAAGCTTACAAAAAAGGAACAGGTCTTTTGGAAACCCACAACCTTTTGAAAAAAGAGTTGATAGATTTTGTGTATAAAAAGACAGGAGTGAAACTAGACGCAGACAAACTCCTTATAGGTTTCTCCAGAAGAGCTGCTCCTTATAAAAGAAGCAACCTTATCTTCAGAAATGAAAAGGCCATCGGTGAATATTTGAGAGACAGAAAAATACAAATTGTCTTTTCAGGAAAAGGCCATCCATTGGACGACGTGGGCAAAGAAATTGTCGCAAGAATTGTTAAGATGACAAAGAAATACCCTGAAAGCGTAGTATTTTTGGAAGACTATGATATGACGATCGGGAAAATGCTCACTCGCGGCGCAGACGTATGGCTTAACAACCCAAGAAGGCCTCTTGAGGCAAGCGGTACATCGGGCATGAAGGCTGCAATGAACGGCGTTTTAAATTTGAGCATCCTCGATGGCTGGTGGCCAGAAGCTTGCATTGATGGAGTAAATGGTTGGCAATTCGGAGATGGGTTTGAATCAGACAACTTTGAGGAACTTGACAAGCACGATGCAGAAGCTCTATATGATGTGCTTCTCAATAAAGTAGTACCCACCTACTACAACGATAAGAAAAAATGGGAAGAAATGATGAAAGAAAGTATAAGAACTACTTTTGAAGCCTTTTCTGCAAACAGAATGCTTCAAGAATATTATGACCTCATGTATACCAAATAAAAAGTCCGGGTGAATGCCCGGACTTTTTACTATCCTCTTAATCTCCTTTCTAGTTCTTCCCTTTCTTTTTCAAATCCTGGTCTTCCCAAAAGTGCAAACATGTTTTTCTTATAAGCTTCTACTCCCGGCTGGTCAAAAGGATTAACGCCATTTATATATCCGCTTATTGCACAAGCCATTTCAAAGAAGTAAACTAAATTTCCAAAGTAGAAAGGAGTTATTTCTGGAATGTTAACCACTAAATTGGGCACTCCTCCGTCTGTATGAGCAAGAAGCGTCCCCTCAAAAGCTTTTTTGTTTACAAAATCTATCGTCTTCCCTGCCAGGAAGTTAAGCCCATCTATGTTGTCTCTATCTTCGTTTATGATGATATCTTTCGCAGGTTTCTCCACATTTAATACAGTCTCAAATATGTTTCTGCTGCCTTCCTGTATGAACTGTCCCATAGAATGAAGGTCAGTAGTAAAATCTACAGAAGCAGGGTAAATCCCTTTTTGGTCTTTTCCCTCGCTTTCGCCAAATAACTGTTTCCACCATTCAGCAAAATAGTGAAGTCTTGGTTCGTAATTTACCAGTATCTCTATGGCTTTCCCTTTTCTGTAAAGAATATTCCTCAAAATAGCATACTGCATGCTTATATTCTCACTTAAATCTTCCTTTGTGTATACAGTTGAAGCCTCATATGCTCCTTCCATCATTTCGTCTATATTTATACCCGCTACTGCTATAGGCAAAAGTCCTACTGCGGTGAGTACAGAATACCTTCCCCCTACATCATCAGGTATCACAAAAGTCTCATACCCTTCGGAATCAGCTAATTTTTTCAAAGCACCTTTTTCTCTATCTGTAGTAACATATATTCTAGACCTGGCCTTATCTTTGCCGTATTTTTTCTCCATAAAATCTCTGAATACTCTAAAAGCTATTGCAGGTTCTGTTGTCGTGCCAGATTTTGAAATCACATTTATAGAGACTTCTTTGTCCGCTATGAGCTCTAGAAGGTCCTTTAAGTAGGTAGAACTTATGCTATTGCCTGCAAAGTATATTTCTGGCGTGTTTCTTTTACCCTTTGGAAGTAGGTTATAGAAAGAGTGGGACAGCATCTCAATGGCAGCTCTAGCACCTAAATAAGAACCTCCTATCCCTATGACTACCAAGACATCAGAATCGGACTGAATTTTATGCGCTGCCTTTTTAATCCTTTCAAACTCTGCCCTATCATAGTCTCTAGGCAAATTTACCCATCCCAAAAAGCCATTGCCTTGGGCATTTGCCTTCAACACCATCTCTAGAGATAATTTAGCATGTTTTTCCATATACTCAATCTCGTGAGGGTGAATAAAAGGCAAAGCTTTTGAATAATCAAAACTTATCAGCTTTTTCATATATGTAAACCTCCATTTTCTTTTATTTACATAATAATTTTATACCATAAAACTATATTGCACAAGTTTAGCAAAGTTAATTCCTCTCACAATCTTTTTTGAGAATTACCCCTCATAGGATATAATATTATCTGGGAGGTGAAAATGTTGGAGGCTTTAGAAGTTTTAAAAAAGAGGAGAAGTGTAAGAAAATACATTGATAAACCCATCCCAAAAGAAATTTTAGAAGATATCATAGACTGTGCAAGGCTTGCACCTAGTGGAAACAATGCTCAGCCATGGCACTTCATTGTCATAACAGACAAAGAAAAGCTCAAATTCATAGCAGAAAAAGCAACTTATGGAGACTTTATTAAGAACGCAGCAGCCTGTGTGATAGTATACTGCGAAAAAGACAATAAGCATCATTTAGAAGACGGTTCCGCTGCTACGCAAAACATACTGCTTGCAGCTACAGCCTACGGAATAGGGTCCTGTTGGGTAGCGGGTTATAATAGAAGTTATGAAAAGGAAATAAATGAATACTTAAACGTGCCTGATAATCTCCGCATGATATCAATAATATCGCTCGGTTACCCTGCTGAAAATCCACAACCCAAATACAAAAAAGACCTTTCTGAAGTTTTACACTGGGAAAAATTTTAAGAGAAAGAGGGGTTAAAATTGTCAAAAGTAGTTGAACGTTTTTTGAAATATGTAAAATACCACACAACTTCAGATGAAAATTCCAACACTTTCCCGAGTACAGAAGGACAGCTTATCTTTGCAAGAGAACTAGCAAAAGAATTAAAAGAATTAGGACTATCTGAGGTAGAGGTAGACGAAAATGGATACGTCACAGCACTGCTTCCTGCCAACACAGATAAAAAAATCCCTACCATAGGTTTTATAGCTCATATGGATACAAGCCCTGACATGTGCGGTAAAGACGTAAAACCACAAATAATTGAAAATTATGACGGAAATGATATAGTGCTAAACAAAGAAAAAGGCATAATCCTCTCTACAAGTGAATTCCCTGAATTAAAAAACTACATAGGAAAGACCTTGATAACAACAGACGGCACTACCCTTTTGGGGGCTGACGACAAAGCTGGAATAGCAGAGATAATCACTGCAATTGAGTATTTAATAAACCACCCAGAAATAGAACATGGCAATGTAAAAATTGCCTTTACTCCTGACGAAGAAATTGGAAGAGGAGTAGACAAATTCAATGTAAAAAAATTCGCCTGCGATTTTGCCTACACTGTAGACGGAGGAGAACTTGGCACCATAGAGTACGAAAATTTCAATGCTGCTAGCGCTAAAATAAAGATACACGGCAGAAATGTTCATCCTGGAACTGCAAAAGGCAAAATGAAAAATTCCATTTTAATAGGAATAGAGCTTCAGAACATGCTGCCAGAACTAGAAAGACCTGAACACACAGAAGGATATCAGGGCTTCTACCACTTAAATAACTTTCAAGGCACTGTAGAAGAAACATCAATGTATTACATCATAAGAGATTTTGACAAACAGGCTTTTTCAGATAAAAAGGAGTATATAAAAAGCATAGTAGAAGCTCTAAATAAAAAATATGGAGAAGGTACAGTAGAGCTGGAACTTAAAGACCAGTACTATAACATGAGAGAAGTTATAGAAAAGCACATGCACATAGTAGAAACTGCCATGGAAGCAATGAGGTCTTTGGGCATTGAACCAAAGGTGGTGCCAATAAGAGGAGGAACTGACGGAGCACGACTGAGTTTTATGGGACTTCCTACCCCTAATTTGTTCACTGGAGGGCATAATTTCCACGGCAAATATGAATTCATACCGATCCACGCCATGGAAAAAGCAGTTGAAGTGATAGTAAAAATTGTGGAACTTTATGGGAAAAAGGGATAGCAAAAGGCTATCCCTTTAATTCTCTTTCAAAGAACTTCACAGATTCTTCTATCGCTTTTCTTTCCCATTCAAGGTTTTTAAAAGTATGGTCCGCTCCTTCTATAGTTACGCGGAAAGCATTATCCCCATATACTTCTTGAAGGATTCTATCAGAGATCCTGTACTCAACGGCTTCATCGTTAGTACCGTGGACTATGAGCACTTTCCCCTCATAACCTCTTGACAGCTCAAAAATATTAAACTTCGCTATATCCTCCACAAAAGCTCTGTCAAGTTTTAGCCCTCCTATATCTACATAGCCCAAGCTTTCCATTATTGCCCCATACTGTCTAGCTCCTTCTCCCATTATGAGTTCCGGCATATTAAAAGCGGGAGCCCATAAAACTAAGGCTTTCACATCCTCTTTTCTTTCTCTTGCTATTATTCCTGCTATAGCTCCTCCCATGCTGAGTCCCAAAAGACCTATTCTTTCTACATCTGTAGTCGGCTGCCTTTTAACGAAATCTAAAATCTGTCGTGCATCCTCTAATTCACCGCTAAAGGTCATTTCACTAAAATCTCCGTCGCTTTCGCCTGAACCGTAAAAGTCAAACCTCACACTTCCTATTCCCACTTTTTCTAAAGCTCTTGACATCTTAACAAAAATAAAATGGGACTCTACTTTATTTCCTGTAAAACCGTGAAACATAACTACCATAGGAACCTTTTCAGATACTCCTTCAGGAAGATGCAACATCCCCCTTAAGGTTTTCCTATTATATGTAAACTCTACAGCCTTCTGCACAATCTCACCCCCAAAAATTTCTTGTTTTAATTATACTACATATAAGAAAACTTTTCCACTAAGCCCTTATCTTTTCCCTCACTATATCTCCTTCCACTAAGTGACTGCATAAAAGAGGAGAATTAATATCAAAATTTTTTACATTTTTTCTTATCGCTTCTCTACTTGAATTGGCATAACAGTATATGCATCCGTGAAGGCATGTATCATAAGTTCCTATGTCAACACTTTCATCGCATCCACAAAATTTTCTCTGGTTTTTATCTTTCTTAACCTGTAATTTTTTCCCCGATATTCTCTCAATGAGAAATTTATCCACACATTTTGCAGGAAAAACTCCAAAAGGAGAAAGGTCTTCCTCTTCAGCACATACTTCTATTTTAATTCCATTTTCCTTGGCTATTTCATAAAATTTTGAAGCGACTTCTATCTTCTCCTCCCTACTTACGGGATGTGCTCCTATTTTTCTTAAATTTTTTTCTATTTTAGGGTAAAAAGTTACAAAGCTTATTATGCACTTTTCCGTAAAGTCAGCTAAATGAGAGGTTAGCCATTTAAAGCTATCTACATGATATTTGATATCAAATTCCGGAGTAAGTATTATTGGGTCATAGCGCCATATCACTCTTTCTCGACCTATTGTTTTAGAAAGATTTTGAAAAATTTTTATAACTAAATCTTTGTCCGGGACATTTCTTTCAATTGCCTTATCGTATGGATTTAAAGTAAACAAAAAATAGTAAGGATATTCCTCAAGGAGATGCAGTTTTTTCATCATTCTCGCAGGATTTTTTGTCCAAAAAACAAAGCCCTCCACCCAATTCTTTGTCAGAGGAACTTTTGTCACTTGGTGAAAATTAAAAGGATTCCTTACCATAACAAAACCTTCTTCAAGTCTTTTAAAAAACCATTCACTATAAAAAGCTGGTATATCAGTCCTTCTGCTAGCACTTACTATCATACTTTCCCTCTTCTCACATACTCAAGCTTTTTATCAGCACTTTAACTTTATCACTGATGTTTTATTATGTCAATAAAAGTACATGTGTTATAATACTGTTAGTGTAATTTTTGAACTATACATAAAACAGCGTTAAAGCTTGCTTTGTACTAGTTTTAGGGGGTGTTATATGAGTAGCAAAAAAGAAGTAAAAAAAATACTCAACTTGGCTTTACCTGCTGTAGGGGAAATGCTTCTTTACATGGTAGTATGGGTACTAGACACCATGATGGTGGGGCAGTATGGCGGAAAAGACAGCGTTAGCGCTGTAGGACTAGCGTCAGAAATAATATACACTTTCGCTGCAATATTTGTAACAATGGGAATAGCCATAGGAGTTACCTCTTATGTTGCTCGAAGCATTGGAGCTCAGGAATTTGAAAAGGCAAAAAGGTATGCCAGTCAGGGAATCTTTTTAGGGATACTAGGCAGTTTTATAATTTCTTCTCTAATGTTCCTACTGGCAGAAAAAATACTAATCTTAGCTGGTGCAAGTGGAAACGTCCTTGCGCTGGGAAAAGTTTTTATGAAAATAGCTTCTGTAGGGATATTCTTCAACATGGTGATGAGCACTTTAAATGCCATTTTAAGAGCTACAGGAAACACTAAGACTCCCATGACAGCTGCTGCTATTGTAGTGATACTCAATATTCTACTGGATTGGATTCTAATCTTTGGAAAGCTGGGCTTCCCTGCTCTAGGGGTTAAAGGGTCTGCTATTGCTACGACAATCGCCCATATAGTAGGATTTTTCTTTGTTTTATGGTATTATATAATCCAGAAAACCTTGAATCTAACTTTTAGAGATGTTTTACAATATCATCATAAGTTAGCCATAGAAATAATAAAACTTTCTATCCCCGCCTCACTTCAGGAAGCAGCTTTTGATATAAGTAGGCTCTTATCTATTTTCATGATAATGCATCTGGGCACAGTGGCTTTTGCTGCAAATCAAATAGCTACAACTATAGAGTCTATTTCCTTCATGCCAGGATGGGGATTTGCTGTCGCTGCAACCACTATGGCAGGACAAATGGTGGGGGCAAAAAATTATGAAGGGGCTATTAGGTACACGAGAATTTCTGCCACATTTGCCGCCTCTATCATGGGAACAATGTCTTTACTCTTTCTCACAATACCCAAACTTTTAATGAGAGCCTTCATAAACGATCCAGAAGTAATAGCAGTGGGAGCTTTATGCCTTATGGTAGCTTCAATAGAACAGCCCTTTATGGCTCTAGGAATGGTGTACGGGGGTGGTTTAAAAGGAAGTGGAAACACAAAAATTCCTTTTATCATATCCACAATCTCAAGCTGGCTGATTCGATTGCCTTTAATGTACGTGGTCATATACATCCTTAAATGGGGAGTCGTAGCAGTTTGGTTTGTAACTGCTCTCCAGTGGTCTTTCGAAGGAACTGCCATGTACCTCTTCTTCAAGAGAGAGATAAACAAACTAAAAAGAGCAGTAAAAGGGTAACTCCCCTTTACCGCTCTTTTAAACTTTTTTCGACTTCTTTTAAAGTTTGATATATTTTCTACATTCTTTCTACTAAGGCCACGCTTTCCACATGATAAGTATAGGGAAACATGTCAACAGGCTGCACCTCTACTGTCCTGTAGCCCGCATCTTCTAAATACCTTAAATCTCTGGCAAGAGTAGAAGGATTGCAGGATACGTACACGATCCTTTTCGGGTTTATACCCACAATAGCCCTTATAACCTCCTTATCGCATCCATCTCTTGGCGGGTCAACTATGACCACTTCCGCCTTTACTCCTTCTTTGTAAAGTTTGGCTATCTCTCTTTCCGCTTTCCCCCATATAAACTTCACATTTTTCACTCCGTTCACTTGAGCATTTTTCTCTGCATCCTCTACCGCCTCTTTTACTGACTCAATTCCATATACAAAATAGGCTTTCTTGGCTGCAAACAAAGATATAGTCCCTATTCCTGAATAAACATCTATTACCACTTCTTTTCCCGTCAAACCAGCGTATTCAATGGCTTTATCGTACAAAATTTCAGTTTGAATAGGATTTACCTGAAAAAAAGAAAGTGGAGATATCTCAAATCTTAAATCTTTTATGAAATCCTCAATGGTATTTTTCCCATAAATTACAATATTCTTATTTCCTAAAATCATCTTAGTTCGCCTGGTATTAATATTCAAAATAACACTTTTAAGCCCTGGCACTTTTTCTTTCAAGGCCTCTATCAGTTCTTCCTTACAAGGTATATCTTCTCCATTTATGACGATTATTGCCATAACTTCCCCTGTCTTAAAAGCGACCTTAGCTACCACGTGCCTTATTAGTCCTTTGCCTTTTTTCCTGTCATAAACGCTTATGTCACATTCATTTAACCACTCCTTTACTACACTTACAACCTTGTTGCTCAAAGGATGCTGTATCAAGCAATTATCTACAGGTACAATCTCGTGGGAATGGAAAGAGTAAAACCCCGTTATCTTTTCTCTTCCTATTTCACCTACTACAAATTGCCCTTTGTTTCTGTAATTCAATGGATTCTCCATTCCTATCGCATAGTGAACTTTTGTATAAATCTTTCCTATCCTCTCTAGATTATCCTTTACCTTCTGAGTCTTGTATTCAAGTTGGCCTTTATAACTTAAGTGTTGCAAAGAACAACCACCACACCTATCAGCATAGTGACAAAGAGGATTTACTCTATGCTGGGATTTTTCTAGTATTTTTACTGTATAACCTTTGAGATAATTTTTATGGACCTCTTCTATCTCTACAATAACTCTTTCTCCCTTTAAGGCTCCTTTTACAAAAACAGCTATTCCATCGATTCTTCCAACTCCCTCCCCCTCGTGTCCCATGCTAGTGATATCTACTTCGTATTTTTCACCTATTTTTACTTTATTCAAGGTCCTTTACCCCCTTCAAAGAGTATTATAACTTATTTCTAAAAGAAAAAATATAGGGGAGTTTTATTTCTCCCCTAATACATACTTTTTATATACAATTTGTGGCATATCAACTACCTTCCCCTCTATGTTAGATGCAAAAAGCACCACATATTCCGCATGAGCCCAATTGAGAGGAGAAGCAGAATCTGTAGGAAGCCCTGTATCTTCCCAAATTTGTTCTGACAAGACAAACCCTTCATTAGCGAAATTCCTCATATACTCTAGATAGTCATCTGCTTTTTTCCCTGCTGCAATTTCGTACATCCCTCTCTCTCCTGTAAGAAGAGGCCATAATCTGCCTTTACCTTTGCCATGATAAAGCTCTCCTTTGGCGGGTTCACCATAGCCATCATGATTGTACCTGTACCACGAAGGCCCTTTAGGAGTATTTACTTTAAGGAGGCATTCCTTCCCTCCTTTTTAGGATCGTGCAAACGTTTGTTTTCCGGGCAAAAAAGAAAAGAAAGTCGGTTACCCTCTAAAACTATTATATCCAATTTTATGTAATATATACCTTAGTTCTTCTATTTACTGGATGCATTCTACAAGCATCTGATACACTTCGGGCATGACTTTTTTCAAATTGATAGGTTTTCTTGTGCTGTCAGTGAAGGGATGCTCGGTATAACCTTGAGCCAGAAGTTTTCCATCTTCTTTTCTTATTACTTCATACAAAAACTTTATGCGCGTTCCTGTAACAAATTCAAGGCGAGTCCTTATTATTATGAGGTCATCGTAAAAAGCAGAAGAGAAATACTTGCAATGAGCTTCAATCACAGGAAGCATTATATCTCTTTCCTCTAAATCCCTGTAAGTCATGCCTAGAGAGCGAAAAAACTCCGTTCTCCCAATCTCAAACCAGTGAAGGTAGTTAGCATAGTATACTATTCCCATTTTATCAGTTTCACCATAGCGGACTCTTATCTCCGCATCCCAAATATGCATTCAAATCACTCCTTAAAAAGTAGAAAGAGCCAATCATTTTATGTTTACAATTCCTTTATACACCAGTCCTCTCGTGGTGTCAACAGTGACTGTCATCCCATCCTGAAGTTTTGAAGTAGCTCCTTCACACCCTACAATCACAGGGATCCCCAAGTTAAGCCCAACAATAGCAGCGTGGGAGGTGAGCCCGCCTTCTTCTGTTATTATGGCAGAAGCTTTTTCAATAAGAGGCATAAAATCTCTCTCTGTCTTGGTTGTAACAATTATATCTCCTTCTCTAAACTTGTCTCTGTCCTTGCCAATGTCATGAATTATGCACACAGTGCCAGTAGTAGATTTTGAACCTATACCAATACCTCTTAAAATCACATCTCCAACTATGTGAACTTTGAGCATGTTTGTGGTGCCAGTCATGGCAACAGGTATTCCCGCAGAAATCACCACAATATCTCCATTCCTTATAAGCCCAGCTTTTAACGCACTTTCTATTGCAACATCTATCATTTCGTCTGTGGTTGACACTTCTTTTGTCACTAAAGGATATACTCCCCACACGATGGAAAGCTTTCTTGCCACCTGCTCGCTAGGAGTAGTAGCTATGATAGGAGAGGAAGGCCTATACCTTGAAACCATCCTAGCCGTATAACCTGATTTTGTACAGGTTATGATAGCTGAAGCCCCTATATCTCTCGCAGTCGTGCAGGTAGCATGGCTTATCGCATTAGTAATGGAAACATTTCTCTCTGTACCTACACCTACTATATCTCTGTACTGAACGTAAACCTCTGTCTTTTCCGCAATCCTGGCCATTGTCTCAAAAGCTTCGACAGGATATTTGCCCTGGGCCGTCTCACCTGACAGCATTATGGCATCCGTTCCATCCAAAATAGCATTAGCAACATCCGTAACTTCAGCACGAGTAGGACGCGGATTTCTCATCATGGAATCCAGCATTTGGGTTGCAGTAATAACTGGCTTTCCAGCTTCATTGCACTTCTTTATTATTATCTTCTGCACTATCGGTATTTCCTCCAGAGGTATCTCAACGCCCAAATCTCCTCTGGCCACCATTATCCCGTCAGATACCCTTATTATTTCGTCTATATTTTCTACTCCTTCGCGGTTTTCTATTTTAGCAATTAGCTGAATGTGGTCTGCTTTATTGTCCTCAAGAAGCCTCCTTATAGCAAGCACATCTGCTGCTTTCCTGACAAAAGAAGCAGCTATCATGTCAATACCTTTCTTTATGCCAAACTCTATATCTTCTATGTCTTTTTGTGTCAAAGCCGGGAGATTCAATTTCACTCCAGGAACATTTACTCCTTTGTGGTCTCCAAGAAATCCAGAATTCTCAACTACACAGATTATGTCTTCCCCTTTGACATCCACAACCCTTAGTGAGATCAATCCGTCATCAATCAAAATTTGGGTACCTCTTGAAACATCTTGAGGCAAACCTTTGTAGGAAACACTGACTACCGTTTCATCCCCTATTACATCCCTTGTAGTTAATGTAAAAGTCTGGCCTTCCTTTAACTCTACTCCGCCGTTTTTAAACTTTCCCGTTCTAATCTCGGGTCCTTTTGTGTCCAGCAAAATAGCTACAGGAAGACCTAATTCTTCCCTTATCTTTTTTATGTTGTCAATCCTCGCTCCGTGCTCTTCAAAATCTCCATGGGAAAAATTAAGCCTTGCTACATTCATTCCTTTTTCTATTAACTTTCTCAGTATATTGTAGTCCTCACTAGCAGGTCCAATTGTACAGACTATTTTTGTTCTCCTCATAACTTCACTCCTTAAAAAATTTTATATAGAGAGGATTTTGCTGAGTTCGTAAAGCTTTCTGTTAAACTCTTTCTTCATCGAAAGCGCTTCATCTATATCATCGTCAACAATTTGATTGTTTCTTATGCTTATTACTCTCTTGGTCTTGTTTTCCAAAAGAAGTTCTACTGCCCTTGCTCCCATCTGACTTGCCAAAACTCTGTCCATCACAGTGGGAGCTCCCCCTCTTTGAATATGTCCTAATATGGTGTACCTTAAGTCTAACTTGGGAAGCCTTTCTTTTATCATTTTTGCCAGTTCTGGGGCGCTCATTACTCCCTCTGCCAATACGATTATGTGGTGAAGTTTTCCTCTCTTTATCCCATAAGTTATTTTATCACATAATTCATCTATACTCCATTCCACTTCAGGCAAAATTATCATCTCCGCTCCACCAGCCACACCAGCGTAAAGGGCGATGTACCCTGAATTTCTACCCATGACCTCTATTATATTCGCTCTCTCATGGGAAGTTGCTGTATCTCTTATTTTATTTATAGCATCAATCACAGTATTGCAGGCTGTATCAAATCCAATAGTATAATCTGTACAAGGGATGTCATTGTCAATAGTGCCAGGTATGCAAATCGTATTGACATTCCACTCTTCGCTAAGAAGCTGAGCACCTCTGAAGGAACCATCTCCTCCGATTACAATCAATCCTTCAATTCCATGTTTCTGCAAAGTCTCGTATGCCTTTTTTCTCACCTCTTTTTGCTTGAACTCCTCGCAACGAGCAGTCCTTAAGATTGTCCCACCTTTTTGTATAATATCTCCCACTGAAGAAAGCCCCAAATCTATCACTTCATCTTCTACAAGACCTGCAAATCCTCTCATAATACCCTTTACCTTAAGGCCGTAGTAAATTCCTGTCCTCACCACAGCCCTTATAGCTGCATTCATGCCAGGAGCATCTCCACCGCTTGTAAGTATTCCAATCGTCTTCATAATGTCCCTCCTTTTTTATCCCACTTGGACATCATATGTCCCTATTTTGCCAAGGAAGCCCTTGCGGGCAAAAAAAATCATAAGCCGTATTCAATAATGATGCTTTGAGCATCCTGAGCTTCTGCTTTAGGAACCAAAACCTCACAGTATGAACCTTTTTTATCTAACTTTTTATTCAGTGGACGCAATTTCACCAAAAAACCTTCTTTGGTTAACACTTCTTTAACTTTTTCTGCCGTCTCCATATCTTGTGCCATGTATACTACCGTCCACATAGAGCTTCCTCCTTAGAGTTTCTAGATAATATTTTAATCTATTTTCTTTCACTTATCAACTTGAAAAATCAAACCACTTTCACATTTTCCTTCCCTACTATGTCCTCTAACTTCTTTATGAGTTCTTTGCTGCCATTAACCCATAAATCTCTCTTTGCAGCAAGAAGTTTGCTGTTTACCTTCAACACTACAGGCATATTGCCCGGGCATTTCTTAAGCACCTCTTTTACCTCTTCTATCTTTGAAGAATCTTCCATGTTTATATACAACTTCTTTACCACGACCTGCGACAAAAGCTTTATGTCATCGCATAAAATCTTTGGCTCCTCCTCTTCTTTTACACTCACTTTACCTTTTATCAAAACAGCATTGTCTTCCTTTATCAGAGAAGAATATCTCTCATACACAGCAGGGAACACTATCACTTCTACAGTGCCGTACATATCCTCAAGAGTGACAAAAGCCATTATATTGCTATTTCGCGTAAACTTCACCTTTTTAGCCACTATCACTCCTGCTATAGTAACCTCTTGATTGTCTTCCAATTTGGGTGTGAACATTTCATCCTCTGGATTTATCTTAAAATCCAATGTAGTGACATTTGTAATCTTCGGTATATCTTCAAGGTATTCTTCTAATGGATGCCCGCTTATATAAAGCCCCAATGTCTCTTTTTCCATTGAGAGAATCCTGTTTTTGGGGTACTCTTCTACATCAGGAAATCTAAAATCAATTTCCTTATGTTCTTCTGACACTTCAAAGAGAGAAATTTGTCCTTCGATCGCACTGCTTTTTGCTTTTTTCACGCTTTCTATAAGCTTATCGTAAGACTGAAGGAGCTGGGACCTTTTTACTCCCAAAGATGCAAAAGCTCCCGCCTTAATGAGGCTTTCTATCGCCTTTTTGTTGAGCTGGCTGTCCTGCATCCTCTCAAAAAAGTCTATTACAGACTTAAATTTTCCCCTCGCCTCTCTTTCCCTTACAATCTCTTCTGTCACATTAATTCCTACATTCTTCACAGCACTCAGCCCAAACCTTATCTTGTCTCCTACCACAGTGAAATAGGAGTCGCTTTCATTGATGTCAGGCGGCAGCACTTTTATCCCCATTTTCTTACATACCTGCACGTAAAAAGCTATCTTGTCCAAATTATCTACAAAGCTATTCAAAAGAGCCGCCATAAACTCCACTGGAAAATATCTCTTCAAATAGGCTGTCTGGTAAGCTATGACTGCGTAAGCTGCAGCGTGAGATTTGTTAAAAGCATAGTTGGCAAACTCTAACATCTGGTCAAAAAGCCTATTTGCTGTCTCCTCATCAAGGCCGTTCCTCAAAGCGCCAGGTACTACTACATTTCCTTCCTCATCCACTATTCCGTAGATAAAGTTCTTCCTTTCTTGTTCCATCACATCCATTTTCTTTTTCGCCATTGCACGCCTTACTAGGTCTGCCCTACCAAGAGAGTAACCAGCCACATCCCTTACAATCTGCATGACCTGTTCCTGATACACCAAAGAGCCGTACGTCACCTCTAATATAGGCTTTAAAATGGGGTGTTCGTACTCTATTTTTTCAGGATTATTTCTGTTGGCAAGGTACTTCGGTATCTGGTCCATAGGACCCGGCCTGTAAAGGGAAATTCCTGCGATTATATCTTCTAGGTTTTTAGGCTTAAGCTCTGTCATAAACTGCCTCATTCCAGGAGATTCAAGCTGGAAAACTCCTTCTGTCTCTCCTTTTGAAATAAGTTCATACACTTTTGGATCATCGTAGTTTAAAGAATCCAAATCTATGATAATCCCTTTGTTTTTCTTTACCATTTCAATTGTATCTCTTATGACAGTGAGAGTCCTCAGCCCCAGAAAATCCATTTTTAAAAGTCCAAGCTCTTCCAAGGTGGTCATTGGAAACTGGGTGACTACAGAATCATCATTTTTCTGCAGCGGCACATAGTTCACAAGAGGCTCCTTTGATATGACCACCCCTGCAGCATGGGTAGAAGCATGCCTGGGGAGTCCTTCTAAGGCTTTTGATATATCTATTAGCTGTTTTACTCTTTCGTCCTTTTCGTACCTCTCCTTAAGCTCAGGATTTAGCTCCAAAGCTCTGTCAATAGTCATGCCTAATTCAAAAGGTATCATCTTGGCTATTTCGTCCACTTCTGCATAAGGGTAGTTAAGAGCTCTACCTACATCCCTTATCACAGCTCTGGCTGCCATAGTACCAAAGGTTATAATCTGAGCCACATTGTCTTTGCCATACTTTCGGACGACGTAGTCTATAACCTCTTGCCTTCTCTCATAGCAAAAATCCGAATCGATGTCAGGCATGCTGACCCTTTCAGGGTTTAAAAACCTCTCAAACAGAAGATTGTACTTTATAGGATCTACATTAGTGATCCCTAGAGTATATGCTACCAAACTTCCGGCAGCAGAACCTCTTCCTGGCCCTGTCATGATTCCATTGTCTTTTGCAAACTTTATAAAGTCCCACACTATTAAAAAATAATCCACATATCCCATCTGCTTTATCACTGAAAGCTCGTACTCTAACCTATCTATGACTTCCTGGCTTGGGCTTTTATACCTCTTATAAAGGCCTTCATAGCATAAATTTCTCAAATACTCGTATGAGTCCACTCCTTCTGGCAAGTCGTATTTAGGCAGCTTAGTCTTATTAAACTCAAACTCAATATTGCACATCTCGGCAATTTTTTCGGTATTTTCAATAGCCTCTTTACAGCATGCAAAAAGCTCTTCCATTTCTTCAGGAGATTTAAGGTAAAACTCATCTGTAGGGAAAAGCATCCTGTCCTCATCTTCAATTGTTTTTCCTGTTTGAATGCACAATAACACCTCATGAGCTCTTGCATCTTTCTTTTCCAAATAGTGGACATCATTTGTAGCAACTAGCGGTATTCCCGTTTCTTTAGACATTCTGACAAGCTCTCTATTCACTTTCTTCTGCTCTAAAATGCCATGGTCTTGAAGTTCTAAATAAAAATTGCCCCTTCCAAAAATGGAATCGTAAAAGAGGGCTACCTCTTTCGCCTTTTCATAATCTCCCCGTAAGATCAAGGAAGGGACCTCACCGGCAAGGCAGGCGCTTAAAGCAATTAATCCTTCACTGTGATTTTTCAGAAATTCTTTGTCCACACGGGGCTTATAGTAAAATCCTTCTAAAGATGCAGCAGTCACTATTTTCATCAAATTTTTATACCCTGTCATATCCTTTGCCAGTAACACCAAATGATAATTTTCATCGTCAATTCCATATTCTCTATCCTGCATTCTCCTCGGTGCTACGTATATCTCACATCCTATGATAGGCTTTATCCCTTGGGCTACAGCTTCCTTATAAAAATCTATTACTCCATACATTGCCCCGTGGTCCGTAATAGCTATTGCTTTCATTCCCAACTCTTTAGTTTTTGCAATCAAATCCTTTATCCTGCAGGACCCATCCAACAAGCTATATTCCGTATGCACGTGAAGATGTACAAACATAGCTCTCACCTAGACCATTTTAATTCTCTTAGAAAGCCTTACAGACATCAATGCCTTTGCAATCTCTTCCTTTTCATGTATTATACCGATTTCCACTTTGCTAAAATTATTGCTCATCTCTATAACCCTAGCAAAAACTTCAATAACGTCTTCTGTCCTCATCGGCTTTATAAAATACACAGAAAAATTATCCAGCACTGCATCATACCTTTTGTTCTGTGTAATAGCAAAAATACCCGTTTCACACATCAACATCATCAAAGCACTGCTGCTTACAGTTCCAAACTGATTAATCATTGTAGAAGGGACTTTTCCTTTAAACTTCACTCCATTCTCTATTTTTTCCATCTCAAAGTCCCTAAAGATGGTATCCTGAATAGCCTCACTTATCTGCGGCTGTTTTGACATGTAATGTAAAGCTTTAATCACATCTTCTCTGCTTATAAGGCCTATAAGTTCTTTGCCCCTTGTCACAGGAAGTATCTCCACATTCCACCATATCATCAAATGGGCAGCATAAGACAGTGTAGTAGTATCTGTCACAAAAACAGGGTTTGGAGTCATTATATCGCCTATCCTATCATCGTCAGAAGCAGTAGCCACATCTCTTGAAGTCACCATCCCTACAAGCATTCCCTTAGAGTCTACCACCGGGAACCGAGTGTGTTTTGTCTCAGCATACAGTCTCTTCCAGTCCCTTACTGTCTGCTGAGGGGTCATATACACAGGATTGTAAGTCATCACGTCACTCACGTACAAAATCTTTTTTCTCGTCATGCTTTCATTTATAGCCTTGTTTATAAGAGTAGCTACAGTAAAAGTATCGTAAGAAGTAGAGATGAGCGGCAATGAAAGCCTGTCGGCTAGTTCTTTTATGTGGGGTAAAGTATCAAATCCCCCTGTTATCATCACAGCCGCTCCAGCTTTCAATGCCGCCTCCTGCGCATCTTCCCTATTACCTATTATTACTAGGTCTCCCGGCGTTATGTATTTCACCATTTCGTCAATAGTCATGGCGCCAATCAAAAACTTTTTAAGTTCCATTTGCATTCCGCCATGACCGCCCAATACTACCCCTTCTACCACATTGGTTATAACTTCATATGTAAGCTTGTCAAACAGGGGTTCTTTTTGTTTCCTCCTTATAGTTCCAACACGAGGAATTGTACTCACTAGCATCAATTTTTCTGCATCTTTTATAGCTTTGTAAGCAGTCCCTTCGCTTATCTTTAAGGTTTGTGCCAGCCCTCTCACTGAAATTTTAGTACCTTCTGGCAGCTTCTTTATGTACTCCAAGACCATTTCATTTTTTGTCATTCCCATCATCCTTTTACACAAAAAAGGTTTCTGAAAAGAAACCTTTTTTGTTTACTCTTCACCGAACTTTGATTCGATGAGGTCAACTAAAGCTTTTATAGCCTCCTCCTCATCGTCTCCCTCAGCACTCAACTTCACTACATTGCCCTGGGAGACCCCTAGAGACATTATTCCCATAATGCTTTTAGCATTTACCTTTTTATTATCTTTTTCTACCCAAATCTGGGAAGAAAATTTACTGGCTGTTTGGACAAATAAAGCCGCAGGTCTTGCATGAAGCCCTGTCTTATTTTTGATTTCAATAGTAACTTCTTTCATTACTGAACTCTCCTCTCTTTTAATTTGTTTGAAATTTCTTCAATTTTCCTAAGCCTGTGGTTCACCCCTGACTTGCCCACAGGAGGAACCAACATTTTGCCTAATTCTTTTAAGCTGAGGTCAGGGTATTTAACCCTCAGCTCTGCTACCTCTCTCAAACTCGGGGGCAAATAATCAAGTCCAACAGTTTTTTTAATGTAATTTATACTTTCTATCTGCCTTAGAGAAGCATTAATAGTCTTTGTCAAATTCGCAGTCTCGCAATTGACTATTCTGTTCACATTATTCCTCATTTCCTTGTAAATCCTCACGTTTTCCAGATTGAGAAGAGCATTGTGAGCCCCCATTATGTTCAAAAGGTCTACAATCTGTTCTCCTTCTTTTAAGTATACTACATAACTATTTTTTCTTGCAATAACCTTGGAATTCAAATTAAAAGAATTAATCAAATTGCTCAAATCCTGCCCGTGTTCAAGGTTGTGAGTCACAAATTCCAAATGATAGGCTTTTTCAGGGTCACTAATTGAACCACCTCCCAAAAAAGCTCCTCTTAAATAAGCTTTTTTCATCTTCACAGTCCTTATAATTTTTCTATCTATTCCATAGTTCAATTTTACATGTCCTCTTTCTCTATTCAATATCTTAGTCTCTTCTAAAATATCTCTCACAGCTTTGGTGTCACTCACAAACAAAATATATGTCAATGCCTTTTTTAAATATTTCCCTCTCCTTACCATTACCTCAGGTGCTACTTTAAAAAGGTCTTTCAAAAGTTTAAAAGTTAAGCGAGCCACTGAAGCATTTTCTGTGCTCAAAGTAAGAGATAGTTTATTATTTCCATAAAATGATACACTTCCTATCATTCTAATTATAGCAGCCAACTCTGCAATTTTGCTTTCCCTATCCTCAGGATAAATTCTTGATAATTCGTTTTTTGTATCTGAAGAAAAAGACATAGAGACCACCTCACCGGCTTATCATTATTATACTACATATTTTTGAAAAAAAAACCCCTCCTTAAAAAGGAGGATGGTTTGTTGACAAAGTCCTTATCTTTCAAGTGGTAATTTTGTCAACACTCTACCCTCCTTAAAAAGGAGGAAGCCTTTAAAAAAGAATATTTTCATTATTCTCTCCTTTTTCACGGTATCTCGTATCAAAACCCCTGTAAGCCTTCAACTTCTCATACTCTCCAGCTTCTATCAATTTCTTAATAATTTCTAGCTTACTTGCATCGTAATTTGCGTAAAGTCTTTCATAATCTTTGTAATAATAGTAATCTCTTCCATAGCGGGAGGTATTTTTCATAACATCACCCCTGTTTTCTAAAAAATAGAAGGGAATTAAGATTCCCCTCTATTTTCTACTGTACATATTATTCACATAACCTTTAATTTGCTACTTCAAAATATAGGCAGTGTTAGGCTTAAGATACAGCAAATTGCCACTCCTTTTTAATTCTCCCATTTTTAATATATCCTCTTTTCCTCCCGCCTCTTCTAAAAATATCACTTCCTCTTTGCTGCTGTTGTTTATAATCACCACAATTGAATTTCCTTTATATTCCCTTCTAAAAGCAAACACCCTTCCAACAGCGTACAAAGTGGTGAAATTGCCATACTTAAGTTCTTCATGCTCCTTTCTTATGCGGATGAGCTTTTTGTAAAACTCAAAAAGTCCCTTGTTCTGCTTTTCCTCCTCCCATATCATGCACCTTCTGCAGTCAGGGTCAAATCCTCCCACCATTCCAGCTTCGTCTCCATAGTAGATGTACGGCACTCCCACAAATGTAAACTGGAAAACCAAAGCTAATTTCATCCGCGCCACCATGCCATTTGCGAGAGTCAAAAACCTTTCAGTGTCGTGACTACCTATGAGGTTAAACATGACTCTATTAACGCTATCCATGTGTCTCATAAGCTGCTCAGTTATCAGTGTGTTGAATTTTACAGCACTTATTTTCCTCTTCGCAAAAAAGTCTACAACTGCATTTCTAAAAGGATAATTCATGACAGAGTCAAACTGGTCCCCTCTTAACCACGGAGAAGCATCATGCCACACTTCTCCTACTATTATGGCATCTTTTTTGGCATTTTTTACAACCTCTCTAAACTTTCTCCAGAAGTGATGGTCTATTTCGTTGGCAACGTCCAATCGCCAGCCGTCAATGTCTACTTCTTTAATCCAGTATTCAGCCACTTCCAGTAGGTACTTTTGCACTTCCGGGTTTTTAGTCATAAGCTTAGGCATTCTCCACACATTCTCGCCAAAAGTCTCGTAAGTAGGTTTGGGATGCGTTTTAATGGGCCATTCGTACACATTGAACCAATCCCAGTACTTTGACTTCGGCCCATTTTTAACCACATCCTGAAATGCAAAAAAGTCGTATCCACAGTGGTTGAACACTGCATCGAATATAACTTTTATGCCATTGTCATGACACTTCCTCACCAATTCTTTAGCTTTTTCCGTGTCACCAAAATGAGGGTCTATCGTGTAATAATCCGTGGTGTCGTATTTGTGAGTAGAAGGAGACAAAAATATTGGAGTTAAATAAATGGCATTTATCCCTAACTCTTTTAAATAATCTATTTTGTCGATTATTCCCTGTAAATCCCCTCCAAAAAAAGAATCTGCAGTCGGCTTTTCCCCCCATGGCTTTACGTTTTCGGGGTCATTAGTTCTGTCTCCATTGTTGAATCTGTCTGGAAATATCTGATACACTATGCACTCGTTTGCCCAATCCGGAGGAGAAAATATATCCTTTTCCCTTATATAGGGATAGTGGAAAAAACCCCAGAAGCTATCCTCTGGCCTCTTTTTGAAAAAACCAGCTTCTGTGTAATAAAGTTTTTCTCCCGTTTCTGAAACTAAATAAAAAAAGTACAAAAACCTCTTATTTAATTCAAGAGTAGTCTCATAATAGTCAAAAAGCTCGTTAGTGTGAACTAAGGTCATAGGCTTTATTTTAAATTTGCCCAGCCAGTCATACCTGTCTTTAAAAAGAATGTATACCCTATCCACATCGAAAACTGCCGTTCTCAAGACTATTTTTAATTGGTCTTTATTTACAGGATATGCATAAGGTATATCGCTTTTGTGGAATATAGCCTCTTTTATCATATCTTTCCCCTTTCTACGTGTGTATGTTTATAGTAACTGGAGAGGGACTACTTACAGCTGGCAGTTCTTCACCATCTACACTTATTTTAACAGCTGGTGGATATCCCATCAATATAGTTATGTCATTTTTAACTTCAAAAGTTTTCATCATGCCAGCTGTCATCAAACCCTCGTACACCACATTCCCATCTACTTTTATACTAAACCAGCACTTTTCGCCTACCATGTTGATTTCAACCTTGTAAGATTGAGAAGCAGGAGATATTTTGTATTCTATTTTTTTGGAGGTTTCTGAAACCTTTTCTATCACAGTCTTTGGAGAAACAGTGGAAGTCACATTCTCTTGAGTAGAAGGTGCAGAAGGAGTTTCATTTTTTTCAGGCACAGTTTGTGAAACTTCCTGTTTAGGAGGGAGTGGCGCAAGCCCTTTCTTTATCTGGGCGAAAAAATAATAAAATCCATATCCAATAATGCCTATTATCAAAATAGATACTAAAGCCTTTTTCAAAGCTGAAAAAAGCCAAGACAAATCCAAAGTGGTTTTTTTATAGCTCTTAGCCTTGGACAAATTTTCCTCTTCCTTTTCTTTGAAGAGGTATTCGTACTTTTTCACAATTTCATTGCCATCAAGCCCCAAAGCTTCTGCATAGCTTTTTACAAATCCCTTGGCATAGACCATAGCAGGCATTACGCTGAAATCCCCGTCTTCAATAGCCTTTAAATATCTTGTCCGAATTTTAGTTATTTCCTGAATTTCTTCCAGAGTCATGCCTTTTTTAAGCCTTTCGCTCTTTAAAAATTCTCCTAATTCGTTCATTACCTATCACCCCCTTGCCAAACCATCCACTATATATATTCCACACAAAATACAATTTTCCTCCATTAATTTTCATAAACCTCTTCTTTTGTATAAAAGGTCTACGAAAGCCTCTATTCTGGTCTGATAACCTGCTTGCCCGGTATTTTCATCATACACTAATGACATTACTGGAATGTCGTAATCCCGACTTACTTTGGCAATTATCCCTTGTGCTATTATCTCAGGGGTGCAGGTAAAAGGAAGGATGTGAATCACTCCGTCATATTTTAGTTTAGCATATTTCACAGTATTTGCAACAGTATTAAGTCCATGACCTCCTATATCTCTCTCAAGGTAACCTCTGGCATTTTTCTTAAACTCCAGCCTCTGAGGCAGTTTAAAAGCGCTGTTTATAAGGTAATCAGATAGGTACTCTGTTTTTGTCACCTCCACTCCAAGTTCATTTAGAGTTTTCCCTATGTTCATATTAGTAGAAGGCTCCAACAGCATGTATATTTCCCCTACTAAAGCCACCCTAAGCTGTATTTTCCTTTTTACATTGGCATTTTGCTTTATCTTATTCATCCCCTCAGAAAGGATTTGATTTACTTCTCTGGCATTTTGAGCCTTTTCTAACTTTTTTATGTACTCCTCATATATCTTAGTAGTAATGCCAGGCGCATCCTCATGAGCTCTTTGTATCAATAAAAATTTTTCTAACTTGTCCGCTGCAATCATCTTCTTCACTGCCAGCATAAAAGACTTCAAAGCCACCTTCCAATCCACATTGGGAAAATGGGAAGCCAATTCCTTTAAAAAATCTTTCACCCTCCCATGGGGTGGATCGAGGATAATCATTTCAAAATTATATCCCAAATCTTTTAAAATCTCCCTCTGAACCTGGCCGTAATACCCAAACCTGCAGGGTCCTATCCCCCCAAGCATTACAATCGTGTCAGCCCCCTTTTCCAAAGCCTCTATGAAATTGCCGACATTGATTTTAAAAGGAAGGCAGACAAATTCGTGAGAATTTCTCACCCCTAAAGTTAACGTTTTGTTGCTGGAGGGAGGAGGGTCTATGACCTCTATTCCTATCCCTTCAAACATAGTCTTTAAAATCATATTCAAAGAACCCATGTGAGGATATGTAATTTTCACACCACCACCGCCTTTTTATTAAACCTTAAAAGGTCTACAAAAGCCTCTAACCTAGTCATAACTCCTGCTTCTCCTGTATGCTCATCTATAGTAAGCAGCATAAAAGGCAAATTCTTTTCCCTTTTATAAAATCTCTCAAGAAGCTCCTCCGTCATAGAATTGGGACCACATCCGAAAGCTGACACCATAATAACTCCGTCAACTCCTTTCTTCTTTAAAAAGTACATCCCTGCCCCTAGAATATCTCTTTCGTACGTCCAAAATATATCTTTTGGAAGAAATGCCACTCCCTCTAATATTGAAGTTTTGTTAAGCATCTCTACAGTAATCACTTCCGCTCCCATATTTCTTAATTTTTCAATTAACCCCATGCTTATGTATTCATCCATGATGTTATAAGGATGGGAAAGCAGCGCTATTTTCAAATCGAACCTTCTTCTTTCTTCTCTTACTTTTACTTTCCCTTCCTCCCACATTTTCAAAGCTTCTAAATTTGTAAACCCTTCTTTCAGCAAATTTTTAAACCGCCTCTGCTCCTCCATCCCTTTTAGATAGGCTTTTAAAGCATCCCCCTTTGTCCTTCCAAGCATTTTCCCAGCTCTTATAAATTCTCTTTTTGTAAATTCTTCATCTTTGTAGTAGTTAATCTCAATGTCTATAACAGGCGGCAAATCCTTTATTAAACTTTTTATAAAGTCAGGTAGCCCCAAAAATTTAGAGCACAAGTATTTCTTTTTCTCTACACTTACAATTCTAGGTATAAAAATATAATCCACTCTTCTTTCTTTTAAATCCATCACATGGCCTACATAAGTTTTAACAGGCAAACAAGCATCTTCAACGCTGTTCTTTACGCCATCGTCCACAATTTTTTTATTCGTATTCTGTGAAGTAATTACTTTGGCCCCCAGCACTTCAAAAAATGTCTTCCACATGGGATAAAAATCGTAATACAAAAGCCCTTTTGGTATGCCTACTATTTTTCCCATTTTTAACCTCCTCCATTGCAAATACACTATCTATTTTTCCCTAAAAGAAATAAAAAAATACCGGACAAAATCCGGTATTTACAAATTGTTCCATGTATAACAATTTTTATCCTTTCACAGCCCCTGCAGCAAGACCTGCCTGCAAGTATCTCTGCAATACCATAAATAGTATTACAAGTGGTAGTGAAGCCATCACAGAAGCAGCCGCAAATTGAGTCCAATGAGCTGAAAATTGGTTAGTTATAAATCTTTGAAGTCCTAATGCTATTGTATAGTTTTCAGGTGATTTTAATACAGCACTGGACAAAATAAATTCACTGTACACTCCCATGAAACTAAATAAGAATATCACTACGAGCATAGGGGTTGCCAGTGGAAGTATTATTTTTGTGAAAATCTGCCAGTGAGTGGCTCCGTCCACCAAAGCGGCTTCATCCAGCTCTTTTGGAAGGCTATCAATATACCCTTTTAAAAGCCATATGCTAAAAGCGCTGCTTCCTGCCATAACAAGCATCAATGCGTATAAATTATCCAACAAATTTAACTTTGCCATTATCCCATATACGGCTGGCAACGCCATAAAAGTTGGAAACATCTGAAGTATTAAAAGAGTCTTTAAGCCATTTTTTCTTCCCGCAAATTTCATTCTGCTGAAAGCATAGGCAGAAGTAGCTGTTAAAAACAGCTGAATAGTTGCTACCCCCACACTTAAAATCATACTGTTTTTTACCCAGAGCAAAAAATTAGTTTTCTTTAATACAGTAGTGTAATTTTCAAAAGTGATGTGGCTAGGAAAAATCGCTCCAGAAAAGAAAGCATCTCCTGGCGCAAAAGAAGCTCCCACTACCCACGCCACCGGAAACATCATCACAATTATCACTGCCCATATGATGAGGCGGCTTATCCACAGAGAAACTTTCTCATGGGGTTTTAATCTTTCTCTATACTGAATTTTCCTTGCCGGCTTTTGAGCTTGGGTCCTCACACTTGCATATTCCACTTTAATCCACCTCCTTAAAAGCACCTGTAAGCCTCATGTTGAGAAGGCTTAAAGTACCTATGATAAGGAATATGATTATAGAAAGAGCCGCTGCCAAATCATAGCGGTTTGCCTGCATTGTCAATTTATAAGCAGCACTCACTAGTATATCCGTATGCCCTGCAAAAGAAGTGTCAGTTCTAGGTGGTCCTCCTCCTGTGATGAGGAAAGCTGTTCCAAAGTTATTGAAATTATACGCAAAGGAAGATATTATCAAGGGCAATGTAGAAGAAGTGAGCATCGGAAGAGTTATCTTAGTAAGCTTCTGAAACCACGAAGCCCCGTCAATATCCGCCACTTCATAAAGTTCTGGCGGAATAGCCTGTAATGCCCCAAGGGAGGCATTCATCATAAAAGGATAACCCATCCATACGCTCACCATTATAATAGCAACTTTTGCCCAAAAAGGCTCTAAAAGCCAAGGTATCATGGGTAAGTGCAGTTTTTGAAGTATTAAATTTATACCGCCGTACTGCTGGTTTAAAAGTCCTGTCCAGGTAAGAACTGCAATAGTACCAGGCAGCCCCCACGGTATAATCAAAATAGCTCTGTAAAAATTCGTCTCCCACATATGTTTGTTATTTAAAATTACTGCTAATAAAAGTCCAACAATATAGCTTAGCAATGTCGCTGATAAGGCGTAAATTACAGTCCACACAAAAACAGGTGCAAAAACATTTTTAAAAGGTCCTGTCAGTATGTCGACAAAATTTTTAAAACCTACAAATTGATAATTCTTAAAGTGATACAGATTAAAATTAGTAAAAGCGATGTAGATAGTGTATGCCATTGGAGCAAAGCTTAAAACAGTCATAGAAAGTATTGCTGGAGACAAATAGGCATAAGGTCTTAGCTTATCTTTCAACGATTTATGCTGGTTCATCCTGTACCTCCTTTCCCTTAAAAAAAGGGGCATAAAGCCCCTTTTTACTGCATTGTAGCAATTCCCTGTTTAATTTGTTTTACCATATCGTCAGCTGCTTTGTCAACAGGCACTTTTCCTGAGGTTATAAGCTGCAGGGCATTACCAGCAGGTGTCCATACCTGGCTCATCTGAGGAATATTTGGCATTGGAATAGCATGCTGTGCCTGTTCAGCAAATGCACTTAGTATCTCGTTGCCCTTAACTTCTGGATTGTCCAGCAAGGACTTAATCACAGGAATTCTGTTTCCTGTCTCAAACAATGGAAGCCCTGTATTTTCAACCAAGTACTTCATCAAATCCCAAGCTTCTTTCTGATGCTTTGAATTTGCGCTCACAAATGCAGCCTGCACACCTGCAAAAGAAGGAGTTGGCTTGCCATCAATTTCTGGAAGTGGAGCAACTTTAAATGGAACATTGGCTTTCTTGAATCCGTCCACATCCCATGGACCGCTTATATAAAGTCCAATTTTACCGCTCTGGAAGTTACCTTTTGCCATGTCATAGTTTATGTCTGGGGGCATGAATTTATATTTCTGAACAAAATCTTTTATAAGCTCTAACCCTTTCTTTGCGCCTTCGTTGTTGAGCCCTATGTCGTTTGGATCAAGTCCGCCTCCTGTGTCTTTAAAAACATATCCGCCATACGCTGCGATAAAAGCAAAGCTGAAATAGAAGTTATTGACATCATACTGGAGCCCTACTTCTTTCCCCAATTTAATCAAGTCATCTAATGTAGCTGGAGGAGTTTTGACTTTATCCGTATTGTAGAAAAGGGCATAAGTTTCCATAGCAATTGGCACTGCATACATCTTTCCATCATAGGAAACAGCGCTTATGCTCATTGGCACATAGTCATCTTTGTTTATAACTCCCTCTGGAACCTCAGCTAAAAGTCCTGCCTTTTGGAAAGTTCCCAAGTTGTCATGGGGCAATCCAAACATTATGTCTGGCCCTTTACCGCTTTGAGCAGCTGTAGCAAAAGCTTGGAAATCGCTCTGGTCTGCTAGAACTTTGACCTTGTTTCCTGTCTGTTCAGCCCATTTGTTAGCAATTTCTTGAACTTTTGCTATTTCAGGGTCTGTCAAGTGGGACCATACTATCAATTCTACAGGTTCCTTTTTCTGCTCTGCTGTCTGAGTCTGTGATGACTGACTTTCACTTGTCTTGCTGCCGCCGCCACAGCCAGTCAGAGCAATTGACAGCACAAACACCATTGCTGTCAACAACGCAAGTATTTTTGAATACTTCTTCATACAAATCCTCCTCTTAAATTGGTTTTATAATAATTTGGGGTGCACCCCAAAATTTTACTTCGCTTTCACATTTGTCCACACACTTACGCTGTCCCCAGGTAAAGTCAAACCTTGCACTAGGTTTTCTCCATTGCCTTTTGTGACTTTTAACTCAACACCCTCCAACAGACCTTTAAGGTAGTCTTTATAAATTCCCTTCCTCAAAGATGTTTTTACTGCCTTAACAGTAGTTTTCTCTCCTTTATTTATCGCAACCAGCACCACATCTTTTCCATACTGCCTTTCATAAATATACACATCGTCAGAAATATACCTTGCCGTAGTAGTTCCATACTGTAGGGCTGGAGTGAGCTGCCTTAACCTTGACAGCTCTTTTATCAATGTATAAGCCTTTGTGCTCTCATCGAACTTTTCCATCATTGGTCTATTATACGGGTCATTACCGCCATTTGTGTCGTTATGAAGGTACTGCTCAGTGCCATAGTATATTACAGGTATCCCTCGAGTCGTCATTACAAAAGCAATAGCTTCGTGTAATTTATCCTTGTCATTGTTCAAGGACAGAAATCTAGGCATGTCATGGTTGTCTATAAAAGTAACCAGCTTATAAGGATTTTCGTAATCTTTATTGGTATCCTCTAACGTGTCATTTAACCTCTCAAATCCGTACCCCTTGCCAAATACATCTCTTATAGCACCGTTTAACATAAAATCCAGGACAGAAAAGCCGGTAGTATTAGCAAACTGTATATTATACCCATACAACGGGTCAGTAGGACCGCTTAACATCCATTCACCAAAAAGAAGCACATCCTTTTTAATACTGTAAATAGTGTTAGCAAAGCTTTTCACCCACTCCATAGGCATATGCTTTGCAGCATCCAGCCTTACTCCATCAATTTCATGATTAAACCATAACTTAATAGAGTCTTTTAAGTATTTATCAACAATAGGGTTGCTCTGGTCCAAATCTGCCAAATCAAACAAATTTTTATCCTGAAGTTCCTTTAAATTATTCCAGTTGCTTATGCTGCCATTGTGGTGAAAAAGCTTAAGTGAATCATTACTGTAAGTACCTAATAGCTTCCCATCGTCATATAATGCGCCATTTTCTGCAAAATCAGGATTTTCTTCATCGGCAGGGCTCGTGTGATTTGGCGCAAAATCTAAAATCACTTTTATTCCATTCTCATGCGCAACCTTTACAAAATTGTCAAAGTCCTCCCATGTACCAAAGTGTTCTTCTACTCTTTTGAAATCTCTTGCCCAGTATCCGTGATAGGGGGTATTAATCTCGCCATTATATACGGCTGGTTTATTTATATTATCCACTACTGGAGAAATCCAGATAGCAGTGACCCCCATCCCCTTTATATAAGGGATTTTTTCTGTCAGTCCTTTCAAATCCCCTCCCCAGTACATCCTCCAGTTGGTATGGGTGGGGTCAAACATTCCTTTGCTCACTTCTGGGTCGTCATTTGAAGGGTCTCCGTTGTAAAACCTATCCACCATAACCTGATATATGACTTCTGACTTTGGGGCTTTTGCCTCTTGCTTGCTACTGCACCCACTAAAGAACAGCAAAATTGCTGCAAAAAGCGCCACAAATGCTTTTAAATTTTTTCTCATCTCTTTCCCCCTTACACTTTTAATACCATAATATTACAGCAATCGCTTTCCTGAAGTGCAATTAAAAAAGAGCAAAATAGAAAATTTCATTGCAATCGCTTGCGCTATCGTTTCAATAATATTGTATATCTTATTTAGACGAATGTCAATAGATTTTTTTGTACAAGATGGACTAAAAATTAAACTTAACTTATCAAATCTACAATAATCTCTGCAAGCTTTTGCTCATCATGCCTTATATATTCCTGCTTTACAGTTACCAAGTCTTCTTCAACAACTTTTATACCCATTTTTTCTATCTCCTCTTTGTCATATTTCACGGGCTCAGATAAATCTCTTATATAGCGCTGCCTGTACTCCTCAGGGATTTCACCTTTGTTCACAATCACATAGTCCAAAGACTTAAGCCCATGGTCAAAAAGAGCCTTTATATGGTCAGTAGCAGTATACCCCAAAGTCTCACCCGGCTGTGTCATTATATTACATACATATATTTTTATGGCTTTAGATGTTTCAATAGCATCACAAATTCCATCTACCAAAAGGTTCGGAATAACACTTGTATACAAACTCCCCGGCCCTAACACTATCGCCTCGGCATTCAATATATCCACTAAAACTTCTTCAAAAGGAGCAGCAGGAGAAGGTTCCAAATATATTCTCTTTATTCTGCTGTTTTCTTTTTGCTGTATCTCAGGTATTTTGGACTCTCCTCTTATGATAGTGCCATTTTCCAGTTCTGCTATAAGCCTTACATCTTCTACTGTAACAGGAAGGACTTTCCCTGACACAGCCAATACTTCACTCATCCTCTTGACAGCCTCTTCAAAACTGTTAGAAATTCCTATCATTGCAGCCAAAAACAAATTTCCAAAACTCTGCCCCTTTAACATCCCCTCTGTAAATCTGTACTGGAGAAGCTGTTCCATTGTAGGCTCTGTGTTTGCCAAAGCCAATATGCAATTTCGTATATCTCCAGGAGGAAGTATACCTAAGTCTTCTCTCAAAATTCCCGACCCTCCTCCATCATCTGCCACTGTCACCACCGCAGTTATATTTGTTGTGAAAAGCTTGAGCCCTCTTAACATAGTAGAGAGCCCTGTACCTCCACCAATCGCCACAATGCGAGGCTGTTTTCGCATAAATATCTACTCCTCTCCAATGTCTCTGTGATTCACCACAACAGAATAATCCTCTTTTTTTAAAAGGTCATAAAGGGCATTGGCAATCGCAACAGACCTGTGCTTTCCTCCTGTACAGCCAATTGCTATTACAAGCTGTGATTTCCCTTCTCTAATATAATATGGAATCAAAAATTTGATCATGTCCCCCAATTTTTTCAAAAATTCCTTCGCTTCTTCCCACTTCATCACATATTCTTTTACTTTCTCGTCATTTCCAGTTAAAGGTCTCAGCTCGTCAATATAAAAAGGATTAGGTAAGAACCTCACATCAAACACAAGGTCAGCCTCAAGAGGTATTCCGTACTTATAGCCAAAAGACATAACATCAATTATAATTCCCTTAAATTTTTTCCCTTTTAGGAAGATATTAGATAACTCCTCTTTTAATTGAGAAGAAGTCAAATTAGAAGTGTCTATAATATAATTAGCAATTTTCCTTATATCTGAAAGCCTTTTTCTTTCTTCGTTTATACCGTCAACTATTCTCCCCTCTTCAGATAAAGGATGTCTCCTTCTGGTCTCTTTAAACCTTTTTATCAAGACCTCATCAGAAGCCTCTAAAAACACTATCTCGTAATCGTAGTTATTTTTTTTCAAAAAGTCCAAACTGGAATAAATATCTTCAAAAAACTGCCCTCCTCTCAAATCCATCCCCAAAGCTACCTTGTCAATATTTTTTGATTGATAAAACAAATCAGCAAGTTTTGGTATTAAGGCGGGAGGAAAATTATCTATGCAAAAAAATCCCATATCCTCCATCGCCTTTAAAGCCTGCGTCTTTCCTGCACCGGAAAGCCCTGTTATTATCACAAACCTCATAATTTATCACCTCTCGGCGTTTATCACGTCTTCCTCAGTGAGTCCAGCCTCTTTTGCAATTTGTATTCCCTTTTTAAAATCCCCCACCCTAGAAGGAGTATGGGCATCGCTGTTTATGACGAATTTACATCCTTCTTCCTTTGCTATCTTTACATACTCCACTGTCAGGTATCCGTGACTCGAGTTAATCTCCAGTGCTGTTCTACTTTCTTTTGCTGCTCTGGCCAATTTTCGCGTATCAATATCCACCTTTGCTCCAGGATGAGTTATTATATCAATTCTATATTTTTTTATTGCTTTTACCATCGCTTCTGTATTTTTCGCTCTCACCTCTTCTTTAAGATAACCTGTATACTTTGACACCATATTTTTACCAAAAAGGTCAATGGCGTCTTTAAAACTTTTCGGCACTATTCCAGTGTGGTACCCAACAAGCAAAATATCTAGATACTTCAGAAGTTCATCGGGAACATCAATATCCCCTTCTATACTTATCAAATTCGCTTCCACTCCCATCAGTATTTTTATCTGAGGGTATTTTTCCCTAAGCCTGTCTATTTCATCTCTCATTTTCTTAAAGTCTTTTTTTCTCATGCCATAAAACACATGAGCAGGGCCATGGTCAGTAATAGCAATAGCCTTAAGCCCAAGCTCTACCGCTTTTTTCACATTTTCTTCTATTGTCCCTTTGCCGTGGCTGTATATCGTATGGGTGTGATAATCTGCAAAAATCCTCATTTGTTCTCTCTCCTATTTTTCCCCCACAATTTTTATCTCAGGCATAAGCTCAACTCCAAATTTCTCTTTTACTACTTTCTGGATATACTCAATCAAGTTGAGCACATCGTAAAAAGTCGCATTCCCAGTGTTTATAATAAATCCCGAATGCTTTTCTGAAACTTTAGCACCCCCGATCGAGTACCCTTTAAGACCCGCATCTTCAATAAGCTTTCCTGCATAGTACCCTGGAGGCCTTTTAAAAGTGCTCCCTGCACTGGGATAATCTAAAGGCTGTTTTTCTTTTCTCCTCTGATTTAGTTCCTCCATCTTCTTTTTTATCTCTTCATAATTCCCTCTTTCAAGAGAAATCCAGGCTCTCAAAACTATCCATTCTTTTTCTTGCAAAATGCTATATCTATAAGAGAACTTCATTTCCTGATTGGAAAGAATCAATATATTGTTATTTTCATCTAAGACTTCTACCTTTTCTACCACGTCCTTCATCTCAGGCCCATAGGCACCGGCATTCATCACTATGGCCCCACCCAAAGTGCCAGGTATGCCACTTGCAAATTCAAAACCGGTAAGCTCATGTACCAATGCTACATTTGCAATATAGGACAGGGAAGCTCCTGCTTCTGCTATTATCTTAGTTCCTTCTACAATGACATTCCTCAAAGAACTAAGTTTTACAACCACGCCTCTTATACCTTTTTCACTTACCAGCAAATTAGTGCCATTCCCTAGAATAAAAAAAGGTATTTTTTCCTGTCTTAAATATGCGATGAGATTAATAAGTTCGTCTCTGCTTCCCGGAACAGCTAGTACATCAGCTGGTCCTCCTATTTTAAAAGAGGTATGCCTTTTCATTGGCTCATTTAAATATAATTTCCCCTCTTTTAAAATTTCTTTCAATTTATCAACAAGTATCTCAGCCACTGTACCACTCCTCAAAATCAAAAATCAAAAAATTATTCCATCTATAGTCTATCAATTACATGTTAATTTCATTCCACGTGCAATTTTATAATACCACTTTTTATTTACAAAATAAATAGGAGGGAGAGCCCCTCCTTTCATGCGTTGTAACATACCTTAAACCTTTTTGTAACACACCCTTCTGCATCGTACATGCTGACAACTGCCGTGCATTTTTTTATTTTTATCTCGCAATTGCAGTCCCTGCAAAAATAGAGGTTATTTCCTATCTTGCCCACATTAGTGCTCTTGCAATTTGGGCATTCCATAAAGTAATCACCTCTTCATTACCAACAATCTTCTCAAAATTTTGAATATTTTATGTACACACCCTACTTTTGTCCACTAAATATTATACCACATAATGCAAATAGGAAATAGTCTAATATTTTGGACTTTTTCTTACATCTTCTTAATATTTCTCCTCTTTTTATGCTTTTTCTCCGAACCTTCTATCCCCACCGCAAATGTTTCGGGGAATACTTTTTATAATGCAGAATTTTCACAATTGAAAATAAAAAATAATCTTAAAAGTCAAATTTATTGTAGTAAATACTACGCTTGAAATTTATTTGGACATTGAGGAAAAAGTTCCTTTAGAATAAATAAACACAAGTCGTTTGCCCTACATTTCTAATTCCCTCTTTATTCTCGCAACAATAGAATCGACAGCTTCAAATCCCATATTTATACATTTTTCTGCCTGGTCAAATCTATACCAGCGTATATTATCGACATTAGGTTTTATTGTATAAACCCGTTTATTTCCCTCCATTTTTTCAAGATTCTTATTAGAATTGTCTTTTAACAATTTAATAGCGGTTGTTGTAATAGATATGATTTCAGGTAAAGGCCTTTTTATATTAAAATACTTTTTTATTGGCAGCACTTTCTCACTATTAGCTAAAGAATAAAAAAACCTTTCGAAAAAGCCCATATCAATGCTTGAGCTTACATCGCAATTTATAATTATGTCTGCTCCCAAGCTAGCTGCTAATTCTATTGCCTCAGAATCAATGATTGATCCATCAACTAACTTGGTTCCATTGTACTCCACAGGTTCAAAAAAGACAGGGATAGAAATGCTTGCCCTTATAGCTTTTATCAAGTCTCCCTCTTTAAATACTACTCCCTTTCCTGTTTGAATATCAGTAGCCACAATATATAGAGGAATATTAAGTTCCTCAAAACTTTCTTTCACATAACCCCGCAAATATTTCTCTATTTTTTCACCCTTTACTAAGCCGGTTCGTGAGGCTTTAAAATCCAATAAACTTATAAATTTTAACATATTAATCTTTTTTGCATCACTTATAAGTTTGTCTACATTATGTCCTGAAGCATAGATTGCTCCTATTATCGCTCCCATACTTATGCCTATTATAAAATCAATAGGAATATTTTCTTCTTCAAATCTTTTTAGTATACCTAAGTGCGCATATCCTCTTGCTGCTCCACCACCTAGTATAAGTCCTACTTTTGGTCTCATTTTCCATCACCATTTTACTCAAAAATAATTTGTATGGCATTTAACGCATCCAAAATTTCATTTTCATTAGAATCTAAAATCACTTGAATTCCCGTACCAAACATTGCACCAAGTATCATCCTCGCCACTGCTCGTGGAGAATAATTTCTAAAATTCTCTCCTAAAGCACTGTTACTTAGAATTTTTTCCTCAATCATTTTAGATAAGTCATTAAATAAATCTTTTAATAAACTGTTAAAAGAAGAGGACCACATGGCTAAACCTGTAAAATCGTACAACAGTTTAAAAAGTCCTGGATTATTACTTAACAGGTCTTTAAAAAATTTCACTAAGGATAGCATCTTATCCTTTGCAGTTTCTCCAATACTCAAAGCTTCATTTATTTCTTCTAAATATTTATCTATCATCATCTTTATTACCTCTGTAAAAAGCCCTTCCTTACTACCAAAATAATAATGCAATTGGCTTAATACAACACCAGCTTCCTCTGCAATATCTCTTAACGAAACATTAGCATAGCCTTTAGTTGAAATGCATTTATATGCAGCATTTAATATTCTTTGTGATTGGTTTCTTTCTTCCATCTTGGATTTCCCCTTTTGAAGTTTATTTATTAAAGCCGCCCAGATCGGAAAATAGAAATTGCTAAACCTAAAACTATGACAAAAGCTATCGCTAAACCAATCTTTAAAATTATCCCATTAAGCTTATACATTTCTGCACCAGCATTAGCACTCATTCCTGACCCTATTAAAATCCCTGCAATGACAATACTTAAAGCCAAAAGTATAATACTGGTGGAAAGTCGATTAAATACCTTATCAACGCGTTTCTCTAAATTTTCAAAGTCTCTTATTTTCAATTCTACAGCATAATTTTCTTCTTCTGTTTTCCTTAAAAAATTCAATAAAAATGATGGCAACTCTTTTATCAATCTGCTATAATCCATTGTGGCATTTATTATCTCTTCTTTCATATGTTGAGTAGAAAACATTTTAGGTATCAACTGCTTTGCAATTGGTTTTGCCACTTCTAAAACGCTAATTTTAGGATCTAACTTTTCTACTATTCCCTCTAACGTTATAAGGCTTTTAGCCAGCATATTAAATTCATTGGGAATTACAATATTATACGAAAATACAAGGTCAAATATCCCATTGAGGACTTCCCCAACTTTGAGCTTTTCTAACGGTATTTCAACATATCTATCTCGCAAATTATTTATGTCTTTTTCTAGCTTTTTCATATTAACATTTAGAGTCATCGCATTTAAATCTATAATGCTTTCAATAATCATCCTGCTATTTTTGTAAACAATCCCCAACAACATTTTAGAAAACTGCCTTTTTCTTTCTGGGCTTAAGCTACCTACCATTCCAAAATCTAAAAATGCTATTGTCCCATCCTCTAGCACCATAATATTTCCCGGATGAGGGTCTCCATGAAAAAAACCATCCCTTAAAATCTGATTCAATACAGATTTTGCAAGGTTTCTTGCAATTGCACCGCGGTCTAATCCAGCCTCATCAATTGCATTAAAATCATTTAACGGAATGCCATCAATGTATTCCATCGTCAATACACGTCTTGTCGTATGGGTCCAGATTATAGAAGGAATTTTGACTTTTTTGTCTTTTAAAAAATTCTTTTTGAACTTTTCTGCGTTTTCCCCCTCTATTCTAAAATCTAATTCCTCTTCCAATCTCTTTTTGAAGTCTTCTACCATTTTTGTAAAATTGTATATTTTTCCATATTTTGTATGATTATCAACAAATTTGGCAATATCTTCTAATATCCTCATATCTTGGGCTATGATTTTTTCTATCCCTGGCCTTTGAACTTTGACAACAACAGTTTTGCCTGACCACAACAAAGCCTTGTGAACTTGTGCTATAGAAGCAGCCGCTAGAGGAGTAGGTTCAAATTCAGCATAGGCTTCCTCCAAACTTTCGCCAAATTCATTTTGTATAACTGATTTCACCTCATCAAAAGAAAAAGCAGGAGCTTTGTCCTGTAATTTTTCCAATTCTTTTATTATATCTTTTGGCAAAATGTCAGACCTTGTGCTTAAAATCTGCCCCATTTTTATAAAAGTAGGTCCTAATTCTTCAAGAGCAAGTCTTAATCTTTCTCCACGGGAAAGTTTCGCAATATTTTCATCATTTGTTTGCTTCAAGATTTTTCTTCTTACATTTATATGTTTTAAAATTCCAATATTGTCAATTATAGCACCAAACCCGTATTTGATGAATACAAAAATTATTTCTCTATATCTTCTTAAATGTTGCATTATTTCACACCTGTCATCAAAATTTTATAGTTACTCATTTTTCTGTGTTTGCATTTCCTCCAGCACTTTTCTGACTTCCTCACGAACAATACTCTTTATCTCTTCCCTAGTAACAATATCTTCCTTTTTGGCAATATTGATGTAGCCTAACGTTTCAGCAACTGCGTCTTTAATCATTTTTCTCAATTCTTCCTTCTGTTCTTCACCTTTTTTTACCAAGTCTTTTACCATTTTTTGTGCATCTTCTCTTGCAACTTCTCCTCTATCTACAAGTTCTTCTACTATTTTTTCTATTTTCTCTCGCGATAATGCAAATAATCCCAAACCAAAATTGATAGATTTTTCAAGCAAACTTGTCATATATATAACCCCTTTCAAAATTAATTCGGACATCCGTCCTAATATCTCTATTAATATTATATACTAAAATTTCCTAAAGTCAATATGGAATTTTATTACTCTTCCAAAAGCTCTTTTACAACTTCTATACCGTTTAATTTCATGTGATACAAAAACATGGTATGTATCAAATTGCCATCATGAGGCATTATTTTGAGGGATTGAGCAGTTTTTACAGATGTATCATAGGTTTCAACGCAATTTTCCGGTACAATTACATTTGCTTTAAGATTATTGGCATTTGCAATCATTTTTATAGACATAGCCGTCTGGTAAACGCATAAGTCAGTGCAATCTCCTACAACAATAAAAGTAGATTTTCCTTCCTTTATCATTTCAACAACTTTCTTCAAAAACTCATTCCCGCCTTCTAATTCCCCACCAAAAAACACATTTAATGAATTTTTCTCTACAATCACAGGTTCTCCTTCAATTATTTCTTTTAATTCGTCAACAATTTCACTCTCATGAGTGCCTTTTACACAGTGAGGTGGAAATTCTCCAAATTCAACTGCATCTGAAGGATGGGCGTCATTTAAAAAGAACACATTTTTTATCCCCATTCTGTAGCAGGCCTTTAATAAATTCTTTATAGGTTCTATTATGCCTGCCACTCTTGGACTAGCTAATGGACCGTTTTTACAAAAACCGTTTAGCATATCCACAACCAAAACCGAAACCTTATCCTCTCCACCAGCATTGTATATTACACTGCTCAAACTTTTTTCTTCCAAGTTGCTATAAAAATCAAAAAGGTAATTTAAAAAGGGCCTAGTGTTATACAAAAAGCTATCAAAATTCATAAAAAATTACCCCCTCTAATCAACTCTTTTGCCAAAATTATACCACAAAGGCACTTAATCCAGTACATTGAAAAAAGTTTCTCTTGCCACAGCTAAAAGCCTCCCATCTTCTGCATAGGCTTCACAAACTGCCACAGTAGTTTTACTCCCCGCATGAACTATTTTACCTGTCGCTTTCACTTTTTCTCCCACTTTCACTGGCGAAAGGTAATTTATATTCATCTCAATAGTTATCACCTGTTTACCTACTGTCCTTGCCGCCATACCCATAGTGATATCCATCACTGAAAAAAGCACGCCTCCATGAGCAATATTAAGAGGATTAAGGTGCTTTTCTTCAATTTCTATTTCTGTCACAGCATAGCCTTGTCCCAGTTCTACCACATGAACTCCTATTAACTGATGAAAATTTGTACCCCTGTTCACTTTCAAAAGATCTTCAAAAAGTTTCTCATCTATTCCGCTGTTTATTGCCTTCACCTTTCCGCCCCCTCTTTCTTAAGTTGCTGTCTTTATTATAGCATAAAAAATAGCAGGACATTTTATCCTGCCTCAGAGTGCTGACAAAGTCCTTATCTTTTAAGTGGCATTTTGTGTTAATGCTCCGGAGTTACAAAGCGCCAAAACTAAGGCTCGCTTTTCGAGCTCAAGCGGGGTTCCGGCCAATTCGCCTTACGGCTCAACGTGGCCGCTCGCTTTCGCTCGCCCTGCCTCCGCTCTCAAGCTCGCCAAGTTTTGTTACCGCTTTGTAACAAGTCGCATTTACACACAAAATGCCACTTCTCTGAGTTTGTCATCAGTCTGAGATGAGCTAGTGCAAACCCCCAGCTCATTTCCTTTTAAGAAAAGTGGTAATTGCAGGTATCACTGAAATCACAATTATAGCAATAGTAACCAACCCAAAATGGTCCTTGACTATTTTCAAATTTCCAAAAAAGTATCCTCCCAAAGTAAAAAGAGAAACCCAGAGAATTCCGCCAAACGCGTTGTAAAACAAAAACCTAAAATATCTCATCTGACCAATTCCTGCAACAAAAGGGACAAAGGTTCTGATGATAGGGATAAACCTTCCTACCACAATAGTAATAGCGCCGTACTTCTCATAAAAATCACGAGCTTCCAATAAATGCTCTTTTTTTATCCATTTCAAATTTTCACTCTCATAAATTTTTTCACCTATAAACTTGCCTATATGGTAATTAACCGTATCTCCTAATATTGCAGCGGAAGCTAAAAGCACAATCACATAATAGACGTTAAGACTTCCTATCGCAGCAAAGGTCCCTGCAGCAAATAAAAGCGAATCACCTGGGAGAAAAGGGGTCACTACAAAACCCGTCTCAAGAAAAATGATAAAAAACAAAAGGCTATAGGTCCATGTGCCATAAGTTTGAATTATCGTTCCAAGATATTTATCCAAGTGAAGTACAATATCTACAAAATTTTTTACGATGTCCATTAACTTCATCCTTCCATATATATAGTCCTTTTCAATTATACTATATATATGAAAGGTTGTGTGAAAATACGAGAAATTTTAATCAAAATTTAATCTTCTCCGTCACACCAGCCATGCCTGTGCCTCATTCCACCGTGACCCCTCATATCCTCCCCATACACTTTGTAATTTCCTCCTTCAACCCTTATAGCCTTGCCATTTACCAACGCATCGGCTATCTTTTGCCTTGCAGAAGTTATTATTCTAAAAAAAGTTGGCCGAGATACCTTCATCATATCGGCACATTCTTCTTGTTCTAAACCTTCCAAATCCTTAAGCCTGATAGCCTCCAGTTCCTCTACCGTGAGTATCACTTCTTCAAGCATGGAAAGTGGAATCCCTACTGGTTTAAAATAAGTAACATTTGGCTCGCTTCTAACCCATCTCCACTTCGGCGGTCTTGGCATTTTATCACACCCTACTATTTTTATAAATTGCAATTACTTTAATATTTTATACTTTCTGCGAAAAAATATCAATCCCTCATGAAATCCAAAAAACTTTTCAACCAAAATTGGATCAAATTGTCATCCGCCATGTTTTTAATCTCTTCTAAGGCCTCATATTTATAACAAATCTTCCTAATTCCATTATAAATCCTTTTTAGACGCATGTCCATTATAAATTAAATTGTCACTCTTATTCTCTAATTAACACTTCTTTTATTTTTTGAGATACAATCTCTTTTACTTTTAACAAAAAATCAATATCACAATTACCTGTTCCGCTTAAATTTTTATCAAGTACTCCTTCAGCATATTTATACCTCTGTAAAACATATCTTTTTACAGGAGAAATCCAATCTGCAATAAAAGCGAAGTCCTCAAGAGTAAGCAATTTATCATTTACAGTTGTCCTAAACTCATAATTTATATCCGAGTCTTTTATTAACTCTACACTTTTTTTAATATTTTCTATGTCCTTTTCATTTTTTAAAAACATATCATACTTTTCTATTGGCGCTTTTATATCCATCGCTATATAATCCAGTAATCCTTCTTCAAGCAAACTTTCCAACACTTGAGGTCTTGAACCATTGGTGTCAAGTTTAACTTCAAAATTTAAGTCCTTTATATTTTTTATAAAATCTTTAAGCCCTTTCCAAAGTGTAGGCTCTCCGCCTGTAATACACACTCCCTCTATCAAATTTGCCCTCTTTTTAAGGTAATCAAAAAACTCTTTTTCACTTTTTATTCCTTCTCTCATTTGTATCAAATAAGAGTTATGGCAGTATGGACATTTAAAATTGCAGCCACTCACAAACACAGTGGCTGCAATTTTCCCGGGAAAATCTACAAAAGAAACCGGCAAAAAATCGTACATCATACCACAAATTCCTTCCTTTGCTCAAATTCTTTTCTCTTCCCTTCATTCCAGTTCTTAATAGGCCTATAGTATCCCACTACGCGGCTGTAAACCTCACATTCTTTACCGCAGTAGGGACATTCAAAATGCTCGCCTGAAATGTACCCGTGGTCTTCGCATATGGAAAAAGTAGGAGTTATTGTGTAGTAGGGAATTCTGTAATTATAGGCGATTTTTTTGACTAAGGCTTTGCAGGTCTCTAAATCATTAATGCTTTCTCCAATGAAACCGTGAAATACAGTCCCTCCAGTGTACTTAGTCTGCAATTCCTCTTGCAAATCAAGCGCAGTAAATATATCCTCTGTAAAATCTACTGGCAGTTGAGTAGAATTGGTATAATATGGCACATCATCTCCTGCAGTAATTATATCTGGGAAAAGCTCTTTATCTTTTTTGGCCAATCTGTAAGAAGCTCCTTCTGCAGGAGTTGCCTCTAAATTGTACATAAAATTAGATTCCAATTGATACTGTTCTAATTTATGCCTCATAAAGTCTAAGACCTCAAGCGCAAATTTTCTCCCCTCTTCTGTGGCAATAGTAACTCCCATGAAATTCAGCAAGGCTTCATTCATACCAATAAGCCCTATGGTGTTGAAATGGTTCTGCCAGTAATACCCAAACCTCTTTTTCACATCTCTAAGGTAAAACTTGGAATAAGGATAAAGCCCCATTTCTGTCATCTTCTCAAGTACTTCCCTCTTTATCTCAAGGCTGGTCTTTGCAATGTCCATAAGTCTTTCTAACCTCTGGAAAAACTCCTCTTTCGTCCTGGACAGATATCCAATCCTGGGCATATTTATCGTCACAACACCTATTGACCCTGTCAAGGGATTTGCCCCAAAAAGCCCTCCTCCCCTTCTCCTCAACTCCCTGTTGTCCAATCTGAGTCTACAGCACATTGACCTGACATCATTTGGATCTAAGTCGCTATTTACAAAATTGCTGAAATAAGGTAGCCCGTATTTAGCCGTCATCTCCATCACTTTGTTTACAACAGGGCTGTCCCAGTCAAAATTTTTAGTTATGTTATAAGTGGGTATGGGGAATGTGAATATCCTCCCTTTCGCGTCCCCCTCCATCATCACCTCTGCAAAAGCCATATTTATCATGTCCATCTCTTTTTGAAATTCCTTGTAGGTCCTGTCCATAATCTTTCCACCTATTATTACAGGCTCATCTGCCATAATCTCGGGCACAACCAAATCCATGGTTATATTCGTAAAAGGTGTCTGAAAGCCCACCCTTGTTGGGACATTCAGGTTGAATATAAATTCCTGCATGGCCTGTTTGACTTCCCTGTAAGACAAATTGTCATAGTAAACAAAGGGAGCAAGGTATGTATCAAAATTGGAAAAAGCCTGGGCCCCTGCTGCTTCTCCTTGAAGCGTATAGAAAAAGTTGACAATCTGCCCAAGGGCTGACCTGAAGTGCTTTGGCGGTTTGCTCTGAACCTTTCCTTCCACTCCTGTAAACCCGTTCAAAAGCAAATCCCTTAAATCCCAGCCGCAGCAGTAAACAGATAAAAGTCCCAAATCGTGAATATGTAAATCCCCGCTTATATGCGCATCTCTCACCTCTGGAGGGTATATTTTATTCAGCCAGTAGTGAGCAGTAATGCTGCTCGATATATGGTTATTGAGCCCTTGCAGTGAATAGCTCATATTGCTATTCTCATTTACTCTCCAATCCTGCTTTCCCAGGTACTCATCTACCATTTTCTCAATATCCATGACCATCTTTTTAAACTCTCTTATATCTTGGTGTTGTTTTCTGTAAAGAATATAAGCTTTTGCAGCTTTAGCATATCCCCTTTTTATTAAAAATACTTCCACCACATCCTGAATTTGCTCAACACTGGCTATTCCCTCAAAAACCTGTTCTACGTGCTTTGTCACTTCATCAGCGATTTCTAATGCCTCTTCGTATTCCCCTTCTCCCACAGCTTTAAAAGCCTTATAAATCGCATTTGAGATTTTTGTCTTATCAAATTTCACCTCTCGCCCGTCTCTTTTAATCACCTTCATCTCAATTTCCATACGTAACCCTCCATTCTTTTGTTTAAAAAACTCTCAATATGACACAAAATATAGTAGTATCTTAATTTAATGCCTCAATATTTAGTATATCATGGTCACCTATCCAAGTCAATAAAAAAATAAAGCGCGGAAACCCGCCGCACTTTAAGACTTTTCCTCTGAATTTGCTAAAAGCCTGGCTTTGCAATTGCTGCATATTCCATAAAAATTTAGTTCTCCATAGTAAATATCAAAGTCATACTTTTTTTCTATCTCTTTTACAGTTTTTATAAGCTCTGGGCTATAATACTCGTCAATATTACCGCAGTATTTGCAGATTAAATGCGCGTGTATCCTTTTTTTGCTAAACATCTTGAGCTCATAGTATTTCTTGTTTCCGATAAGATTTTCAGAGATAATATCGCTTTCTACTAAAATTTTTAAGTTCCTGTATAGAGTAGCAATTCCATAGTGAGGCCACCTTTTCCTTACTTCTTCATAAAGTGAATCAATATCAAAATGCTTATCCGGATTTTTTAAAAATACATCCAAAAGGATCTGCCGCTTTTCCGTAACCTTCAAGCCCCTACCTTTTAGAACCTTAACTAAAAGAGGCATAAGGTTTTTTTGATTTTTCACCATACAACTCACCAAATTTCAGACATATGTTCAATTTAAATATACAATTTTTATTGACATATGTCAATAACTTTCGTACATTTTTCTCCATTTCTCCCACAGAAAATCATCTATCTCATCCACCAAGACAGGGTCAAACTGCAAGCCTTTTTATAAAAATAGCTAAATTAAGAAAAACAAAAAAGAAGAGGCTGGGTTTTAAAAAACTTTGCAGCCTTTTTGCTGAATTCTATTTTATAATTCTTCCCCATTAATTCCAGCCTCCTTAAGCACCTCCTCAAAAGGTACATATTCATTTTCGCTGGCAAGAACTTGTTTAGCTTCTTCTATAAGTTGAATATCAAATTCGTCCAATTCCTCTTCTATTAATTCTTTTAAGTTTTCAAGAATGGCTATAACTTTTGCCATTTTGTCTTCCGGGATTTCGTCTATTATCTTGTAAGCTCGTTCCTTTAAAGTCATTATATTCACCACCATATTTATTGGTTTCCTTTTTATATTTTACTATAGAAAGGTTAGAATTAAAAGAAATAACTAAGTTTATGTCCCTCTCTTTTTGCCCATATCATTTTTGAGGTCCTTTCTGCTACCTCTTTTTTTGTAGTTGTAAAAAGCTCTTTGGCAAATTTAAACTCCTTCTCTTCATTATCGTACTCTCCTTTAAATTTCCTTACCTTTATCCAAATGCCTTCGCCTTTTTTGAAAAACTCCAGTATATTGTCAGAAACCTCTTTTAGCCTTTCATTAAATTCCTGAAACATATCAGAATTTACTGCCACAAAAGAGGTTAGATTTTTCTACAACTTTCTAATAGCAGGTATCAGGTTTGTCCTCCCGCCTTCAGCCTCTTTTTTAATTTCCATGATTATATCCTGTGTCAAAGGCAGTATAATCTCTTCATCCTTGTATTTAACCTCGTGCATCTTAATCACTTTTAATGTAAGCTTCATATTCTCACTCATACCGCTTACCATAAGGTTATATGAAGAATCCTCCAGTGCTTTTGCCCAATCCTTGTAAGCATCGCTATTTAAAGTAAGAACGTAAAAGTAATTTTTATCTTCACCTTTAACTAAAAACTTTAACTTCTCATACATCTTTTCTCCATAGGTCTTTGAAAAAAACAGTAAATTAAGAGAGGCACTTGTAACAAGTGTGCCTAAATCGCTTCCCTTTTTGACCTTATCTCCTGCAAAATCCAACGCTTTGTCCCAAACTTCTGGTTTGACATAATTTGCTCTTATTGAATTTTCAGAAACTTCCTCTATATCCTCTATCTGTGGTGCAAGTTCAATGTAGAATACCCTCTCTTCCTCCTCATATTTTTCTAACTCACATCCCAAATGCTTCATCATTCTCTTGTGTGTTTCAATTGATGTGCTAGCAGTCATAAATATCACATTCCCGCCTTTTTTAAGCCACTCATCAGCAAAGAAATTTCCTATTAAAGGCTTCCCTGAGCCTCCAGGTCCGCTTACCAACAGAGGTTTTTCGTACACCCACCCTTCAAAAAGAAGCTCTTTCATCCAATCCCTCTCAAAATATATTCTCATAAATAGTAGCCCTCCTTTTATTTTTATATCAATGCAATTAATCTATAAATAAGACCAGCGATTAACATGCCGTATATAAAAGCAGAAAACGTAACAATCAAAGCCCTTTTAAAGCCAAATTCTTTTATAAACATGCCAAAGGCTATTATACAAGGAATCTGTGCTGAAGATGCAAGCCCAAAAGTAAATATTTGAAATTTTGACAAGACCGTCCCAAAGTCATAAGTCCCCATGGCATTTGCCAGCATTGCAATCACAAGGTCTTTTTGTAAAAAGCCATAAAGAAGCGGTATTACGGTATTTGCAGGAAGTCCAAGCCAGCTCACTGTCAAAAACCTAAAGGGTTTAACTATAAAAGCAGTAAGGTCATAATAGTCTAACATGCCGTACAAAATTCCTCCAGCTACCAAAAGAGGAATAACCACTTTTACAAAGTCTTCCATCCTAACCCATGCTTTAACCAGTAAATTTCTAACAACAGGCATGCGATATGGAGGCATTTCTTCTACAAGAGGCAGTCTTTCCTTTGAAACGACTATTCCTAAAATCTTTGAAGTGATTATAAAAACAACGAGTAACGTAAAATAAGTTAATATAAGATACCCTATTCCTGCGTAATGCCCGACCACTCCAAAGAGTATGGCATTTCGTGAAGAACACGGGACAACTGAATAGAGTATTGCCACCTTAAACCTGTCCTTGAAATTACTGAGAACCCTTGTAGATTTTATGGCAGGCACACTGCAACCAAAACCCAGCATCAAAGGAATGATAGCCTTCGCAGGGAGGTTAAGCCTTGACATCAAGCCATTTAATGCGATTATAAAGCGGGATAAAAGACCAGTATCTTCCATGAATGTAAGAAAAATATAGAATATACCCACATAAGGTACAGCTACACTTATACCTGCAGCAAGGCCTATGAAAGCATTTGTCACCAAAACGTCAAGAAGAGGATGGTAAGCCGAAAGATATGCGCTTAAGCTTTCAATATATCCTTCAAATAAATTTCCTAAAGCATCCTGAAACCATCCGCCAATGTAGAAAAGCCCTAAAAATATAAGGGAAAGGACACTTAAGCTAAAAACTGCACTACCTATTGGATTGTTAAGTATAAAGTTATCAAGTAAATTTAATTTATTTGCCCTTTCTTCTTTATAGGTTAAAATCTTTTGAGAAATATAAAAGGCATATCCTGCCCTTGTTATAACTATGTCTCTTGTCACATTTGGATGAACTCCCCTATATCTTTCCTTTAAATTTTCAAACTTATTCAAGTTTAACAGTCTACATACCATGTCCCCTTCTTCTAATATTTTTACAGCAATGCCTCTTTTAGAAAACTTTCCCTCATAATCAATTTCTCTTTCTATTATTTCTATCATCTCTTCTATGTGGTCATCGTACTGAATAGAGTAGTTAGACTTTTTTACTGATTTAAAAGCATTTTTTAATTTTTCAATCTCCTTTTTAAAAGGATTTATCACCACAACAGGAACGCCCAATAATTCCTCCAAAGCCCTTAAGTCAATTTTCATCCCCTTTTTCAGCGCTTCCTCATAAAAATTAACCGCTATCATGAAAGGAACTCCTAATTCTGCCAATTGGAGGGAAATTATGAGATTTCTCTCTAAAGCAAGTGCATCTAAAATGTGTATCACAAAATCATAATTTCCTTCTAATACTATCCTATATGTAACTTTTTCTTCTTCACTGGAAGGGGTAAGGCTGTAAATGCCGGGGGTATCTACAAATTCCCATGATTCATCTCCAACTTTTGTTCTACCTTCTGTAACATCTACAGTTGTACCAGGGTAATTAGACACTATAACCTTTGCTCCTGTTAGAGTGTTCAAAAAGAGCGATTTCCCTACATTAGGCTGTCCTACCAGAAGCATCCTCAAAAGCTTCTACCCCCTCTATATCATCTCCAATTTCTCTTCCTAAAACCACAAGCCTACCATGGGATTCTATCACTAAAAAGTCATCTCTTTTCTTGACAATCTTAAAATAGCTTCCAGGGGCAAAGCCTAACCCTATAATCCTTGACAATACCATGGGGTTATCTATAGAAAGGCGCACAACAAACCCTATTTGTTGCTCTTTAAAATCTTTTAATTTTTTAGGGGAAGAGGCAGACTCAAAAGCTTTTTTCATATCCTTCATGGCGTAATGCTCCAAAGCATGAGCAATTTGATGCCCGTACACACTTTCTACGAGATTGTGTTTTTCATATATACCTTCAGCCTCTTTTTTCCCGTCTTCTGTGAGAGAGACCTCTTGCTTTTCAAAGTTGACAAAATTATCTTTTTCTAAACTTCTCACTGCTTCAATTACGTCTTCTTTAGCTACTTTACTCTCTATTGCTATTTCTTCCAATGAAGACTTATTGCCTTCTTTTTCCTTTAAAAATCTCAAAATATCCTCTTTCAACACTTTAAGCCATTCCATTGCCTCTCCCCCCTGAACTTAATTTTTACAAGTCATTTTACACTCCCTTTTAAAAGGACAACGATGACACTTACCGCCTTTCTCAAACTGTCTCCTCATCCCAATCCAAATCATAGCGGCCGAAAAAACTCCTGCTCCCACTAATATAATATATTCCACGGTAAACACCTTTTTCCTTTTATTTTACAAAATTTTTACCCAAGCCCTAGAATTCGCCCTCCCTGATATACCAAAACCGCCATTAGCCATCCGAGAACCAGAGTGTATCCTATTGCAAAGAAAGTCCATTTCCATGAATTTGTCTCTCTTCTTATAGCGGCAATTGTAGCCACACAGGGGATGTATATAAGAGTCATAATCATAAAGGCATAGGCAGACAGAGGCGTAAAATGCTGCCTTATAGCCTCAAACAAAGCATCTCCCTCTGCACCGTACACCACTCCAAGAGTACCAACTACCGTTTCCTTCGCTAAAATGCCGAATATCAAGGCTGAAGCCGCTTCCCAAGTACCAAATCCAGCCGGCTTTAAAATGGGCGCTACAGCGCTTCCCAATCTACCAATATAGCTCTCAGCGCTGGCATATTCCACTCCCGCGGGAAGGCTAGATAAAATCCATACCAGCACAACTACTCCCAAAATTATGGTGCCAGCTTTTCTCACAAATAAACTTCCTCTCTCCCACATGTGAATAAGCAAGCCCTTTAGAGTAGGCACTCTGTAAGGAGGAAGCTCCATCACAAAAGGAGCTGTCTTGCCTTTGAAAAGAAATTTTTTAAATATTTTAGCCATTATAACTGCCAGCACTATCCCCAAAAGGTATATAGAAAACACCACAAGCCCTTGATTCTCTGCAAAGAAAGCTCCTGCGAAAAGCACATAAACTGGAAGCCTGGCAGCACAAGACATTAAAGGATTTACCAGAATAGTAACCAATCTATCCTCCTTGTTTTCCAAAGTTCTAGTAGCCATTATGCCGGGCACATTGCAGCCAAAACCAATCAGCATAGGTATAAAAGATTTGCCATGAAGTCCCAAAGCAGTCATAAATCTATCCATAACATAAGCGGCTCTCGCCATGTAGCCGCTATCTTCTAACACAGAAATTGCAAAGAATAAGAGGAAAATCGGTGGTATAAATACCAGTACAGAACCAACTCCTGCAATTATTCCATCTCTTATAAAGGAAATTAAAATGTCCGGTGCAGCGATTGACAAAAGCCAGGAGGCTGTAACTTCACCCAGCCAGTCAAAAAACATTTCTATCCAGTCTGATAGGGGATTGCCCAAAGCAAAAGTGAATTCAAAAACCGCCCACATAGCTACAAGAAATATTGGAATGCCGAGGTATTTATTCGTCACAATCCTATCTATTCTGTCAGATAAGGTGTACCTCTCTTCAGGAGTACTCCTCTTTTTTACACATTCCTTTACTATACCAGAAATGACCCTATATCTTTTATCAGCGACGACAACCTCTGCATCTTCTCCAAAAATCCCTTCTAACTTCTTTTGGATCAACTTGACTTTCTCCATCAATGCCGTTTTGGATGAAAACTCTTTCATTATGTTCTCATCGTTTTCTATGAATTTAATAGCCAGCCACCTAGGAAAAAACTTCTTTGAAAGCTCTTCATCTTCCTTAATCAAACTTTCAAGCTCAGAAATGCCCTCTTCCAATTCCTTCCCATAATCTATGCGATATCTTTCTCCTTTAAATTCTACCGCTTTTAGTACGTTCTCCAGTAACTCTTTTACACCTTCCCCTTTAGTGGCCACTGTCATTACAACTGGCACTTTCAAAATCTGCGACAGCTTATCTTTATCAATCTCAATGCCCTTAGCCTTTGCCTCATCCGACATGTTTAAAGCTATAACCAGGTTTGCATTCATCTCCAAAAGCTGCATTGTAAGGTACAAGTTTCTCTCCAGATTAGTGGCATCTACCACATTAATCACAACATCTGGCTTATCGTATATTATAAAATTCCTGGCAATCACTTCATCTTCCGTGTAAGCCCCCAAACTGTAAGTGCCAGGAAGGTCTACTACCTTAAAATCTATACCTTCAAATTTAAGCCTTCCTTCTTTTTTCTCAACAGTAACTCCTGGCCAGTTCCCCACGTGCTGTCTTGATCCTGTAAGCTCATTAAACAAGCTTGTTTTACCTGAATTTGGGTTCCCTGCCAATGCAACCACTAATTCCTTTCTACCTTCTAAAACGCCCATCTTTTCCATCTTTGCCCTCCCCTATAATTCCTCCACTAATATTTTTTGAGCCATGCCAAAGCCCAAAGCAAACCTCATCTCCCCAACTCCTACTATAAGAGGTCCTACATCGTTTTTTACAACCAAAATCTCTACTCCCCTTACAATCCCCATGTCAATTAACCTTCTTCTTATACCTTCCCCTCCTATTATGTCCACTACCACAGCCTTTTTCCCCGGTGGAAGCATAGAAAGAGGCAATACAATTCCTCCCTTTTTTAACAAATTATATCACCTCGATTTCTATCTGAGAAGCTTCCCTTTTTCTAAGACTTAACCTGTAGCCCATCACTGTAACTTCAATCGGGTCTCCAAGTGGCGCTACCCCTTCCACTTTGACTTCTGTCCCGTGAATTACTCCCATATCCACAAGTCGCCTTCTCAGTTCCCCCACCGCCTTAATTTTCACTATTTTTCCTTTTGTCCCAACAGGTAGCTTATCAAGCGTACTCACTTTCTCTTCCAAACTAATGCCTCCCTTCTTTTCGACATGAAATTGATATACAGTAATACTTGATATTGAGAATAATTCTCATTATCTAATAAAAGAATAGCACACCCCTCTTTAAAAGTCAAGATAAAAAAATAATCCGCCAATCAGTGGCGGATATCCTGTCTCATAAAAAGTGTAAAGGAAATTGCAAAGAGGAAAACGCTAAGAGCAACAAGCCCAGCAATCTGAGGCCAAATCAAAAGGAGACTCTGGTCAAAAGAAAGAGGCGTAGGTATCGATCCAACTACCTGAGCAACTGTAAGTGGCCCTAGTGACCTTACATTTGGGGACAAAAGGGTAGTAACAACTTCTTGATACAGAGTAGTTGGTGAAATCCTCAAAAGGTATTGATGAATCTGCATCTGACGAAACACTATCTGTGCAGGTCCCTCTGTATCTATTGGGACCAAGATATTTACTATCATATCGTAAAATAGCGCAAAGAAGAGCCACACAGCTATGCTGGCAAGCAATGAAGTTGCCGGCTGTCTGAAATATATAGAAAATAAAATTCCCAAACTCAGCCATACTCCTACGTACAGGGCTGTAGCCAGCAAAAACACGATTATTCGCATTACCTCTTCAAAGGTAGGAGGAATGCCGAAAAATAATATAGCAAGCCCCATCACAAAAAAGCCAAGTGCCAGGAAGAAAACTGTTATCACCAGAAGAGCTGCAATCCATTTTGATAAAATTACGTCATCTCTGTAAATAGGCTGAGCTATAAGCCTCACCAATGTTCTTCGATTTATCTCCCCATTTATAGCATCAAAAGCCATGCCTATTCCCAAAAGAGGGGCTAAAAATCCCACAAATGTGATAAAAGAAGGCAGTCGCCCATCAGATACAGTAAAAACCTTCAAAAAAAGGTACAAATCGCCCAGCGGAGTATCAGCTTTTGATACTGCATCTCTTATAGCCATTCCAGCAGTGTAGATAGAGGCAAGTGCTGTCAAAAATATCAGAGCCAAAAGTATGTTAAATCTCCAGCTGTGTATATGGTCGGCAATTTCTTTTTTAATAAGGACTCGCAGTGAGTGGCGCATTTTATTGCACCCCCTCAAAATAGCGATGGTAAATATCATCTAATCCATAGCTTTTAGGCATAAGCCTTACAAGATTATAGCCTTCCTTTACCACAGTTTTGGCAACTTCAGCAGAAACGTCTTTTTCAGCATGGACGATGAAGGCTTTACCTTCCTTTTCTACTTTTTTCACGCCTTCCACACTCATAAGTTTGGAAATAAGGTCATCCTCCATAGGATTAACAGCAACTTCAAAGGTGTAAAGTTCTGTAGAAAACAGCTCTTTTGCCAGTTCCGACACAGTACCTTTTGCTATTAGCTTCCCTTTTACAAATATCCCTACTCTATCGCATATCTCCTGAACTTGATGGAGATGGTGAGAAGACAAAAGAACAGTCATACCGCCTTCTCTGCTCAAATTCTTTATGAGTTCCAAAAATTCTTTCATCCCCTCCGGGTCAAGCCCTAAAGTCGGCTCATCGAGAATCACTATCTGAGGTTTTTTTATAAGGGCATCTGCAAGCCCCAGTCTCTGCCTCATGCCTCTGGAATATGCTCCCACTTTTTTGTCTTTAGCTTCCCCAAGCCCCACCTTTTCAAGCAGTTCTTCTGCTGCTTTTACCGCTTCTTTCTCCTCCATACCGTTTAAAGCAGCAGTGAGCTTCAGATTCTCAAGCCCTGTCATGTCTTCATAAAACCCGACATCCTCGGGCAAATAGCCAACCCATTTTTTTACTTTAAGTGGCTCTCGCGTTGAATTAATCCCTAAAACTTTTACTTCCCCCTCGGTTGGTTCCACAAGGCCTAATATCATTAAAATAGTAGTAGTTTTGCCCGCACCATTAGGGCCCAAAAGTCCAAAAACCTCTCCTCTTTTTATCTCTAAATCCAGATGGTCGACGGCTGGCTGAGTACCATAGATTTTAGTGAGACCTTTTAGCTCTATTACAACATCAGCCAATTTTACCGCCTCCCGTATTTCTCAATCAGATAATATAAAACCCCTATTGTAGCAGCAATTATGAGAAGCGCTACAATTCCCCAACCCCAGCTTGTCTTTACAGTAACTCTAAATACAGCCTCGTCACTAGCCTCTGGGGTACTTGCCCTCATTGTGACCACATAGTCTCCTGCTATGGCTTTCTTATCAGCGTGTATCGTAGCTGTAACCTCTTTTGTCTCTCCAGGAGCGAGGGTATCTATAGTATCAGGTTCAAAGGTTACCTGCCAATCCACAGGCGTATCCGCATAAAACTTTATCTTTGCCAGCTGTGCCGAACCTGTATTTTTCACCTGCAAAGTCACCTTTTTATCTCCACCGGCAACTATATCAGTTGAAAGCACTCCTGTAGGAGTAGTAAGCTTTAACCCATATGTGCCCCTTATCACCACTTCCAACGTAACAGAAGCGCTTGTATTCTTCGTCTCTGCCTTAATTGGTATCTTGTAAGTACCAGCTTTAATCTGAGATGGAGGTGTTATAGAAACCCTAATTAGCTTCTGACTGTTTGGCTCAACTGATACGGATGTCACCTCTTTGCCTTCCACAGTAAACTGCACGTTCCAGCCAGGTTGCACATCAGCGATAAGAGCATAATTTTGCGTATCTGGGGTACGGTTTTTAAGCTTAAGCTCATAACTAAAGGTAGACTTATTCGTCCCCTCCATATTGGGCTGGTCTGTAGTCAACTCTGTCTGATAAGTACCCTGCTCTGTCACATTTACTGTAAGAGTTAAAACAGGAACTCCAGAGCCTAAAAGCACCACTTTATAGCTTCCTTTATCAACCTTTAAAGGCACTTCCACAGTAAGAGTTATTGTCTGGCTGTCATTAGGCTTTACAGAAATTTCTTCGATCTTCCATCCTCCAGCTGTCAAAGTAGTCTGCCATCCCTCAGGGGCTTTTACACTCAAAGGTATGTTTTTAATTTGACCAGATTTGTTTTGAACATCTATGCTGTAGGAAATAGTCTCTCCAGGTGTAACCGCTATATTTATATAGGGCGTAAAAAAGGTCACTCCTGAAACATCAGCATAAGCGATATTACTCCAGCCAGTGAAGAGCATTAGAAATGTAACAGCCAAAGTTAATACTTTGACAATCTTCATTTCTTAACCCCTCCTACATTATTTTTAATAGTGGTGGTAAACGTTTTATAAGCGTAGATAATCCCTGTTTTTTATTATAAACGCATAAAAAAAGGGCTGTCAACTTTTTATAAAAAAGAAAAAGCACTTTCCCGTGCTTTCAGACTGTTGACAAAGTCCCTCTTATTTAAGTGGCATTTTGTGTTAATGCTCCAGAGTTACAAAGCGACAAAACTAAGGCTCGCTTTTCGGGCTCCGCCGGGGTCCCGGCCAATTCGCCTTTCAGGCTCAACGTGGCCGCTCGCTTTCGCTCGCCCCACCTTCGCTCCTCAAGCTCGCTAAGTTTTGTTACCGCTTTGTAACAAGTCGCATTTACACACAAAATGCCACTTCTCTAATTTTGTCAACAAACTGAAAGCACTTTCCCGTGCTTTTTCATTCCCCAAAACAATCTATACAAACTTTTTTACCATCTTTTAACCTTATTCTGTGCTCTCCAGCGTACTCTCCGCATATTTCGCATTTAATAGAGGGATATATTCGCGCTTTTGGGGGTATTTCATAAGGCGGTGTCTTAAAATCAAAAATTTCCTCCAGCGGAGCATTAAGCAAGTATTCCATCCACTTTTTTCTGTCATCAGCGTGATTAAAAGCCTTTAATACTATTCTAACACCTTCCCGGGTACCTCTTCTAAAAAATGTAAATGCCTGCTTGCCTTTATCCTTAAAAATTAGATTTCCTTTTCCAAAAGTACACCCTGTGATATACTGAATGGCATCGACTCCACAGGCATTGTTCTCTGTGATGCAGACAATTTCTTCGCCCTTAGAAAAGGTGAGATTCAATTTTTTAATTGCCGCTTCACTGGCTCTAAAACCTATTGCAAGTCCTGGGCACTCATGCCCGTGAAAGGAAACACATTCTTCCCAAAGCTTTTTGTCCATAAAAATCCTCCTCTACCTTTACAGCCTATCTTCTGGTTTGACACTGTCTAGCTCGTATACGTAAGGTTTTATGTCCAGAATAGGACTTTTATCAAGAGCATCAACCCCTTTAACATACAGCTTATTGCCCTCCACCTTTATAAGGTCCGCTACACAAAAAGCTATAGGATTAGGCCTATTAGGTGAACGGGTAGCAAAAACACCTTTTATCTCCGGTCCCCACGGAGTAGCCGTTTTTATCACGTCTCTTTTCCCTAAATGGCACCAATAAAGAACTATTATGTGCTTTTTCTTCTCTATCTCTTGAAGCCCTTCCTGAAATTCAGGATATATTTCCAATATTGCCTCCTCATTCCTAGCCCTTCCTTGATGAGGCGCTTCCCCTTTCCTTTTATAAGGGCTGTGTATAACACCTATAGGTACTAGTTCCACAGCAATTCTCCCTTCCTTTCCGTTAAAGTAGAATAAAAATTCAGACGGGAGGGACGGTTCCTCCTGTCTGAAAACTCAGACGGAAGGAACCGTCCCCCTTGTCTGAGCTGTTAAAGTGGAATGACAACGGGTACTCCTCGGCAGGTTTCTACTGCAACAGGAATCCCATATACAGCCTCTATGTTTTCTTCAGTCATGACTTCCATTCCACCATAGGCAAAAATGGTATTGTCTTTTAAAAGCAAAAATTTATCTGAAAACCTCAAAGCCAAATTCAAATCGTGAATTATTACAATTGCGGCGATATTCTGTTCTTTTACAGTATCTTTTATAATTTTTAAAACCTCAATCTGATTTTTTAAATCCAAATTATTCGTAGGCTCATCTAATAGCATAACAACTGGTTGCTGCGCCAAAGCCCGCGCTATAACCACTTTTTGCAATTCTCCACCGCTTAACTCATTTAAGTATCTTAAGGCAAGTTTTTCTAAATCAAACTTTTTTAAAACCTCATTTACAATTTTTATGTCCTTTTCAGTAATATCCCACTTTATATAGGGCTTTCTCCCCAAAAGCACAGCATCAAATACTGTAAACCGGCCATTCTCATTTCTTTGAGCGACATACCCAATTTTCTTTGCAATTTCCACCCTACTGAGCTTTGAAATCTCGTCTTTTTCAATGTATATAGTACCTTTGTGGGGCTTCAAAATCCTGTTTATGCATTTTAAAAGAGTAGACTTTCCAGCCCCATTATTTCCTAAAATAGATAAAAATTCTCCTTTTTCAAGATGAAATTTCACATTTCTTAACACAGGAACGCTGGTGTAACTGAATTCTATACCATCTATGTTTAAAATCACCTTCTATACCCCCTAGAAAGCACATACAGGAAAACCGGGGCACCTAAAAAGGAAGTGATAGCTCCAACGGGCAGAACTATCGGAGAAATTATTGTCCTGCCCAGAGTATCTGAAGCAAGAAGTATCAGTGCACCTATTGCAGAAGACGCAGGAATTAAAAACCTGTGGTCCCCTCCAATCAATCTTCTCATAATGTGGGGCCCTACAAGCCCAACAAATCCTATTATGCCAACAAAAGATGTAATCACTGCAGCAACAAGAGAAGACATAAACATGCCATAAAGCCTTATCTTCTCAACTTCTACGCCTAACCCCTTTGCCGTCTCCTCTCCGCTGTCTAAAGCATTGTAATTCCATCGGTTTAACATAAAATATATAAGTGAAATCCCTACCACAACAGACATTATAGTTAAATCTCTCCAGGAAGCCCTTCCCAAATCACCAAAAGTCCAGAAAACTATTGAAGCCACTTTTACATCATCTGCAAAGTACTGCAAAATCATCGTGATGGCAGAAAATAGAGAACCCAAGGCAACCCCTGCAAGCACCATCGCTTCAGGTGTAACTCTAAAATTTTTTGCCAACATAAGCACAACTACAGTAGAACCCATAGACCCCAAAAAAGCAAAGATAACTACCAGATAAGGATTGTTTATTATTACAGAATCAGGATTTGTAGTGCTTCCTGCCCCAAATAAGATAATGGCAACTGCCGCTCCAAAAGCTGCACCCTGTGATATCCCTAAAGTAAAAGGGGACGCCAAGGGATTTCTCAATATGCTTTGCGTAACACACCCAGCTACAGAAAGCCCTACTCCTGCCATCATAGCCGATAAAATTCTCGGCATCCTTATATTCCACACAATTATCCTGAATCTTTCTTCCCCTTGTCCTACCAAAGTTTTTACTACATCCTTCACGCTAAGTCCTGCAGAACCAGCATTTATGGCATACACAGCAAGGAGAAAAGTTGTTAATATAGTAAGAAGTATTATCCATATTTTTCTCCTTATATAACGATTGTAACTTTCAGGTACCGCCTCTAATATCAACTCCCTCAAGACTTTCTCCCCTCGTCCTTTATAATTCCCCCACAAAAAGTGGAGGAATTTATCTTTGATTATCCCTTAAAATTTAATTTTTTCAAAACCGCCATAGACCTCTTTCATCTTATCGTAGAGGACTTTACCCTTTTCACCAAAAAACTTCGCATATATTTCTTTCGCTTTCTCTACAGGGTCTACATCATTGAATCTTTCAGGGTATAAAACTTTGCCTACCCAGTATGAATCAACCAGAGCCGTGTCAACATTTGTGTTGTACTGGTTATATGGGAGTATCCCATACACATTGCCATTCTTAACTGCCTTCAAATTATTATAAAAATCGGGATTTTTCTGATAATCTTGCTTGACCAAATCAAGATTCCCCTCATCAATGAAGATTATATCTGGATTCCAAGCCAATAACTTTTCTTTTTCTATCATTACACTACCTTTTTGCCCTAAAGTATCAGCCACATTTTTAGCATTAACCGCCATAAAAGGGGGATAATTTCCTTGAGTGCTTTCTATGCCGTGAGCGCCTTTAAATCCCAACGCCCCTACATAAACTGTTGGTTTTTTATCATCGGGAATATCTTTAGTCCTCTCCTCTAAATCCTTCTGAATCCCTTTTATATACTCCACCAGTTCTTTTGCTCTATCCTCTTTCTCTAACACTTTTCCTATAATCTCTAAAGAAGTGTATACATCTTCTTCAAAAGTCCCCAATTTACCATAACTCAAAACAATTACAGGGATTCCTGTTTTTGACTGCAGGTCATCAGCTTTTGACTTGTCAAGCAAAGATATGACAAAAATTACATCGGGATTTACTTGCACCAGCTTTTCTGCGTCCGGTGTAGAATCAGGGCCTCCCTGTCCAATGGTAGGAAGCTTAGCAAACTCTTCCTGGAAAAGCATGTTGTAGGTTCTGCCATTAGTCAATTTTTTGTCTATGTTTTCAACCCCTGCAATTCTGTCAATACCATCAACATAGGTCACAAGCCTTAAAGCCCCAGGACCAATAGCAACTACTTTATGTACTGGAGCTTTTATTTTCACCTGCCTTCCTACCAAATCTGTAACTGTTATAGTTTGAACTGTCTCTTTGGAAGTTTCAGAGATTTGCGCCTGATTCTGCGATTTACTGCAGGCTGTTAAAGACATAACAATTATTAGCAGTATAGCTAGCACAACGTTTAACCTCTTAAAACCTTTTAACATTTCCGCACCTCCACTAAAATTTTCTAATTGCACTTGTACACTGTATACTCTAGTTTTAATTTAGTGCTACTTTTACAAAAATTATAACACGCACAATATAAAAAAACAATAAGGTCTCAAAAAAATTTTCATCTATTCTATAGAGTAAAATCCCTTTACTAAAACACCATTTTGTTCTAAAAGCTTCCGTATTACCTCTTCATCTTTCTTATCGTACATTATCGATATTCCACAGCTTAAATCAATAGACCTTGGCGTTGGTACTACTTTATACCATAAATTCTTTTTCTTCAAAATATCCTCTGCTCTCATGACATAATTCACACTTGGAAAAGCTATATAATTGCCCTTCATATTTCCCCTCCTAAAATTTTTGTTGAAAAGCTTTAAAAAATGTTATAAAATAAACTATTGGGAGTAGATAGGCGCTGGTGTGCCTCCTAGACTTCAAATCTACGGTCTCGCTATTTAAGCGAGAGGTGGGTTCGATTCCCACATACTCCCGCCATCTATTGATAATAAGCCCATGGTGTTCCCATGGGCTTAATTCTTTATTTCCCTTGCTAGAACTCTTACATCTCCTATTCTTTTAGTCAGTTTAATAGAATCAAAGTATTCCAAAATTGCCATAGCATATTTTCTGCTGGTATTTAACAGATCCCTATAAACTGCCAAAGTGATTTCCTTATTTTCCTTAAGATAATTTATCAGCACATTTTGGGCTTCTTCATAATTATCTTTTGAAAGAAAAATTTCCTCATCAAGTTTTACTAACTCTCCTATACTTACCAAATATTCTACCATAGGAATTATTTCGGGATACCCTTCTAACTCGGAAAGTTTCGGAGGTTCAAATTTTGAGTCTCTATAAATTTTTATTATCCTTTCTTTTAACTTTTCTTGCTCTTCATTAAGTACGACTTTAAAGTCTTTTAAAGCTACTAGTTGATTTTTTATCTTTATTATTTCTTCCTTTTCCATTAATTCAAAGATAAAATCGCAGAGCTTAGATTTAATATCTCCAAATAGCTTGTTTTTCAGCTCTTCTTTTGAAATACCTTCTTTTAAAGGGTTTTTTCTGTGAAAATCCTCGAGGATTTCTTTTGTTCTCAAACACATCTCTTCATACTTTTCCAGGTGATAAAAATAATCTTTTTCTTCCAATTTTAGTTTAATCAAATTTTTAAGAGAAAATTTACCTATATCAACCACATTTGCTTTTCTCTTAATTTCTTCTTCTGACAATGGCAATAACGATTCATAGACTAATTTCTCTATCACAAATTCATCCCCAAGTTTTTCAATGTTACTCAGCGTTTCAATGACCTCTATATCAAATCTTTTGTGTTTTTCCGGATTCGGATCTAATATGATACCTCCTCCTATTGTAAGCATGGGGGAATAAGTTCTAATGACAAATTTATCTTTTCTCAACACAGAGACACAATCCTCCAAGTAAATCTGCGCATAACAGCTTTCTCCACCATGTAGCTCATCCCTATCAAGCAACACTGCTCTTCCTATTACTTCTGAAGCACCTGTATAAAATCTTATTCTTTCTCTATTTTTAAGAGTTTTTACCCCTTTTAAAAGAGAGAGCTTCACATCTATCATAGTAGAAGGAATAATGGCCTCAGGAGGAGCAATCACATCTCCTCTTTCTATCTCTTCTACCTTGACATTTGCTAAATTTATTGCAGTTCTCTGCCCTGCAAAAGCACACTCAACATTTCTTTCATGCACCTGAAGGTTTCTCACTCTTGACTCGATCATCTTGGGATAGATCATCACTTTATCTCCGACTTTTATCTTTCCAGATATCAAAGTACCGGTAACTACAGTCCCAAAGCCGGCAATAGAGAAAACTCTGTCTACAGGCAGGCGAAATATCCCTTCTGAACTTCTTTCCTTAACTTTTTGCGCTAATTCGTCCAGTGTATTTACCAAAATATCTAATCCTTCTCCTGTAACAGACGATACATGAACTATTGGCGCATTTTCTAGAAAAGTACTTTTTAAATTCTCTCTTACATCTTCCTCTACTATTAAAAGCCAATCTTTTTCTACCAAATCACATTTTGTCAGCACAATTACACCGGCTTTTATATCGAGAAAAGATAGTATATCCACGTGTTCTTTAGTCTGTGGCATTACTCCCTCATCAGCAGCAATTACAAGCATGACTATATCTATACCGTGAGCCCCTGCCAGCATGTTTTTAATAAACTTTTCATGGCCTGGTACATCGATTATACCCGCTCTTATGCCAGAAGGCAAATCAAAATAAGCAAATCCCAAATCTGTGGTAATTCCCCTTAATTTTTCTTCTTTGAGCCTATCTGTATCCTTCCCTGTAAGAGCTTTTATCAAGGTCGTTTTACCGTGATCAATATGTCCTGCTGTGCCAATTATAATATTTTTCACTGGCACACCCCCGCTATTTCTTTTAAAGCATGAAGAATTACCTCTTCATCACCCTCTAATAAAGTCCTCACATCTATTGTGACAACACCATCAACTATACGGGTTATTATAGGAATATCTCGTATTCTTAGCCTTCTTTCTAAATCTTCAGTATCAAACCCTTCCACCTCTAAAGTAATACCGTAGGAAGGCAAACTTTCTTCTGGCAGTGATCCTCCCCCCGACAAGGATGCAATTTCTACAACTTTTGATTTAACTTTAGGAATAGTTAAGACAAGCTTATTTAAGATAGCTGCCTTTTCATATAATTGGGAAGGTTTTAAAGTCAGCATCTTTAAAGTAGGGATGGCTTCTATTGGATTATAATCCCTATAAATTCTTAACACACATTCTAGAGAGACAAGACAAAGCTTATCCACTCTCAATGCCCTTGTAAGAGGATTCTTTTTCATAAGGTCAATGTATTTTTTCTTTCCAACGATTATCCCTGCCTGTGGTCCTCCCAAAAGCTTATCTCCACTAAAAGTGACAATATCCACACCTGCTTTTACAACTTCCTGGACGGTTGGTTCATGGGGCAAACCGTATTCTCTTAAATCTACCATAACTCCGCTGCCCAAATCTTCCATTGTAGGAATGTCGTACTTCCTGCCAATCTGAACCAATTCCTCAGTTGCTATGTCATGGGTGAAACCTACAATTCTGTAGTTGCTGGTGTGGACTTTTAAGAGAAGAGCGGTATTCTCAGTAATAGCATTTATATAGTCAAAGTCGTAAGTCTTGTTCGTAGTACCCACTTCTTTTAAAATGGCTCCGCTTTGAAGCATTACATCGGGAAGTCTAAAAGATCCTCCTATTTCAATAAGCTGCCCCCTTGAAACTATAACCTCTTTCCCTTTAGCGAGAGTGTTAAGAGCAAGGAGCACAGCAGCTGCATTATTATTTACAACCAAAGCTGCCTCCACATCTAAAAGTTCGCACAAAAGCTTTTCTACATGAGAATACCTAGAACCCCTCTCTCCCTTTTCCACATCATACTCTAAAGTGGAATAGCAAAAGGCTATATCTAACAGATGTTCTTTCACTTGAGGAGGGAATAGAGCTCTTCCAAGATTTGTGTGTAGAATAATTCCTGTTCCATTCACTACCCTTCTCAAGCTCATTTTCTTTTTCTCTTCAATCTGGCTTACTACGTCTTCCAAAATTTTTTCTATGTCAATCTTTTTTACTTCTCCCCTTCTAATTTTTTCTCTGTATCTTTCAAGAACTTCCCTTATACAGTTTTTTACTACTTCCCTCTTATTAAATTTCAAAACCTCATTTATTTTTTCTTCCCTAAGTAGCCCATCTACTGACGGAAGTTCTTTATACAAGTCCTCCATAGCACAGCTCCTCTCGCCGGAGTTATCTGACATAAATATCATATTCTTGTTTTTCTTTCACCCTTCCTACAATAAAAGCTCCAAATTTTAACTTTTTATTAAGCCTTCGATAAAGTTCCTCTGCTTTTTCTTTTGACACTGATATTAACAATCCTCCTGAAGTTTGAGGGTCAAACATAAGGTCAATGACCTCGTCCTCTTCCACCTTTATGCAAACTTTTCCTTTTAAATACTTTTTATTCCTGTAACATCCCCCAGGGATCAACCCCATTTGAGCCAATTCTCTTGCCCCTTCAATCAAAGGAATAGAATCTTTATCAAACTCAATAGTAACACCGCTGGAAAAAGCCATCTCATAGGCATGTCCCAAAAGTCCAAATCCTGTTATATCAGTACAGGCATTAACTCCAACTTCCTTCATTATTTCAGAAGCCTCTTTATTTAAATACTTCATAACTTCCACTGCCAATAAATATGTTTCAGATGGGCACATCTCTCCTTTTATGGCAGTATTTATAACACCAATTCCCAAGGGCTTTGTGAGAATCAACACATCTCCCGGCTTAGCAGTAGAATTTTTTATCACCTTCTCAGGATGCACAATTCCTGTGACGCTCAATCCGTATTTAGGTTCTTCGTCCTCAATAGTATGACCTCCTGCTATTAAAGCTCCAGCTTCTTTCACTTTGTCATTTCCACCTCTTAACACTTCCTTCAGCACGTCAATGTAAGCAGCTGGAAAACACACCACGTTTAGCGCAAACAAAGGAACTGCTCCCATGGCATATACATCACTTAGGGCATTTGCTGCCGCAATCTGTCCAAAGTCATAAGGGTCATCCACCACAGGAGTAAAATAGTCAACTGTGTGGACTATCGCAATGTCTTCATTTAATCTGTACACAGCAGCATCATCATTGGTATTCAAACCAACTAGCAAATTTTCATTCCAGGTTATCTCTAACTGGCACAGAACCTGTGCCAAGGCCTCAGGGCCAATCTTGGCTGCTCAACCAGCGCTTTTTGTAAATTGTGTAAGTTTTATTTTTTCTATCACAACTGATACCTCCTTTCTGTTATTATAAATCGGCCCAGGGCCTTGTCACTATGAAAATTACCGCCTGTTGAGAACTTCTAATGCTTTTTCATAATCCTCTTTACTTACAAGGATCACAGGCCCTGTGCAGCCCATTCCACTCTCTGCATAAATCCCATTTTCCCATAAGAGTTTCACCATGTCTTCAAGCTCCAGAACATCAATCCCAGAAATTTCTTCCGTAACTGGCTTTTTCTGAGGTATTTTAACGGAAATTTGCTTCTCTTCTATCTCTTTACTCTTCAATCCCTTTATTACATCATCAAATCCTGCTCTTCTAACCAGCTCAAACTCTTTTGATGCAATTTCAAAGATATTCCCCTTTACTAAATCTGCTGCAAACCTTATAGCATTGGCAGCTACAGGAGCTCCAGAAGCTCGCGATAAAATCAGTATAAGTCTTCCATAATTTTCTCCTATCCCCGGTCCATAGCCATATCCCAACGCTTCATAGTCTCCTCCCGTAGTATAAGCAGAGAGAATCTTTACAATGATATTTCCTGTAAGTGTGTCCGTCACCATCACGTCGCAGGAAGCGGACAAAAGGTCATTTCCCCTCATTATCAAACCGCCATCCTGCCTTATAGAAGTTGCAAAATCTATGTCATAACCTCTTTCCCGAAGCTCAAGCAAAATCCGCTCAACCTGTCTTGCACCATCTACATTTAAGATTCCTATTCTAGGCTTTTTGATCCCCAGCGTTTTTGCCACAATATTGCCGTACACAGCATTTCTCACCATAGCTTCTATTCTATCAAAGGCAGCAGTACCTGTTGTGGTAGCTATCAAAAGTTCCTTCCCCTTTGCAGGTGTTATAACTCTTCCTACTGTAGCAACACCAAGGGGGAAATTGTAATGCATTGTGACACAGGCATCCAGTTCTTTTCTATCTAATAAATCTTCCATTATTTTGTGGCATTCTTCAAGTGTTTTTGCTTCATAACATTTTAAGTCACTATCTCCCCTATCCCCAATGAGTACAACTTCGACATCGCTAAACCTCTCTTGTGCCATCCTAGCTCCCAGGATTATTTCAGAACTTCCATGTTCACTGCCTAAGGTAGTTATTCCTACTCTTATTTTCTTGCTGTATTCCCCCTTCTCAACAAAATCCGCCATCTGATTAAAAATCTCTGCAATCACTTTCTTGTTCATTTTTTACACCTCACTACCAATGAGATGCTCTGCAAGGTCCCTCAGGGCTTTAGCTATCATTTTCCTTATCTCTTTTTCTTCAACTCCCTTTTCTTCTTTGACCCCCGGATTTGCCTCTATAATCATTGAAATCCCATCAAACAGATTTGTCATGCGCGCCAGGAAGAGGCTACCTTTCCCTATTATCATAGCTCTTTTAATTTCTCCCTTTAGTATTTTTTCTCTTATATGCCCCAATACAGGAACACCTGAAGGAATGTGCCCTTGAGTGGGAGCAAAACCAGGCATGCCGTGTTTTAGTATGAATTCATCTATTTGACTCTTTTCTATATCCCCTCGCTTCACACCTAGTGCTGCAATCATCTTGTAGTTAGCTTTAGGGACATCTCCTGCACCTGCTGGCTCTGTTATCTCTGGGTTTTGCATCTCAACTGAATATTTGTCAACATCTGTCACTTTAAGTCCCAACCTCTCAAGAGGTTCCACTGCTACTGCATGCATAACCGCCTGAGGCGAAGCACCTGCTCCTATTGTATGTCTTCCAATGCTATCCAATCTAATAATTGGATTTATTCCATCATCTTGTGAAACTAGTACAGCAAAACCGCCCAACACATCCTCAAGGACAGGCAATCCTTTTTTAACATGGTCTCTCCCATTCATTCCTAATTTAGCAGTAGCCCCACCAGCTACCACTACTACATTTTTAAAAACACCTGCTTTTACTAACGACGCAGCATTCAAAAGAGCATGGGCAGGTCCGGCACAAAATCCCCTTACATCGGCACCTGTGGCATTACTGCAACCTACAATTTCGCCGATGGCTTTTGCGAAGTTTCCGCCACCTCTCTGATTCATGTCCCCACAGGCTTCTTCCGAACATTCTATTATGTAGTCTATTTCTTCCGGACTCATCCCTGTATTTTTTAACAAATGCTTAAAGGCCAATACTGCAGAAGCCTTTGTGGCCAGATTTTCCAACATTACATGGGAGGAAAGAGTTATATCTTTGTCATGAGCTTTCTTTACACATCCAACTATTTTGCCGTTAAATCTAAGAGGTACCGCCTTATTTTCTATCTGCCTCTCTATCTCCTCTAAAGAGACTCCTTCTTTTAATCTTGACAAATCTTTCTCACTGATCAATGGATGTCCTTCTAATTTTCTTCTAACTTCTTTTACAAAGTCTTTTTCCAAAAGCACTAAATCAAAAACGTCAGATATCTGCATCAAAGCGTAAAACTCATCCTCAGGCATTATCTCTCCAAATGACCCAAATCTCTTAGGAGGCAATGGATTTTGATACCATGGCCGTGGAATATCATTCAGTTTGTCAGGATATATATTCCCTATATAAGCTTGATTTGGAGGGTAAGAAATACAGTCTTCATAAGACCTTATGTAGTCATTTATTTTTAAGAGATAATCGGAATTTTTGTTTTCTCTTTCTAATATTTGGGTTGTACCTGCTTCCAGCATTACGTTAGGCACATGAACCAAAATATGACTACATCCTTTTATCACTGGATTCATCAGCGCCACTCCTTTCACATGAAATTGCAGCTCTTTTAAAAAGAGCTGCACAAAATTTTATTCAAAAACAGTTTGCCCTTCTATATCTGTTTCTAAAGCTTTTAGAGCTTTTTCTACTAATTTTTTCCTTAAAGCGTATTCTTCTTTAGGCCCAAGTGAAGGATTGCCCAAAGGATGTGGTATAGCCACTGCTGGCACAATTCTATTCGCACCTACTGTCTTGGAGATTGGAACTATGGTGCAAACGTGAACTGTCGGTATACCAGCCCTTTCCAACTCTTTTACCATCGTTGCACCGCAACGAGTACAGGTTCCTCAGGTAGAGGTTAGAATAACAGCCTGCACTTTGGCTTCAAGCAATTCCTTAGCAATATTTTGAGCAAATCTTTTCGCATTAGCTACTGAAGTGCCATTTCCCACAGTAGCATAGTAGTAGTTATAAAGCTTGCCAATCTTGCCCTCCCTTTCTAACTCCCTTAAAGCATCAACCGGAAGCACCCTGTCAGGGTCTTCATTGGCGTATACAGGGTCATATCCTCCATGAGCCGTTTCATGAGTTTCGCTAGTTAAATTATCTATTCCTTCTATACTGTATTTGCCGTACTTAGAAGCACTGGAAGATTCTATGTGGTCTGGATTGCCTTTTGGAACAATTCCGCCTGAAGTGACGAGTGCGATCAGGGCCTCTTTGACATTTACAGCTTTAGCGGGAGGAACTCTGTCAAAATCAGGCATAGGATATTCCGTGGTAAAAGGCTCTCCTTTTAACTTTTTGATGAGCATTTCTACAGCCCTTTTAGAAGCCCTTTCTTCAACAAAGATGTTTTTTCTTATTCCTCTTGGAATATATCCCTCTTCTTCAGGCGCACCTATGGGCTCCTTAAAACCTAACTTCAAAGCTAGACTGGCCATTTTAGAAACTGCATTTTTCATTCCTGCTGCCGAATCAGTAGTTTTTATGATGTACACATGCTTCTTATATAGGTCAACTCCTGGGTTTTCAGGATACATTCCAGTAACCGCAGGAATGCCAAACCTATCTTGGACAGCTTTACAAATGGTGCCACAAGCTGTTCCATACCTTCCCGCATTAAAAGCAGGACCAGCTATGAAAACATCAGGCTTATATCTTTCAATCATCTGTAGAATCTCTTGTGTAGCCTTTTCAATGTTTTCATTAAAATAGCTGTCTCCACAAATTACTGTTGCTACAATCTCTGCTTTGTCTCCGAAGACATCTTTAAAAGCCATTCCCGGACCTACCGGTCCTTCTTTCACCATGGGCGGAATTGAAGCTTTGTCCTCTCCTCCAATTTGACCAAAAAACTGATTTAAATAATGGACAACCCTTAACAAATTATCTCCTCCTTTCGAGGAAAACTTAATATTTTGAATACTGTTCTCTTATAGACCTGACTTCTTTAGAAATTGCCTCAACATCTAGCACCATCTCCATCATGCCGACTTGTTCTTCATACACATTAGGGTCTATCTCCTTCTTTATTTCCTCTTCTAATATGTGGTAAACTCTGAGTCCCAACGGGACCCCTGCCAGTGGACCTGCATAGGTAGGATCTCCATTTGTAACCGTTTCTGCAGCCAAACTTGCAGCTTCTGCCTCATTGCTTCCCAAAATCACTACTACATTTTCCGGATCGTATTTTTCTGCTAACTCTTTAATCCTACCTTGGATCTCCAGGTCCATTGCTCCTGCAGCAGTTCAGACAAAACACTCTGTGGCCGTAAACACCACTTCAGCCCCAGTTGTCTTTATACACTCTTCAATGGCAGGACCTGGTATTCCATCCCTATCACCTACTATTATCACTTTCTTACCTTCTAACATTCTTTCTACCTCCCTTTAATATTCTCTTGCAGTCAGATTATTAAATCCCACTTCAGAAGTAGAACCAGTAATAACCTGTAATTCTACCTCTATGCTGCCATCTTCTTTAACGCTTCCCTCAAAACCACCCGCTATTACATTTGCTGCTTCTATATGCCCTATAATCTTTTTCATTTTTGGGAGCCTTATTATCTCATTTGCATTTCCTGTACTTACAACAGCATTTGCTCTCGGGTCTGCATCTGCTAAAGACTGAGACAAACCGTCTCTTCCTGCAAATTCATCTGTAACAAGAACCGTTTTTATTCCTTTCTCTTCCAGCTTACGACAATTCATTATCAAGTCTGTGTCTGGATTCCCGAAACCTTCTTCTGAAATAATGACTCCCTCAAGCCCAAGGTATTCTGCCAATTTGGCTGTATAATCAGAAGACCTTTCTTTGTCCGCTAGTGTGACATTTTCATTTGTTATGATTATTCCCACAAAATTTATTTCTTTGCCATGCTTTTCATATAAATCTTCTATGATGGGATTATTCATGTGAACATAGGTGGTATTTTTATCGCAGGCTGAAACGCAATTGCCGCTGACTATAGCCCCGTCCATCACTTCTGTAGGATAAATGAAAGTTGGAACAATTTTCTTAGCATCAACTCCATACACATAAGTATCGTGAAGCAACCCCTGGCTCTGTAACATGTAAATATATCCTACTCTAGGCAAATCGGGATACTTTTTCACACTTTCAAGGAGTGGCAAAGTTTCATATTCCTTTATCTCATCAGGTTCTACATCTCTTCCAGCTTCCCCTATCAAAGCTGCTGCTTTTAAACCAGCTATTCTTACAACTTCCTCATGTTCATGTTTTGGAAGCCCTTCTACGGGTTCACACACCACTACGATATTTATAAGCTTCGAAAAAGGAGTATATTTTGCACCTTCCCCTGACATGTCAATTATGCCTTCCTGGAATCCCACAATCCTACCGGTTGTCACCACAGCTGTCCCTTTTAAGACATGGGTTCTACCCTCTCCTACTGTCTCTACTTTGCTTATAAATCCTGGAAATATTCCTCCTTTTCCTCTAACTTTGACACGCGGTTCAATTACGTCCTTTACTGGTATTATTCTCACTTCTTCTCCCGGCTTTGCAATTTCTATATCTACTCTTTCTAATCTGCTGTCTTGCTTTAAAGCTTTAATTATTTCTTCTTTATTTAAGTAAAGCACTCCATCTTTTACTTTTGTTACATCAGAAAACACTACATCTTTTATATAAATATTCCCTATCTCCAGTCTCATAAAATCACCTCCTCTAAATATGCTTTTTTATCATCTCCTCAATCTTCTCTATTGTCACATCTTTTGATATTTCATCCACTTTTTCGCCATTTTTGTAAAGCTGAAAAGTTGGGAGTCCTAACACCTTCAAAGAAATGCACAATCTCCTGTTTTGTGAAGCATCTAATTTGCAAAATTTAACTTTATCAGCATATTTTTGCTCTAACTTTTCTACTTCAGGCATTAAAGCAAGGCACTGTTCGCACTTTGGTCCCCAAAAGTCAATCAAGACCAACTTTTCTTCCTTTTTTACTACTTCATCAAAATTGTCTTTATTCACTTCAATCACCAATTCTCACCTCCTTTCAACACTCCAATTCTTCAATATACCTCTCAGCAGCTACTGCTGCTATCGCCCCATCTGCCGCTGCTGTCACTATTTGTCTTAACAGTTTTGCCCTGCAATCCCCTGCGGCAAACACTCCTTCAATATTTGTCCTCATATTTTCATCTGTCAGAATATATCCCCTTTCATCCATCTCAATTAATCCCTTGAAAATTTCTGTACTGGGCTTCATCCCGATGAAAATAAACACCCCATCCGTTTTTACTTCCTTCAACTCTCCTGTTTTGACGTTTCTCACTATAATTTTCTCTACTATCCCATCCCCTTCTATCCTTTCCACTACGCTGTCCCACAGAAATTTTATTTTGGGATTTTTAAAAGCCTTATCTTGTAAGCATTTGTTTGCTCTTAACTTATCTCTTCTGTGGATAATTGTAACGTTTTTAGCAAATTTAGTGAGGTATAACGCCTCCTGAACAGCAGAGTCCCCTCCTCCTACCACTACCACATCCAAATCAGTAAAGAAATCTGCATCACAGGTTGCGCAATAAGAAACTCCTTTGCCTATAAATTCTTCTTCTCCTGGCACATTTAATTTCATATGTTCCGCTCCTGTAGCAATTATAACCGTCTTCCCTTCATAACAGCCTTTTGTAGTTATAACCTTTTTTATCTTTTTGCTCAATTCTACTTTTTTGACTTCTTCCATGACAAAACAAGTTCCAAAAGATTCTGCCTGTTCTCTCATCCTCTTTACAATTTTAGGCCCTGTCGCCTCTTCCACAGAACCGGGATAATTTTCTATATCATCCGTTATAGCAGCTTGACCTCCAATCTTACTTCTTTCAAAAACTACAGTATTCAATTTTCCTCTTGAAGCGTAAATCGCTGCAGATAGTCCAGCAGGCCCTCCACCAATTATGAGGCAATCATATAAAGTAGACACAATTTCACCTCGCTATTCTCTAAAAGTTTCTATAGCTTCTTTTATCAATTCTTTATCAAGGTAGGCAAAGTCATTTAAAACCTTTTCATTCTCTATACAATTTATTCCTTCCTTCTCTATTATCTCTTTTACTTTATGAAGGCATTCCTCAATTATCATCACACTATTAAAATCAACAGGACCTTTATTTTCCTTGAGCAAAACAGATTTAAAAGGAGAACAATCTGGTTTTACGTTTCCTGCAAGAGGATGGGACATTAAGACATACCCTTTATGGATGAGGTCTCTACACCTTGTCAATACATTAACAATTGTTCCCACAACAAACTCACAATCTTGAGGATATTTATCTCTCACTAGAGGGTTATTTGTGATGATAACGTATTTCATAATACCACCAAAATAGGGGAATAAAAGGACTTTACGCCTTTTATTCCCCCGTCTGTTTACCTGAGAGATTCTTCTTTCTAGAAGAATTGCTCCTTCGGTGCCTTTATAAAGGCTTTCCGGGATACAGTCCGAATGCGGTCCTTTTGCCTGAGAGTTTCACGGGTATACAGGCCATATACCCGCTTGCTCCTTCGGCGCCCGGTTAGGGTCTCTCCCGCATTCTTCATCCCATTTCAATATTAAATTGTTTGTTAAATACTTTACAATTATATTATATTCCATAAAATCACCAACGTCAATACATTTTCTCTTAAAGGTTATACCCTGATTGACCTCAAAGTAGTCATTTTTTCTGCTATTGAATACATATTTGAAATACTGCCCACTAAAAGCTTTTCTTTTATGCCATAAAAATCAAGACAAGTTCCACAAGAGATAATCTCCACTCCCATTTCCATTAACTCTTTCAAATCTTCGATGACTTCTGAACCTTCTGTGGTAAGCTTTACACCATTATTTATAAAAATTATACTTTCAGGCTTTTTACTCTGCTCCTTTAGAGAAACAATAAAGCTCTTCATTAGAATTTTACCAAGTCTCTCATCTCCCTCACCAAATTTGTCAGAAGTAACGACAACTACATAATTATCGCTCTTTTCATTGATTACAGTCTTTTTCCTGTAAATATTTATGTAAAATTCTTTTTCCTTTTCTTCTACTGCCACTTCACAACCTGCACTTTTCGCATATTTTGAAACATTCTCTTTAGCCGTTTCATTGTCCACAATTACTAAAATTTTTCCTTCCTGAATGTTTTCCAACGCTTTTTTAGTCATAATGACAGGAATAGGGCAGTTCTTACCCCTTGCATCAACTATATTATCCATAAAAACTCTCCCTCCCCTTTTAACTCATGAAAAAAGGCAGGTTTGTTAAAATCCTGCCTTTTTTCATTTTAATTTAATTATAACACTTAATCATATTTTTGACAAAGCATCTAAAGCAGCAGAACTTATTGGGTAAGAAACTGGCGATGAAGTAAGAAGTGGATGGGTCGCCACTTGGAAAGTAGTCAATTCTGAAGCTGTTGTCCCTTTTTGTATTGCTAGGCTTAAAATGTTTATCATTTCACCGACATTATCTCCACCTGCTAGTTGAGCTCCCAGTATAACTCCTGAATACCTTGAAAAAATCAATTTTATCTTAACATTCATGGTATTTGGCAGTGTTCCAGGGTGTTTGTCTATAGTGTTAAATTCCCCAATTACTATGTCAAATCCCTCAGCTCTAGCTTGTGTTTCTGTGAGGCCTGCTGCAGCAAAAGTAGTATTGTATATCTTTGTTGAGAAAGCACTTATAGTGCCTTTATTTTCTCTTACTAATCTTAACTCAAATGCATTTACACCAGCAATTTTAGCTTCATTAGCTGCAATAGAAGCCAAAAGTATTGGTACGTTTTTCCTTGTGAAGAAACATTTCTTTTCCGCGCAGTCGCCTACTGCGAAAATATCTGGGTCATTCGTCCTCATATATTCATCCACAGTTATTGCGCCTTTTTCATTTAGTTTAATACCCGCTTCTTCAGCTAACTTTGTATTAGGCTTTACTCCCATAGCTACTATAACAACGTCTGCCTTTATCCTCTCTCCAGTATGGATTTCTACCTCTTTGACTTCTTTTTCTCCAATAAACTTTGTAACTTTTGTACCTGTAAGCACTTTTATACCATGCTCTTTTAATTTAGCTTCCGCCATATCACTAAATTCTGGGTCAAAAGCCTGCCACAGAAGTTTGTCTGCCACCTCAATGATTGTTACATTCTTACCTAATAATTGTACCTGCTCTGCCATTTCAACTCCAATGAAGCCCCCACCTACTACTACAACATCCTCTGCTTCGTTAATCTTTTGTTGAACAAATTTCAAATACTCCTCATCCTTCTTTATTGTGAACACATTGTCCAAGTCATAGCCAGGTATAAATGTCGGAACTATCGGTAGGGAACCTGTCGCTAAAATTAATTTTTTATAAGAAATATCTCCATTTTTTCTTGTAGAAACTTTTTTATTTGGCCTATCAATAGAGACAACTTCGTCTATTACCAACTCTACTCCTGCATTTGTAAGCATAGAATCAGGGATCACATTTTTTGAAGTATCTTTTAAAGTACCAAAAATATAAGGGATTCCACAAGGAACCATCACTCTTTCTGCCATTCTTATAACTGTTACTTTTTTGTCTTTGTACGTCTTTTTAACAGATAAAGCCGCTAAAATTCCACCTGCACTTCCTCCAATTACTAAAACATCCGTCTCCATACTGTAAATTACCTCCTAATTATATTTTTCTTTTACCCCCCTACCCTGAGGGGCCCCTATCTCAATTATAGGCTTCTAATGAAATTATGTCAATAAAATATCAAAAATTTTGTTAAGAAAATAGTTTAACAATTCAATTGATTTTTTGTTGACAAATGTTTTATACTTATTATGAGAAGAAAGTGAGTGTGATATGCCATGATAAAAGAATTGACAGCAGAAAAAAATATATCTAGTTTAATTGAAAAATTAGAAAAACAGCATGCTCTTGACAAAGAAGACCTTGTAATGCTTCTCTCTATGGAAAATCCCTCTGAACTTTATAAAGCTGCAGACAGGGTAAGGAAAAAATATGTAGGAGATGAAGTGCATTTAAGAGGTCTTATAGAATTTAGCAATTACTGTCACAATACCTGCTTTTACTGTGGATTAAGAGGCCCAAATAAAGCAATTAAGCGCTACAGAATGGAACCCGAAGAAATAATAGAATGCGCAAAAAGAGGAGTAGAAATGGAGCTTAAAACGATAGTACTTCAAAGTGGTGAGGACAGGTATTATAAAATAACCACTTTGTGTAACATAGTAGAAAAAATAAAGGAGATGGATGTAGCTGTCACACTAAGCATCGGAGAACTCTCTAAAAAAGAATATGCAGAATTAAAAAAAGCAGGTGCCGACAGGTATCTTCTTCGCATTGAAACTACAAATAGAGAACTTTATCGGAAGCTACATCCTGGCATGAGTTATGAAAACCGCTTAAGGTGTCTCATGGATTTAAGAGAACTGGGATATGAGGTAGGCACAGGAAGTCTGATTGGACTTCCCGGTCAAACTTTAGAAATGCTGGCAGATGACCTCTTGTTTTTTAAAAAAATAAATGCCGACATGTTAGGTATTGGTCCTTTTATACCCTGTGAAAACACTCCTTTAGAAAAAGAAAAAGGTGGAGATGTTAATTTAGTGCTCAAAAGATGATAGCTCTTTCAAGGCTTCTTCTTCCTGATATAAATATACCTGCCACTACCGCTTTAGCAGTCAAAGACAAGGATGGCTACGCAAAAGGGCTTCAGTGCGTAGCCAATGTAATAATGCCAAATATAGGAATAGAAGAGTATAAAAGGCTTTACAAGCTCTATCCGGGCAAAGTGCCGGATGACCCCAATGAAGCTGTAAACAGTATTGAAAATATCAAAAAAGTAATCCTATCACAAAATAGAAGTATTGGCAAAGATAAAGGCTATCGCAAAAAGGTCTTTCACTGATGCGATAGCCTTTGTCTTAGGATATTGCTCCTACTGGACATACATCGATGCATCTTCCACAGTCTCTACATTTATTTGGATCTATGTGAGCAACACCATCTTTTAGTTCAATAGCTTTAAAAGGACAAAATCTCAAACATTCACCGCAACCTATACACTTTTCTTCATCAACTTTTGGCTTTGGCGGTTTGGTGTATTTATAGTTTTCTTTCTTTTCACCTGCTGGCGTATAAGCTTCAGGTGGAGCAGGTGGAGCAAAATATCCGCCCATAGACATTACATCTTTTCTGGCCATAGGCCCTCCGCACTTGGGACATTTTAAGGTGTAGCAAGGAACTCCCCTTTGATGGGGAATTTCGTAACCGCAATTCTGACACATACAAGTGCCATCAGGTCCAAACCCTGCTCCCCTTCCAAATCCTCTACCCCTTCCATATCCTCCTCCGAATCCACCGCCTCTTCCCATTTCTCTACCAAAACCCGGCATATGATCGTCCCCTTCTTACAAATATTTTTCGCAATAAAACTTCATAGCTTCTTCAACCATCTCCACTTCTTTAGCCACAATAGGAGTTTTATTCCACTCTTCTTTTATCCTCCTTTGGCTTTCCTTGCCCATAGACTTGCCTATTAAGACATCGCAGTCCTTTAAAACTTCCATTATCTCCTCTGTCTCTGCATGCCTGTGCTTGCCATCCCCATAGGGGTTTTCCCTTTCTTCCACTTTTTTGAAATTACTATTTTCATCTACCTCAAAAATTATAAAAAATTTACTCATGCCGAAGTGTTTGTCAGAAAGGTGAACTTTATCGTTGGAACCAACAGCTACTTTCACCAATTAAAATCCCCCCTGTTTTCTTTGGTTTAAACAACAATGGAAGAGCTTGTGGTTAAATACGAAATTTTGTCCTTTAAAACAGACTTCAAAAATCCGTATTCATCTATGCCGGTACAGTGGCCGGTAAGAACCTTTTTCACGCCGTATTCCTCAATTTTCCTGGCAATATCCTTTACTTTCTCTTCCTCCATCCCTCTTAGGTGAAAACCACCTATTAGAGACTTTATGTAAGACACACCGAAGCGATTTCTGGCGGTTTCCAGTATATTTAAAATGCCAGCATGAGAACATCCGGTAACTACATTTATCCCATCTTCTTCTTTAACAACTACAAAAACCTCGTCTAAAAATTTATCCGGTATTCTTTTCCCTTCTTTTTCTACAAAGAAGTTTTTGGTAGTAAATTCATTGTCATAGGTTATGTCCGTATTTGTTATTACATAAAAACCCTCTTCAATTTCTGCATCTTTATCAATTAGCACAAAATTATTTTTGTACTTTTCATAAAAAGACAAATCAAATCCTATCTCTTCAAACTGCCCCCCTTTTCTCATAGCGTATTTCTTATTTAAAATTTCCTTATGGGTGTATATCTTTACCTCTGGATTTCTCTCAAGAAGGCCCTTTAGCCCTCCTATGTGGTCATAGTGGCCGTGGGTTAAAACCACTTTCTTTATCCTTCCTACATCTATCCCCATAAGCCCGCAATTTTTTATGAAATTCTCACTCTGACCTGTATCCACCACTATTTCCTTATTCCCTTTTTTAAGGAGGAGAGAAAGCCCGTGCTCTGCCACAAAATTTCTAGCAAAAACCACATTTTCTATTAAAACTTGTACCTCCACTCCTTCTCATCCCCTTCCCTCAGTGATAATGTCCATGAGATTTATGCTCTTCACAAGGACTGTTAGAAGCCATCAAAGTCCCTTCTAAATATTTTTTTACCACTTTATCAACTTCACCTTCTGCACCTGTTATAACGTCTATTCCGTAGTTATTGAAAAGCTCAATAGCGCTCATGCCCATACCTCCAGAAATTACACAGTCTACACCGTGGTTTTTTAAAAATTCGGGCAAAAAGCCAGGTCTGTGCCCTGGATTAGGCAAAAAAGAAGAGTTTTTTATTTCTTTCCCTTCCACATCAAAAATCCAAAACCCTTCGCAATGCCCGAAATGCATAGAAACCTCTTTCCCCTCTGATGCCACTGCAATCCTCATTGAGTCACCGCCCTTTCCTCTAAAATTCTCTTTATATTTTCCCACATGTCTAGAATCTGCCTGTAAGCTACGCTCTCAGGATAATCTTTTAAACTCTTCAGATTCTTTAAGGCTTTTACTACAGTTTCATCAAAATTTATTCTCCCAACAACAGGAATGCCATTTTGTTCGCAATAATTTTCTATCTCCTCTGACACTTCTTTGTTTAAATCCCATTTGTTTATACAGACGGTCACAGGTACCTTAAAAGTCTCAATTGCGGACATCACTCTTTTCATATCGGCAAAGCCCGATAAAGTTGGTTCAGTCACAATTAAAACAAGGTCAACCCCTGTAGCAGAAGCAAGAACAGGACACCCTATCCCAGGGGCACCGTCAATTATTAAATATTCCTCCTCTTCCGCCACCTCTTTAGCCTTTTTTCTCACTTCAGTTACCAGTTTACCTGACCCATCAGCACCGGGGAAAAGCTCTGCATAAACTACTTTTTCCCCTTCTTTTGTCTTTGCATATATGACATGACCTGTTTTTTCCTCTACCATTTTAATAGCCTCAACAGGGCACTTATACATGCAAAGGCCACAGCCTTCACAGTAGTAAGGATTTACTTCAAAATTAGAAATCGCATTAAAGCGGCATAGCTCTTCACACAGCCCACATTCTATGCACTTGTCTTTGTCAATCACAGCCGTTTCTTTGCCGTAAAAATCGTATTTTTCTACTATTTCACCCTGCAGAATTATATTCAAATTAGGAGCCTCTACATCGCAATCTGCCATAATTTTGTTTTTAACAATTGTGCTTAAAGTTGCAGCAACAGTAGTCTTACCCGTTCCACCCTTGCCACTTAAAATCGCAATCTGTTTCATTTTTTTATCAACCCCAATACATCACTTGCTAATCTTCCAAAAATGCTTTTTATCTCTTCATCCACTTCAATTAACAACTTTCCTGTTGAATAAGCCTGCGCCAGTTTCCTTTTAAAGGGAATTTTGGCAAGCACTCTTATACCCTCTTTTTGGGCATACTCTTCTATTAATTCGTCCCTTTCTCCGGCTTTGTTTATCACAATTCCCATAGGTATATTCATCTCTTTTACCAATTGGACTGCTAAATCAAGGTCATGTAAGCCATATGGGGTAGGCTCTGTAACTAATATACAAAAATCGCTACCCTCAATAGAATGTATGACAGAACAGGAAGTGCCGGGAGGACTATCAACTATTACAGGTTTGGCTACATCCTTTATCATTTTGTTTATCTCCCTTAAAATCGGAACTCCTGTCGCCTCTCCGTAATTTAACCTGCCATCTATAAAATCCAGAGTATCCACTTTCCCTTTTCTTATCGTTCCAATCTTTTTAGGGACTTCTCTTATAGCATTGTAAGGGCAGATTTCATAACAGGCACCGCAAGAATGGCACAAATGGTCAAACACCAGTATCTTTTTAATTAACTTAGTCAAAGCGCCAAAGCGGCACGCCTTCACGCATTCACCACACAAAGTGCATTTGTCGTAATCTATTTCCGGAATCAACACATTTACATCTTTTTCATATTCGATTTCAGGGTTTAAAAATAGATACCCATTTGGTTCTTCTACATCACAGTCAACATAGAAACTTTCCTTTAAAGTCTTAGCGAGATTTACAGAGACAGTAGTCTTTCCTGTTCCACCTTTCCCGCTTAAAACTGAAATCTTAATTCTTTCCATTTCTACTGCTCCTTTACCAGTGATGATGGTGTCCGTGATTTGTAGCTTCTGTTATTTTTTCTAACTCACCTTTTTTAAGCAGTTCTATATTTGTCTTTACATCTTTGTCTACCGCTTTATATACAGGAATTTCTGCTGCTTTAAATACCTCCATAGCATTAGGTCCTACATTGCTTGAAATTAAAGCCTCAATACCCTCATCCAAAAGAGTTTGTGCAGCCCTAGTTCCAGCACCACTGCTTTGCGCCACTGCCAAATTGTCAACTACTTTGTAATCCATGGTTTCAGTATCCACTATGATAAAAAACTGTGCTCTCCCAAATCTGGTATCTACATGGGATTCTAAAGTTTTACCTTGTGAAGATACAGCTACTTTCATGTTCCATCTCCTCCATCCATTATTGACATATGTTAATTTACACTTACTAATATATTATTATTTTTGGCATATGTCAATAAAATTATTAAACAAGTGTGTGTTACAAATTAAAGTAAATCATAGCTAAAAAAATAAGCAGCCACATTTATGTGACTGCACCTTTAAACCGTTAATCCTCTTTTTTATCTTCTTTCCTCTCTAGTTGGTCCAATCTCTCTCTCATATATTTGAGTTGGTCCTCTAAATACTTTGCTTCTACGCTTAGAATGTCTTTTTCATTTACATTGTAAGGATTGTATGCAGGATATGGGGGAACATAACCATACCATCCTCTTGCCCAGCCAGGAAGTCCTGTCAAGTAGTACATCCATCTAAATCCTCTTCCTCTTCCCCAGCCTGGACCTCTTCCCCACCAACCCCAATATGCTCCAATAGGGTTTAAATAACCAGGTACATTATATCCTGCACAATACCCTAATCCTCTCCCTGTTCTTGGACCTAATCCGAGAGGACCAGTTCCATCTCCTCTTGGCATTTTAATCCCTCCTTTTATATTGGTCATATGACCATTACCTAGTTATATAATATCACCATTTTGAACTTATGTCAATAATATTTTATGCAAAAAATCCTTTTTATTTGCTCAGAAAATTGCTACTTTATCAAAATTTTAGTGAGAATATATTGTATAATAGTACAAAAGGAGGTTTTGGCGATGCCTTTGCCAAAAGAAAACAAAGTTTATACTTATGAAGACTACATAAAATGGTCTGGAAATGAAAAAATAGAGAGTATATGTCGCTCCTTTTGCTGTAAGATTTCCAACTGGAAATAAAAAAATGACAAGGAAATAAAAACAGTGGTGGAACCTGATATTGTAGTTGTATGCGATAAATCAAAACTTGATGATGAAGGATGTAAGGGAGCACCTGATTTAATTGTTGAAATTATATCACCTTTTGATAGACTTAAGTAGTGTGTTTGACCTTTAAAAATATAAAAATCTTAGAAAGGAAGGAAAATTATGCCTAAGATATCCCCTTTTGAAAAGCACTTTGACAGGTATGAAGAATGGTTTATAGAAAATGAATATGCTTATCAGTCGGAATTAGACGCAGTAAAACTTCTCATGCCAAAATTTGAAAAGGGTTTAGAAGTAGGAATCGGAACAGGAAGATTTGCAGTACCTCTTGGTATAAAAAACGGAGTAGAACCTTCTTATCAAATGAGAAAAATAGCAATAGAGCGGGGACTTAATGTAGTAGAAGGAGTAGCAGAAAATCTTCCCTTTGAAGACAATTCTTTTGACCTTGTTTTGATGGTGACTACAATATGTTTTGTAGATGACGCACCTAAAGCTTTAAAAGAGTGCTTTAGAGTACTTAAAAACAATGGCACAATCTTAATAGGTTTTGTGGACAGAGATAGCACAATTGGGAAGATATATCAAGCAAATAAAGAAAAAAGTTTGTTTTACAAAGAAGCAACATTTTTTACTACAAGTGAAATAGTAGAACTACTCTATGAAGCGGGTTTTAGAGACTTTAATTTCTCTCAAACTATATTCAAAAAACTTGATGAAATAAAAGAAAAAGAGCCTGTAAAATACGGCTTTGGGAAGGGTTCTTTTGTAGTTATAAGTGCAAAAAAATAAAAACTATTCTTTTGAAAGTAATGCCTTTATTGCATTATCTAAAAAATTGTCCTCCTGCGGTGGATCCTTTTCCGGTGGAATAGGTACTACCTCTGGAACAGATATTATCTCTCGCAAAGTACCAGACAAAACCACCTGTACATTTTGATTTCTATCCACTATTATTGAAATAGGCTCTAACGCTCCGCTAAGTATAGCTAAAATAACCATTATTTGGGAGGGAGTTAATACCCCTTTTTTCTTTTTATCCCCTCCTGAAGGGCCTTTTTCTCCTTCATTCCCATTGTCACTTCCACCACCAGAATTTTCACTATCACTTCCATTATTTTCTTTCAATCCTAATTTTAATAATAAATCTTTTAATTGAGATTCAAAATTATCAGATGAAAACATTTCTTCTCCTCCTGACTCTATATTATCTTATAGGCAATGGGAAAATTATTATTGCTGGCTCTTCAGTTCGCGCGTATCCTAAAGCAAAGTAAAGAATTAAAGAGAAAATTATTACAAATAAATATGCATTAAACCCCTCTTTTTTCTTTTCCATCTATATCACCTTTTCCAAAAATTTATGTGCCCATTTTTATATATGATTTCATCACTTTTATTGTGCTTGTGCACTTTTACTAAAAATAGGCTTCCACAGTTAGCGGAAGCCTATTTGTCTTCTCCTTTATAAATTATTGCCTCTTCATCTACATATAGTTCACAAGGCTTATATTCATTTTCAATTCCTTTTGAATCCTTCAAAGTTTCTATGCGGTACATAGAAGACCTATACCAATTGAGCTTTGGCTCTACTTGTATAAAATCATATGGCTTGCCAACAGTTTTTAAAAGATAATCCCAGTTGACATAATGATTAAAGTCATAGATTATGTCAGTGATAGCTACTTTAAACTTACTAGTTAAAATTTGTTGTAATATATTCCACTTTTCTAAAGATGCTTCTATCAAAGTCACACCAAAATATCCCGCACATCCTTCTTTTCTGAGAGTAGAAATTCCTCTCCCTACAGAAAGTTCTAAAGCTTCTACAGTCTCTGGTGGGTCAGTGATGAAGGTATCAAAATATCCCAAATACTTTTCTGGCAATTTATCTCTAAAGTCATATTTCATTGCTTCTATAGGTAGATTATACTTCTTAGCAGTGTCATTAATATAATTTACTAACCTATCATCTATCTCCAAAACCACAATTTCTTTTGGCATGCCAGAAAGCCCTGCTGCAATGCTGACAAGGTCATCATCACCTAAAACAAATAGTTTTTTCCCTTCTAAATCTCCCCTTTCAGCCATCAGAGCTATTCTGCTTATTACTGTTTGAGTAGTGACAAACCCCTGGTCATAATTGCTAATAGCTTTTGGACGATCCACTGTAATTTCATCAAATCTTCTCACTAAATATTCTAATTGAGAAAGATTTATTCCCCTTCCTTCACAGTGAGGGCAAGTATATACTTTCTTAGGCGCTATGTTTAGGCTCTTTAAATACTCCATCCCTTTGGAATTAAACTTTATTTCTCTATTTTGGTCAACTTCTACTAGCCCTTCCTGGCGCAACAACTCAATCACTTCTGCAACTACAGGGAAAGGCCTTTGAGATAAAGTAATAATCTCCCAAAAATGTGAAGTAGCTGCAGAAGCAGATAAAATCTTCTCCACATCTTTTGTTGATGTCACGACCCCTGTTTTTTGGTATATTTGTTGTGCTATGTCTTGTAGATTCTTCATTTTCTCACCCCCTATAATAGTATTTTTACAAGCTTTTACACCTTCAAAATACCATACAGGGGTATACCACTATTTTAACACTTTTTAAGCCGACATATAAAATTATACATTTAGTACAACAAAAAAGTCAAGTGAACTAAAGTAGCAGTAGGTATTTTTATTATGAGTTATGTAGGTAGTCAAAGTACCAGTAATAAAATTGAGAAGCTTACACCGAAAAGAAATAACAGGATACTTCCCAAAAAAAGCACTAATAAAAATATTTGTATCAACAACTAATTTTTTTCATATCTTTTCCTTCTAATATACTTTACTTCTTCAGTTATTCCTTCTAATGATATGGGGTATTTTTCGGCTCTTTCATTAGTTTTTTCTAATATATCGAGCAATTTGCTGTTTATCTCACTATTGTATTCTTTTATAAATGATTTTTTTAGCTTTCCCTTCAACTAACTCTCTTAAACAAAGATATTTATACCTTTACAACTTAAAAAGTATCAATCACACCACAAAACTTATAAGAAGCATAACATTTAAAATTGTCACTATAATTCCTATAGTCCATAACAATATCTTATAAAGCAATGTATTTGCAAACTTTCCCATTATCTTCTTTGAAGAAGTCAAATAAATGAGCAAAAAGATCGTAATTGGAAGCTGTACACTTAAAAACATCTGCGAATAAACCAGTCCTTGGAAGGGGCTTTTTACAAAGAATATTATTAGCACTCCAAAAATATATGTAATTCCTACGCCAACTTTTGTATGAATATCATTTATATCATAAGGCTCTTTATATATCCCTGCAAAAACACTTCCACCTGCCATTCCTGCTGTTATAGATGAAGAAATTCCTGCAAAAAGAAGAGCCAAAGCAAAAACAACTGCTGATGCATTTCCTAAAAGAGGTTTTAACATCTGCTGTGCCTGGTCTAATTCTATGACATTTATGCGATTAGCAAAAAAGGCTGATGCAGCAACAATAATCATAGCACTGTTTATCGCCCAACCTATTACCATGGAAAAAATAGTATCAAAATACTCATAATTAAGCTGCTTTACAATTATTTCTTCATCTTCTAAATTCCACTGCCTGCTCTGGATTATCTCTGAATGTAAAAACAAATTGTGGGGCATAACAACAGCACCAAGCACACTCATGATTATAGGCATTGAACCAAGCGGAAATTCTGGTTTCACCCAGCTTGTAGCTGCTTCTGTCCACTTTACATCAACTAATGAAAGCTCAAATATAAAAGAAATACCGATAAGTGATACAAAACCTATAATCCATTTTTCCAACTTTTTGTAGGAATTTGTATAAAGCATCCATGACACAAAAACAACAGTAATCAAACTTCCTATCTTTATAGGAATTTTAAAAAGCATTTGAAGAGCTATTGCAGCTCCTAAAATTTCCGCCATCGCCGTAAGTATAGAAGCTAAAACTGCTGAAATAAGCACAAATTTGGACACAGAAGGTTGCAAAAATTTACTTGCAGCTTCAGACATGCAATAACCTGTAACTATGCCGAGATGTGCAGCATTGTGTTGGAGTATAATAAGCATAACAGTAGATAAAGTTACCATCCATAAAAGCTTGTAACCATATGATGACCCTGCAGCAACATTAGAAGCCCAATTCCCCGGGTCAATAAAGCCAACAGTAACTAATAACCCTGGACCTATGTATCTAATAAAATCTAAAGCCATAAACTTAGGAGGGTGTTTACCTTTAAACAAATTCTTTATATCTTTAAACATTTGTTCACCTCTTTTTAAATAATTAATCTGCGCTCTTTACAACTACAAGAGGTATAAGGCGTGCAACAGATATTGTAATTCCTCTTTAAAAATTTTTTTGCCTTTGTTGCAAGAAAACCTTCGTCTTGCAATAAAAAACATATTACCAATGTTGCAATTTTTCTCAATTATCCATTCTTTCACCATTTCCTTTTTCAATTTTATTATATCACCCTTTTAAATATTCCTCTTCTGTTGGGAGTCTTCGTCGTAGTTCGCACTCCTCGTCCTTCATTCTCAGCCGGAGCGTAAGTCGATGCTCACCACCCCAACGCCCACGTTATTTTAAGCTTTGACGGAATTTAAGCTACAGCCCCCAAAAGCAAAAAAAATTGACAATGAATTATATCATTGTCAATTTTTTTTAGGCTGGTTGTCCAAAATATTCACTATTTTTGCAGTGAACATGTGGCTCTTTTCAAAAAACCCGTTGTTGGCGTATATACCTGCAAAAGCCAGCACGATAAAAAGAAGTCCTATTATGAACGAAAAAAGCTCCCTCCACACGATATTCAGGATATCTGCCAGCTTCAACCCCAGGACCACTCCTAAAAGAAAACCTGCCAGCGGAATCACGTAAAGTATGAAAGTAGCGGAAAGCAGCGCCCTGGACTCCATCTCGATTTCCACTATCTGGCCTACTTCAGCATTCTTTTCATTTTCAGCCCAAACTTTTAAGGTCTGTTTATTCGAACCACCACTGCAAGCCCTACACTTTGAACAGGCCGACGTCCGTATCACTTCAACTTCGGCCTTGTTACCCTTTTTTGAAACAACAATAGCTCTTTCTTTCACTAAGAATCCCTCCGATAGTTTTTATGATATCACACAAATAGTTTTAAATCAATGGGTGTTTAAAATAAGTTCCTCTGTTATTAGAAGTGCTAAAATAAAAAAGACTCCTTTGAGGAAAAACCCCACAGGAGTCTTTTTCAAGATTACTTCATGAACAGCGGTGCGAAAACTAGGGCCACGATAGTCATCAGTTTTATCAGTATGTTCAAAGAAGGACCCGAGGTGTCTTTGAAGGGATCACCCACAGTATCTCCCACAACAGCCGCTGCGTGAGTAGGTGTACCCTTGCCGCCATAATTTCCTTCCTCAATATACTTTTTGGCATTATCCCAAGCGCCACCTGCGTTAGCCATCTGGATCGCTAACATGACGCCGGTCACCAGTGCACCGGCTAAAAGCCCTCCCAGAGCTTCTCTGCCAAATATAAACCCAATGGCTAGTGGTGCAATAACAGCAATAAGACCAGGAATTATCATTTCCCTAAGAGCCGCTCTAGTGCTTATATCAACGCACCTTGCATAATCAGGCTTGGCCCTTCCTTCCATTATGCCCGGTATTTCCCTGAACTGCCTGCGAACCTCTTCGATCATCTGGTATGCCGCTTTACCCACCGCTTCCATGGTCATCGCGGAGAACAGGTAGGGCAGCATTGCCCCTATGAAGAGACCGACTATAACGTCGGCCCGCAGGAGGTTAATACCCTCTTTCAAACCGGCGGCTGTAGTGTATGCCGAGAACAGCGCCAGAGCCGTCAGCGCTGCGGAACCAATGGCAAACCCTTTGCCCATGGCTGCCGTAGTATTTCCGACCGCATCCAGCTTGTCGGTGATCTTCCTGACCGACGGGTCGAGTTCGGCCATTTCCGCAATACCACCGGCGTTGTCGGCTATGGGCCCGTAAGCATCTACCGCAACGGTCATACCCGTAGTAGACAGCATACCGATTGCCGCGAGAGCTATACCGTAGAGGCCGGCGAATTTATAGGATATAATTACTGCCAGGGCTATACACAGCACCGGCAGAGCTGTACTCTTCATTCCGACTGCCAGGCCTGTTATAATGTTGGTGGCTGGGCCGGTCTGAGATGATTTTGCGATTTCTTTCACTGGGCTGTAGTTGGAAGAAGTATAATATTCGGTAAGCATTCCTATAATAATACCCACCACGATACCGGAAGCAGTTGCATAAAAAGCGTTTATTTCCCGCAGGAAGTACCTGCTGAGGAAGAAAGTGGCCAGTATCACAAAGATGCCGCTGGCAAAGCTCCCTTTGCTGAGAGCCTTCTGAGGATCGGCTCCCTCTCCGGTCCTCACGAATAGGGTGCCGATGATGGAGCTTATTATTCCCGCCGCCGCTACAAGCATTGGGAAGATGATGCCCTTGATGCCATATGGTTGTCCCGTCGTAGGACTAATGGCAACGGCGCCAATGGCTATACCGGACACTATTGAACCCACGTAGGATTCGAAAAGGTCGGCCCCCATACCAGCCACATCACCTACGTTATCCCCTACATTGTCAGCTATTACTGCCGGATTCCTTGGATCATCTTCAGGTATGCCAACTTCCACCTTGCCGACCAGGTCTGCTCCGACGTCGGCGGCTTTAGTATATATTCCCCCGCCCACCCGGGCAAACAGAGCTATGGAACTGGCTCCGAGGGCAAAGCCATTGATGACGTCAAAGCTTTTTACATCCGACAGGTCCCCGAACACGAAGTACAGTATCCCAAGGCCCAGAAGACCCAAACCAACCACCGACATCCCCATAACGGTGCCGCCGGAAAAAGCTATAGAAAGGGCCTTATTCATTCCTTCCCGTGCCGCATTGGCGGTTCTTACATTGGCTCTGGTAGCAACGCTCATGCCGATAAATCCCGCTAGAACAGAAGCTATAGACCCGGTTATGTAACTTATAGCCGTCTGCCAGTTTATAAATGTGCCTATGACTAGGAACATTATAATAACGAATATCGCCAAAGTTTTATATTCCCTGAATAGAAAAGCCATAGCACCTTCATGTATGGCGTCGGATATTTCGCGCATACGCTCGTTCCCTGCAGGGCTCTTGACAACCCTAATGGCGTTAATGAATGCAAACAAAAGTGCAAGTAAGCCTGAGACGGGTGCTATCCACATTAATCCTTCCATCATTCTCCCTCCAAAAAGTAAATTGTTTTAGGCCATTGCAGAAACCAAAAACTTTACAAATTGCCATTAACTATTATTGTTTGTAAGTATTATTTTACCACTATTTTTTGTTAATTTGAATATATATTGTTTAATTTGTTCTTCCATATTTTCGATTATTGTTGCTTTAAAATACAATAAGTTCCAAAGATTCCATCCCACAACCTTTTCCATGATAAATATTAGCCATATGTTATACCTCATAACGTACCTTGCAATATGACACAAGCATTTACGAGTAAGTTACCCCCTTTATTTAATTAAAGGGTTAGAAAAACAAACTCCCTACGCCATAACTCAATATCATAATTAAAATAGCTGCTATAGTATTTCCCATAAATATAGCCAAAAGCGCCTGCTTGAATTCCATATTTAAAAGAGCTGCAGCCAAACTTCCACTCCATACTCCCGTTCCAGGCAAGGGAATAGCTACTACCAGTACAAGCCCCCATACACCATATTTTTGTATTTTTTCCCCATTATATTTTAAAGATCTATCTGTAAGCTTATCTATTAACTTTTTAAATAATCTCGTTTTTTTAAGACGATTAAATATAGGTTTAATGGTAAATAATATAAAAGGTGCTGGTATCATACTACCTATCAAGCTTATAATCGTGGCATAAAAAGGAGATAACCCTAAAGATATGCCTATTGGAATTGCTCCTCTAAGCTCTATTACTGGCAATGCTGCTATAAATAGAATTGCTAACTCTTTGGGTAGCAAATTGAGTATTTCTCTTACAAATGATTCCATTATCATACCCCTTTACTTTCTACTATTATGATTATGACTAAGTCTTTTTAATATTATTATATCTTATAAATGATAAATTTTGAACAATATTTCTTTGTAAGATAGTGTCAAGATACTGTAGGATTTTTTTAAGACAACCCTTGTACCTTACTTAATTCAGGGCTTCGGTTTATCATGTTTCTTATATAACTTGCGCGTATTTTATCGCTCTTAAAATCCTGTATATTGGCGTTACTTTCCCTACATTCAAAACTGTAATATTGTTTATCTTTTCATTTGTAGACGTCTTAATTCTCTTTACCGTTTCTTTTATTTGCTTATTCGTTAATTTGTAACTTCCTGCATTTATATTCTTTTTCTTGCCCCATTCTACTTCTCTTAAACCTCCTCCATATATTAAGTACAAAGCCCAAATATGCCATGGCAATTTCGCTAATGCAAAACCTAAATATGTGACTGCATAAATAATCCAGCCTAATCTTATTACATTAACTCTTCCTATTCTGTCGGATAATACTCCACTCGGTACTGACAATAAAGCATAAGACAGATTAAACATAGCTATAATTATCGGTATTGTTGACTCTTCTACACCCACACTTCGCGCTCTTAAAATTAAAAACGCATCGCTGCTATTACCAAGGGTAAACACAAGCATCACAACGAAAAATGTCAGAAATTTTCCTTTAAAAACAGATAAATCAAGCTTAAAAGATGAACTCACTCTCTCTCCTTTTTGCTCCACCACAAATAACCCTATGAGTATTATTGTGATAAAAGCCACAAGCCCTGCAATTAAGAATATCAACCTGTACCTTATAGAATCCATATAATTGGCAAATAGTATCATCAAGCCGGCAGTAATCAATGGTCCAAGAAAAGACCCTAATGTATCAAGCATTCTTTGAAACCCAAAGGAAAAACCCATGCTTTTCATTTTAGAAGATTTCGCTATAAGTGCGTCTCTTGGCGCATCTTTTGTACCTTTTCCAATACCGTCAATCAGTCTCAGCCCAAAAGCCATTGCAGCACCATTCGTCAATGGCAGTAATACTCTTCCAACAGCGGAAAATAAATATCCAATAAACACAATCGATTTTCTTTTCCCAATCTTATCTGAAATTATTCCGGATATTATTCTCATGATACTGACAACTGTAGTAACACTTCCCTCTATTAAGCCTACCATTTCCTTGCTCAATCCAAGAATTTGAGTATAAAAAGTAGGCAAAATAGGTACAATCATATCCTGGCTTAATCCTCCAAAAAATGCTACCCATCCCAACACTTTAATGTTATTATTTTCATTATTTTTTTCTTCCCTATTTTCCAATTGCCTCACCCTCCTTATTTGCCATTCTTGTTTTAATTTTTTTTAGAGAATCTTCAATGATATTTTTTGTTAAAATTGAGAATTTATCTCTGTTTTTTAAAAGAAATTTGTAGGACTTTTCACCGCCAATTTCTCCAAGAGCCCACACAACCATCTGCTCAATATACGGGTCCTTTCTTGTTTTTACGCTGTTTTGCAAATACTTTATCAATTCCCCTTCTGCTTTTTTTATTTTAAGTTCTCCGATTATCTTCGCAGCCATATAAGCCACATTATAATCTGGATGATTTAAAGCTTTTATGAGCTTTTCACTGTAATCATCATCTGATATATTTTTAAAATCGTACCCACAATTTGAGCATTTTTCTTCTCCAACTTCAGCTATCTTAAAACACACAGGACATATATACCTCATCCTTCATCAACCCTTATACCCAGCATCCTCTTAAGATGAGCATTTTCAGCTTTATAACCTTGTAACCTTATCTCAAGTGTTTGATTATCCCGCATTAACTGGAAATTTTTAAACTTCATTGCAGCATATTGAGACGCCATAGAAATAAGTTGTCTTCTCAAATCACTTTCATCAGGATTGTCCCGTTCTATTTTATATGCTTTTACTCCCATCTCAAAAATTACTCTATATGCATCTTCTTCTGTAAAACCGTCTTTTTTAAAATTGTCAATCAATTCTTTAATTTCACTAAAGCTCTCATCAGTAATTTCAAAAGAAATTTTAATCATAATAGCCACCTCCGAGCAATTTCAAAGCCCTTTCAATCGAATCTTTAGAGTCATACCACGGCTCATCATGAAATCTATAATCAAATTTTGTTATGAACCATTCCAGGTCGTTTATATTTTTCTCAATTGTGCTTTTATTTAGCTCTATTATCTTATCAATTTGTGGCGCAATATTTTTAGCAAGACCTATGAGCACATCTAAATGATGAAAACACAAGTTAGAGAAACCTTTAGAATGTTTTTCAACAAAATCTTTATCACTTTCCAAGATATCTAATAAAATGTGTACATGGTATGCGTCCCTCTCTCTTAAATACTTACAAACAAGACATTTCTCTTTTTCTATTTTTCTTCTTCTTTTTTTCTTCAATGTTTTGCTCATTTCTTCAATTTGTTGTAATTTATGGCTTATATTTGCTTTCAATGCAATTGCCAACCCTAATTTGTCATACGAATTATTCAGCAGTTCTAAATGGTAACGGCAAAAGTTGGTTTGACCTATTTTAATATACATCTCTGGGTCTTTTAAAATTTCATCTTCTAACAGGCGTTCACAATAAACTTTTTCTTCCTGTTCTATAATCTTACATATAGGACATCTGTCTTCGTATTTTTCAAAAGCTTCATATAAAGGAATGAATTCTAATTTCATCCAAATGCCACCCCTTGACGTTTTGTAGTTAATTTTTCCAAAATAAAAGATGGCTTCTACGAATCTTCGTAGAAGCCATCAGCCTTTACGGCAATTAAGGTGGGCTTCATCACCTTAAATATTCTTTTTTCCAATTTTCAATATTATTATAATATTTCTTTGGAGAAAAAATACAAGTATCAAATCCATTAATACAGATGACAAGCTACAAAATGTCCCTTTTCAACTTCTTTTAGTTCTGGTTCTTCCTCTTCGCACATTTTCCCCTTTTTCACAAAGCATCTGGTGCTAAATCTACAGCCTTTTGGCGGATTCACAGGAGATGGTACAGTGCCTTCTAATATTATTCTTTCCCTTCTTTTTGATTTATCAATAGAGGGAATGGCAGAAAGCAAAGCTTTTGTATAGGGGTGAAGTGGGTTGAAGAAAATATCCTCAGTTTTTCCCATTTCTACAATTTTTCCTAGATACATCACCGCAACTCTATCGCTTACATGATATACAACACTCAAATCATGAGCTATAAAAAGATAAGTAAGGTTTAACTCTTCCTTCAATTCCTCTAGAAGGTTTATAATTTGCGCCTGTATTGACACATCAAGGGCTGAAACTGGCTCGTCAGCCACAATAAATTCAGGGCTCATTGCCAAAGCACGTGCTATACCTATCCTCTGCCTCTGTCCACCTGAAAATTCATGGGGATAAGAATCCATCTGCCTGTAATTTAAACCAACTCTATTCAAAAGATACATAATTCTCTCTTCTCTCTCGTGAGGGTCTTTTACACCAGAGGCAATCAAAGGTACTGACAAAATCTGCCTTACTGTCTTCCTGGGATTTAAAGAAGAATAAGGGTTTTGAAAAATTATCTGAGCTTTTTCCCTGTATTCTTTTAACTTTTCTCCTCTTGCCTCTGTTATGTCTTCCCCTTCAAATATTATCTTTCCCTCTGTAGGTTCGTAAAGCCTTACAATTGTACGTCCTAGTGTAGTTTTCCCACAGCCGCTTTCTCCAACCAGCCCCAGAGTCTCCCCCTTGTTTATGTCAAGGCTTATATCATCAACAGCTTTCACAACCCTTTTCTTTTTCTTAGCTACAAGCTTCATTAACAAGTCTGGCTCTTCTATGAAATATTTCTTGAGATTTTTTATTTGAATAAAAGTGCCATTTTCCATATCTAACACCCCATCTTTTAGAGGTACTTTATACACCTCACAAATTCTCCATCTGAAACCTCAATTAAAGGAATGGTAGCTTCTTTGCATTCTTCCACTGCTTCTTCACACCGCTCATAAAAAGGACAGCCTTTAGGTGAAAGAGAAGCCAAATCTGGGACATTTCCCGGTATGGCGTAAAGTTTTTCTTTTTTTCGTGTTATTTTAGGTATAGACTTCAAAAGTCCTTTTGTATAAGGATGCTTTGGTTCTCCGATGACCTTGTCTACAGCTCCTTTTTCCACTATTTGCCCAGCGTACATGACAGCTATTTCATCGCAAAACTCTGCCGCCACTGCCAAATCATGAGTTACAAAAATTATGGAGGTGCCGTTTACTTCATTTATTTGCCTCAATAAATCCAAAATTTGCGCCTGAATCGTCACATCAAGTGCAGTTGTAGGCTCGTCAGCCAGAAGTAGTTTAGGATTGCATGAAAGAGCAATAGCAATTATAGCTCTTTGCTGCATACCCCCACTAAACTGATGGGGATAGGAAAAATATCTCTTTTCAGGATATGATATCCCGACTTTTTCCATAAGTTCTACTACCTTTTCATACTCTTTTTTTCTTCTGTCCCTTTCCCTGAGAAAACCTAATATACCTTCTTTTTCAGGCTTTATTATGTTGTGAACCCTTAAGGATTCCCTTATCTGCTCTCCTACAGGAAACACCGGATTTAATGTGGTCATTGGGTCTTGAAATATCATGGCTATGTCCTTTCCCCTTATTTCCCTCATCTGAGAAGCCGATTTTTTGAGAAGGTCCTCTCCTTCAAAGAGAATTTCCCCTTCTACAATTTTGCCCGGGTAAGGGACAAGCCTTAAAATAGAAAGCAAAGTCATGCTTTTTCCTGAACCCGATTCTCCTACCAGGCCTAAAATTTTCCCTCTTTCAAGTGATAGGTCAATCCCATTTACCGCTTTTACTACTCCCCTGTCTGTCTGAAAAACCACTTTCAAGTTCCTAATCTCAAGCATTTATTCACTTCCTTCCACTTTAAGCCTTGGGTCTAATATATCTCTTAATCCTTCTCCAAAAAGGTTAATACTAAGTACAAGTATCACTAAAGCTATGCCTGGAAGAGTAGATATCCAGTAGGCGTCAAATATGTGGTTCCTTCCAGAGTTTATTAAAGAACCCCATGTAGGAATATCCGGTGGCACACCTAAACCTAAATAGCTCAAAGATGCTTCCATTATTATCATGTAGCCCATTCGTAGTGTTGCAAGGACAAATATTGACTGGAATATATTAGGCAGAATTTCTGATACAATTATCGCACCATTGCTTCTTCCCAAAGCCTGAGCAGCTTCTACATATTCTTTATTTTTCTCCTCCAAGACTTCACCTCTTACTAATCTGAAAAATTCCACCCAGCTTTTAAATGTCAGAGCTAAAATCAAATTCCAGAATCCGGGCCCCAAAACTGCCATTACTCCCACCGCAAATATTAAGAAAGGAAAAGAAAGCAAAAAATCAGCAAAGCGAGAAATCACAGTATCAACTGTTCCTCTGTAGTATCCTGCGATTGCTCCTAAGAAAGTCCCAATAGATGCTGAAATCAAAACAGTCAAAAAGCCGACCAGTATTGATATTCTAGAACCGTATATAATCTGTGTAAGCAAATCTCTTCCTACCTGGTCAGTTCCCAAAGGATGTGCCCACGTTCCCCCACTCCACACAGGGGGCAATAGTCTTGCTGAAAGGTCTGAGTATTTAACGCTGTAAGGTGAAATAAAAGGTGCGAATACAGCCATTAAAATATAGGCTATGATTGTAAGCATTCCAATTAAAGCAGTTGGATGCTTTTTTATCTTCCCTAAAAGGCTTAAAAGGTTAGTTATTAAATTTGATTTTTTATAAGATACTTCATAATACTTTGCAGGCACTATTCCATTTTTTATAGTCATTATAAACACCCCCTATAGTTCAATCTTGGGGTCCAGATAAGTGTAGAGTATATCTACCAAAAGATTTGCCATGACAAAAGTGAAGGCATAAAACATTACGACTCCCTGGACCAGAGGATAATCCCTGTCAAATATCGCAGTCACAACAAGCCTGCCTATTCCAGGCCATCCAAAGACATTCTCAACTATCATATTTCCCCCTAAAAGTGCTCCTACTTCCATGCCTAAAACTGTAACTGTTGGAATCAATGCGTTTCTTACAGCATGCTTAAGTATTACTAATTTCTCAGGCACTCCCTTAGCCCTTGCGAAGACCACATAGTCATTTCTTAAGACCTCCAGCATACTGGACCTCATAACTCTTGCCAAAACAGCTGCTAAAGGAGCTGATAAAGTTAGAGCAGGCAAGAAAAGATGCCTCAAACTGCTCACAAATGCTTCCCAGTCTCCAGCAAGAAGCGAATCAATCGTGTAAAAACCAGTTACCTTAGGTATATAAATTAGAAAATTTATTCTGCCCTGACTCGGAAGTAAATTTAATTTGGCTGAAAAAATTAGAATAAGTATTAATCCCAGCCAGAAAGAAGGCATTGATATTCCTGTAAAAGAGATTGCCATCATAGTTCTGTCAAGCCAGGAATTCTGTTTGACAGCAGATATAATCCCTATGGGGATACCTATTAAAATCCCAAGAGTTAAGGCTGCCAGAGCAAGTTCAATTGTAGCAGGTAGAGTCTCTCTGATAAGTTCAATTACAGGAACTCCTTTTGTTATAGACTTTCCCAAATCTCCCTTTAAAAGATTTGTGAGGAAAATGTAAAGCTGTGTGTATATAGGTTTATCAAGGTTAAACTCCTTTTTTAAAAGCTCTATGTCCTGCTGTGATACCATGCTTTCTTTTCCCATCATTATGTCAACGGGGTCTCCCGGAGTAAATCTCATAAATACAAATACTGTTATGGCTATTGCTAGCATTATAGGAATTGTGTACAAAACTCTCTTTAAAACCTTCGCTTCCCTCATAAAAATTCCCCCATCCACTTTAGAGTAAAAAGGGTCATTAACCCCTTTTTACTCATTAGAAAGCTTCACTCTGTGCATATTTTCTCTACCGTCCATACTCGGCTGCCAGTTTTCTACATTTTTAGTCGCAGCTTCTACAGTTTTCAGAGAATATCCAAACACCCATGGAGCATCGTCATATATTATCTCCTGAGCCTTGTAATAAAGCTCTTTTCTTTTAGCATTGTCTGTCTCTTTTGCCGCTTCGTCTAGGAGCCTATCAACCTCTGGATTGCTGTAGAAAGAATAGTTTCCTCTTTCACCTGTCTTGAGCTTTGGATTTAAGAAATCAAATGGGTCAAGATATGCATTTCCCCAGTCAGTAAGGTACAACTGCCTGGTGCCTTTCTGTATTTCTGACTGCAAAACTCCCCATTCCCAGGTTCTTACAGAAGCTTTTATACCTACTTTTTCAAGCATGTTAACTATAGCCAAAGCTTCCTCTTCTCTAAAAGGCTGAGTATCTATTACAACTTTCAAATCGCGAACTCCAGCCTCTTTTAAAAGCTCTTTTGCCTTGTCAGGATTGTACTCATAGGGCTTTAAATCTGTGTTCGCAGCAAAGGCATAGGGAAGCATTGGCCCTGCAAGTCTCACCCCATAGCCTTTGTAAATTTCTTTTACAATAGAATCCATGTCTATTGCGTAATTTAAAGCCTGCCTTACCTTTTTATTGTCAAAAGGTGGCATTTTATTGTTTATCTCAAGGATGTAGACTCTTGTTCCATCGTTCTCCTTTACCTGTATGTTTGGATTTTTCTTAAGCCTTTCTATCATATCAGGTGGAATGTACTGAACTATATTTACTTCTCCTTTTTCCAAAGCAGCTATTGCAGTAGAGGGCTCAGGTATCATTCTAAATACAACTCTTTTTAGACTTGGAGGACCAACAGGGGGAATGTCTAGAGAACCACCGTAATATCCATCATACCTTTCTAAAACTATCTGCTCATCCAATTTCCCAGATACATATTTAAAAGGTCCTGCTCCTATAGGATGCTTTAAAAATTCCTCGTACCCTACTTCTTCATAATATTTTTTAGGTATTATCTGCTGATGGACTAAAGCCTGAAGTAAAACTGGGAAAGGCTCTTTTAAGATAAATCTAACAGTGTAATCATCAATTTTTTGAACATCCTCCACGGGTCCCATTAAGCCTTTTCTTGGAGAAGTTTTCCCTTCAAGTCCTCCCTCTTTTATTATTCTATTAAATGTAAATACGACATCATCGGCTGTAAGAGGGTCTCCATTTTGAAAAGTTACGCCTTTCCTTATCTTAAATTCCCATTCTGTAGGCGATATAATCTCCCAAGACTCTGCTATTTCAGGGACTACTTTTCCATCGTATGTCCGCGTCACAAGCCCATCAAATATGTTTCTCAAAACTGTCTCAGTCTCTCTATCTCTGTAATCAGCCGGATCCAATGTCACAATGCTGCCCTTATTTAAAGCTATTACAATGGTTCCTCCATCTTTTTCTGAAGTTACTTTCTTAGAAGATGTACATCCCCCTAAAACGAGCAAAAGTGATAAAAGAAGTGCCAAAAGGATAGCAGTTTTTTTCATAATAAAATATACCCCCTTCAAATGTAAATTTATGGTAAGGACGGGGGTATAAAAAGGCCGCCGAAATATCCAGCGGTCCCGGATATTTCTCCTTCCCACGCTTGCGAGGTTAGCTGACGGGCTCGGGTCGAAGGAGTAACCCTACTCTTCCCGTAGGAAGAGATTCGCCCCAAAAGTGTGGGTCCCCCGCCCCTTTTCGGGTTCAGCGATAACGATTAAGTTGTTGCTTAAATTGTACCATACTTTTACCAGTTAGTCAAATACAGACTATCCCAACCCGTCCTTTGTGTGATATAATTATCTTGAAAACAAATATAAAAGGAGTAGAAAGTCGTGACAAAGAGCCTTAAACTTCGCACTTTTTTTCTTTTTGTATTTTTTCTAATCCTTTTTTCCATACTTATAGGAAGGCTTGTATGGATACAGGTTGTAAACGCTGAAAAGCTCTCCCTTGCCGTAGAAAGACAGACAACGGCAGACATAATAATAAGGCCCCAGAGAGGAAATATATACGATGTAAACGGCAATATACTCGCCTGCAATGTACCTGCTGTGGATGTTTACGCCTCTCCAAAATACATAAAAGACCCTGAGAAGGCTTCAGAAGAGCTGTCAAAATATTTATCTATCAGTAAAAATGATCTCTTTAAAGTTCTATCTAAAAAAGACTTGGAATGGACAGTCCTTGAACGATTCGTTCCAATGGAAAAAGCTCTATCTATAAAAAAGCTCAACATCCCTGGAATATATGTAGAGGATACTTCTAAGAGATACTATCCAAATGGGTCAATGCTCTCACAGGTCCTAGGCTTTACTGGAGTAGATGGAAACGGTCTATACGGCCTTGAATACTCCCTTGACAGGTACTTAAGCGGAGTTCCGGGAAGAGAGATATCTTTAGTGGATAGGGAAGGGCACAAAGTAGGAATACCCAGCAAATACTATAAGCCAAAAGAAGGAGAAGACGTAGTTTTGACCGTTGATTCCGTCATTCAGGCTTATGCAGAGAAAGCTATTAAAAAAGCTTATGAAAAGTACAAACCAGAAGATGGAATAACTGCAATTGTCATGAATCCAAAGACAGGAGAAATCCTGGCAATGGCAAATCTGCCGGACTTTGACCCCAATGACCCACAGAAAGTCCCATCTCAGGAATACTGGGCAAATCCCGCCGTATCCAGTATTTACGAGCCCGGTTCTGTATTTAAAGTGATAACAGCAGCGGCGGCATTGGACTCGGCTGTGGTAACCCCTGATGAACAATTCTTTGATCCAGGGTATTACGTAGTGTCAGGCAAAAAAATTAAAAGCTGGACAGTTCTAGGAAATATTACTTTTTCTCAGGCTATAGAAAAGTCCAGCAACACAGTCTTTATACAAGTCGCCGAAAGGTTGGGGTTAGACACTTTTTATAAATACATACAGGCCTTTGGCTTTGGCGCTCCTACAGGCATTGAACTTCCTGGCGAAGCAAGCGGAATGATTTTGCCTAAGGATAAGGTGTATCCTGTTGACCTTGCCACCATGTCCTTTGGACAGGGAATTGCAGTAACTCCCATTCAGATGATTACAGCCTTCTCAGCAGTTATAAACGGCGGAGACCTCATGTACCCACATATTGTAAAATACATTAAAAGTGAAGACAAAATTGTAAAAGAATTTAAACCCCAAGTAGTGAGACAGGTAATATCCAAAGAGACTTCTGACACCCTAAGATACATATTAGAAAAAACAGTAACAGAGGGAACAGGACAATTGGCTCAGGTTCCCGGTTACAGAGTAGGCGGTAAAACTGGTACTACAGTAAATTATCAGAAAGGAAAATACACTGCTTCCTTTGCAGGCTTCGCCCCTGTGGAAAATCCAAAAATAGCGGTTCTTGTCATTGTAAAAAATCCGACGCAGAGCGGTCATATGGGAGGAGAAGTAGCTGCTCCAATAGCCCAGGAAATACTGAAAGACACACTCACTTATTATGAAGCAGTAAGAAAATAGCTCACTCGCCTACTTCTTTTTTTATCCCCTCAATGACCTCATAAGCGCTCTTTCCTTCCTTAATCCCTTCCTTTACTCTTTCAATAACGAGGTTATCGACCTTCTCCCACTTATCCCATAGGGGAGGCAGTTCTGTGTATTTCACCGCCTCTTCAATCTTTTTCATCTTCTCCTCGCCAATCTCTATTCCCTTTTTTGTAGGTACATACCCTAATTTTAATACTCCTTCTTGATCTTGTACAATAAATTTTATAAGCCTATATTCCATCTCTAACTTCTTTAAATCTTTGTCTTTTTTTATGCCATACCCGTACACTTTTGGAGAAATTGTCAGAGGGATGCCACTTTCTCCCGTAGGATAAAAAGCCACATCAAACTCAAATAATTTGCCCTTTTTAAACAGATTGCTAAGCTCAGCAATTTTATAACTTTCTTCCACTAATGCAGCTGTATTTTTATATAGAGTAAACTCATCCCACAGTTTTTTTCTATCTCCTTCCAGTGAAACTGGATTTATCACACTGTATCTTCCAGCCATGTCAAGCACTTTTTGAAGTGAGGAAATCGCCTGTGGTCCAAAAAAAGCGTATTTGCCCTTGTCATAAACTTTTCCTCCGTCTAGCATCAAAAAGCCCCAAAGGCTGTAACTGCCATTAAAAAGCGGTATACCCAATCCAAATACAGGTTTTTTATCATCCTTTTCTGTGACCTTTATCATACCATTTAAAAATTCTTCATAATTCCAATATCCTTTTTCAGGCAGGCTTATCTCCTTATCTTCAAATATTTCTCTGTTTATAAAAATCACATTTGTGTACATACCCAAAGGCAGTCCGTATATGTCTTCTTTTAAAGACAGGGCTTTTAATACCTCTTCATTGTATTCACTTTTCTCTTCTTTTGATACAAAATTTGTAATAGGTTGTAAAAAATCCTTGTATAACCGCACAAGCTCCAGATTAACTGGAAATACATCCGGAAGAACTCCTTTTGAAAAGGCCTCTTTTAACCTTTCTATTCCATCCCCCTCTGAAATAGGCTCAAAATCTATCACAACACCGGGATATTTATTCTGGAAAGCCTGTATCTTCTTTTTTATAAATTCAAATCCTGATGTATCCTCTTCCGACGGATGAGGAAAATCCCAGAAAGTTATTATTCCTTTAAAACTCTCTTCAATCTTTCTTTCTTCCAACTCTGCTCTTTTGTGGGCGCTCATATAAAAAGGCCAGTAGGCTAAAAACAAAAAAATCAAAAGGTATAAAAACCAGGTAAAGGCCTTTTTCACATCATATCACCTCATAATAAACTATATTCTCTCACCGCCTTATAAATAACTAAAAAGGCAGGGAGATTTTCCCCTGCCCTTTTATTCATATCTTCAATCCTGCTTTTTTCCAGTCCTCTTTGAATCTCTCAATCCCTATATCTGTGAGAGGATGCTTAATCATCTGCATGAGCACTTTGTAAGGAACTGTAGCAATATGGGCTCCCAGTTTTGCTGCCTCTAAAACGTGTATGGGATGCCTTACACTGGCAGTTATTATTTCTGCCTGTATATCATAGTTTGTGAATATAGTTACTATATCCTCAATTATCTGCATCCCATCCGTATTTATGTCGTCCAGTCTCCCTACAAATGGACTCACATAGGTAGCACCAGCGCGAGCTGCAAGAAGCGCCTGATTTGCTGAAAAAATCAACGTCACATTTGTCTTAATTCCTTCTTTAGAAAGGATGTTAACAGCTTTCAGGCCCTCTGCCGTCATAGGTATTTTTATGACTATGTTTTTATGTATCTTTGCAAGCTCTCTTGCTTCTCTCACCATCCCTTCATGGTCATCGCTTATAACTTCTGCGCTTATGGACCCGTCCACAATCTCTGCTATCTCCCTTATTACTTCTTTAAAATCCCTTCCCTCTTTGGCAACAAGCGACGGATTTGTAGTAACTCCGGATATGACTCCCAGAGAATAAGCCTCTTTTATTTCCTCTATATTCGCAGTATCAAGAAAGAATTTCATATCCATCCCTCCACAATTTTATTTAACTTTACCTTTATTATACAACTAACTTTTGAAAATTAAAAGCTTAAAGTCAAAAGGAAAAGCACAATGTAGAAAAATTTTATTTTACAGGGTATAATATTGTTAATACAATTGTTGAGGGGGGATTTAAATGAAGTACAGCCTTTCGGCAGACCATCACATATTTGCCTTTTCTAAGGAAAATAAGCCTGCCATTTCCGTGAAGAGCGGAGATGAATTAGAAGTTGAAACAATGGACTGCTTCTCCAATCAAATTCAATCTAATGAGGACAAACTTGATGAGATGGACTGGAACAGAGTAAACCCTGCTACAGGCCCAATTTTTGTCGAAGGCGCAAAAGAAGGAGATGCACTTAAAGTTAAAATCAAAAAAATTGAAGTAGCAGAAAAAGGCGTTCTGGCTACAGGAAAAAACCTAGGAGTATTGGGAGATTTGATGGAAGGCTTGTATTCCAAAGTAGTAGATATAAAGGACGGAAAGGTAATATTTAATGAAAAACTAGCTTTTCCTGTAAAGCCAATGATAGGAGTAATAGGAGTTGCCCCAAAGGAAGGAAGCATTAACTGCGGAACGCCAGGGTCCCACGGTGGAAACATGGACACCACTTTAATAGCAGAAGGAGCAGAAGTGTACTTTCCTGTATTTGTAGAAGGAGCTTTGCTTGCTCTAGGGGACTTACACGCTTTAATGGGAGATGGAGAAGTAGGCGTTTCAGGCGTAGAAGTTGCTGGAAAAGTGCTTTTAGAAGTGGAAGTCATAAAGGAATTGAATCTCAAAAATCCTGTTGTGAAAACTGCTAAAGTAACAGCTACTATAGCTTCAGCCGAATTTTTAGACAAAGCAGTGGAAATAGCCGTACACGATATGGCAGAACTTTTTAAAAAGCACACAGACCTTTCTACCGAAGGAATAGCCACTCTCTTTAGCATAACAGGAAATGCACAAATATCACAGGTGGTTGACCCACTAAAAACAGCTCGTTTTAGCCTCCCCAACTGGATATTGGAATCCTATGGCATAAAATTATGAGGAGAGAAAGAAGATGATATCAGAGGAAATAGTAAAACTAGAAGATGTCACTAAAAAACTTGGAAGAAGGCTTATACTAGAAAATATAAATTTTGAAGTAAAAGAAGGAGAAAAGGTATGTATAGTTGGACCAAAAAATTCTGGAAAAGCAGCTCTTGTGGAGATAATCACTGAAATATTAAAGCCAGATAAAGGTCATGTATCTGCTTTTGGAAATGACCCTTACACAAATTCATAATAATTTCTCTCACCTTTTTTCTGTGCGCTGTTGGACTTTCTGTGGCAAGCACATCAAGGCTCTTACAATAAGCTATGCACTTTTCTTTGGCTTTTTATTTTATTTGGACTCTATATAAGTTTCAAAAGGTCTGAAAGCCTTTTACTGCTCTTTTTACTTTTCCTACTCCTCTTCTTTTTCTCCTTCCTTGTAGCAAAGAAACTTGAAAAAGAAAAAATGGCTTTTATATACTAAAAGGGGAAGCCCGTTTATCAGAGTTTCCCCTTATTTTTTACTTTTGATTCTCTTTCCCAAATGTAGTACCCTGTTCTTTCCTTAGAATGCTTGTATCCATACCTAAAGTAAAGCCTTCACGCAGTCTTAGCAGGAACTTCTATTGCCGTTTTAAGCTTCTTAGGATTTGACATCATGACCACCCTCGCAGAAGAAACAGTAGAAGCCAGAAAAAACGTATCTCGAGCCGTTCGAATAGTAATTCCTTTAGTCGCATTAATGTTTGTGTTGCAGACCTATTTAGGTGCGGTGGTACACCCAGGGTATAAATTTGCAGATCCAGACGTGGCTTTTTTTGAAATCACAAAAGAAGTCGACGGAAACTGGCTTCAGATGCTCGCTGTATTGGGTACCGTGCTAGCCTGGGGAATAGGAGATACTATGGCTGCTCAAGCAGGTATATCAAGAGTTCTTTTCTCTATGGGGCGTCAAGGCCATTTTCCAAAAATCTTTGCACGAATTCACCCTCAATATAAAACTCCATACGTGGCTACAATATTTGTCGCCCTCATAACTGGACCTTTAATCTATCTCTTGCCCTTAAAAGATATCACTTCATTAGTAAACTTCGGTGCTCTTACTTCTTTCATCGCGATGCATCTGTCTTTAGGATACATCTTTTTAGCAAAAGAAAAGAGACCATTAGCCGTAATTATGCCAGCTATTGGCTTTATTATTACTGCTGCCGTATGGTGGGGCTTAGACAAGCTTGCCAAAGAATTAGGATTTGCATGGCTCATATTAGGTTTCATTTATTTGGCCATTATTACCCGAGGTTTTCGCGTCAAGACCACTCTGCCCATTGATTGAAAAAGAGGGAACAGATTCTACAAGAGCTGTTCCCTCTTCTTTTAAATAATCGTATTTCTCCCTTCAGGGAAAGTAATAAGTATCAAATTTTTAACTTCCCTGCTGAAACTCAAGAATCTTTCTGTAAATCCTGATTTACTAAATATAATGTAATATTCCTTAGTTTTATTTTTTGCATTTACTTTATTTGCCTTTTGTTTTAGAGAGTAAAATAAATCAATATCCACTTTAGAATTTGTATATTTGCATTCTCCATAGAGAAGAGAGCCAGTTGTTGTATCTATTCCTACAATATCAATTTCATTATTTTTATCCCACCATTTTCCAATTTTGCTTATCTTCAAAGGTAGCTTCCCCTTCTGTGACAATTCCCAAACATATTCCCTGCAGATATCTTCATACACATAGCTTATATGTTCAGTTATAATTCTTTTCTTTATGTTTTCTAAAACAAATTCTACATTATCAAGTTCTAGTTGTTCTTTAAAGGGATAAACAAATTTAAACCAAAAATTCAAAAAATTATCATTAATAAAATATAATCCTTTTTTGCTTTTTTCAGGATATTCTTCTGTTACAGGAGTATCTCTGCGCAGTATATCCAAGTCTATCAGTGTATTTATATATTTTGTTAGTCTTGTCTGAGGAACGGAAAGGGTTTGAGCTATTTGTTGAAGTTTATGATTGCCAAAAGAAATACTTTTAATTAGAGAAAAATAAGTACCAATGTCTTGAATTTCCCTTTCAAGCAAAAACAAAGGCTCTTCATATAAAAAACTCTGCTTATTTAGTACATTCTCTTTTATAGCTTCAAAAATATCTCCTTTGTAATTAAATACCTCCAGATACTTTGGAACTCCACCCAATATAGCGTAAAGCCAAATAAGCTCATTCTCTGTCGACTGCGGAAAAAATTCTTTCAAAGATTTAAATTTTAGTGGTTTTAATTTTATTTGCCCAGTTCTCCTCCCATATAATGGACTTGAATAATTTAAAACATGCTGTTCCATCATATTTACTAATGAGCCACATACGATAAGAAAAATGTTCTTCCCTTTTAATTTTTCATCCCATATCTTCTGTAAAATCGATGGAAAAGATGGATTTACTTTGCAAAGATACTGAAACTCATCAATGACTATAACCAGCTTTTCATTTGTCGTATTATTAGCTATAAATTCAAAAATTTCATCCCACATAATGTTTTGTGCTTTTTCTAGTAAGCTATTATTAAAAAACCTTGCCACCAAAGTCTTGAAATTATTAATATTTTGACTTTCTATTTCTTCAGTTGCTAAAAAATATATGGCTTTTTTGTCTTTTATAAACTCCTTAATGAGTGCAGTTTTGCCTACTCTTCGCCTTCCATAAATAACAACAAAAGATGACCCTTCTCTAGAGAATTGAGTTTCTAGAAATTGAATTTCAGCTTCTCTATTAACAAATTTTTTCACAATTTTTCACCTCAATATTATTATACCACAAATTATTATACTTAAAAGTATAATAATTGAAATATAGTTTAAGCCTTTCTGTTTAAAAACTAGGTTTGGTAGTATTCCTTGTAAGGGTCAAGTTTTGAACCTCTCTTAGGCCGAGGTTTTCTTTTCGGGGATTCCCTCTTTAGTGACACTTTAGGCTACATCTTCTTAACAAAAGAAAAGAGACCTCTAGCTGTAATTATGCCAGCTATTGGCTTTATTATTACTGCTGCCGTGTGGTGGGGCTTAGACAAGCTTGCTAAAGAATTAGGATTTGCATGGCTCATATTAGGTTTCATTTATCTAGCCATTATTACCCGCGGCTTCCGCGTAAAAACCACCCTGCCCATTGATTGAAAAAGGAGTGGCGTTGCAAGCCACTCCCAATTTTTTGCTTGTTCTACTGTATTTTAAAAAATTAATTCAATCCTTCTGTGTAAACTCTCATCACAATTTTGTGCCCTTGTGGTTTGTATTAAAAATGACATTATCTTTTTGCAAGATATTTTCTAATATCAACCGCAACTGCGGAAACAATAATAATTCCTTTTATTATCAATTGCCAGTAAGGATCTATACCAATAAATGTTAAACCATAGTTAATAACAGTAAATATAAGTACTCCCACAACCACTCCAGGAACAGTTCCTACTCCACCTGAAACAGACCATCCACCCACTACACAAGCTGCTATAGCATCAAGTTCATACATATTTCCATAGTTGTTCGTAGCTCCTCCTGTTCTTGCTGCTTCTAAAATACCTGCAATAGCATACAACATCCCTGCAATAGCAAACAACCATAAAATATGTCGTTTTACATCTATACCTGAAACAATTGCAGCTTCCCTATTGCCTCCAATCGCATATAGATTTTTACCAAAGGCAGTTTTATTTAAAACTATCCACATAAGTATGGTAATTATCCCTGCAATAATTATAACATATGGAATTCCATAAATGCCTCCTGTACCAAGTTCAGAAAAATCTTTCCGCAACCCTGCAATAGGTTGTGAATTATTAGGAGGCAAGTTAAAATAAATAGAATTTGCTCCATACACAATCACCATAGTGCCTAATGTAGCAATGAAAGGTGGAACACTAAATCTTGAAACCACAAATCCATTGAAAAGGCCAAAGCCAAATCCTATAAAAACTGTTATTAAAATAGGCAACCACAAAGGAAGTTGAGGCATATCAGGAAAAAACCTTCTTGGATAGTCTGGCATTTGTAATAATGAAGCAGATACAACTGCTGCAAGTCCTACTAAACGTCCAGCCGACAAATCAGCTCCGCCTATCAAAATCACTAATGCAGCACCTAAAGCAACAATGATTCGTGTAGAACTTTGAACTAAAATATCTCTAAAAACTCTTAAAGAAATAAACGTTGGATCAGTTATTGCAATCCCGATAATTAAAAGAATTAATACCACGTAAATTGCATATTGTGTAAACAAGTCTTTGATTCTATTTTCCATCATTATCTCCTCCCTCTATTATCTTTTATTTTCTCTTAATATCTTAGTTTTTCTTTAATTTTCTCATCACAACAAGAGCATCTCATGGCTTATATTACCATTTCTTACTTATCTAACCATTAAATGGGTAAGCT